>Ga0115546_1000413_pt1 | contig 29393 bp, 27 predicted proteins | sample COGITO_mtgs_1004_FD_87186 | JGI IMG/M metagenome (GOLD analysis project Ga0115546, IMG submission 87186) | Pelagic marine microbial communities from North Sea - COGITO_mtgs_100413 | ecosystem: Environmental > Aquatic > Marine > Epipelagic | place: Germany:Helgoland, sampling site Kabeltonne...
CTTGAACACCCTCGACTTGAACACCCTCGACTTGAAGACATAGCAAGGCGATCGCCCGATCGCGCGCTTTATCTTCGGCAATCTGCACATCGACACTGGCCGCTAGCCCGGTCGCTAAAGGAACGCCGCCGTTGCTGACCACAGCTCGAACAATGTATTGCCCGTCATAAACAGAAACCAAGTCGGCGCTCAAGCAACCTTCTGGATATTGGGCGCGGAATTTTTCTAGGGGAGAGGTCACAGAGTATTCGTCTTGAAGAGGTATCTGATCGAACTTGTGAGTTGCCCTTCTATCGATAGGGGCAAACCGTTTACTTTACGATCTATTCTAGGGAGGGTTGGGCCATGATGTCCGCCCTCGATAAAAAAGACCTTTGGCCACCGTATGCTAGACCGCTTGCTCGACATGTCCCCCACGATAGGGGGAGATACGCTACTGCTATTGCCAGTGCTCATTATGCTAGAGCTGGTACTTTCGGCGGATAATGCGATCGCGCTAGCGGCGATCGCCCAAGGACTCAAAACCGAAGAACTCCAAACAAAAGCGCTCAACGTTGGCCTTATTGCCGCTTTCGTCCTGCGAGTCGCTCTGATATTAGCAGCGGGCTGGGTGCTGAAGTACTGGCAGTTTGAAGTCGCCGGTGCGGCCTATCTGCTCTGGCTGGTTTATCAGCACTTCACTAGCAAGTCAGACGACGAAGATTCGAGTGCGCCTAAGTTTAATACGCTGTGGCAAGCTGTACCTACGATTGCGCTTACTGACCTGGCCTTTTCCTTGGATAGTGTGACGACTGCGATCGCCCTTTCAAAGGACGTGCTAATCGTCCTCCTCGGCGGCACGATTGGCATCATCGCACTGCGCTTCATGGCGGGCCTGTTTATCCGCTGGCTAGAAATTTACGTACATTTAGAAGATGCAGGCTTCGTGACGGTTGCTTTTGTAGGTCTTCGTCTGCTGGTTCGAGTGATCAATCCAGAGTGGGTGCCGCCCGAGTGGATTATGGTCACGCTAATTTTTAGCCTGTTTGCCTGGGGATTTTCTAAGAAAGTTGAGACAGCAGCCGTGGTGGGTTCAAGCGATAGCTTGGCAACCGAAAAAGAAGAGGCTGAATCTTTGCTGGCCGCGAGCGAAGAAAAACAACCCGAAACTATTTAGCTCAGCGGCTAGTTCAGGCTTAGGTTTTTCTCTTAGACTGACGGCAGCGATCGCACTCTCCACAAGCCGTCTTCTCAGCTTCCTGTGCAAACCCAAATTCTTCAAGCAAAACCTGCCAGCGACACCGCCGAGTAAACAAATACCGCTTCATCACAATCGCGCCAGACTCCGCCTGCTCTAGCGGATACTGGCGGCCCTTCTCTAGCTGATAAGTAAACGGATCTAACCAGCGCAACTGCCCGCTTCGATGCAGCAGTGCCAGCGCCTGAGCGCCCTCTTTAAACTGACGCCGCACCTCATCTACATTTCCTTTTGCCGGAATCTGCTTCGACAGCCGCACCGCCGACCGCTCTAGCTCCTTCGCCTTTTGCTCAAAAAACTGCCACCGCCGCTTGTCTTCAGGAGATAGCAGCCCAGTCGGTTCGCTCACCAAAGACAGCGCCTCTGCAGGCTTGCCATCTCGCCCCGCCCGGCCCACCTCCTGCACATACTCCGAAATCAAACTCGGCACCTCATAATGCGCCACAAACCGACAGTCCGATTTGTTGATACCCATGCCAAACGCAGAGGTGCAGACGACAAACTGACAGTCGCCGCCAATCCACTGAGCTTCGATGCGCCGCCGTTGGGCAGCGCCTAAGCCGCCATGATAAGCCTGCACAGAATAGCCCTGCTGCGCAAACCATCTCGCCAGCGATTCGGTGCCTCTGCGAGTACGTGCATAGACGAGTCCCGACTGCTTTCCGTGGCTTTGCACAAACTTGAGCAGGGCGCGTTTTCGACCCTTTGGCGTCCATACCGTTTTAACCGCGAGGTGAAGATTACTGCGGTAAGGGTTGAGCAGAACGAGCTGCGGATTGTTTAGCTGTAAAACGGTTTTGAGGGTTTGTTGAGTGGCTGGATCGGCAGTTGCCGTAAAAGCTGCGATCGCAATCTTAGCCCCTTTGGGCTTGTGCGCTAACAAGCTGGCTCGCACCGCACCTAGCCGCCGGTAAGTAGGCCGAAACGTATCGCCCCACTGAGTCAAACAATGAGCCTCATCCAAGACTAATGCATTGATTTTAAGTTGAGGATGACAGAGCGCGCTCCAAACAGATTGGCTCAGCAGCGTCTCTGGAGAGAGATAGAGAAGACGAAGCTCATCTCGCTGAAGCCGCTGCATTACCTGCCACCGCGAAGACTTATCCAACTCACTGTGCAGAGCCGCCGCCGGAAGCCGCTTCTCGCTCAATTCCTGCACCTGATTTTCCATCAGCGCCACCAGCGGCGACACCACCAGCGTAACGCCCGTCTGCATCAAAGCCGGAAGCTGAAAACATACCGACTTGCCGGCACCGGTTGGCATCACAGTCAAAATATCCTGGCCGCTTAGAATAGCCTGAGCGATCTCGCCCTGCGGATGGCGAAAATCGTCATAGCCCCAAACTTGTTGAAAAGTCTTTCTTAAATGCGCTAAGGGGTCAACCGGCTCGCCAGCCAAAACTTTCCTTATAGCCTTCACCAACACGCCTACCTTTACGGGTCTCTATTCAGTTTTCCCAGCCAATAGATTTAGAAAAAGACGTCGGGAAGCGACATCAGAAAAAGGCACCAAAAAAGCGACCAGGTTTTACCTAGCCGCTTCTCCGTTTCTCCGCTTTTCGGGGCTCAATTAAGTTAATCAGGCTTTCTAACGAAGCAGTCCGCCAAAGTTATAGCCAACGCCGACGGTAACGCCAAAGTTTTCAGAATCGCTGAAGATGCCTGCATAGTTGGCTTGCGCGTTCACTGTAAATTGCCGAGAGACGGGAACATCAACGCCGCCCGAGAGTAGCAGGCCGATATCTGAAGAATCATCTCCATCTACGTAGGAAGCGCCCAAGCCTGCGTACGGACTAATCTGAAAACCAGCCGCGTTCGTATTGAATCGGTTGAATTGGTAAGTCACCGGAACGAGTACGGCAAAGTCATTGCCGACTAGGACAGAAGGACGCACAGCAATTTGCGGTCTTACCGATAGCTTGCTGATAACAGCAAAAGTAACGTCGTCCGCAGTGCCAAAGTCAGCACCGATGCCAATAAAGTCTGGGCTAGCAACCGCACCGGGAACCTGACGGCGGCGTACTTGAGCGACTTCTTCCGATTCAGAAACAGGATAAACTAGCTCAGTATCTGCTGCTGGCTCAGCCATCATAGCTTCAGTCGTCAGGGTTTCAGCCGTTAGCGACTCTTCTGGTAGCACCCCAGCCTGAACGCCCAATTCAGCAGCAGCGGGCTCACTGCGTACGTTTTCACTCAACGGAACTTCGTAAGTATCGCCGCCTGCTGCCAAATCATTCTCAGATAAGCTCTGCGCTCGTCCAGGAAGCTGAATGCCAATAGCTAGCACCAGCAAACCCACAGCACTCAAAAGACTCTTTTTCATAGACATGTTCAAATAACTCCTCATAAAATCACAACGGTCGGCATGATGCGTATGCCCCTACAGACTACCGGTTTGGCTACTAATTGCGCGTATGCCTAAAGGGAAGTATCTCATTGATTCCCGCTTTGAGCGCAGAACAGATAGTTGAAAGAATACAGACAGTTGAGAGAATAGCGAGATATTGTCCTAGCTGGCTGTGGGATAGCTCACAATTTAGTGCTATTACGCGATTGTTTACGGTATCTACAACGGTTATCGGCGATCGCTATTGCAGCCGATCGAGCGTGCGGTACTGAATGGCTTCGGCAACGTGGTGGGTTTGAATATCGGGCGAATTTCCTAAATCGGCGATGGTGCGAGCTACTTTAAGGATGCGATCCGTCGCGCGAGCAGAAAGTCCTAGCTTTCGAACCGCACCTTCAATCAGTAGACGAGTCGCTTCATCGAAGGCGCACCACTTGCGAATATGACGGCTTTCCATATCCGCGTTGCATTGCAAAGCAGGCTCTTCCGCAAATCTAGCCTGCGCGTGGTGGCGAGCTGCTTCTACTCGAATTCTTACGGCGGCAGACTCTTCGCCTTCTAGCTGGCGAGTCACTTCTTCGGGCTTGAGCCGGCCAACCACTACTTGCAAATCAATTCGATCCATCAGCGGGCCAGATAGTTTGGCCCAGTACTGCTCTCGGTGACGAGGGCTACAGGTGCAGGGCTGCACGGTATCGCCAAAGTAGCCGCAGGGGCAGGGATTGGTACTAGAGACCAGGGTGAACTGAGCTGGAAATTCTACGGACTGTCGGGTTCTGGTAATTGTGACTTTGCCGTCTTCTAAAGGCTGGCGAAGAAATTCGAGCACGCTGCGCTTAAACTCAGTAAGTTCGTCTAAGAAAAGAACGCCTCGATGAGCAAGTGAAATTTCGCCCGGTTTGGGATAGCTGCCGCCGCCCACTAAGGAAGGGCCAGAAGCAGAGTGATGAGGCGTACGGAAAGGTCTTTGGTTGACTAAGCTACCTTTTTCTTTGAGCAGGCCAGCAACAGAATGAATTTGAGTGACTTCTAAGGCTTCGGAAAAAGTCAGCGGGGGCAGGATACCGGGAAGCCTCTGAGCAAGCATGGTTTTACCACTGCCTGGTGGCCCGATTAAGCAAAGGTTGTGCCCTCCGGCTGCGGCAATTTCTAGGGCGCGGCGAGCTTGCACTTGGCCTTTGATATCTCGCAGGTCTAGGAGGGACTTGGGCGATCGCAATAATTCCTCAGGCGCATCTACTTTTATAGGCTCATGAGACTCAGGCGCGTTCAGAAAATCGACCACCTCAGTCAACTGCTTAAAGCCATACACGGCTAAACCTGGAACCACTGCCGCCTCGTAAGCATTATCTGCGGGAAGAACCAGACCTTTGAGTCCTAGCTGGCGGGCTGCTGCTGCGATCGCAACCACACCCGCCACCGGTCTTAGCGTTCCATCCAAAGACATTTCGCCCAAAAACAAATAGTCATCGAGACAAGCCGTCGCCACCCCTTCCGAAGCCGCCAAAATTCCAATCGCAATCGGCAAATCGTAAATCGGGCCTTCCTTACGAATATCCGCTGGCGTCAGATTAATCACCACCTTTCGCATCGGAAACGCAAACCCAGCGTTCTTTAGCGCCGCCCGCACCCGCTCGCGCGACTCTTGCACCGCCGCATCCGGCAGTCCCACAATCACCACGCCCGGCAACCCACCCGACAAGTCAACCTCAACGCCCACCTTCAGCGCATCGATGCCCACTAAGGACGCACTCCAAACTCTTGCTAACATGTGCGCTAATGAACCCCGCAGAGTAGAGACTAGTTAGGCGTAAACCCTTGGCTAGCTTGCCCCTGAAAATCAAGAGGCTAACCAGATGGCCGCTAGCTCGAGCGTTCTGGTTATCTTTGCAGTAGCTTGTATCGAGGAATAAGGGGTAAGTTGGTATGGTTTACATTCTTGTTGTAACGTCGCTCGCGGCCATTAGCGCATTATGTTGAGACGCTCCGGATCCCAGAAACTGGTCCTTACAATCAGCGAACGCCAGAAGGAGGACGAGCGCATACGCGATGTAGAAATGCTGCTAGAAAGCTTGTTTCTGCGAGAAGAAATTACTGTACGGCTCATCGTAGACTGCCTTTACGATGTCGGCTCAGTCAATTTGGTCAATCAGCGCGTACCGTCTAGGCCGCTGAACAAGTTCCTAAAGATGATTGCGCGGCACTCTAAACCGGTCTTTCGAATATTTATAGTGCGGTGGGTGAAGCAAAACTGCCCGCATATGATCGCCAACTGGCTGCATTCTCAAGTAATCTTCAAGCCAGGCGATTCGATCATTGCAGAAGTTGTGAATCCGCAGGTAGAAACGCCCTATATGAAGTAGCGGAAATGAGCGATCGCTATTAACTTATGTAGCCTCGCGACGCGTGGGAGCTTCGATTTGGGCGTCCTATTAAATAGAATCTCTGCATCAAGAGAAGGCTTTGAGCGTTCTATTTGCAAACGCCGCTTCTCTTGGTTGGGAAGGATAGCTAATCTGAATCTTGGTCTATTTTATAGAGTCGAACCTTATGCTTAATAGTTTGATTAATCTTTCAAAGAATAGAGTGGGTAGCACCAGCGTTGCGCTGAGCTTGCTGTCTCTCACCGTCGCCTTAACTGCCGTTGCCGGTACAGCTAAGCAGTCTTGGGCGAATCCTATGCCAAACGCGGCTAGCTCCCTACTGCCGTTAGAGGACGGCAAGATGTCGGCTCATCGTACTGGCACAGGGCTAAGCGAAGCCGCAGAAAGCATTAACTCAGATTTTGCCGATTCCCAAAATTCTGGCGCAAAATCTAACGAGCTAGATCTAGCGGGCGTGCCCATTGTAGGCGAAATGCTAAGTGAAGACGGAAAATTTGACTGGGGCATGGACATCCCAGTCTCGTTCGACTTTGGCAACTTAATCGGCAATCCCGTTTTAATCGTCGGCACCGATTTTCCGACTGATTAGAAAAGCGGTGCCTTGGGAAGAAGGTAGAAGTAAGAAGGTAGAATCAGGACTTGCACAACAGCCCGATTCTACCAACAACAAGATATGAGCGAAGACACCCTTTTTAGCAAAATTATTCGGCGCGAAATTCCAGCCGATATTGTTTACGAAGATGAGCTTTGTCTGGCCTTTAGAGATATCACACCGCAGGCCCCTACTCACATCTTGATCATCCCTAAAAAGCCTATTCCAAAGCTGGCAGACGCGCAGCCGGAAGACAAAGCGATACTAGGGCATCTGCTCTTTACGGTGAGTGAAATTGCGCGGCAAGAAAACCTCGATAAGGGTTATCGAGTTGTGATCAATACTGGGGAGGAAGGCGGCCAAACGGTGTTCCACCTTCACCTGCATCTATTAGGCGGTCGGGCTTTGAGTTGGCCACCAGGATAGGAAGCTCGTTTGGAGCGCTTTATTGACCTGAGACTAAAAGACGCTCTACTCGTCAATGCGTTCTAATTGCCACAGAATTTGATTGCCTTCTCGGCGAATGCGCGAGACGGTCCAGTTCCGCCAGGCCCAATAGTCGCCTCGGCTGGTCACAGCGCTAGCATTTACGTCCATCAAATCGGCAAGCTCAGCGCTGGTAATGAGATATCCCTGCTTAGCCAATTCATCGGTAACCTGTAGCGTTCTTAATGCGTTTTCGAGCCGCTCTATTCGAGATATTCCATTTTCGATGAGCTTAGAATCTGATGAAGGCATAGTCTGGGAATTTGAGTCAGGAGCTTGCTCGTAGGATTTTAGCGCTGCTTCCTTAAATGATTCCTCCGTAGTAGCCGTGTTTATTTCTAGGGTAGAGATAGATAAGTTTCTATAGTCACTCTCTTGTTCATTGGCTTTGACCTGCGACTCTGATGTCTCATCGCTTTCTAGGGGATCTTTAGACTTTTTATCTGCGGTCTCTTTCTGTTTAGATTTATTTTTTGCAGCAGCTTTGTACTGGCTCAGTGAAATTGGCTGAGCATGGGAGTAGGCTCTGGCAATTTCGTCGCAGCGTTCGTTGCCCGGATTGCCAGTGTGTCCGCGTACGTAGCGCCAATCGACCTTAAGGTTTTCTTCGGCGAGCGTTTGACTTAGCTGATCGAGCTGCTGCCAGAGATCTTTATTAAGCACGGGCTTACCCGCTGAGGTTTTCCAGCCCTTTTTCTTCCAGCCGGTAATCCATTTAGTGATGCCATTTTTGACGTACTCACTGTCGGTATGGAGCAAAACGAGCTTGCTATCGGCAGCGGCTTTGTCCTGGCTAAGAAAGTCTAGGGCCGCGATCGCAGCCTGCATCTCCATCCGATTGTTCGTTGTAGCGGTATCCCGGCCGCCTAGCTCATGCACCTGGCCATCGCTAAATTCGATCCGGGTGCCCCAGCCGCCTGGCCCAGGATTTCCCGAGCAAGCGCCATCGGTGTAGATCTCTTGAACAGTCGGCATAGCAGTGCGAACAGGCTTGGAACCTGCTTGTAGGAGAAGTTAGGAGAAAGGAAAAGACAAAAGGCTAAAAAGGAAGATGAGCGCGAATGTACTCTCGGCGCATTTGGGCGATCGCATCAATCGAAATCCCTTTAGGACACACCGACTGACATTCCCCATGATTCGAGCAGTCGCCAAAGCCCTCTTTAGTCATCTGCTGCGTCATCTTCACAACGCGCTTTTTACGCTCTGGGCGACCTTGAGGCAGCAGCGCTAAGTGGGCAATTTTAGCGGCTGTAAATAGCGAGGCCGACGCATTAGGACAGGCCGCAACGCAAGCACCACAAGCAATACAGGTGGCGTAGTCGAAAGCTGTGTCAGCGCTTGGTTTAGCCACTAGTACCGCATTAGCATCTGGCGCCGACCCGGTCTTTACAGAGATATAGCCGCCCGCTACAGCAATGCGATCTAGCGATGAGCGATCGACCACCAGATCTTTAACCACCGGAAAGGCTTTGGCTCGCCAGGGTTCGATGGTGATCGTATCGCCGTTTTGAAAGTTGCGCATGTAGAGCTGGCAGACGGAGGTGCGCTGCTGGGGGCCATGCGCCTGACCGTTAACCATCATGCCGCAAGCGCCGCAAATGCCCTCTCTACAATCGTGATCGAATTCGACGGGGAGTGCGCCTGATTCGGTAAGCTGCTCGTTGAGCTTGTCTAGCACTTCGAGAAAAGACAGATCGGGGGCGATCGCATCAACCGTATATTGAACAAATTCGCCAGCGTCGGCAGGGCCAGGTTGTCGCCAGATTTTCAGATGGACTTGCATGGGTGAAAAGAAAGAGAAAACTATTTAAAACTATTTATAAGAGCGCTGTGTGAGTTCTACATTCTCGAAGCTGAGAGATTCTTCAACGAGCGTAGCGGGCTGTTCGTCTCCTTGATATTGCCAAGCGGCAGCAGTAGAAAACTGGTCGTCTCGGCGGCGGGCTTCGCCTTCGGCAGTTTGATAGGCAGTGCGAAAGTGACAGCCACAGGATTCTTCACGAGCTAGAGCATCTTGGGCCATCACTTCGCCTAGCTCCATAAAGTCGGCAACGCGGCCCGCAAACTCCAGGTTTTGATTGAGCGTAGTTGCTTCGCCGGGAACGCGCAGGTTTTGCCAAAATTCACTGCGCAGCGATCGCACTTTCTCAATCGTCTCCTCTAGCTCACCTTTACTGCGAGTCATCCCCACGCCCTGCCAAATCAGCTGACCCAACGAACGGTGAAAATCTAATACGGTGCGATCGCCCTTAATGCTCAACAGCTTCAGCGTTCGCGCTCTAGCCGACGCCTCAGCCTCACCAAAGGCATCGTCGTCAATGGTCACTTCTGGCAAATCGGTCGTTGCAATGTAGTTCCCTAGCGTGTACGGAATGATGAAGTAGCCATCGGCCAAGCCCTGCATTAAAGCGCTCGCTCCCAAGCGATTCGCACCGTGATCGGAGAAGTTTGCCTCGCCTAACACAAACAGACCAGGCACTGTGCTCATCAGGTGATAGTCCACCCAAAGGCCACCCATCGTGTAGTGAACCGCCGGATAAATTCGCATCGGCTCAGCGTAAGGATCTTCGCCCGTAATGCGCTGATACATTTCGAACAGGTTGCCGTAGCGCGATTCGATGGCGGATTTGCCCTGCTGAGCGATCGCATCGCGAAAGTCTAGATAAACGGCAAGCCCTGTGTTCCCCACGCCACGACCTTCATCAATCACCTGCTTGGCATTGCGAGAGGCCACATCTCTAGGGACAAGATTGCCAAACGTGGGATAGCGCGTTTCTAAGTAATAGTCGCGGTCGGCCTCTGGGATATCTTGGGGCGATCGCGTCTCTCCTGCTTTTTTGGGCACCCATACCCGGCCATCATTACGCAAGCTCTCACTCATCAGCGTCAGCTTAGACTGAAACTCGCTGGCCACCGGAATGCAGGTAGGATGAATCTGCGTAAAGCAAGGATTGGCAAACAGCGCCCCCCGCTTATGCGCCCGCCAGGCCGCTGTTACGTTAGAGTTTTTTCCATTCGTAGAGAGATAGTAAACGTTGCTGTATCCGCCGGTTGCCAGAATTACCGCATCACCTTCATACCGCTCAAACTCGCCCGTCAGCAGATTGCGCACCACAATCCCTCTCGCCTGACCGTCTACAACCACCAAATCCAGCATTTCCCGCCGAGGAAACTGCTCCACTCGCCCCGCCGCGACCTGTCGCATCAGCGCACCATAAGCGCCTAGCAATAGCTGCTGTCCGGTTTGACCTTTGGCATAAAACGTACGCGAAACCTGCGCCCCCCCAAACGAACGATTTGCCAACAGTCCGCCATATTCGCGAGCAAACGGAACGCCTTGGGCAACGCACTGGTCAATAATCTGATTGCTAATTTGCGCTAGACGATAGACATTGGCTTCTCTAGAGCGGTAGTCGCCGCCTTTAATCGTGTCGTAGAACAGTCGCCAGACGCTATCGCCGTCATTCGGATAGTTCTTAGCAGCGTTAATGCCACCTTGAGCCGCAATGCTGTGAGCGCGGCGCGGCGAATCTTGAATGCAAAAGCTTTTGACCTGATAGCCTTGCTCGGCTAAAGTGGCCGCTGCCGCTGCTCCCGCTAGCCCGGTGCCAACCACCAGAATCTTATGCTTGGGCTTATTGCTAGGGTTTACCAGCTTGCAGCGATCTTGAAAGGTTGTCCATTTCTCACTGAGCGGGCCATCCGGAATACGAGCGTTCAGTTGCATATCGACCTCAACCAATCAATCCAAAGTAGATAGACAAAGGCAACCCGATGAATCCAAGCGCGATCGCACTACCCAAAACAGCACTCGCCGCGTAAGTCGCTGGCTTAGTCGCCATCCCGATAGACTGCAAAGCGCTCCAAAGACCGTGACGCAAATGCAAACCCAGTAAACTCATCACCACGACGTAGCCTGCGGTATAGGTCGGCTGATGAAAAGTCTCAAACACTAAGCGAGACAAATCCCGGCGAGCCGTGCCTGGAATAGCATAGTAAGTCCCAAACTTGAAAGTGGCTAAGTGGGCGACTAGAAAGAGTCCTAGCAGCAAGCCTGAGAAAATCATGGTGCGAGAACTCAAGGTTTGACGGCTCGGCTCACCGGCTGATTCATATTCGGCATAGCTTACCGGGCGGGCTTTGCGCTTGCCCAGGTAAATCTGGGTGCCGATGTAGATATGTAGTAGAACAACCGCTGCCAAAGTCAGCTCGACTAAATAAGTGAGCGGGCCTAGCTGCTCCACAACGTAAGCAATTTGGTTGTAGGCCGAAGCGCTAAAAAAAAGCGTCAGATTACCCAGCAGATGCACCACTACAAACGCGACTAGCCCTATCCCTGTGACGCCCGTGAGTAGTTTTTTGCCGATGGGCGATCGCACTATCGCCCAAGCGCTAGCCGAGTCTACGCGCTCAGGTTGGGTGCCGGCAGTAGAAGCATCTAGCGCTTTCTGCGGGATTCGAGTAGGTTGTGAGTTAGAGACCATATGAGTGCGATCGCACAGCGACTCTAGAAAAGCATCGTCTGCGACTAAAACCCTGTGAATTTCAGATGATTTTAGACTAAACCATTTAGCGGCGCTCTGCTTTAAACCTAAAATGCCTGAGAACGTAGAGCAGTCTCGTTCTCAGGCAGATTTGAACCCTTGTTCAGGCAGCAGATTTAGTCTTCAATCTTTACAGATTCGATAGTGTCACCCTTCTCAATTTTGTTCACCACGGCCATATCTTCGGTTTTACCAAAGACCGTATGCACGCCATCTAAATGAGACTGAGGCGCGTGGCAGATAAAGAACTGACTGCCGCCGGTATCTTTGCCAGCGTGAGCCATCGAAATGCTTCCGGCTTGGTGCTTGTTATCGTTAATTTCGCACTTAATTTTGTAGCCAGGGCCGCCAGTTCCCGTACCCTCGGGGCAACCGCCTTGAATCATAAAGTTAGGAATGACCCGATGAAAGTTGAGGCCGTCGTAGAAGCCATCTTTAGAAAGCTTCACAAAGTTCTCCACGGTTTTGGGAGCATCTTTTTCAAACAAGTCCAGGTTGATAGTACCTTTGCTTGTTTCCATAATTGCGCGAGTCATACGGGAGTCCTTATCTTTTCGTTCAACAGTAGCCATTCTATAACCTGTAAAGGTTAAGCGGTTAGCCTTCTCTTCTATCGACCTTCTCTTCTATCGGCATTACCAATGGCATGCGTGATGGCGTTACTGAGGCAACTGCTTACCCTGTCCCATCAGCGCTAGCTCTCGGTTATAGGCATTTTCAATCACTGCTAGGCGCGTTTCAAACTCTGCTTCTTTTAGCTCAGACTGAATAATTTGATCGTCCTGGTAATACTCAATTTTTTCGGCCAGTTGCCCTTCGTAGTCTGCCTGAAGCTGATCGGTCGCCGTACGCAGCCGAATCTCGTGCTCGTTTTCTAGCTGCTGAAGGCGGCGCTGGTTATTTTGCAGGGCGCTCGTTAGCTTTTCGATGCGCTGCTGCATTAGCCAGTAAACAATCGTGGCGGCTAGCACGCCTATCGTGAGGCCGATAAAAAGACCGATAATCAAAACAGGCAGCTCCACTCATCTGTAGGATCGATCCAAAATGTAGCACCCAAAATGCAGCACAAGGTCTGCGGCGCTCCTTTTTGTAAGGAAATATTGCGAGAGGTTTTGATTAAACCAAAGCAGGTAGCGCAATATCTAAGAAGGGGCTTACCTTCAGTAAACTAATTTTCGGTAGACTAAAGAGGACACTTTTTATCTAGGCTTTTTAATCTAAGCTTTCTAATCTCACAGTTCTCTCTAAAAGGAATTGAGCTTTTGCGCGATCTCGACAAGGTAACGGCTGAAAAAACGATGGTTAATATTTCTGCTTTTGAAGATGACGGTCATAGCGCTGAACCCTATGGGGCTGACGGAGAGCGGGTGGACAATCGCCCTAGTGCGATCGCCCCTGAGGACTCAAGCGACGAACCGTATCCCGTAGATGAATCGGCAAAAGCTCTGGCGCTAGCGATCGCAGAAGCTGCTGACGATCGTAAAGCAGGCGATATTACGATTCTAGAGACTGGCAATGTTTCATATTTAGCCGATTACTTTGTGATTGTGACGGGTTTCTCGAACGTGCAGGTGCGGGCGATCGCAAACTCGATAGAAGATGGAATAGAAGCGCAGCTAGATCGGCAGGCGCTGCGCACAGAAGGCATGAGCGAAGGGCGCTGGGTGCTAAAGGACTATGGCGATGTGATTGTGCATATTTTTATGCCAAGCGATCGCGAGTTTTACGATCTGGAAGCCTTTTGGGGCCATGCCACCCAAATCGAATTTACCCCGCAGAACCTTTCACCAGCCCCTAGCGGCGGACAATTTGGTCAACCCTATAGCGAGTAGTCAAGCGACTAACGAGTGCAATCACAAATGAATGGCGATACAAAGAAAAGCTCTATTCCGGCGCGTTGTCCGGTTCCTGTAGAGCAAATTCCGATTAAAGAATACGAGGGCATGAGCGAATCTTGGTTTTATAGCTGGGGATCGCGCAGCTTGAAGGGTTACTTAATCCCAATTGTGTCGCTGTGGCTACTGAGTTGGATAGTGGTTGGCCCTATGGCAGCGGTTAGCTTTGCGCCAGATAAAGCGACCCTGTATTTTTTGCTGAGCGGCACACTAGGCGCACTGCTGCTGCCAACGCTGGTGCTTATTCAGCTTTATATTGGTTGGCGGCATGTGTGCGATCGCCTAGTGCAAAAGTCGGTGTTCTACGAAGAGTCTGGCTGGTACGACGGGCAAATGTGGGAAAAGCCCGAAGAGCTGTACAATCGCGATCGCCTGATTGCCGACTACCAGGTAAAGCCTTCGATGCTGCGAATGCAGAAAACGTTTGCCGTCATCATGGGCATTATCTCGTTTTGCTTAGTGACCTGGCAGTTTGTATAGCGCAGCCGCTCACAGTTTTTCCGCGCTCACAGTTTTTACACTCACAGCTTTTACACTCACAGTTTTTTCCACTCACAGAGTAACTTTATGAATAGGGTGAGCCGTCATTCGTCGCTGCTAAACGTTCAACTGCTCAGAGAAGGCATTGTTGAATCGACCCACAAAGTCCATGCGGTCGCCTGCGACAGCCGAGGCAGAACGTTAGCCAACGCAGGCGACCCAGAGTTTGGCACCTTTATTCGTTCGGCGCTAAAGCCCTTTCAAGCTTTAGCCCTACTCACCACAGGCACCCTCGATCACTTCCATTTAACCGACAAAGATCTGGCCATTATCTGCAGCTCACATCAGGGCAATATCGAGCAGGTTCGTCAAGCTTTCAATATTTTGTGGCGCTGCGATGTAGAACCGGGTGCGCTGCAATGCCCAACCCCGCCTGGCAAGAACACCCCGCTAGCTCACAACTGCTCGGGCAAACATGCTGGAATGCTAGCGGTTTGCAAGCAGCAAGGCTGGTCCTTAGATGGATATGTGGGGCGATCGCACCCCTTACAAAAACTAATCATCAAGCAAATTGCCGAACTGATCGGTATGCCCGCCGATGAATTTATCTGCGCTCATGACGATTGCAGCGCCCCCACCTATTTAATGCAGCTTAGCCAAATGGCCACGCTGTTTGCCAAGCTAGCCTCCGGCGATAGCCTACAGCTAGAGCGCATCATCCGAGCCATGACGCACTATCCCATGCTAATTTCTGGCCCAGATGGGTTCGACAGCCAGCTCATGCAGCTTAGCCAGGGAGATTTGGTGAGCAAATCTGGAGCAGAGGGCATTCAGTGCATCGGGCGCGTCGGCGATGGGATGGGAATCGCGATCAAAGTGGTAGACGGATCTAAGCGAGCTAAATACGCGGCTGCCGTCTATTTGCTAAAGCAGCTTGGCTGGATAGAACCCGACGTATCAGAAGCGCTAGAAGAAAAATTTATGCTAATTGGCAAGTACAGTCGATTAGAAGTGGTCGGCGAGCTTGCAACCATCTAAGAAATTCTTTAAAAGAAACTTTCCCAATAGAGAGCTAACCGGCTATACTTGTTAAGCGCGAACGTTCTAGAAAGAACTTACTCGCAAATACGTCGCGGGGTAGAGCAGTCTGGTAGCTCGTCGGGCTCATAACCCGAAGGTCCACGGTTCAAATCCGTGCCCCGCCACCAAATTGATCAACAAAATAAGTACATTTACTTTTTATTCGGTGCTCTTTTATGAGCATCGTTTTTTTTCTTTGTTCTTCGGTTTTATCAAGTCAGATCATAGAGATCTGTATTTGTTCTTCCTAATCTAGTAGTTTTAGATACATTTAATCCTTGTGACCTATGTCACTTTTTTGTTGCTCTTTAAAGGCAACCTCTACCTGTCTTAAGCAGACAAATCGTTTACACCCAACCATTTGCCCATTGCCCAAACTGGCTATGTTCTGGGGGTTGATTTTACGGTAGGTAGAAAATCACAATTAGCCTCTACTTTCTACCTTGAGGAAGATGGTTGCTGTGCTCTGTGAAGAAGTTGAAAAGCTAAACGCGTTTTACAACAATATTCTTTGATGATTCGTGAAAGTCTGTTCGATCTACCTTGCTCGTTCCTAACCGTTATTTCACGTATTGATAATTATTTGTATGTAAACCGGAGATACTCTGTCATAAGCCATAGCTAGGCGGCATTCTAGATTGAAGGTATCTAGAAAATTCCTATTTAGATAAATATCTTACTGATGTCTTAGAACAACAGAGTAAGACTTTCTAGAAGGAAGCAGTGTGCATAGCGCACTTCTACGGCTCACTGCCGTATTAAATAGAGCCTTCTCAACGAGGGAACACTGGTGTGCGACCTCACAGGCAATATGCCAAACCTGCAGAGCGACACATTCGGCTGTAGGCAACCTCTACTACTACTTTAAAAGTTGCATGATTGCATGGCTTTCACCGTAAACATTTTGACTCCTAAAAAAGCGGCGACTGACAAAGCGGTTGATTCTAGCACTCGAGCCATCGAGTCTGTTCAAACGGCTGCTGCTGAGAATCCTATTATTCTAGATTTTGACGAAACTCTATTTTTACGAAACTCTACCGCAGAGTATTTAAACGCGATTAGTCCGCGGCCGCTTGGAGCAGCTTACTTACTAGCAGCTACCGTCATTCAGCCCTGGCAGTGGTTACCGGGTCGCCGGGCCAATGAAGATAGTCCAATGGACTGGGTTCTAGTCGTGCTGGCGACGCTCCTGTTCCCCTGGACACCGCTTGTATGGCGAGCTAAAGCTAAGCACATAGCTCAGGCAAATTGGAATGAGCAGTTGCTAGCGGCGATCGCCCAAAACCCCAACGCAAAAGTCGTCATCGCCACTAGCGGCTTCAGTTGGATCGTCAATCCGCTGCTTAAGCATCTACCTAGCGAGGTCGCTGATAAGATCGAAGGGAAAGCTATAGCCTGTCGCTTCTGGCAAGGCCTAACCGACCGGGCAAAGGGCACCTTAGCCAGATTATCTGAGAAACTCGACCAGCAGACAATCGCTCGCGCTATCGTCATCACGGCTGATCCCCAGCAGAGTGCAGCACTATTATCCGCAGCGAAAACAACTTATTGGGTTCAGTGGCCAGAAGCCGAATGCGTTCCACCCATGGCCGATGTATACGCGCCGCTAGTCTACTCCGAGCGAGTTAAAAATCCAGGCAAATCGCACGTTATGAAGCGGGTGATTGCAGGTCATTGGGCCTTCCTGGTCATTGCCTTTAGCTTTTTGAGCAGTCATTTTTTGCTAAACGCAATGGGACTGCTGTTGCTGACGATTAGCTACTGGTGCGTATACGAGATTGGCTATTGGGAAAACGATATCATCGGCGCCAAATATGAGAGCAAGCCGGTACTGTCTAAAGCCTTTACGCAATACAAGGACAAGCTCAGACTCGATACCGCTGCGCCCTGGGGTTGGGCAGTTGGCCTAGCTGTACCTGCGCTGATTCTACTAGAAGCTAGCAAGCTCGAACAGACCGCCTTAGCAGCTATCGAAACGGCTGCTCATAGCTGGCGTATACTCGCTTTTAACGGCATAATTTGGGTTTGTTTCCTAATTGCAGTTCGCGCTACGTTCTGGATGTACAACCAGTTCAACGAGGAAGCTCGCATCTGGATCTACCCATTTTTACAAACGCAAAAGCTGTTTGGCTTTGCCATGCTGATTAGTACAAACGCGGTGGGCGTGGTGCTATTGCTTTCTCTGGCGGTATCTAGATGGCTTCACTACACCATCTATCGCTGCGGTGGAGATCGCGATCAATTTCCACTCAATGCTTGCTGTCTAGTGCTGTACGTTTTGGGCTTTTCGACCACTATGTTAAGCAGCGTAGATCCTGCAGTGCTACTCACCTGGCAAGCAGGCGCAGCCTTTGTTTACTGTTTATTTAGGGGCATTAAAGGGTTTCACAGTGTCCCTGTCCCTATTAGTCTAGTCAGCCAGCGGTCTGTTGCTCCAACAGCATCCGGCGCAGAAACAGAAACGCAGTCGCTACCTAAAATTGCGCGCAGTGCGATTAAGCACACCGTTCAAGACCAAGCCGATCGATTAGGGAAGTAGCAATTTAGCTAAGCCGCTAAACAGTGGCCCTAGCGCCAACGCAGGCAGAAAAGAAGCGACGCGAATCGCCTTTATCTCTAATAGATTAATCCCTAGACCCAAGATCATAATGCCGCCGGTTCCGGTGATGAGCAAAACGCTAGGGCTAGCTGCGGGATCCGAAATAGACTGCTTTAGAATACTGGCGAGTAATGAAAGGCTGCCTTGATAAATCAGTACAGGCAGTATCGAGAACGCGACGCCGATACCATAGGTTCCCGTGAGGGCGATGGAGACCAGTCCATCCATCGTACTTTTTACAACCAGAATGGTGCTGTCATTTAGCAGGCCATTGTTGAGGCTACCTAAAATGGCCATTGGCCCGATGCAAAAAAGTAGGCTCGCAGCGACAAACCCCTCAGTAAAGCGACTGCCTCCTTTAAATCGCGCCTTCAGCCAGTCTCCCGTTACGCCTAGCCGCTCTTCTATTTGCAGCCATTCGCCGAGTAGTCCACCGAGCACCAGGGATACCAAAGCCAAAACAATGCCATCTACTTGACCAACGCTAGCTTTGGCGAGCGACTGAGACATCAATAAACCAATAACGATGGTAGTTAGCCCTACTGCTTGCGTAATCACGCTTTGCATCTTTTTTGAAAGTCGATTGCGCAACAGCAGTCCGCAGCCGCTACCTAGCAAAACTAAGGCAACGTTAATCCAGGTGCCGCTAGTTTTGGCCCAAAAGTCGAACATACAAATATAACCATACTGGTCTGTTTACAGGCCCCTGCTGCTGCTAAATAGCCGACAGTAAGATGCAGACAGTTTATTATGCAAGGATGCGAGCCATATTGTTGGCCAAATAACTGAGATGCCGCAGCCGTACAGGAATTTTTTAGATGCTAGAACAGATGCAGCCTACCGTTAGCCTACTCAAAGTAGACACTTACGAAGTGGAGGTTTTGCAGCAGCGTTTGACCGCATTGCTTGAGCCGATGGGCGGTATGGCCCATTTTATAAAGCCTGGCGATCGCGTCCTGCTCAAGCCCAATTTGTTGACGCGATCGCGCCCTACAAAAGGATGTACGACCCGCCCTGAAATTGTTTACTGCGTGGCAAAAATGGTTCAAGCAGCAGGTGGCGAACCCTTCTTGGGCGATAGTCCGGCATTTGGCAGTGCAAAAGGGGTTGCCGAGGCGAATGGGCTGATGGAATGGGCGCATAAAGCCGGTGTACCAGTAGTAGAAATGCACGGTAAGCGCTATCCGATTGCAGGCAATGAGTTTGACAACTTTTTGCTGTCTAAAGAGGCGATGGAAGCCGATGTGGTCATTAACTTACCAAAGCTAAAGTCTCACGTGCAGCTAACGATGAGCATGGGCGTGAAAAATCTGTTTGGCTGCGTACCTGGGAAAATGAAAGCTTGGTGGCATATGGAGGCGGGTAAAGACGCACAGCGCTTTGGCACGATGCTGGTAGAAACAGCTAGAGCGATTTCGCCCGAACTGACGATTATTGATGGGATTGTGGGGCAAGAAGGGAACGGGCCGGTTAACGGCGAGCCTAGAGAGTTAGGAATTTTGGGGGCTTCTGATAACGTGTTTGCGCTGGATCGGGCGATCGCTCAGATTTTAGACATCGACCCTCAAATAGTACCTACGCTCGCACAGTCTATGCGGCTAGGTCTATGCCCAGAAATCGCTAATATGGCCTTTCCGCTGCAGCATCCGACTGAGCTGGCCTTTGCCGACTGGCAGCTACCCGACAAAATGATGCCGATTGATTTTGGTGCCCCTAGAGTGCTGCGCTCTACCTTTAAGCATTTGTACATTCGATTTATCAAAGAACCCATGGCGGCTTACGCAACGCGATAGGTTTTGTCTCGATAGATCTTGTAGAAAAGCAAAATGAAAAAAGAACCGCAGCGATCGTCTCGTCTGCGGTTCTTTTTAACGGCCCTCTATAAGGCTTTCATTAGATAAGTTATCTAGTTTTTCAACCGAGGGTTGGTGTCTCTAGCCATGTTTTTGTAGTTTGAAAAGCTAGGCCCTGGGCGGCGACGGCCCCGGTTGCCTAATGGCATCAGGTAGTCGGTGGAGAAAGTGTCGGCTGCTTCTGGATCTACAGGCTTGCCGTCTGGCGCTTTTTCAGTTTTGGCGATCGCCTCTCGAATAATGTCTTCTGGATCGCGGCTAGCCTGTGGCGCAGAAGCCTCGGGCTGGTCATTCGATATCACTTGCTGAGCACTCTTATCAGAAGGCTTGCTGCCTTTGTCTGTTTCAATGGCAGTCGCCTTTATCTCGCCGGTCTCTTCGTCCGCCTCAACTTTTACCTTAGCGTCGCCGTCCTTGATTAGCTTATTAGCCTTTTTATTGAACTTAGCGGCTTTTTTATCGGCCTTGCTTGCGGCTTTATCGGCTTTATCGGCAGCAGCTTTACCGGCCTTACTAGCGGCCTTGTCTACTTTCTCAGCCTTATTTTTAGCATCCGCTTTTGCTTTATTCGCGGCGCTCCCAACATCATCAGATTTAGACTGAATCGTCTCCACAACGTCGCTAGATACATCTTTGGCAGTTTCTACCGCCGAGGCCGCAGCTTTTTGTACCTTACTAGCCACTTCTTCGGCGGCGTCATCGAGTTCTAGAAAATACTTTTCTTTGCCGATACCCAGCGTTTTTCCAATCGTCTCGAATATTCCACCAATCATGGCAACACCAAACTAGTTCTTGTTAAGTTAATTATTGAGTTTCATTGCTTAACAAAGCAAGTGGGCGTTACGTCTATTTACAAAACTTCTCGCCTTTGCCGGTTGGGCACTGTAGCGGTGCGCGAAGTTAAAATGCGCGGCCTGGTGCGATCGCCGCTCGCCCATCGCCTTGATAATTATGAGAACCGGCGATCGCTGAAAAATTACCGGCGGCGCTGAAGCCGCACTAAAAAGCGCCCCAAGAATTACATCTCAGAGCGCCTTTGTTCAATCAAACGTTTCAAGCGAGTGCTTCAGGGCAAATAAGCACCTATTACACAAGCCCATTACGCAACGTTAGTCAGCCGCAGAAACCAGTTCGCGATTCTCAGACTTTGCCGAGGTCACTACGATCTTGTTGTCTTCGCCCACATCAACGGTAGCGGTATCGCCGTCCTTGATACGGCCCGACAGAATCTCTTCAGCCAAACTATCTTCTAGCAGGCGCATGATGGCTCTGCGTAACGGCCTTGCTCCGTAGCTCGGGTTATAGCCTTCTTCCACCAGTCGGTCTTTGAACTTCTCGGTAACATCGAGCGTAATGCCCTGTTCCTCCAAGCGGCCAAAGACTTCCTTGAGCAAGATGACCGAGATCTCTTTGACTTCCTCCTTGGTGAGCTGACGGAAGACAATGATTTCGTCTAGACGATTGAGGAACTCGGGGCGGAAGTACTGCTTGAGTTCTTCGTTGACCAAAGAGCGAATGCGGTTGTACTGCGATTCCGCCTGGTCGGCTTCGAGCTCAAATCCGAGGCCGCCGCCGCCTTTCTCGATGACTTTAGAACCAATGTTCGAGGTCAAGATGAGCAACGTGTTCTTAAAGTCTACGGTGCGGCCTTTGGCATCGGTCAGGCGACCATCTTCCAAAATTTGCAGCAGCATATTGAACACATCGGGGTGGGCCTTTTCAATCTCGTCGAATAGAACGACGGTATAAGGGCGACGACGAACCGCTTCTGTAAGCTGGCCGCCCTCGTTGTAGCCGACGTAGCCTGGAGGCGAACCAATGAGCTTAGAGACCGTATGACGCTCCATGTACTCAGACATATCGAGGCGAATCATCGCTTCTTCTGCGCCAAAGAAGTAGGTAGCTAGAGACTTAGCTAGCTCGGTCTTACCAACGCCAGTAGGGCCAGAGAAGACAAAGCTGGCAATCGGACGGTTGGGGCTTTTGAGGCCCACTCTAGCTCGACGAATCGCTCTAGAAATAGCGCGGACAGCTTCGTCTTGACCAATTAAGCGCTGATGGAGAACGTCCTCCATGTGCAGCAGCTTCTCGGATTCGCTCTCGGTGAGTTTGTTAACGGGAACGCCCGTCCAAGACGCGACAATGTGTGCAATATCCTCTTCGGTGACCTTTGGCGAATCTTCCTTGGTGGTTTCATCGGCTTCGGCCTTTTTAGTCTGAGCGATTGAGCGGATTTCAGTTTTGATCTCCATCTCTCGATCGCGCAGCTCACCGGCTTTATCGAAGTCTTGAGAGCGAACCGCGTTGTCCTTATCTTTGAGAACCTGACGCAGCTCTTTGTCTAACTCTTTAGCGGCGGGTGGCAGCTGGGAGTTTAGCAGGCGCACTCTAGAACCGGCTTCGTCAATCAGGTCAATTGCTTTGTCTGGCAAGAACCGATCGGCGATATAGCGGTCAGAGAGCTTCGCGGCGGCGTCTAACGCTTCGTCTAGAATTTGCAGCTTGTGGTGCTGCTCGTAGCGATCGCGCAGACCATGCAGAATCTCAATCGTCTCATCGACGCTAGGTTCGCCCACCATTACAGGCTGGAAGCGACGCTCTAAGGCCGCATCTCGCTCAATGTGCTTACGATACTCATCTAGCGTCGTTGCACCGATACATTGCAGCTCGCCGCGAGCTAACGCTGGCTTCAGAATGTTCGCTGCGTCAATGGCACCTTCTGCAGCACCCGCACCAATTAGCGTATGCACCTCGTCGATTACCAAGATGACATTCGCAGCCGTGCGAATCTCATCCATAATCTTCTTCAGGCGTTCTTCGAACTCACCGCGATACTTAGTACCGGCAACGAGCAAGCCAATATCTAGCGTCACCACGCGCTTGTCTTCGAGGATATCGGGGATATCGCCGTTGCCAATGCGCTGTGCGAGTCCTTCGGCGATCGCAGTCTTACCCACACCCGGTTCGCCAATGAGAACCGGATTGTTTTTCGTACGGCGACCCAGAATCTGAATCACGCGCTCAATTTCTTTTTGACGACCGACGACAGGATCGAGCTTGCCTTCGCTCGCCATCTGAGTCAAGTTAGCGCCAAACTCATCTAACGTCGGGGTCTTTGTCCGGCCAGCGCTGCCGCCGGAGCCGGAGACTTCAGCGGTTTCACCCAGCATTCTAATAACCTGAGTGCGGACCTTAGAAAGATCCACGCCTAGATTTTCTAGAACGCGAGCGGCTACGCCTTCGCCTTCGCGAATCAGGCCCAAAAGCAAATGCTCTGTTCCTATATAGTTGTGTCCAAGCTGACGCGCCTCTTCGAGCGATAGCTCTAAAACACGCTTTGCCCTAGGGGTAAACGGGATCTCGACGGCCACAAAGCCGGAGCCGCGCCCGATAATTTTTTCAACTTCAATACGGGCGTCTTTAAGATTGACGCCCATCGATTTCAATACTTTGGCGGCGACTCCAGTGCCTTCACCAATGAGTCCTAGTAAAATTTGCTCTGTGCCGACGAAGTTGTGGCCGAGGCGGCGAGCTTCTTCTTGGGCGAGCATGATGACCTTAATGGCCTTTTCGGTAAAGCGTTCAAACATGGCGGTATTCCATCACCTTGCTGCGGGCTGAGTTAGGGTGATTCTAACACAGCAAAATTTCGGAGGCGGTGGGCGGTATTCACTACATGCTAAGGAATTGGCCGGAAATCCCGGTTTAAATGTTCCTTGTGTCGGATTGTTTTTTGTGCTGCGGCCATTAAACGCTCAAATTGCTTCTGATACATATCAGCGCTACCAGCAAAGAAAATCTTCAAATAACTTTTTGTCAGAAAATAGTGACGCGATTATTCGGATTTTTCGGTGCTCGCCCACATAAACACTTGCTGGAACTGGCTGTGCAAATGAGTGATCGCGCGATCGCGCTGCTGGTCAATTAGGGTTTTCATTGCCTGATCTTGCAGGCCGCTGCACCAAAGAATGCAGGCATTTTCGCCATCTGAGTAATAGCGCTTGCGAATGCCCGCTTCTTTGAACCCGAACGTTTGGTAAAGGCCTAGCGCCTTTTGATTTGACGCTCTTACCTCTAGCGTGGCGCGGGTGAGTCCTCGGCGGCAGCCCGATTTTAATAAATGGCAGAGCAGCAGTAGCCCGAGCTTTCGACCCTGCCAAGACGGTTCGACTGCTAGCGTAGTAATGTGAGCCTCTTCGAGAATGGCCCACAAACAGCCCATACCTAGCAGCGTAATGTCTGCCGATGTCGCGTCAGAGATATCTTTAGCAGCCAGGGTATTGTCAGCCAGAGTATTGCCAGCCAGAGTATCAGAGCTGTTTTGACCGGGCATCGCAGGATCTAGCTGCTGTCTATCTAGCCGCTGTCTTTGGTGAATTAGCTCAGGTGTTGTCGCCGCGACTAAAACGAAGAGATCGCTACAGTCACTGTCTAATTCGCGCTGATAGCCCGAGCCTGTCCAGAGTCCGCCTAGGCATCTTTCATCTAGCGAGAGCACGGCGGGAATATCAGCGGCAATGAGCGGGACACAGGCTAAGAAATTCAAAAATGAAACTAAAGGTAAGACCACCGGAAGGAGCGGCCAATTGTACACTGATAACCAGAGTCTATATTGTTTTGCCTCATGGTTTCCACCGCTCCAGTCGCACCGAGTTCAGCGAATAGTTCAAAAAACAGTTCAAAAAACAGTTCAGCCGAGCTAGACGAAATCGCTTCTAGCCTTCAGTATCTATCTCCAGCATCGGCTGATGATTCGCCCAACCAGCGACTGCTACCACTCACCGCCGACGTGAATGAAAAAGACCATTTGGTGGTTGGGGGCTGTGATGTCGTGGACTTGATTGAAGAATTTGGTTCGCCGCTCTATATATTAGATGAGCAGACGTTGCGAACGGCCTGCCGCCAGTATAAGGAAGCCTTTGAACGGCACTATCCAGGTGAATCGCTGATTGTGTACGCGTCGAAAGCTTGGAACTGTTTGGCAGTATGCGCGATCGCAGCCCAAGAAGGGGTGACTATTGATGTGGTTTCTGGCGGCGAGCTAAGAACTGCCGTAGACGCAGGTGCTAATCCCGCTAATCTCTATTTTCATGGCAACAACAAATCGCTGGATGAGCTAAAGCTGGGCCTAGAGCACAATGTCCATGTGGTGGTAGATAATTGGCACGAGCTGAAGACGCTGAACGCGATCGCCAACGAAGCGGGCAAGCAAGCCACTATTTTGCTACGTCTAACACCAGGCATTGAGTGCCATACGCACGAATACATTCAAACGGGCCACATCGACAGTAAGTTTGGCTTTGACCCCGAGCAGCTAGAAGAAGTCTTTGACTTTATCTCTAAGCAAGGAAAGAGCCTGAACTGCGTGGGCCTTCACGCGCATATCGGCTCGCAGATTTTTGAGCTACAGCCCCATCACGACTTGGCTGAGGTAATGGTGCGCTGGTTCCAGGTCGCGAACCAGTACGGCCTGCCTCTTCAGCAGTTAGATATTGGCGGCGGTTTGGGCATTCGCTATACCGAATCGGACGATCCTCCGAGCATTGACGAATGGTCGAAGACGGTTTGTGAAAGCTTGGCGGCAGCTTGCGAAAAGAACGACTTGCCCCTACCTAAGATTTTGTGCGAGCCAGGGCGATCGCTCGTAGGATCTGCCTGCGTAACGGCCTACACCGTTGGCGGCCAAAAAACCGTGCCAGGGATTCGTCAATATGTGTCGGTCGACGGCGGCATGTCGGACAATCCTCGTCCGATTACCTACCAGTCGGAGTACCGGGTGCTAGCAGCCGATAAAATGTCTGCGCCGCTGAGCGAAACCATGAGGCTTGCCGGTAAGCACTGCGAGTCGGGCGATGTGATTATTCAATCGGCTAGCCTACCGCCGCTAGAAGCAGGCGAGATTTTGGTCGTACCGGCCACGGGCGCATATAACTACAGCATGTCCTCTAACTACAACCGAGTGCCCAGACCGGCGGCGGTACTGGTTAACCAGGGGCAGGCAGATTTGATTTTACAGCGCGAGACTTATGAGGACTTGGTTCGGCACGATCGCCTGCCTGAATCTTTAAAGCCAAAGAAGTAGATAGCGATCGCAGTAGTCAATACCTATGGCGGAGTAGTAGGGTACGGTCATAGGCGTCTGAACTAGCAATTTTTGCGCACTAGCAAACGTTTTGATGGATTGAAACGTTTGCTAGTTCCTTTGCCCGCTGTTATGTATAGGTTTCCAGCCGATAATAGTGCTCTAAGCAAAGAAACAGATGTTGCAGTCAACGAATCTTCGCGGCAGTAAAGGTAAAGCAGGTTGAAATCTGTAACCCCCATTTTCATCCATATTATTGATATTTTGCTGGTGTTCTCACTGGTTTATATGGTGCTGCTGATTGTGCGCGATCGCCGCACGATGTGGATGGTGCAGGGGCTGATGGTGCTATTGGGCATCTCACTACTTAGCCATGCCGTGGGGCTAACCGTCTTTTCTATCGTGATGGAAAAGCTGGTGTTAGGCGCTTCGGTGGCGCTAGCCATGATGCTAATTCCAGAGTTTCGACGCCTGCTAGAGCAGTTGGGTCGCGGTGAGATTGTTCAGCTTTTTACCGCTAGCGAAGGCCATCTTTCGACCGCAAATAACGTGATTGACGAGCTAGTAGAAGCCGTTAAGGGACTCTCGCAGAACCGGACTGGGGCGCTGATGATTTTGGAAACCGACGCGCCGATTGAAGAAAGCGATTTTTCGGTGCCAGGCGTCAGGCTAAATGCTGAGCTGAGTCGAGAAATTTTGCAGACAATCTTTCAGACAACGACGCTGCTACACGATGGGGCCGTGCTGATTCGCGGATCGCGAGTCCTCGCGGCGGGCGTGATTCTACCCATATCAGAAAAAGACGCGTCTCGACAGTTAGGAACGCGGCACCGGGCGGCTATGGGCATTACCGAACGAGTAGAAAACTGCATTTGCGTCGTTGTTTCGGAGGAGACTGGATCAATCTCGGTTGCCGAGCGCGGGATGTTAAACCGTCCCCTAACGAGCAGTAAACTGAGAGAGCTTCTGCTTGATAAGTTTTCGCCCAAGGCGGATAGTGATACGGTGGCCCCTCAGCTTCGCAGTTTGGGACGACGGCTCAGCGTTAAGGGCATCAATTTTTTAAACGCTTTCAAGCGCAGAGCAGGGCGCAAACTGCCTCGTCCGACCTCTCAGGAAAAGAAATGACCGCTGATTTTGTTTCTAGCCTCTCCAACGCCCTCCCCTTAGATTTAAAGCAGAGCCGAATGCCTGCCCATGTTGCGGTGATTATGGATGGCAATGGGCGCTGGGCGAAAAAGCGGGGCCTGCCGCGAATTATGGGGCATCGCAAGGGCGTAGACACGCTGAAAAAGCTGCTGCGCTGCTGCCGAGATTGGGGCGTAGAAGCGCTGACGGCCTATGCGTTTTCGACGGAAAACTGGGGTCGGCCGACGCGAGAAGTCGATTTTTTGATGACGCTGTTTGAGCGGGTGCTGCGCAAAGAGCTGCAAGAAATGATGGAAGAGGACGTGCGGATTCAGTTTGTGGGCGATTTGACCGCGCTACCGGATACCTTGCAGCAGGAGATTGACCGAGCGGTAAAGGAAACTGAGAATAATCGGGGCATTCGCTTTTCGGTGGCGACGAACTACGGCGGGCGACAGGAGATTTTGCAGGCTTGTCAGGCGATCGCACAGCAGGCCAAATCTGGACAGCTCCAACCCGAAGACATCACCGAGGAGCTATTTAGCCGTCATCTCTACACGTCTAATATCAGTGACCCTGACCTACTCATTCGCACCAGCGGCGAAATGCGCATTAGCAACTTTCTGCTCTGGCAGCTCGCCTACTCCGAGTTTTACATCACCGACACGCTGTGGCCCGACTTTAACACTGACGAGTTTCATCAGGCGATGAAGGCATTTCAGGCACGCGATCGGCGCTTTGGAAAAGTGGATGAGGCTAAAGGCGAGTAGGTGGCAATATTTAAGTCGCAATATCGAATTTAGCAGTCAGCGTAAGAGAAAACAGTCGCTACATTAGCTTTAGCGCGAGATGGTTGCTGGTAGTCGCTTCAATTTCAGCCGCAGCTATTTCGTCTATTGCTGACGAAGAGAAAATTTTCTGAATATCTCGTTCGTAGCCTGATCCTTTTTGAGGAAACTGATAGCCAATGACAGAGAAACCCTCGTTTTGCGCTTGTAGCTCAATTCTGATAGGCAGCGGAAATGTAGCTTTGAACTTTTCGAGTCTTTCGTTTAGTGAGCTTCGATGAGAGGTAGCGGCGCAAATAACCTTTGCATAAACAACCACGGAGGAAGCCTCTTTGCTGTGATCGCGTCCTTGATGGGTTTGCTGATGAACGCAAGCAGGTCTAAGCGCACCGTAGTCATCGCTATCTATCCCCAGTGTCGGAGGAGAGTCGCGGTAATATTCGTCTAGAAGGGCGATCGCAATCTCTTTATTTAGTGCGCTATCTATCTCGCGATCTAAAGCTGTTTGGTCGTAAACTAGCTGTCCATCAATATCTTCGACGCCTCCATTCATAACCCTTGGGCCGTACACTAGCTCATACGTGTAGTTTCCATTCGGAATTTCGTACTCGCCTACGAAATCTGTCACGCCCATTCTTACTCGTTCGCCTCCGACGATTGCTTCCATAGGCGCATAGCGAAACGAGCCGTTTATCAAGTGATAGTTGCTCACCTTTGTCGGAGCAAGATCGCCATAGGCCTCCGTCTGTTTCGTAACGTTTTTACCTTCCGTATCAATAGAAGAAAAATGAATGATGGCATCACCTAAAGATCGATCACCGACATTCGCAGCTCGAATCATTAGCTGATCTGCCTGTTGAACCTGAGTTGAGCTATCGGTACGCTCTACATCATCCTGATTTGTGCTACAGCCACACAGGGGTAAGAGAAAAGCGGCAGACAAACCGACACAGATTTTCAACATTTCGAGCAGGTCAAAGAAACTATCTACAGAATAGAGCTGGCTGAAACCTTGTTGCGAACCGTTTCCAGTTTTGAAACAGCGGCGAATGAACAGACAGAATTCTTAGGTCATTGAGTAGTCTGCGAATTGGTTAGTTGAAGAGATCGATCGCGCTTCTATTGAAAGAGGTTGGCGATCGCACATTCAAATTCAGGCAACATCGGAGAGGTTAGCAAATCGCCTGTTATCAACGTTGCGACTAACTTGAGCTGCGCATTCTGCCGCCTGTAAACTTCGAGTGTCTTCAACCGCCAGTTAGCAATCCAGTACTCCTGCACGCCATAGAGAGAATAGAGTCTGAGCTTAACTTCTCTATCTTTTTGCTCATTCTTACTACCTGCTGAAAGCACTTCTACCGTTAGCTCTGGGGCAACTGTAAAATGGCCAGCCTCGTCAATGCCATTTTCTAAACGCTCATTACTAGCCCACACCACATCTGGAATAACCGCATCAAATTCTGTAAAAACGAGTCCCGGTGCCTCATAAGACTGACCCAGCCCAGTTTTACGAGACCATATTGCTAGCTCAACGTGAATATTTCCGCCAGCACCCTGATGCCGAATGTGAGGGGCACGGGTCACAAATAGCTCTCCATCGAGAATTTCATAGCGCTTCTGGCCCCAGTCGTCGGGCATCACGTCTAAGTCTCGAACGGTCCAGCGAGTAGCATCGACAACCATAATCTTTACTGGCGTAGCTATTTCGATAAGCTTGTAAGCCTTAGTGTAGTTGAGCGTAATTGATCTGTCGCATCGGCTATTCGCCTCAACGTATCGGAAAGAAAGGGGAAGCCATGTATAGTTCATAGTAGAATGACCTGCCGCTAGAGCACACCGCGCACCAGACAATTACTATGTCGGATACGCCCGAACTGACGCCGCCTGACCAACCCCCC
>Ga0115546_1000415_pt1 | contig 29364 bp, 38 predicted proteins | sample COGITO_mtgs_1004_FD_87186 | JGI IMG/M metagenome (GOLD analysis project Ga0115546, IMG submission 87186) | Pelagic marine microbial communities from North Sea - COGITO_mtgs_100413 | ecosystem: Environmental > Aquatic > Marine > Epipelagic | place: Germany:Helgoland, sampling site Kabeltonne...
CAGAGATTGACCGTGTAGGTGCCATTTTAGAGATGGCTATGATTACATTTGAAAAGCAGACATTTTACACGGCATCTAAATTAATAGCAGCGAAGACAGCATGGGCTGTGATTTTGGCTTGCGCCTGGGCGTATGATAATAGCTTTATGATCGCGGACCACAACGCATTCTTTAATGCTGTGAAAAAGAATGATGACGAATTAATCGATCAAGGAGAAAGAGCTTTTATCGCCGCTAAGGACGCTACGATTGCCAATGGTGGGGATCCTACCGATGTGACAAGAAATCGCTACTACCACGCATGGCCGGGGCTTCCCCATCAAAAGGGCCCCCGAGCTAAGCGTAATCGCGATCTTTGCGCGCGCCTCGACACTTTTGTGACGAGTAGTGATCTCGGAAGCTTAGGCTTAGTAGAAGTAAAAGACTTGGCCGCATAGGGCCACAACCGCAGGGAGGCATGGGTTACAGATGCCTCAACTTATCACAACAACAACATTATAAAGGAAGAAAATGAGTGATTTTATTAACAAGCTCCGCGAGCTTAACGTTTCAGAGGATACGTTCCTAACCCTATCATACACCGAGGGAAATGATGTATGGCATATTAACGACGGTTACGTCAACGATTCAGTTTATGAGACTGAGACAGCAGGATACTTAGGTAATCTTCTGGCTTCTAATATTCCAGTGTATTCCCAGTATGGTAGTACAAGTGAAGGAAATGATCTTCTAAACGCAATGCGCGCCGATGGAGAGCTTGACGAGTATGAGCGAGGAGATGAGTATTTTAATGAGTTCCTAACCGAGAGGCTTCAGGTAACCATTTATGAGGGTGAGTATTCACTAGAGTATTCAACCGAGCAGTATGACTACAAGCGTGGTCGCTGTGATATCTCTACATCTGTCCGTGTTCGTGCTGGTGATCTTTATGCCGCACAAGCAGCAACCAATGGGCGATTCGCAACATTTGATGCTGATACTTTCGTTCTTGGGTTCAACGTTTCAGTTGAAACCGACAACGGCACACTAACTCTAAACTAGAAAGGATAAGAATATGTTTAAAAACCTAAATAAGATGATGCTTTTTATATTTTTGATTTGCTTTATGGGTCTCGCCACTGTATTGTTCAGTGGCTGTCCTTCTGAGGCTGATGACGATGATTCGTCAGTAGCTGACGACGACGACTCTGGTGACGACGACGACTCATCTGATGATGATGATTCCTCTGATGACGACGATTCGGCCGACGACGACGACAGCGCGGAGTAAATGATGCTGACGGTGATGGCTCTAATATTGATGTTCATTTATATGTTGGAGCTTCACCGTCAGGTTACTCAAATAAGCGAACAAGTAACTCAACTACATCGCGATTTCATAGAAGACACAAATACAAGATACGGAGAGAAGATAGATGGCGAAAAGTAAATCAAAGGCGGGTAAGATCTCAATTGACGGCCTACGTTCTTTAATCAATAAGACTTCGGGCGTGGAAGTCGCTCATAACCTAAGAGAGGCAAATCCAACAGAAGTTAAAGAGTGGATTCCCACTGGCTCACGCTGGCTAGATTCTATTATATGTCGGGGCAGACTTGCTGGTATTCCAGTAGGCAAGATTTCCGAGATTGCTGGATTAGAAGCAACAGGCAAGTCTTTTATGGCTGCGCAGATTGCTGCTTCTGCTCAAAAGATGGGAATGGTGGTTGTTTATCTAGACTCAGAGTCAGCCATTGATCCAGAGTTCTTAGAGCGAGCAGGATGTAACTTGGAGGATCTGATTTATGTTCAAACTCAATCAGTAGAGCATGTTCTTGAAACTGTTGAAAACATCTTGAATACTGGAACCGAAAGAGTTCTTTTCATCTGGGACTCTTTGGCTTTAACACCAACTATTTCAGATGTTGAAGGAGACTTTAATCCACAGTCATCAATGGCGATGAAGGCTAGGATTCTATCAAAGGGAATGTCTAAACTTACAATCCCGATTGCGAATACTAGATCAGCATTCTTGGTTCTAAACCAGTTAAAGGTTAATATCCCATCTGGTCCAAATGCGCGTATTATCGCTATGACTACTCCGTATGTTACTCCTGGCGGTAAGGCGATGCATTATGCTTACTCACTGCGAATCTGGCTAACTGGACGAAAGGCAAAGTCTTCTTTCATTGAGGACGAAAGCGGCTTCCGTATTGGCTCAGAGGTAAAGGTAAAGTTGGAGAAGTCACGATTTGGAACACAAGGCCGAAACTGTGCTTTTAAGATTCTCTGGGGCACTAATGAAGTAGGAGTTCAAGATGAAGAGAGTTGGCTAGAAGCAATCAAGGGCTCGGATAATCTAAGGAATGCGGGAGCTTGGTATACACTCTTCTATGCTGACGGTAAAGAAGAGAAGTTTCAAAAGGCTCACTGGACTGAAAAGTTACAGAACGAAAACTTTAGAAACCGAGTGTTTGAGATTATGGATGAGGAAATCATCGGCAAGTTTGATAAAAGGGAGGGATCCGCTGAGGACTTTTACGACGTAGACAAAGAGTAGAATCTTAAACGGTTCTTGACAAACAGGCGGCTATGGGGTATTATAACTCCATAGCCGCTTCATATATAGGAGATTACAGATGAAGAGAGTAATGATTGTTGATGCCCTGAATGCTTATTTCAGGGCTTTTATTGTAAACCCAAGCATTTCCATCCACGGACAACCGATTGGAGGACTCAAGGGTTTCTTAGGGATCCTACAGAAGCTTTGCCGAGATATTAAGCCAGATAGTATTGTGATTATCTGGGATGGCCCCGGAGGCTCTCGCAAGCGCCGCGAACAAAACAAGAACTATAAAGCAGGAAGAAAGCCTATTCGGGTTAATCGCCCAAACAATCTTTCTCCAGAGCAGCAGCAGGAGAATATGGTATGGCAGCAGGTTCGCTTGCTTGAATACTTGAATGAACTACCAGTGATCCAGTTTCGTTTTGATGAGATCGAAGCAGACGACGTTATCTCCTATGTAAGCCGCATGTCTCATTATGATGGATGGCAGAAGGTTATTGTTTCTAATGATAAGGACTTCATTCAACTTTGTGACGATGAAACAGTCTTGTTTCGACCAACTCAAAAGGTAGTTCACAACAAGATGAATGTTGTAGAACAGTTTGATATTCACCCTCGTAACTTTGCTATTGCTCGCGCCATTGCCGGGGATCCATCCGACAATCTTGATGGAGTTCCAAGAGCAGGATTGAAATCTATCGCAAAAAAGCTTAATTTTTTGAGGGAAGATAAAGACGTAACATTACACGAACTTTTTGATTTTTGCGAAAATATTGACTCCAAAGCAAAGTTTTTTACGAACATTTTAAGTCACAAGGATGTAGTTATTAGTAACTATAAACTTATGCAACTGTATGCGCCCGCTATTTCGTTGCAAAGCCAAGAAAAGGTTCATTATACCCTAAACAACTTTGAGCACGACTATAATAAGACCGAGATTCTTCGAATGATGAATCAGGACGGTTTTGGTGTTTTTAACTGGGAGGATTTACACGCAACTATGAATAGAATTTGTATTGACAAAGCATTGGTGAAGGAGTAAGATGTGGCTATGACTCAAACGATTATTGGAAAGCCTGAGAACTCTAGTTTCTCAAAGTATGGAAAGTCCTTTCAAGAAAAGCTTTGTATGGTGATACTAGATGACCGTGCTTTTGCGGATCAGATAGAAGAAGTGCTAGATATTAACTTTTTAGAGTTGAACTATCTTAAGTTATTCTTAAACAAAGTATTATCTTACCGCGTAAAGTATGGAGTTCATCCCTCACGCGACATTATGAAGACTATTCTTCGTTCTGACTTGGACAATGAAAATGAGCTTACTGCAAAGCAAGTAAGAGAGTTCTATGTTCGATCACAAATCACAGATCTAACGGATATTGATTATATCAAGGATACATCGCTAGATTTCTGTAAAAAGCAGAATCTTAAGTCTGCGATGGTTAAGTCTATTGGCTTGCTACAATCATCATCATTTGATGAGATTTCAAAGGTGATAAATGACTCACTTAAGCTTGGAATGGACAATGAAGAAGGATATGATTGGAAGAGAGACTTTGAAGAAAGGTTCAAGCCAAAGTTTAGAAACCCGATTTCTAGCGGATGGGATCTGATTGATAATATCAGCAAGGGTGGATTAGGACAAAAGGAACTTGGGGTGGTTATTGCTCCAACTGGTGCCGGAAAGTCAATGGCTTTGGTTCACTTAGGAACAGAAGCCCTTCGTGCTGGTAAAACAGTGGTTCATTACACCCTAGAACTTCAAGATACAGTGGTAGCATCACGCTATGACTCCTGTCTTACTAAGATTCCACTAGGAAGCCTTACATCCTTTAAAGAGAAGATTTATGAAGAGGTTCAGGACATTGAAGGCAGACTGATTGTAAAGGAATACCCAACAAAGTCAGCCAGCACGCAAACAATCCGAAATCACTTGGAAAAGTTGCGAATGCGCAATATTGAAATCGATATGATTATCATTGATTATGGTGATCTATTGCGTCCAGTTAGATACCAGAAAGAAAAGAGAAACGAACTAGAATCCATCTACGAAGAGTTGCGTGGTCTTGCGTCTGAATACGAAGCGCCAGTTTGGACTGCTTCACAAACAAACAGATCCGGCTTAAACGCAGAAGTCATTACAATGGAATCTATTTCAGAAGCGTTCAGCAAATGCTTTGTCGCTGATTTTATCTTTAGTATTTCACGAACTGTGGATGATAAGGTCGCCAACACTGGTCGTCTCTTTATAGCAAAGAATCGTAATGGTCCCGATGGGATTGTCTTTCCATTATTTATGGATACAAGCACAGTCAGTATTAAGGTACTGGAACAAAGTGAGGAAGATGAGAATGTAGAAGTGAATGCTACAAAGTATAAGCAGACACTTGCCGAGAAATACAAGAACTTTAAGAAAAACAAAAAGGAATAATAAAAATGTACAATGAGGAACAAGTAAAAGAAGCAACACTAGCTTATTTTAATGGTGATGAACTAGCCACAAATGTCTTTATGACAAAGTATTGTTTAAGAGACAAGAAAGGCAACTATGTTGAGAAAACACCTGATGATATGCATAGACGCCTTGCGGCAGAGTTTGCTCGTATGGAAGATAAGTTTGGGGATACAGGTCCCACTGAAAACGAGATCTATTCTTTCTTAAAAGACTTCAAATACATCGTTCCTCAGGGTTCTCCTATGATGGGTGTGGGAAATGATTATGTTAATGTTTCGCTCTCTAACTGCGTGGTTGTCGACAATCCTCAGGACTCTGTTTCTTCTATTATGGATGCCGGTAAAGATATTGCTAATCTATTTAAGCGTCGTTGTGGGGTTGGTCTGGATATTTCTGATTTACGTCCCGAAGGCGCTCCCGTTAACAACTCTGCTCGCACTACAACTGGCGCTTGGTCTTTTGCTGATTTTTATTCTTACGTCTGTCGTATGATCGGACAGAATGGTCGTCGCGGTGCTCTAATGCTTTCAATGGATATTCGCCATCCGGATATTCAAAAGTTTGTTAGAATGAAGCACGATCTTACAAAGGTCACAGGAGCCAACGTATCTGTTAAGATAAGCGACAGTTTTATGGAAGCAGTTGAGAAAGGAGAACAGTTCACTTTACAGTTCCCGGTTGATGCTGAAACTCCAACACATTTAAGCGAGGTTAATGCTGTTGAACTTTGGAATGAGATTGTAGAGTCTGCTACAAAGACAGCAGAGCCTGGACTTCTTATGTGGGACAACATCACAAAGAACCTTCCAGCACATTCTTACCCACAGTTCCAAACAAAGACAACAAACCCTTGTGGAGAGATTCCTCTTTCTGCTTATGATTCTTGTCGTTTGATTTCTTTAAACCTCAAACATCTCGTTACAGACGCCTTTACAGACAAAGCAGCATTTGACTTTAATAAGTTAAAGCAGATTGTTGCTGTTGGTATGCGACTTTCTGACGATCTTGTAGAGTTAGAGTTGGAGAAGTTACAGAACATCCGGAATGTAGCAGATTCGGAAGATGAAAAGGTTTTATGGACAAAGTTATACGATGCCGCCGCCAATGGTCGCCGCACAGGCTTGGGGACACATGGTCTTGCTGATGCTGTTGCTAGAATGAACTTGTCGTATGACTCTGATGAGGCTGTAACCTTGATTGAGCAGATATATGAGATTGTTAGAGATACGGCTTACACAGAAAGTTGCTATCTTGCGCAAGAGCGTGGAGCATTCCCAGCATTTAACTGGGAGACAGAAAGCAACAACGCTTACATTCAGCGTCTTCCACAAGAGATACAAGCTTTGATCCAGACGACTGGACGACGTAACATTTCTATTCTTACAAATGCGCCAACTGGTTCTGTTTCTATTATGTCGCAGACTTCATCTGGTTTGGAGCCTGTATTCAAGAACTTCTACATTCGTCGTCGTAAGTTGTCTCACAATGAGTTGGGTGTTGAAGCAGATTTCGTTGATGATCTAGGAGATCGTTGGTTGGAGTATAAGGTATTCCACCACAATGTTCGCGAATATCTCAATCTAATGAAAACAGAGGATATTCCAAGCTTCTTTGTAGAATCTGATTCTATTGATTGGTCACAGCGAGTCGTTATTCAAGCCGCGATCCAAAAGTCTATTGATCACAGTATTAGTTCTACTATCAATCTTCCAAAGGGCACATCCCCGGAGGTTGTTGGAAAACTATACCAGCAAGGTTGGAAGATGGGGTTGAAAGGCATTACTGTATATGTTGACGGATCCCGAACAGGAGTTCTATTAACCGAGTCAGAAAAAGAAGAGAAAGAAGCATTTCCACAGTATTCCGCACCTAGACGCCCGGAAGAACTGGAATGTGATATTCACCACACTACTATCAAGGGTGAAAAGTGGGCGATTGTTGTTGGATTATATGAAGGCAAGCCATACGAACTAATGGGTGGTCGTTCTGATTTGATCGAGATCCCAAGAAGTAGAGTTACAGGATTTTTGGTTAAACATCGATTTAAGACAAAAAACTCTGTTTATGACTTGCGCATCGGAACGAATGGTGATACAGTTATCGTGAAGGACCTAGTAAAGACCTTTGATAACCCAAACCACAGTGCTTTCACTCGTATGATCTCACTTGGTTTGCGTCACGGAGCAAACATACAATATGTTGTAGAGCAGTTACAGAAAGACAAGGACTCTGATATGTTCTCGTTTTCAAGATGTATCGCTCGTATATTAAAGAACTACATTCCTGATGGACAGGAAGCAACAGAGAAGACTTGTCCTGAATGTGGTGAAGATGGTTTGGTTTATGTTGAAGGTTGTGTAACTTGCACCTCTTGCGGTTTTGCAAAGTGCGGATAGGAGATAAAATGAACTTTGTACCAGTAAACAATTACCTATACATTAGGACAATAGATGAAGAAGACGACAACACAGGAATCTTGCTTCCACAAGATTATCGATCAGTGGAATCACCACACGCAGTTGCCGAGTTATTGCAAACTCACACAACTACTAATAATGTAATGTGGGCTCGCGGTATTCATTTGGTTGTTGAGGCGCATATGATGAAGGACATACAATATAACGGAGATACTTTCACGGTTGTTAAGGAAAACCACGTAATAGGGATTTTATCCGATTAAACAACTATTTAAGTTGTTGAGTAAAATAGAAACTTAGCAGAACATCCTAGGATTAATAAAATGAAGCTTATAATGGAAAACTGGCGCAAGCTTCTTAAAGAAGAGATTGAACCTGTTGGCGATCAACGCGCGCGAATGGCGGCTGCCCACGGCCGGCCCATGGGAGTCTATAATTCTGGACTTAGCCCTGAAGTCAAGAAGGGCACAGAACTTTTTTGGTATGAGACTGCTGATGGCGAACATGTGCCTGTAGAAGATCCCCGGTTCGGTGGCCCCGATACAAAGAAAGTTTCTGGCGTTGTTGTTAGGATTGACCCAGGATCACCGTCCGAAGATGTCGATTCGACGAACCTCGCCGGCTGGTTCCCCGGGCCATATGTGCTAATAAAGTTTCCCGGTGGCACTATGGAAGTAAATAGAGAGTGGTGGGACTCGATATTTATCAAATAAAAAGATTTATAAAATGAAGTTAACAAAAGCAAGATTGCGACAGATTATCAAAGAAGAGATCAGCGCATTACAGAACGAGCCCCGTCCCTCGGTCACTGAGGCTTACCCCGACGATGCCGAAGCCGGACTCGACTCCATCGGTCATGGCTTCATTAAACGCGACGACCCCAGGCTGCAGCTACTTGATAATGCAGTTGAATATTTCTCTGACAATATACATCAGCCTCCTACCGATATTGATGTAGAAGAGTTTAGATACTATTACAACATATATCAAAAACTGCGATCCTTCCTCACGTCTATCCGCGGCCGCAGATTCGCCTCCAGGCTAGACAGGGGAATCAGGTCACAGTTAAGAGCAATACAAACAGCTTATGATAAGCAGCTCTTAGACCTCGACGTTAACGATGAGATTTAAACAAAAGGATTTATAAAATGAAACTTACAAAAGCAAGATTGCGACAGATCATCAAAGAAGAAATAAGCACATTACAGAACGAATCTGCCCCGGCAGGTCGCCCACACAAGGTTCGTATGAATAGGTTCGGACGCGTTCTTATTATTAAGGACGCTGATCACCCTAGTTCTTATGCCGAGCCCGCCCCGGTTACTTTAGAAAAGTTATATGCTGATCTTAATCCTGGGGAAGAAGAGTGGATAAGTGACGAGGATCTACAAGCGAATATGGAACTAGATAGGGCCTAAGAAAATGAAACTCACCAAAGCAAGATTAAAGCAGATTATTAAAGAAGAGATCGACTTTCGAGGATCCGGTCTGGAGTTTGATACTTCCGTAGACCCAATGAATGCGTTGGGAGCCGCGCTTGAAGAGGCTATAAAGAAAGCGCAGACTGCCGTAGGGTCAAGCAAAGATGGTTATGAAAAACGACTAGCAAGTAAAATCGCAGACACACTTTCCTCTCTAATAGAAGATATAAACGAGATATAAAATGAAACTAACAAAAACAAAACTAAAGCAGATCATCAAAGAAGAAATAGACAGCATACGGGAAGACCGCGATGCCGCAGCCACTGAATATGAGTTATACGCAAGTCTACAAGCAATCTCGAAAGATCTACAACAGTTCAAAGACGATCTAGATTTTTCTATGGGATTGACGGCTGGTTCACCGAGAACATCACAGATCTCGGAAAAAGTATATGAAATGATAAGAAAGGGCGCCTACGCGATGGAGCTAGCCCGAAACGCACTCGCACAGGAGATCGGCCAAGACCCGCATCCTGAACTAGCATCAGTAAGACAAGAGGATTAACAAAATGAAACTAACAAAAGCAAGATTAAAGCAAATTATTAAAGAAGAGATCGAGGGTCAAGCCGCTCCAGCTCCAAGAGGCACTGAAGTTTATGTGGTTGAGCTTTATTCACATGATGGCCAAAGTAGAGCTATCTTTACAACTGAGGAAAGCGCAAAAGAACTTGTAGCGAGACTAGAGAAGCAAAAAAAGTTTGTTGAAGATAATAGTAGAACTCTTCGACCGCGCGATCTTAAGTACAATGACAAAGAAACAGGACAACAATTCCTGTTCTCGTCTATTACCTCTCCTACACGTATATCTCTTTATACAATGCGCCTTCATCAGTAAAACAAGAGGTTTAACAAAATGAAACTAACAAAAGCAAAACTACAGAAGATTATAAAAGAAGAGATCGAGAAGGCTTATAAGCACCCGCTAGCCCGCGGCGTCCAAGTTATTAGAACGAGCCGGACGAAGCGCCCAGCAGACCCGGATGATTCTTATGACCCGGCAGCCGGAACCACAGACTCAACCTATGATATCTTAGATCAGCAAGGCAACAAGATCGGCTTCTTAGAGTACGATGAATACTTTGGCAATCTGGACGGTGAGTTATACGACAGATACCTTCCTAGATTGCAGGGCTATCGATCCCACGGTGCGGGTCCTCTAGGAAAGCTACAATCTTTTTTCAAGTCTAAGACTGGTCAAAAGTGGCTCGACGTAAGCTTGAGACAAATGCAAAGAAACAAAACATAGAGCGCTTGACTTATCCAAGCATCAGTGGTATAGTAATACCATATGATGAAGCTGCCTCCTCTTGAATACACCTTCGACAATATAGTTCTTGGGTGGCGAGAGGAGGCAGTTTCGTTTGCGCGAGAGAATGGCTATCACTTGATTGTGAATAGTGAGCAGCGTCCTTTCCATCACTTTGTTGGATATGAAGATATTAAAAGTGAATGGTATAAAGGAATCTATGATCTAGGAATAAGGTCATTATTACCAATACCTTTTAGCATCCAAACCATTGGATTAGAAGATAACAAGTTAAGAATCATTACCGAAGGCAACACCAAAGTTTTAATCAACTTTGGTAGTTTGCATATTTTTGATCTTGATAACTGCGGTGATCTAGGAGTAAGCGAGGTTATAGAAGATTATCTAGTTTATGATATGTTTGATATAACACTTGGTTCTCGCCTTGGTCGCCATATCGTAATAAACCCCAAAGACAGTTTTATAAAGACAATAGATTTTGTTGTATCAAACCGCATTGATAAGAATACATCCGGGGATTATAAAGATATTGTTGTTACCAGCGTAATAGATTACAAAGACATAAAAAGCTTTGATTACTCTGATACTGTGATTCGCATATTTGTAGAGCGAACCTTAAAAGAAAACAACATAAAAAGACGAAGAGGACGTAGCCTTAAAATAGTTCATTCATCGCGACACATAATAAAAAATAACTTTAAGTTTAAAATATATGATGATTTAGATAAAAGGATAACATTATATGAGTAAGTTAAATATGCCGGCTATTATTCCAGTCGCAGGACTCACCTCAGAGTTTGGTATGGAATGGGACGCATCTTTGATGCCTGTCGCCGCCAACTATACCGCTTTGGAAGCAGCAGTTTATGAATGTATCCACGCTGGATGTTCATCTATCTGGATTGTAGCAAATGATGACGTTGCGCCTTTAATAAGACGCCGCGTAGGAGAATACGCCACTGATATACGATCAGTTGAGCAAGGAACATTTAAACGCTTTGGAGGAACAAATCATATGGAAGTTCCAATATACTATGTTCCAATCCATCCAAAACACCGAGATAAAGTTGATAACTATTCTTGGTCAATCATATATGGCGCCAATGTCGCTTATTGGATAATGAGAAGATTTTCCAGATGGACGCGCCCAAGTCAGTATTATGTTTCATTTCCATTGGGAATGTTGGATCCATTAGAAGTATTAAAGCATAGAGCCGCTGTTCGCAAGAACGCTCCATTTTATTTCTCTCATAACGGCAAAACTATCAAGGATGGGTTGCCTATAAGTTTTGTTCTTAGTCCTGATGAGTGGCGCAGAGCAAAACACACGATTACAACAAACTCTTCTACTTGGCGAATCCCAACAGGCGACGGTCCCCCAACTGAAAAGCTTCCAATAGAAGAAAGATTGGTGTCCCGCAAATATAGTTTGATTGACGTGTTTGGAGGAGGACCAGATAATACAGAACAGGAAATCAAGACCTTTTATGACTTGACAGCCTGGGCTGGGTATGCTAAATTTATATCATCGGACCTAGGGAAACGAACCCGGCGCCCGACCACAACAACAATGTATAGAGGACGAAAATAGATGACGGATAAAAAGATTCCTTTTGTAGGACTTCACGCTCACTCGGTTGCGGGCAGCATCTTTGACGCTATGGGATATCCAAGCGAACACATGAACTTTTGCTATGAGAACGGTGGAGAAGCACTTGCTCTCACAGATCACGGCAATATGAATGGTTTTTCCCATCAGTTGCTTCATTGGAAGAAGATGAAGGCTGAGGGAAAGAACTTTAAGCCTATTTTTGGAGTAGAAGCATACTTCTTACCTTCTATTGAAGAATGGCGTGATGATTATGAGCGTGTTAAGGCTGACGCAAAACAAGCAAAGTCCCTAGCAAAGCAAGGAGATACATCAGGAGCAACCGTTGAAGACGAAGACGCTTCAAAGAAGGCTATTAAGTCAGTTATTAACCGCCGCCGCCACCTCGTACTTCTGGTTCAAAACCAGACAGGACTAACTAATCTATTTAAGTTAATCTCCGAGTCTTACAAAGAAGAGAACTTTTATCGTTATCCTCGCGTTGATTATAAAATGCTAAACAAATACTCAGAGGGCATTGTCGCCGCATCTGCGTGTTTGGGCGGTCCTTATGCCGGGAACTATTGGGCAAACCGTGAAGAAGGTCCAGAAGCAGTTCGCGAGGCTATGAGAGAAACAACACGCCGGTTTGTAGAGATCTTTGGAGATCGCTGGCACGGCGAACTACAATGGAACAATATTCCAGAGCAGCACGAACTAAATCAATACATTATTGAGATGAGTAAAGAGTTCGGGATTCCTCTTATCTCTACCGCAGACAGTCACTACCCTAATCCTGATGCTTGGAGGGATCGTGAACTATATAAGCGCTTAGGCTGGCTTGGTAAGGGAGCACCCGCTTGGGCAGAAGATAATACAGAGTTGCCCCCCGGTGTAGAAGAGATTGGATATGAACTTTATCCAAAAAACGGAAACCAAATGTGGGATTCCTATAAGTATTATTCAAAGTCTTGTGGAGTAGAATATGATGACCAACTGGTTATGGATTCAATCACAAGAACGCACGATATTGCTTTCAATATGATCGAGGACTTTACACCAGATACTACAGTTAAACTTCCAAACTTTGTGGTTCCAGCCGGCTTTACGGCAGATCAGGCATTGGTGAACTATTCTTTGGAAGGTCTTCGTAATCTAAACTTCCACGACAATAAGGAATACACAGATAGACTACAAACCGAACTTGATGTTATTGAGGATCGAGGGTTTAGTAAGTATTTCTTGACTATGAAAGCCATTTCCGACAAAGCAAACGAAGTTCAACTTACTGGCCCCGGGCGAGGCTCGGCAGCAGGATCCTTGGTTGCGTATGTACTCGGGATTACACAAATCGATCCTATTAAGTATGGTCTTCTCTTTGAGAGATTCCTTCGTAAGGACGCAACTGACTATCCAGACATTGACTATGATGTAGCAGAGCCAATGGAACTTAAAGAACTTTTGATGGAGGAATGGGGTAAGAACTCTGTTGTCCCGATTTCAAACTGGAACACATTACAACTTAAATCCTTGATTAAGGATATTTCAAAGTTCTATGGTGTGCCTTTCATTGAAGTAAACAAAGTTACATCACAGATGATCTTTGAAGCAACTCCATTAGCAAAGGTTAAGCACGGCATTAAGGCTGGTGTTTATAACCCGACTTGGAAGGAAGTAATGGAACTTTCTCCTTCTTTGCGAGGGTTCCTTGTTAAGTATCCTCACATTAAGACACACGTTGAGGCCCTTGTAGGTCAAGTTCGCTCTTGTTCACGCCACGCTGGCGGTGTATTGGTTGCTGATGATCTAAATGAACATATGCCGATTATTAGTTCAGGAGGAGTAAGGCAATCTCCTTGGGCAGAAGGACAGCACGTTCGCCACTTGGAGCCATTAGGGTTCATTAAGTTTGATTTGCTTGGGCTTTCTACGCTTCGTATGATCGAAGGGGCAATCAGGCACATTCTTGTTAGACATAAGAATAATCCAAACCCAACATTCAAGGATGTTCAGGATTTCTACAACGCTAACCTCCACCCGGATAAGATTGATTTTGACGACCAAAAGGTGTATAAGAATGTTTTCCAGAGCGGAAACTTCGCCGGTATTTTTCAGTTTACAGAGATGCGAGCACAAGAATTTTGCGCAAACGCAAAGCCGAAGTCATTAGTTGACATATCAGCCATCACTTCAATCTATCGCCCAGGTCCTTTGTCGGCAAATGTTCACGAGCAATACATTCAAGCGAAGAGTATGCCTCACGAGATTGATTACATTAACGAGCATATTAAGGAAGTAACACAGGAAACTTACGGGTTCTTAATCTTTCAGGAGCAGATTGCGCTTCTTGCTCACAAGTTAGGCAAGAACATTTCTCTAGATGAAGGCAATCTTCTTCGCAAGGTTCTCACAAAGAAAGGAACCGGCAAGGGTCACGAAGTAAAGATGAGAATCCACGATAAGTTTATCAATGGTTGTATCGAAAAGGGTATTCGCCAACGAGAAGCAGAAGATATGTGGGAGCGGTTTGAGTATTTCTCCGGGTATGGTTTTAACAAATCACACGCTATTTCTTACTCCGCAATCTCATTCCAATGTGCTTGGCTATGGAACTACTACCCAGTAGAGTGGATGGCTTCTTTCTTGGATAAGGAACCAGAGAAGCGTAAGGAAAGAGCGATCAACATCGCAAAGCAGAACGGATTTACTATTGAAAAGGCAGACGTGAATCGTTCATCGTTTGTATGGGAGATTGATCCAAATAATGATAGAAAGTTAGTTCAGCCACTTGCAGGGTTGAAAGGCTTGGGAGACGCAGCAATCCAGCAGATTGTAGATCATAGACCATTCGCAACAATCGAGGATTTCTTGTTCCACGACGATATTGTATACAGCAAACTAAACAAGAAAGCACTTGATCGTTTAACTCGCGCTGGCGCAATGAACAGTTTAATGGATGAGCGATTCTCTGGACGCAAGCATTTCTGGTCAGCTGTCGCAGTAGATAGAGTTTATAATCGCAAGAAGTTCAATGAGAACATTGAAAAGTATTACCCTGATGGCGACTTCTCTGCGGCAGAAGAAATCGAGAATCTAACATCAATCACTGGAATCTTTCCAATGCACTTGGTTGTTACACCAGAAGTTCAGCGCCAGTTGGATGAACATTACATTCCGCCGATTTCAGACTATGATCCAGAGTTAGGATTGGTATGGTTTATTCCTCGGCAGATTGTTCGAAAGAAAACGAAGAATGGAAAGCCATATTGGATTGTCGAGGTAATCGATTCAAATTCGGCCTTGACACGCTTCCGCTGCTGGGGTATAGTAGAGGGGAAAGACAGGATCCACCTGAACAGACCTTACATGGGCAAACTAGACTATGACCCAGCGTGGGGATTCTCAACGAGATCCATCAAAAGAAACTTAAGATTGTTAGGATAAGAAATGACTCATGAAGATGAAGCTAAATTAAAAGAATTAATTTATAAAACCCTGGAATGGACTTGGGAACCTAATGGCTGTCGAAGTTCGAAGCGTACAGATTACCTTCACCAAGAATTAGAAAAGATAATTTTTCAAATGGTCTCAAAAAAGTTAGGATTAGAGTACAATTATGTTCATGAAACTAGGGTTCCGACAGCTAATGACGGCGCCTTTAAGATTGACATCCTTGCATCAGATTCCAGAGGAGATTTGGCATTTTTGGTAAAGTTCATTGGAAGTTCCTATAATAAAAATCGTTTCAATTATGATAACACAGAAATCGGAGAATCGCTTAGGTTCCTTAGTCACGAACTCGAAAGAAGAAAAGTTTGTAGCTTAAACATTCTACCTGTGCATCTGCCCAGGTTCAAATCTGACGGCAGCTGTAAAGTAGAGAAGCTAAGCAAGAATGATACAAGTTACTTCCTTGATTGTCTAAAAGAAGATGTATCCCGCAGAGTGCATTCTGCTAATTTATTTTTTGAAATTGATGAAACAGTTTTGGAAGCTAAAAACAGGACAGAGTTGATCGAGCGACTGCGCAACCGCGGACAACAAGCCATTAGAATTACGAATTTTGGAGAGTTTATCAAAAACATTGAAAAGTCACTATCAGCATGAATTATTATGAATATCCAAAAACCCTAACAGATAAAAAGAAAAAAGAATTAGGCATCGTATACACTCCCAAGAGTGAAGTTTCTTACATAAATCAAAGTTGTTTGGATTTATGGGAAGAGGATAGTCCACCACGAGTAATAGATTTTAGCTGTGGCACGGGAGTTTTTCTTCATGATATGGCCGAGCGTATTAGCACTCGTTACAATCTTTCCTATTCAGAGGTAATGAATAACTATATTTATGGCTCTGATGTAGATTCGGATGCGCTTAAGATATGTGAGAACCTTACTGGATGTCCGAATTTAGAAAACCGGAACGGCCTTGAAGTCAATTTGGAGCCTTATGACATGATAGTGGGAAATCCGCCTTATGTTCGGTTACAGAATTTAGATTTACTTACCCGTGAAAAGTTGGAAAGCTTTGAGTGGTGTCATGGCGATACAGATCTGTATATTGCATTCTTACAAAGAATTATGATGTCCGATAAGATCTATGGCTTTATTTGCCCAAATAGCTGGTTATATACAGCCGCTGGTAAAGAAGTCAGGGAAGAGCTTCTAACGTCTAGAAGGCCCACAGAACTAATAGATTTTCGAGCACATCAAGTCTTCAAAGGCGTCGGAGCTTATTGCAGCATTGTAATTGCCAACAACGTTACATCAGATAGTTATGTTTTTAAAACTAATTTAAACTCGGCTGCGGCTCACAATAGATATGACGATGTTAACGAAGAGAATTTCTATTTAAATTCACAAGAAGCTGAATTTTTATCTCGTGTCGCTGATAAGAAATTAGCTTTTGCTGATTGCTTTGACGTTAAGGTGGGTCTTGCTACGCTAGCGGATAAGGTATATTTCTTACCAGATTGTCAGATAAAAGATAATTTAATCTATTGCCCTGAAAAAGATCTATATGTAGAAAAAGATATTACAAAATTATGTTTTAAAGCTTCAAAGCTAAGCTACTATGACACCAATCGTCAAGATTATATTATCTTTCCTTATAACTCAAAGGGTAACTGCTATGAAGACCATTTTGTAAAAAATACTTATCCTTTGGCATATGAGTACCTGACTCAAAATAAAGATAAACTTTTATCTCGTGATAAAGGGAAATTTGCGAAGCTCTGTGAATCTGGTAAAGCTATTTGGTTTCAATATGGGCGCTTGCAGGCGATTAAAATGGGGGGGGAAAAGATTCTTTTGTCGACTCTTGATAAAGAAATCAGATTTAAAAGAATAAAACAAGGATATTTTATATCTGGCTATTGCGTCCTTCCGAAGGAAGGGTATAATTTTGATGATATTGAGAACTGCTTAAGCCATCCAGATGCGACAAGTTTTTTAAACTTAAAAGGCAAACCGATGAGCGGCGGCTATTATTCTGTTAGTAAGCAGCTTTTTAATAGTTTTAGATTTAACAAAAATGAGGATAAGAAATGATTGCAGATATAGTAGTAGGTTTGTCTTATGGTGATGAAGGCAAAGGAAAAGTAACACATCACCTTTTAAGGTCTGGCAAGTATACACATTGTATTCGCTATAATGGCGGATGTAATGCTGGTCATACCATATACCACGAAGGCACCAAGTTTGTAACACATCACATTCCAGCCGGTGTGTTCTTTGGAATAAGGTCTATCATTGGTAATGGATGCGTTGTAAATATTGATCAGTTTAATCGAGAGCTTCAAATGCTTCAAGAAGGCGGCATCAATACAGATGGTTTGATTTTTATCGCGAATAACGCTCATATCATTACTGATGCTCACTTGGAAGAAGATCGCAAAGACACAACGATCGGCACAACAAAGCAAGGCAATGGTCCAGCATACCGCGATAAGTATGATCGTCAAGGAACATTGGCGTCAGAGGCGCTAGTTGATACACCTTATCTTATAGATTTGTATCGGGAACTTCACGAAACAGATGAAGAAGTTGTAGTCCTCTGTGAGGGCGCACAAGGCTTTGGATTGGATATTGATTGGGGAGACTACCCTTATGTAACTTCAAGCCACTGTACGTCCGCTGGTGCCCTTCTAAACGGCATCCCTCCGCAAGCTGTCCGTAAGGTTTATGGAGTAACCAAGGCTTACGATACTTATGTTGGTGCTAAGGAGTTTCACGGCGAAGGAAGAATCTTTGATTTATTACAGCAGTTAGGAAATGAGTATGGTGCGACCACTGGTCGCCCTCGCCAATGTAACTGGCTTAATGTTCGGGATCTTAAAAAGGCAATAGATATCAATGGAGTCACCGACCTTATCCTTAATAAGGTAGATATTCTACGAGAAGCAGGAGAATGGAGCTTGCGTTCGTCGGACAACGATGCTATTATGCTTAAGCTTGGAAGCGAAGAGAACTGGAAGAGTTACATTAACGGTTATATTAATAATGAAGCGTCCTTGACATTCGGGGACACCCGAGTTAACATTACATTCTCGGAATCACCAGAAAGAATTTAAATGAACAAATCAACACAAAAGACAATGTTTTCGTCAAAGAACGATAGTTGGTCAACCCCACAAAGTTTCTTTAACAAACTAAACAAAGAATACAACTTTACACTTGACCCTTGCGCAACAGACACAAGTCATAAATGCAGCAAGTATTACACTGAAAAGCAAGACGGACTTTCCAAGAGTTGGGCTGGCGAGACTGTGTTTATGAACCCTCCTTATGGTAGGGTCATCAAGCATTGGTTAAAGAAAGCCTACGAGGAAAGCAGGGACGCGAATACAACTGTTGTATGTCTTATTCCAGCGAGAACAGATACAAAGTACTGGCACGAATACTGTATGAAAGCAGAGAAGATTCTCTTTGTGAAGGGTCGTCTTAAGTTTGGCGGCTCTACTAACTCTGCTCCGTTCCCTTCTTGCGTGGTAGTCTTTGATTCAAACAATAAGACACCAGCAATGGATTACCTAACCCCCTAAACAAAAGGATTTAAAATGATTTTACAATACCATATGATTCACGATAATGTTTTCGCTCCAACGCGATCCAATCCAAGCGATGCTGGACTAGATTTAAGATGGAGCCCAGCAGACACTTCTTTAACAGCGCTGCGTATTGAGCCAGGAGAGAGTTGTATTATTCCAACTGGCTGTCGCTTTGCTATTCCACATGGTTATATGATGGAGATTAAGAACCGTTCTAGTATGGCCGCAAAGTATAGTTTGATTGTCGGCGCTTGTGTTGTCGATAGTGGGTATGACGGAGAAGTATTCGTCAACCTTCACAACATTGGAAAGACATCCGCAGTCTTGGAGCCAGGACACAAGGTAGCACAAGCAGTGATTGTTCCGGTTGTTCACGCTCGCTTTGTCGCCAGCGAGACACCAGACATTTATGACTGGCATCCAATCACGATTAGTAACCGCGCTGACGGCGCACTAGGGAGCACAGGAAAGTGACGAACACTCTACCAAAGCCTATGGCTAGAAGCTTGTATCTACCAGAACAAGTAAATCAAGAGTCAATGAATAAGTTGACGAAGAGCATTATTGGAATCAATGAGAGCGATGAATACTTAAAGAAGTTATATGCGATCAATGATATAATCTACGATCCTAAGCCGATTAAGTTGTATATTGATTCTTATGGTGGCGCTGTGTATCAGTGCTTCGGGTTGCTTGGAGTTATGGCGAAGTCTGAAACTCCTATCCACACTATTGTAACTGGTGCCGCTATGTCTTGCGGGTTTATGATTCTAATCTCGGGACATAAGCGCTTTGGATATGAGTTGTCCACGCCGCTTTACCATCAGGTTTCAACTGGGTTCCGGGGCAATGTTCAGGATATGGAAGAAAGCCTGGAAGAAACAAAGAGACTACAAAAGAAGATCGAGAAGATTACACTCGAACGAACCAGTATTAGTAAGAAGAAGCTTAAAAGCATTCTTAAGAATAAGGTTGACTGGCATATGACAGCAAACGAAGCGCTCGCCTTGGGCGTTATTGATGAGATCATTTAATGAGTTACAGTAAGTCTGTTGAGTTATACGGCGACGGTATTGGAAAGGTAGAATATGTTTCACATATGGGATCTGACCTTACCGTTGTAAACTCGGCAAGAGTTTCCTTTGGGGTTGAGAAGGAACAGTTGGATGATAAAGATAAGAAGTTAATCAACTATCTAATCAAGCACCGACACACTTCAACCTTGGAGCATAACCTTGTTACATTCCGCTTTTGTGTTCCTTTATATATTCGTAGTCAGCATCACCGCCATAGAACTTGGTCTTATAATGAGATATCCAGGCGGTATACTGATGTGGATCTCCGATTCTATGAGCCAAAGGCTTTTAGAACACAGCACAAGTCTAACCGGCAAGCATCAAACGCCGAAGAGTTGATTAATCCCGAGATCACGACTTCCGTTTTTAATGAAGACGGAAGTAAGTGGGAAGGCTTTTTTATAGACCAAGAAGTCAAAAGCACAAATCTTGTAAAAGACCACCACAAACAAAGCCTTGAACTGTTTAACCAACTCATCGAAGCAGGAGTTTGTCGAGAACAAGCCCGTGGAGTTCTACCACAGAACCTTTACACCGAATACTACGGCACAGTCAATCTATCAAACCTCTTGAAGTTCATTGACCTTCGCACACACGAAGGGGCACAATGGGAGATTGTAAAAGTCGCTGCAGCCTGTCTAGAAATCGCCACCGACCTGTTTCCAGAAACTGTGGGTGCTTATCGTAGGATTAGGAACGAAGAATGAACAAAGACCTACAACAAGACATAGGGATTGCTGTCGCCGCTTTTACGGAGAATCAGAAGAGATTTATCGCGACTGGTGATCACAAATACTTTGAGTATTGGCTTAGTGCCGAAACAGAACTATTGGCAACTTTACAAGATGTGTTTGTGAGACACAAAAATAAGCACACTTTTAAAGAAATGATATTCTTTTCTCTCGTGATAGGCAGCGCCGTCAAAGGCACAATAGAAGACCTACACAGGTTTGTTAAGGAGAACGAAGAATGAGTTCCAGCATCGAAATCAAAACGGACGGATGCAAGTCTCTTTACCTTGACATAAAGACCACAGGCGTAGAGTTTGAGGTGGAACCCGGTTATCCAGAAGCGGAACTCATTACGATGTGGTTTGATCTGAAAGATAAGGAAGATCGAAAGGCAATCAAGAATCTTATTTCACATCTCCAACATCAGTTGCAGGTTCATGAATCACCCCCTTATTCTACTTGTCCTTCTTGTTCTTGGCTAAAAAGAGAACGAGGCATAGAAGACCTACACAGGTTTGTTAAGGAGAACGAAGAATGAAAATGCCACCAAGAATGCCTAAGCTCAACAAAGAACAAAAAGCATATCAGACTGCCAGAGATTGGTGGTATGTGTTTGCTGGCTTTATTATCGGAGGCATCCCAGCTTTTATTCTGGGATTTGAGTTGGCGAAATAAGGAGAACGAAGAATGAGTGAAAAAGTAAATCACCCCTCACACTATCAAAGTGGCGAGGTTGAAGAAGATGGAACATCAAAATACGAAGCAATCAAAGTTATTGAAGCCTGGGATCTAAACTTTCATCTTGGTAATGTCGTCAAATACATTTCCAGAGCAGGCAAGAAATCAGAAAACAACATTGAAGATTTAAAGAAAGCAGAATGGTATTTGAATCGTTATGTCGAGTTCATACAAAGAAAAAGTAGTTGATTACATCAATGATGTTCTGGATCAAAAAAGACCAGAGTTTAATAATATCGCAACGTGCCCTTTTGCTGCGCCAGAGTTAGCGAACGATAAGTTAATGATCGCAATGTTGGGTGAGGATGATAAAGGATTAAAGGATCTACTAGAAGAATTCCAGCAATCTGATTATGATAGCACTCTTATTTGTTTTCCTCACGATATGGATGCTGATGGAACCAAAGTTATACAAGCGCTTGTTAATAAGATCTTAAAAAGACTTGGAATGAACGAATACAAAACAATCTGCTTTAATCCAAATGATAAGGTAGAAGTAGAAGGATTCAATCCAAGATCCAAAGCACCTTGTTTTATGATCAATGTCGCACACAAAAAAGTGTTAAATGATGCGCACAAGTCCTTGCGCAAAACAAAATACTATGATAAGATAAACAAAGAATACAGAGAGTTTTTGAAGATCAATGAAGAAAATAAGACGCCACATCCCGGGAAAGCAAAAGAAGAACAGGAAAGCAGTTCAGGAAAGACTTGAAAAGCAAGCAGCCAACTTTGGTAAGCACCCAAAGGAATGTTGCGTTTGTTCAACTCCTTTTGAGAGAACCAAAGAAACAGTTAAAACTTGGCAAGTTGTAATAAAAAGCGAGAGAGTTCGCTTGACTTGTCCAGATTGTTGGACTACAATACAGGAAGCAATGGAGAACGCAAAATGAAAGAAGCCTTAACCTATTCGGACGTATTAATCACGCCCCAGTTTTCAGATATTGAATCAAGAAAAGAAGTATCATTATCATCAAAGTTAGGATTTATCGAGTGTGAACTGCCGATCATAGCATCCCCGATGGACACAGTGTCGGAAGAGCAAATGGCGACAGCAATGGATTCCAAAGGTGCCCTTGCTATACTACACAGATATAACAGTATTGAAGAACAAGCAAGTATGGTTACTGCTGTTCGAAAAGAAAGTTCATTAGTAGGCGCAGCAGTTGGAACATCAGGGGATTACCTTGAAAGAGCCTATGCGTGCTATGAAGCAGGCGCCGATGTAATATGTGTTGATGTTGCTCACGGTCATCATATTCTTATGAAGGCTGCGTTAAGACAGTTAAGGCAGATGGTAGGTGATGATGTTCACATAATGGCTGGGAACATAGCAACCTTAGGCGGATACAACGATCTTTGTGATTGGGGTGCGGATTCTGTTAGATGTAATATAGGTGGAGGCTCAATCTGCTCAACACGCATTCAAACCGGACACGGTGTTCCGGGTCTTCAAACAATATTTGATTGCGCCAAATCAAAGAACGCTGGATCGATTCCTATTATCGCTGATGGAGGCATTCGCAACTCGGGTGATATTGTAAAGGCTCTTGCTGCTGGCGCTGACTTTGTAATGTTGGGCTCTTTATTGGCTGGAACAACGGAATCCCCGGGCGACATTATGATTGGTCGGGATGGAAACAAACACAAGGCTTACAGAGGTATGGCTTCAAAGGACGCTCAAATGTCTTGGAGAGGCAAGACAGCATCTTTGGAAGGAATCGCCACAACGATCCCATATAAGGGGTCAGTAATAAACATTCTGGACGATCTAGAAAGAGGAATCCGTTCAGGTTTATCATACTCCGGCGCACGAACCATTGATGAACTACAAGCAAAAGCACACTTCATCCGGCAAACAGCAAGTGGGCAAACCGAAAGTGGAACCCATATTTTAAGATGAAAAAGTTTCCTGACCATCATTCAGTTTTATCATTCTCGATCGATTCAAAACTTCACGAGAACTTAAAGATAAGATTGTTTTATGACGAGATTAAAACACAAAGCGAGTTCTTTCGTTATTGCGTGGAATCTTATTTAAGTCAGGATCCACTATTCATAGCTTTCTTAGACGATTACAGAATCAATAAAAAAGTTCAATCTAAAAGAAAAGTTACGAAATCTCGCCAGTTGCGCGAGAGTAGCGAGAAAGTATTACAAGAACTCGCATTAACCAAAGAAGATATAGAAAATATCTTTGATATACTAGAAGAGGATTTACCAGAACTATGAAAGACTGCGCTATAAAATGTTATACACACGATGTACCCTGTGCTCAAAAGGAATGTAGGTTACACTTAGACTATGAGGATGACTTAAACTGTACTGATATTGCTGTTTATAAGCACGGCGAGATGACGCTAGAACAAATAGGAATAAGGCACGGTGTAAGCATCGTCAGGGCAAAGCAACTTGTTGATGGCGCTCTGTTGAAATTAAAAAAGACATTATCAAATGAAAATACTATTTAAAACAGCATATTCACGAACAATGTTAGGAGTTTTGTAAAAATGTCTAAGAAATCACTTTTGAACGAGTCACAGGTTCGCCAGTTCATGAAGCTAGCGAAGCTTGAGCCACTATCCCCAGGCTTTGTTGAGGGACTTAAAGAAGGCGCAGGCCGTATGAGCATGCGCGATGAAGACGAACTAGAAGAAGTTCGATCTGATGCCGCAGGTGGCGGTTTAGAGGATGCCCGAAGAGGTCACGGCAGAGGCCGAGGACCAACCGATCGTCTTGAAGAAGAAGAGGATATGGAGATGGACGTTGACGCAGCCGAAATGGAAGACGCTGCTGGAGACGACGAAGAGATAGAGATGGATGCTGAACTAGAAGCACCAGTTGACGCCGATGTAGGTGGAAAGATGGTTGCTGTTGATGATTTCCTCTCCGCGCTAGAAACTGCTTTGGAGTCCGCAATGGGCGAAGAAGTTGAGATTGATGCTGATGCTGATGACGCTGACTTGGATGACGAGCCAGCAGAAATTGAAGCCCCAGTTGATGATGCCCCGGCAGATGTTGAGGTTGATGATGAGATGGGAGCAGATGACGCGCTTATGGAAGCAGTCACGAAGCGAGTAGCAAAGAGAATCCTTATGGAGGCACTTTCTACAAAGAAGTAGTTGACAACAGAAGACTCTTAACGTATATTAAAGACCGCGATCATTCGCGGTCTTTTTTATTTTGGAGGAAAAATGGAAATATCAACATATGAACTATCAGTGTTCGCAGTGCTTTCTTTCTTTGCGGGCACTTTTGCTAGCATTTATATATCTCGTCTATTTGATGTGATACACGCTTGGAGAATAGTAAATGAAGCAATATTAAGTATCTTATGGATGCTAACAAAAATAACAGAAGATATGGCATTCCTACAAGAGTTAAAACTTAAGCAGATGAGAGAGTCTGGATTCACACCGGAACAGATTAGCAAGTTTAAAGAAGTTGACGATCACTTCTTGACAAACTGGAAGGAGTCTGCTATAGTCTCCATAGTGAAGAGAGCCCCCCGCCACTTTAAAAGCATGATGCCGTTCTATGACTGGAACAGCGCAGTGCGGCACCTATTTAAAACCCTAAAGGGAGAAAACAACTAAGATGATTATGTTTAATAACGAAAGCACAGAAACAGAGCCTGAGGAAGAGGAGGAGATCTCTGAGCGCCAAGCAGCAATGTTAATGGCTGCGGCATTAGAGCAGCAAGATAAGGCACCCAACACCATTGGTTTAGTTGGAGACTTAAACGAAGAATCAGCACAAGAGTTATACCACGGTTTATTACAGTTAAACGGCGGCAGCATCTTTCCCAACCCTAGAAAGGAAGATGAAGAGGAAGAAGACGATATACACTTTCTAATCTCAACTGCCGGAGGAACTGTCTATGATATGTTTGGCGTTGTGGATATGATGAGGATTGTAAAGGAACGTCGCGACATTTCTACATTAGGCACCGGAAAGATCTTCTCTGCTGGTGTGCCTATCTTGGCGGCAGGAACCAAAGGCAAGAGGTTTATCACTCGCAATGCTCGCATTATGATGCATCGTTGTTCAGCCGGAAATATGGGAACGACAGCCGACATTAAGGCGACACACGATGAGGTGCGACTAATGGAAGATCAAATGGTACAGATAATCGCAGAAAGCTCAGAACTATCTGTGGGTGAGATACACAACATGTTTTCAAAGAACACAGATGAATATTTCTCTGCGCAAGAAGCAATTGAAATGGGTCTTGTTGATAAAATCATCTAATTAGTATTAGCAACCGAGGATATAAAATGAATATTGATACACTAGTTAAGAGTTTTTACTCTGATAAAGATGAAACCGAAAGTCTTATTAATGAGGTACTAAGTTTCTTAGTTGGAGAGACTAAACCAGTAATTACTGAACAAACGGAAGGAGACAGATCTTTAACAATTGATCTGATTCCATCGCCGCCTGTTAGTGAACTAGGTTGGGGCGCCCTAAAAACTCCCGAGGAGGGGGGCACTCCGGTTGATCCAAAGTCGCGCCGCGCCCTAGCTCAGTATCTCAAGAATATTCCCGGTGTAGACATTAAAGCCAAACTAGCAGAACTAAATAAGGCTATGGATACCGAATATAAGCCAACCGGCAAGACGGCAGCGGAACAGTTGCAGCAGATTATTTCTTATTTAGTCTTCTATAAGACATTAACTCAGGTTATAACTAATTTTAATGCCTCAGCTGCCGGTTTTGCATTTGAGTCGTTTTTGGCTGTCCTTCTAGATGCTAAGGGTGGCAAGCAGGTTCCAGCAAGCGCCGGCGCCACTATCGCTGATATTGTCTTAACTTCTAAAGATAACTTGCCCATTTCTTTGAAGCTCTACAAAGAAGGACAACTTAAAGTTGGAGGTTCATATAAACAGTTGGTCGATGATCTTACGGGCGAATACCCACTTATGCAATATATTGCAGTTACAAAAGACATATCTGGAGAAGGACCAACGGCGCAGGGTTTGCTCAACTTTTACGGATTCAATTTTACGAAGGATAACTTTCTAGAGATTCTTGCTAAGAGAGCAAAAGAGCTTAATCTAATGCAAATTCCTGGAATGTTTTTTAAACCCGTAGAAGAACTGGAAGACGAACTCAAACAGGGTGGTCTCCAACAGCTTCTAACTATCCCTGGACGTAGCGAAGTGAATGTTCAACCAATCGCAGAAGATTATCTGAACAGAACTATAGCCTCCGTAGAAAGTGCGTTTGGCAAAGATATTGCAGAACAGTACAAAGAAGCTTTCGATGCTTATGTAGACGTGAATACCGGAGATTATAAGCTCACCAAGGGACAGTTTTCTGCTACCCCTGCCTTTAAGGGCAGCGCCAACTTAGTGAAACAGATAGAACTAGAAAAGTCCCAACGCAGCCAACTGTTACAATTGTTACGAAATGAGTACGAAAAGTCCAGAAAGGCTAGGAGCAAGAAAGCTAAAGGCGGCTCAGCACGAAGAGATAAGATCAAGGATTTAGGGTACCGCAGCCCGCGCACATCTTACAAGCGCCTCCTTAAGCTTCAAAAAGAAGCTAGCCCAGAGTTATTTGAGGCCGCAATGAAGAGTACGATTGGTTACATCACCAATAAACAGTTCGAGCTTTCAAAGGGAGATCTTCTTAAGATGGGAGAGATTGAAAATAAAGATAACCTTTACCCGTATGGAACATTTGAACTCGGCAATTTAAGAGTTGGGTCTCAAAACATTCAAAACATTTTAGATAACTCAGTTAATGAGTTCAATGAGAAAGTGTTTACTATTTTTAACGATCTCAAGACTTTATCATCTAGTCTCAATGGATATGTATCTGGAGGACTTCAAGACGATAATCTGGCAGATACTGCAAAGTCCTCCGCTGAAGATATTGCTAGCGGTACAGAAGAAGTGGCGTCGACCAAAGACACTGACTCCCGCGACCCCGCTGCCGGTCTTGGTGGCGCAAAACAATGGGAAGAATAAAAATAACTTGACATCTCAAACATCTGTGTTATAATACTAAAATAAGAAAGCGAGGTATTTATGCCCAAGTGTGTATTCAATGACCGCCAGAGTTTAAGCCAAAAGGTTCTGGACGGTGTTAACAAGTTAGCAGATAATGTTTCAGCAACATTAGGACCGAAGGGTCGCAATGTTATTTTACATCAAAAAGGAAAGGATCCTATCATCACCAAGGATGGTGTGACGGTTTCAGAGTTCGTTCATCTAACTGATGAGTTTGAGAACGCAGCAGCACAGATTGTTAAGCAGGCAACATCCCAAACCAACACAATGGCTGGCGATGGAACCACAACTGCGACAGTGCTTGCCCGGGCAATCTTAAATAAGGCACAGAGATACATTACTGCTGGTGCTTCACCAGTAGAACTTAAGCGAGGCATTGACTTGGCTGTAGAAACTTTAGTTAGGGAACTACAAAGCGAAGCCCAACATATCGAGACTCTTGATGATGTTGAGAACATTGCTACTATCTCTGCGAACAATGATAGAACAATTGGTAAGTTGATTACTACTGCTGTTGATAAGGCAGGCAAGGATGGCTCTATTACGATTGAAGACGCAAAGTCAGTTGAGACTTCTTTGGATGTTATTGAAGGCTTTAGAGTTGAATCTGGCTATGCTGCGTCAGCATTTGTAACTGATGAGCGCAGAGGTGCGTGTCATTATGATTCTCCTCTCTTGCTAATAACTGATAACCGAATTGAATCAGTAGATCAGATACTTCCTGCTCTTGAGATCGTTTCCCGTGATGGAAGACCGCTTATCATTGTAGCAGAAGAGATCGAAGGTCAAGCATTGGCTGCGCTCATTATGAATACCGTTCGCGGAACAATGAAGATTGCTGCTATTAAGGCTCCCTTCTATGGAGAGAGGCGTCGTAATATCCTAACCGACCTAGCACTCTCAACCGGCGCAGAGTTCATCTCTACGGACGGCACAGCGAGCCTTAAAAACATTAAGTTGCAACACTTTGGACAGTGCCGTTCGATCGATATCACAAAGTCAAACACAACTGTTATTGGTGGTAAGGGAAACTTTGATGAGATTGATAGAAGGATTGAACTTCTTAAGACCGAACTTGTACAGACAGACGATATACTTGAATGCGACAAGATCCAAGAGCGCATCACAAAGTTGGCGTCAGGTGTCGCAGTCATTAGAGTAGGTGCTCCAACAGAAGTTGAGATGATTGAGAAGAAGCATCGCATTGAAGATGCCCTAGAAGCAGTTAAATCAGCACAGCAAGAGGGAGTTGTCCCCGGTGGTGGTGTTGCTTTGGTCCGCGCATCAAGCAAGCTTTCTACTGTAAACACAGAGAACGAAGATCAAGCGTTTGGTGTAGAAATCGTTCGTGAAGCCATTAAAGCACCACTACGCCAGATGGCTTTGAACTGTGGATTATCCGCTGATCTTGTTCTATCACAAGTTGAGAACGCTGAGGGCAACTATGGTTATAACTTCCGCACAGATGAGATGGTAGATATGCTTGAAGAGGGAGTCATTGATCCAGTTAAGGTTACGAGAACAGCGTTACAAAACGCAGCATCAGCCGCTGGAACTTTGATCACAACTTCTCACGCCATTGTGGAGGTATAGTCCTATTTAGTTGTGCCTGGAGGTAGACTATGATGAACGACGAAGAACAGCAAAAACTAACAGTTATGTTGGTTGAGATGTCAAGTAAGATTGAGATTTTACTTGACAAACAAGAAGAACTAGCGGATAATATTAGTAAGATCAAAGAAGCAGTCTATAACCCAGACTCAGGATTATATGCTAGACTTAAAAATCTAGATACCCGCATTCAACACATTGAGAGTTGGCAAAGCACAAACTCAAGAATAATGTGGCTTGTTGGAGGATCCGTAGCAGGTCTATTAGTTAAAGCCGTTTGGACGGTTCTATTTTAGGAGTTAAAGAAATGAGAGTAAAGTTAGCATATACAGTAGAAGAAGAAGACATTCTAAAAGAAACAGCAAAGATACTTGGATTATCACAGGATGA
>Ga0115546_1000421_pt1 | contig 29160 bp, 18 predicted proteins | sample COGITO_mtgs_1004_FD_87186 | JGI IMG/M metagenome (GOLD analysis project Ga0115546, IMG submission 87186) | Pelagic marine microbial communities from North Sea - COGITO_mtgs_100413 | ecosystem: Environmental > Aquatic > Marine > Epipelagic | place: Germany:Helgoland, sampling site Kabeltonne...
CGGCATTAGAAGACGGCAACCGGAATAGGTTTTTACATAGGCTTCTAACGACTATGCAGACGACGGCTGAGTACACCTGCGCTTTTTGCGGTGAAATAAGTACGACCTTTATCGACTTGAGCGCAGGGAGTACTCAGTCTTATATTGAGGATTGTCAGGTGTGCTGTCGGCCTAATATTCTCTATGTGTCTGTAAATGAGCAGACGTTAGATGTGGATATTCAGACTGATTATCAGGAGTAGCTACGAGCGCTAAAAGAGCAAAGAGAAAAGATTAATACATCGATACCTCGGTAATTTCTCGGAAGTCTGACCGTTTTTGCGAGCATCTACCGATACTTCTTTACAAAGTGAGGGCAGGGCCAAATACGTCTGCTACGATTTCCCCTATACTGCGATCACTTGTGCACTTATTACGGGTGCTTTTGGCCACCTGAGCAACATGAAATATTGGGAGTTTTTGATCCAAAAGGAAGGCGATCAAACCTGGCTACCGCTAGAGACTCAGCAGGTTGAAATTTTAGAGGGGCGCTATCGGGTGGTGGCCCATACCGATAGGGCAAATACGCCCGTGAGTATTCGAGTTAGCCAACTGATTACGGACGAAATGCCGCCGCGAAAACGAGTGCGCAAGCGGACGGGTTCGACGAATGAGTCGGGTTTGGTGGTGGTGATGCCGTTTGTGTATTTGAAGCCGGGACAGTGGACGCTAAATTGCAGCAGCGTCGAGGGCATTGATGAGATGCTGAGCGATGGATGGCAGTACAACGTGCAGCTTCAGGTATTTGCGCAAAGTGAGGATGATGGGTCGAGCGAGTGGCCCGTACCGCAGGATAGTCAGTCGGCGTCCAGCGTTTTGGTTGATGAAGCGGGTTCAGATGAGGCGCTGGTGAATGCAGATTTGCCGCTGGTTCAAGCTCAAGCTGAGCTACGACAAAATGTAGATTGCGGGGCTGATGATGGAGCTGCGCGAGCACGGTTGAATGGATCAAGCGATCGCGCCTATCAAGTCGCGCTAAAGCAGCAGGCTTATTTGTCTCAGCGCGACCAGCCTATGACCATTATGGGCAAGGTAGTGGCGCTGATGGATGCGCCAGATGAAGCGGCGAGTCAGCTGTGGATTCGGCTGCAAAACCCTGAGACGGCTGGGGTCATTATGGAGGCGCATCGGCCGTTGAGTTTGGCGCGGCTACCGGCTGATTTTAAGGTGCAAATTCAGCTGCCGAATGAGGTGCAAACGCGGGTGGTGCTGGGTGAGGTTTCGCTGCGTACGGCGGCAATTGATGGGGAGCGTCCGGCACAGGTGCTAGCGTCTACGGCGTTTACGATTACGGCTGGCATCGATCAGATTCTAGATGCGATCGCCAATCAAGACTCAGAGACTTTTGAAGAAGAGATATCTTTTCTCTCGGATGCCAATAGCGCCCCTCTAGAACCTACCTCCCTAGAACCGACCAAAGAACCTTCGGTTCCCGCTTTTCATCCGAGTCAAAAGACCGTTACCCCTTCCAAGGGCACGGTGTTGCCGCCCCAATTAGATCAGCCGCTAGCACACGAGCCGTTGGCCGAATCTTTAGATGAGTCGCCTGCTCAGGTTGAGAGCCGTTTGATAGATTTGCCGACTTTTGAGCAGATAGCTTTTGATCAAAGAGGCTTTACCCAGGCAGGCGTTGAGTCAGCTAGCTCCGAGCAAACACCGCCTGCTCGGTTAGATTCGCCGCTCTCGAATGGACAACCGGATGAGCGATCAGAAGTTCTATCTGATAGTGGGGCCACAGATGCAGCACTGCCGACCGGTCGTGTAGAAGCCCTAGATAGCGGCGTAGACAGCTCTGCTGCGCCGGTAGACAACGACTTAGTAGACAGCGATCTATTTGATAAGCCTGCTGTGCAGCCGCCAGCAGAGAATTCGCAGATGCCTGTTTCATTGCCGCTAATGGTGTCTGCCCCTGCGCAGTTTATGGGCACTAGCATTGAAGACAGCGATTTAGAGGCGGCTGAAATTTCAGCTGCTTTAGATGATATTGACCAAGACTTGATGGACGAACCCTCGGCGTTGGATGCCTTGGAAGCACCTGGTATTGAGGGGGTGGTAGAGGCTATGCCGCGAACCTCAAGGACGATTGACGCCGAAGATCATCCTTCTGATCGGGCGATGTTGCCTGCTGTTGGAGAAGAGGCTAAGCCGCCTCAACGTCAGCCTGTGCGTAAATCTGGACGGGAAGTGGAGGCTAACTTGGCCTTTCAGTCGCTGAAGCTAAAAGACCACTTCTGGCAGCGGCTTTCGAGCTTGAATCGTCAGAGCCATGACGAGGCGGTGAAGCTGTCCGAAAATATGGAGGCGGCAGGCGTCCGGCGCTCTCTAGGGGATGGTCTCTCGGCGCGTGATTCTATGTCGGCGGCGGTTGAGGATGATTATATAGGTGATGAGGTTGTGATTTACGATGAGCCACCTGTTTCGGATGTACCGGCTGCCATTACGGGTACTGATGTAAGCGCGGGATCTAGGCTTCAATCTGCCTCGACCGTAGATAACGAGGCAACGGATGCGGCTGATCGCTATGGCGATCGCTCAGCTAGACCCTCCTGGCGTGAGCGGTCTGCGCCTGCTAGCTCGCTAACGGACGGACAAAGTAAAAGTACGGATAAAGCCGAGCCAGCGCCTTTTCAAACGGGAATGAGTTCGACGGATGCGGACCTGCCAGAAATGGCGCTGCCAGTGATTAGTTTGCCAATGGGCGATTTGGTGGCCGGGCAAATGGTAACGGTGACGGTGCGATCGCGTCCTTCTACTTTCAAACCGTTTATCAGGCTATGGATGGTCGATCGTCAGAGCCGCAGCCTGGTGATAGAGCCAAAGATTTTGACGAACTTAACGCGTGATGCGCTGGGCGATTTGCAAGGGGTAACCGATCTGCAAGTGCCGATGGACTGTTTGGATGTGCAGATTGCGGCGATCGCCATTGACATGGCCACTCAGCAAGAGAGCGGTAAGGCCGTAGTTAACCGCCGGGTTGTCCCAGCTAACCAGCCTTCTACGAGAAGTAGATTTAACCTTTAGTAGATTTAACCTCTAGATAGACGCCAGCTTTAGCCCTTCGAGTGGCTATTCTGGGTGTCCGTATTTCTTTGCCCTTTGCGCTAGAAAATAGCCGCAGGCAATGCCGAGTAAGCTACAAATCATGTCGCCAGCATCTAGCGTTCGGTAGGGAGAGAACCCCTGAATCAACTCTTCGCTCAGTGTGAAGAGGGTAAATAAGCCTGGAAAGACGGGAAGTGAGAGGCCGTTTAGCGGAACGTGCTTTTGCCTGAAAAGTCGATGACCTAGATAGGTGGGTATGCAGTAGAGAACCAGGTGACCCAGCTTGTCGTAGTTGGGAAGCTGAGACAGCCATTCCAAGGGAAGACGGTTTGTGTAAGCCGCGAACAAGGTGATTAGAAAAAAGAGAGTGTAGCTGCCGGATAGAAGAATTATTTTCCTTTGGCCGGTTGAGGAGGTCATAAGCAGTGAGTGACGAGTGATGAGCGATGAGTGCAGCGAAGATGATTGAAGTTTCTACCGATTGAAGTTTCTACAGGGTGCCCTGGGCGAAAATCCGACGAATAAAGAATATTTGATGCCTTTGGATAGGTTCTGGCTTACGCTTGAGTAGAGTTTGTTTATTTTCCCAACGCTACTATTTATGGAAGTTCAAGTTGCTCATACTCGTCTATACGTAAACGATATTGCCGTTTGCGCTGAGTTCTACCGAGATGTGCTGAAGTTTAAGCCGGTGACGATTCAGGTTGAGAAAGGCTACGCAGAGTTTGAAATTTCTAATATGCGGCTTTCTCTATTTTTGCGCAGAGAGATGGCTGAGATTTTGCGCACGAGCGATCGCCCCATTTCTGAGGGCTGTCAAGATCGGTTCGGGATTATTTTGCAGGTGAACAATCTCAACGATATCTACCACGAGCTGCGCAAGGCTGACGTAGCGTTTGCAGAGCCACCGACTCAGAATTCGGAGTTTTCGCTAAAGGTGGCTTACTGCCGCGATCCGGAGGGAAATTTAATTGGATTGTTTGAGACGATGATGTAGATGCGGAGATGTAGAGGCGTTAGAATTCCTGGCTTTTGGTTTAGCTCTGGGTGACCCATTCCACCAGCATTCTGACACCGTAGCCAGTGGCCCCAGGATTGTTGTAACCGTTTTCTTTTTCGGACCAAACGGGGCCTGCCACGTCGATATGTGCCCAAGGCGTTTCTTTGACAAACTGCTTGAGAAACAGCGCCGCTGTAATAGAGCCACCCGCGCGAGGGCCGGTGTTTTTCATATCAGCAACGACCGATTTGAGACCCTCAAAATATTTTTCTTCCATGGGCATTTGCCACATCTTCTCGCCAGAGGTCACAGCGGCACTAGTCAATGCCTGAGAGAGTTCTTCGTCTTGGCTGAAAAGGGCGGCGATGTCGTCTCCTAAAGCTACAACACAAGCACCTGTGAGCGTGGCCAAATCGACGACCGCATCGACGCCTAGCTTGTCCGCAAAGACCAGGGCATCGGCTAGGGTCAGACGCCCTTCTGCGTCCGTGTTATTGACTTCGATAGTTTTGCCGTTGGAGGCGGTTAGGATGTCGCCGGGGCGCATGGCGTGGCCGCTAACCATGTTCTCGGTGGCGGCGCTGATGAAGTGGACTTCGACGTTGTTGGGTTTGATTTGCGCGATCGCCTGTGCCGCTCCTAATACAGCCGCTGCACCACCCATATCAATCTTCATCATCTCAATGCCTGACCCGCCCGTCTTGAGGTTGAGTCCGCCAGAATCGAAGGTAAGACCTTTGCCGATAATGGCTAGCTTGCGCTTAATCGAGCCGGATGGTGTGTAGGTGAGGTGAATGAATTTTGGGGGCAAATCGGATGCTTGGGCGACGCCTAGATAGGCTCCCATTCCGAGTGCTTCGCACTGTTCTCGCTCTAGAATCTCTAGCGTCAGTCCATGCGCGTTGGCAATCTCAGTAGCCGTGTCCGCTAATTTTTCTGGGGTGACTACGTTAGGCGGCGCGGCAACCAGTTCTCGCGCTAGGACAACGCCTTCACAAATGAGCCTGGCTTTTTCTATCGCATCGTCTTCGCCGACAAACGACAGTAAGGAGACTTGCTCTAGCTCAGTTTTACTTTTGTCGGGTTCAGACTTAAAGCGGAGATCCTGATTGAGCGCCAAGATAGCGCCTTCTGTAAGGGCTTGTGCCGTTAGGGACTGGCTGTTGTTCCACACCGGAAAACTGATGCCCAACGATTTGCACTTGGCCTTTTGCGCGGTGCGAGCAGCAACAGCGGCTCCTTTTCGCAACCCTTCTAGATTCATGCCATCTGAGCTACCCAACCCAATGACGCCAATTTTTTTGACGTGCGAACCGGGGCTGAGCCTGGTAATTGCGGTAGATCCTGATTTTCCTTCGAATGCTTCTTCTTCAATGAGCATCTGCAGCATACCGGAGACCTTATCATTGAGATCTGACAAGATACCTGTTAGCGGCAGTGATTCCTCTGAGAGGCCGATGAGCAGGCAGTCTCCTGTCCAATCTAAGCAAGATTGATCCGATGCTATAAAGTCCATTCCCTAAAGTCGTAATTCTAAATTCCAGTTCTATAGTATCTACTGATTTTGCGTGTTTTGAACGCTTGTGAATTTTTAATCGGCAGATTGACCTGGAGATTCTGTGGGCTGGTTTTTAGCAGGTTCTGACGCTGCTCTTAGCCCAGTTTGCTACGGCAGACCGATTTTTTTGCTAAAACTTCAGAGGAAGCCTTTTGTTGAAATGACTAGAGTGAGGTTACTGATCGTTTTTATACGAGTTTTGTCTCTCCACCCCTGTGGACATTGTTTCAGTGGTCGCCCAAGTTAGAGAGGGCCCCCGTAAAATTCTTAAACACAGTATTTTAGTAATGTTCGAAGGTGTCTCTAGAAAGGCTTTAGAGAAGAAAGGCTTTAGAGAAAAAAGGCTCTAGAGAAGAATAGCTCTAGGAAGACAGGTTCAGCTAAGCCAGCCAGTAGAGCGACGGTAGAACGACGAAAATATGCTTAAAACCCTAAAGGACAAGTGGCCACTCCTAGCGTTGATTGGCGTGAGTACGTTTTCTGTTGGCATGGTAGTTTCCCTGCTAAAGACAACGGACGCCTTTGGTCCAAATAGCGCCGTTATTACCTCGCAGTCGGGGCGGGCGGTGGAGGCGTCGCCGGTGTTGGGATTGGTGAAGCAGTCGCCCGAGGACAGGCAGGTCGCTCTAAGCGTGATTGCTCAGCAGGATAATGAGACGGAGAGCGATCGCGCCCGGTATTTGCTAGGACTCGATCTGCTCGAGCAGGGCAATAACGAACAGGCGATCGCGACTTTAGCGGCGATTGATGATGATTATCCGCTAGCGGCTTACGCCAAGATTAAGCAGGCACAAGCTCAGGTGGCAGATGGGGACGTGGATAGTGCGATCGCCAACTGGAACGCAATTTTGCAAACGTATCCTGAGAGTACGGCGGCGGCCGAAGCGCTTTACCAATTAGGTGAGCGAGCGGGCGGACTAGGGTCTTCCGAATGGAACCAGCTTTTACAGACCTTTTCGAGCCATCCCCGCAGCGTCCAGATTGCTCACAAACAGCTTAGCCAAACGGCGGCGACAGATATTTCTACCATTCCGATTGCGCCTGCGCCCGTGCCCGTCACTTCAGCGCTAGACGAGCTGTCTTTGCTTAAGCTGGTGGCCCGGCATGGGATAAATCAGCCTAACTATCTGGCTACGCTAAACCGTTTGACCAGCAAATACAGCAGCGTACTCACGCCGGAAGATTGGAGCGCGATTGGCTTTGGCTACTGGGAAAATCAAAGCTATGGCAGCGCGGGAGATGCCTATGCCAAGGCAACCCCGACTGCGGTGGGAATGTATCGGGCGGCTAGGGGTAAGGAAACTGCTGGAAAGGTAAAAGAGGCGATCGCAACTTATGGACTGCTCAATCAAGCATTTCCAGATGCGCCCGAGACGGCTACGGGACTGCTAAATCTGTCTCAGCTACAAGATCGGATGGCGGCGATGAAAACGCTAGATATCGTCATCGCTCGCTTCCCAGACCGAGCAGCAGAGGCGTTAACCATGCGAGCTGACGATCTAGATGCTCTTAAGAGCCCTGAGTCGGCTAAGCAGGCTAGGCTGTCTATTTTGTCTCAATATCCAGACTCTGCGGCTGCGGCTAAGATTCGATTTAAAAACGCTAGGGCAAATGTGAAAGCTGGCAATATTGCTAGCGCGGCAGAGTGGGTTCAGCAGATCGTAGAAGATTCTCCTGATTCGGAGCTAGCGCCTGAAGCAGGCTTTTGGCTGGGTAAGTGGTCGCTGCGGCTGAATCAGCCAGAGGTGGCTCGTCGCGCTTTTGAGCAGGTCATTCGTGAGCACCCAGAGTCTTACTTTGCCTGGCGATCGGCGGTTCATCTCGATTGGAACGTGGGCGATTTTGATACGGTACGCAGCTTTATGCCACAGATTTCGTTGCCGAATCGGCGATCGCCTTTACCGGCTGGCTCGCCAACCCTACAAGAGCTATATCTACTCGGACAAGATGCTACCGCCTGGTCGCAGTGGCAATTTGAGTTTGATCAGCCGCAGACCCCTAGCGTAAGCGAGCAGTTTGCCGATGGCCTTTTACGGCTGGGCGTGGGCGATAACTTGGACGGCATCTTTATGGTGTCTAGTCTGGCTTGGCGCGATTTGCCTGAAGAAAAGCAGGAGTACGCGCTGCTAAAAGAAACGCCAAGCTATTGGCAGGCCATTTATCCATTTCCGTTTGCGTCGCTGATTTTGGGCTGGGCGCAGGCGCGATCGCTCAATCCTCTGTTGGTAACTGCGCTGGTGCGCCAGGAGTCCCGATTTCAGGCGGATATTGAGTCTTATGTGGGGGCGGTGGGGTTGATGCAGGTGATGCCCGAAACGGCTGATTGGATTAGCGATCAGATTGGGGAGAGTCGCTATACGCTGAGTGCGCCTGAGGACAATGTTAAATTTGGCACCTGGTATTTGGATTTTACGCATCGGGAGTTTGCAAATAACTCTTTGTTTGCGGTGGCGAGCTACAACGCCGGGCCGGGTAGCGTAGATAGCTGGATTGAAGAAGGCGGTTTTCAGGATGCGGATGAGTTTGTCGAAAAAATTCCATACCCAGAGACCAAAGGCTATATTTCTTCGGTGTTTGGCGGCTATTGGAACTATTTGCGGCTTTACGATCCTGAAATTACGGCTAAGGTTGCGGATTTATAAAAATGCGATCGCAAGTTTTCTATCCGGCATACTGGCCGGTTTTTCTGGCCGGTTTTTGAAGGGGTGGCCCAATCGTTGCTAGGATGGCTTCTAGGTATACAGGTAGCTTTTGCTGGTGCGAACTAACGCAACTCAGTAATCGCCTAGTGTGGAAGTCCTGCTCGCTAAATAGCTGAGTTCTGGGGTTTGTAAGCGTCCATGGTAGTTTTCGGTTTGATGGAGTATCGTGACAAAATTTAGCGCTCAACAGCAAAGTCAACTGTCCCAAATTGGCGTTTTCCTACGTGAGAATCGCGAGAAGCAGGGCAAGTCGCTAGAAGATATTGCCATTCGGACTTATATTCGTCCGCAGCTATTGAACGGCATTGAGTCGGGCGATCCTGATTTGCTTCCTGAACCGATTTTTGTGCAGGGCTTTATCCGCCGCTATGCCGAAAATTTGGGGCTAGACGGCAAGGATCTAGCAACTCAGTTCTCGGTTGATTCCATTCCGTCTACGCCTCGTCCAGCTCGTCAGTTGGTGCCAGAAGATAGCCCCACGACTCGTCTGACGCGTGCGCCTTCGAGATCAGACGCGGCTCAGCCTGCGTTAACCGACGCCTCGGCGGCAAATGCGGCGATGTTTAGTGCGGGCGGCATCTCTCCTTTAGAAGATTCGTTAATGTCTGCTAAAGCGACTCCAGATCAGGCCACCTCTGCTGGCGAAGTTCCGCTGATTGTCGATGATGCGGCTTTAGATATGCCGTCGGAGGCGCCAGCGAAAAGCCCCGATGAGCGCGCTTTTGAGATCTCGGATCTTAGTTTTTCACAGACCGATGATATCCAGCCCGATACCTCGAAGCCCGATGCCTTTGAGATTGATACGGCGGCGGGCTCTGATAACGAACTTCAGCGACTGTCGGATGAGGCGTCTGCTAGTAATCCCAGTTTGCCGGCTGCCGATTTGCCGACTGCCGGTTTGCCAACTGCTGAAGACAGCTTTGCGACCAAAGTCGCTGAGTTCGATCGGCAGAACTTGACTCCTCCTGCTCAACCCACCGCTCAACCCACCACCCAACCCATAGTCGAGGAGCCTGTCGCTGAACCTGTCGCTGAGCCTGCTGCTGCACCCGTGAGCAACCGCAGCTTTGACGATGGCCTGCCCGCTGCCTTGACGACGGCCCCGGACGCGTCGGTAACGCCTACCTATGTGAACCCAGATCTGGTAGGCGCTGAGTACGATCGCCCAGAAGGGCCAAACTTGAAGCCGTTTGTGATTGGCGGTTTGGTTGTGGTTCTGCTGACAGCAGCGGTTGTGGCTTTGGCTAGTTTATTTGGGGGCGATCGCACCCCGGCAGTCGCCGATAATCCCACCCCTGCTGAACAAGCTAGCGGTGAGTTAGAAACTGTGGGCCAAGAGACACTGCCGCCTGTTCCTGCTGAGCCGGCTAGCCCGCCAGCGAGCACGGCTCCCGTTTATGTAGAAGCTAAAGCTAACGCTGAAGCCTGGGTGAGCGTCATTGCCGACGGGACAACTGTGTTTGAAGGTACTCTTCAGCCTGGCGATACCGCCGTTTGGGAAGGCGAAGAGACTATCAACGTTTATTCTGGTGATGCTGGGGCATTAGAAGTTGCTCAAAATGGCCAATCTGCCGCTGTCATGGGCGAGCGAGGTCAGCCAGAAGAAAAAATATTTACGCTAAATTAGATAAGCTAGCTAGCGTTTAACGCTTTAAAAGACCTATCTCTAAAAGATCTATACACCCAGCCTTGCTATGACGCCTCCTGCTGATCTTGAGACGGCTTCTGCCAAACTCTATACGCCAGGCAAGCGGCTAGATGAGGACGACCGCTCTGCCTACTTAGACGAACTGCCTGACGACGTTGAGATGTCGCTATTCGACCATCTTGACGAGCTGCGGATGCGAATTTTTTACGCGCTGATTGCGGTGGTAGTTGGCGTTCTAGCCTGCTTTACCAGCGTTCGTCAAATTGTAGAGCTACTGGAGGTTCCGGCGCAGGGGGCAAAGTTTTTACAGCTTTCTCCAGGCGAGTATTTCTTTGTTTCGATTAAAGTAGCTGGCTACAGTGGAATTTTGCTGGCAAGTCCGTTCATCCTCTATCAGGTCATTCAGTTTGTGCTGCCGGGGCTAACGCGCCGCGAGCGCCGACTGATTGGCCCGGTGGTGATTGGCTCTAGCGTGTTGTTTTTTGCTGGGCTAGCGTTCGCCTATACTGCGCTGGTGCCGGCGGCGCTGAACTTCTTCATCAGCTACGGTGCGGATGTGGTAGAGCAAATGTGGTCTATCGACCGCTACTTCGAGTTTGTGCTGCTGCTGATGTTTAGTACCGGACTGGCGTTTCAAATTCCGGTTGTGCAACTGCTGTTAGGGCTGCTAGGCATTGTTGGCTCTAAGCAAATGCTCTCAGGCTGGCGCTACGTTCTGCTGGGCGCGGCTATTTTGGGCGCGGTGCTGACGCCTTCGACCGACCCGATTACGCAGAGTTTGCTAGGCGGGGCGGTTTTGTTCCTTTATTTTGGTGGCATCGGGCTAGTTAAGGCCATCGGAAAGTAGATAAGAAGGTAAATGGGCGCTGATAGCGACCTGAAGTTTGATATATTGGTTCTTCAGCGGCGGCATGGCCAAGTGGTAAGGCAGAGGATTGCAAATTCTTTATCCCCAGTTCGAATCTGGGTGCCGCCTTTTTAGTTTGCTTGCAAAAGCAGAAAATATTCTATCGTGACGGACGCTGTGGAGATGCGCTGCGTCTAGGGGCTATTGATTGTAGTCGTACGGGGGTGGATAGTTGTTGTAGTAGGGGCGCTGCGAGCGGAACTGCGCGGGGGGAAGAAAGTTTTGATCGTACTGATAGCCTGATGCGGGTGGCATGGGCATCGGCGGGCGCATTGGAACGCCTCTGTACCGATTGCGCTGAGATTGCATAAATAGAAGCACCGCACATAAGACGAGTCCGCCACCGCCTAGCACTAACGTGAATGCTAGGGCTGCCCCTAGCCAAATAACTGAAGCGGGTGGGCCTGATTGAGCCTGTGAAGTTGGACGGGCTGCTGCCGCAATTTTATCGTCTATTTTTAGATCGTCTACTGAGCGCTGGTATTCCTGAATGCGGGCCATCAGGTCTCTGGTTTTTTCTTCTTGTTCTGAGAGCTGATCTTCTAAAGAGGTGGACAAACTCTCTTGGTCGACAAGCTGTTCTTCTAGCCTCTTGGTAAGGTCGCGCTGCTTGTCTAGCTCGCTGCGAATGTCGGTTTCAAGTCGCTGCCCTGATGGAGAGCCTGATAGGGTTTGCTGGTTGGGCGTGGTGGCTTCGATGCGCGCAATCCGGCTGTCTAACTGGCGGGCATCGGTTGGTTCTGCGCTGGCCGAAACCATTCCAACTCGAGCTACGAGCAAAACCAGTGCCGCAACCCCTGTTGTGGCACAGCCCGCTAGATATGCCGTGGTGTCGCTCATCGACTCGTTACTCTAGAAATAGTCTGTAGGATGGTCTGTATCTGGTCGATAGTGGTTAATAGAATCTCTTATAGATACATCTTTGGAGATGTAGATCCGGGCAAGCGGGCTGGTTCGAGTGGGCCGGCCAATGGATGACTCCAATGGATGACTTTAGTGAAGAAAGTCGACCGATATCCATTGAGGTAGGCTTAAAAAAATAAGCCTAATTGACCTGTGCCAATGCCTGTAACCGCAGCTTCTCAGGTAAAGACTACCACACAGAATAAGATCTGTTCTTCAGTAGAGGAGAAGGATTAGCGGACAAAGTATGTTGCTGGGCATATCGCTAGATAATTCTTGGGCTGGCAAGGGCATAACCCCTCTTGGTAGATAAGTTCTTTCTAGCTGTAGATTAGAAGTTTATCCGCAGAGAATTGAGATGGAAGCCTTAGTGTAGAGACTTCAACACAAAAGCGAGGCGTAATAGGTATTGATCCTACTTCGCCTCGCTTTTAATTATCTCGCTCTTGCTTTTACTGCATGAGCTTGAATTACTGAACGATAATCTTGCCGACCATGCCAGCGCCTCGGTGAGGTGCGCAGTAGTAAGTGTACTCGCCAGGCTCTACGTCGAAGGTACTAGAGTAAGACTCGCCAGGAGAGAAGGTTAGCTTGGATTGGGTTAGCTTGTCGGCGGTTGCTTTCCCACCAGGAATGGTGTTGGCGTCGAAAACGACGTTGTGGGGAGCCATCTTGTTGTTTTCCCAGGTAACCGTGTCACCCTTGGAAACGGTAACAGTCGCTGGTTCAAACACCAGCAGACCACCATCAGAACCCATCTTGACGGTTTGATCGGCAGCAAAGGCAGGAGCTGCCAGGAATGCGCAGCTGCTAATAACTAGAGCCGCCATCATGAAGGCAGTTCCTAGTTGACGGAATGCTTGAGCAATAAGTTTCATAGAACCTCGAACGGATGAACAGTTTAATCTTTTGCAATCAACTCCATCATATCCTGATGTGCGAGCGTTTGAGCGGTCAGAGAGGTACGGATTTGACGACCTGTCTTGTTCGTAAAGCCCGCTTTTGAAGAAGCTGGCGCGATCGCAGACGCTTTGTAGAACTTATTCAAACATTTGTAGCCAAAGGTTAAATGATTCAGCGCTTCAGATGGTAAGTAAGGTTTTTATTTCTACGATTGAAAAACATTAATATTCCTTTCTTCTCCAGCTTCGGTTTATGGCTATAGATGTTGTTCAAAAGCAAATGAGCGATTTAAGTACTAAGGTAGATTCGCTCTACCGCTTGGTTGAGCAGTTGACCGAGCAGGTGGCTGCGATCGCGCTGGTTCAGGGCAACTCTGGGCCAGATAGTCGTTCGCTGAACGGTAGCTCAATGCTAGGGGCTGATAAGACTTCGCCTGCGGTGTCAGCGGCTCGCACGTCGATGGACATGACGATGAGCCATAAGGACATCTTGAACGATGAGACCTATTTAGAAGGCGACAAGATGAGTAATACCTCTAGTCTGTCGCCTGAAATTCAGATTCAACGGCTGACTGCTCAACTAACCGCAGCCTACAACCGCATGGCTATTTTGGAAGAGCAGATTTTGGCCTGCCGGTTTCATTAAGTAAGCTTTGGCTATAGCTGGCGAAGGTGGGCTTCTACGGCGTGGCGGAGCTGGGCGTTCGTGCAATGCTGGCAGAGATGGGCGGCGATCGCACATCCGCCTGCGCCTGTGCCTTCTTTCACAAAACCGCGTTCGTAGGCCCGGAGCTGAAAGTAAGGGGATTGGGCAAAGCTGAGCTGGCTGGCTAAATAGGGTGCGCCGACGATATGGGCGATCGCGACAGTATCGGCGCTGGTATCTTCAATCACCCAGCGAGTCGTGCCGACAACAACCTGGCGAGGATCCCAAGAGATGTTTTTGAATTGGGCGATCGCTTTAGCTAGCGCATACACCGCGAGCATTTGAGATCCGCCCGCTAGTAGAAGACCGGCTGATTGGCTAATCGATAGCATTATGCCCGCGGCCACGAGCTGCATCGGATCGCCTACCGCAGCAGCAGCAGCGATAGGATAGTGCTCTGCGCCTTGGCTACGCTCTTGCCAGCGCTTGAGGCCGGCTTGAATGAGTACTTGCTTTTGCTTGTGGTTGCTCTGGAGGTGGCTACTACTCACCTTGCCAGTTACTTTGTAGCCGAGAGCCGTAAGAATGGCCTGTGCGGTAGTGGTGCCGCCTACGACGCTCTCTCCTAAAACCCAATAGCTTTGGTCAATGCAGTCTGCGGCTAATTGCTTCCCTAGCTCGTAACCACTGCTAAAAAGCTGCTCTGCCTGCTGTATTGTCATCGCAAAGCCAGTGCTAATGTCTTTAGCTAGAACGGCGGCAAGCGGGATATGCGGCACCGTTAGGCGATCGGGTAAGCCTGTACTGAGCAACTGCAGCGGAATGTTGCAATGCGTCAGGATGGCGCGAGTAAGAATAGCCGGTGAAATACCAGCAGAGAGGAGCGGTAGTGAGTATCGTTTGCTCTTGCCACTATGCAGGTACTCTCCATCTGCTAAAGCCGTGTAGCGACGCGCCTTAGGGCTGGCTCCAGCCGCAGAGATTCGTGGCTGAAGACTGGTTTCGGTAAAGCTTAGGATGCAGGCGAAGCGCGGCTTTTTGCCTCGGTAGCGCGTCAGCCAGGCGCGAGCCTGCTCTTCGGCAGCCGGTGCTCGCGTACAAATTCGAATCATTCCTCAATCATCATTCTTCAATCATCATTCCTCAAGGAGCGCTTGCACCCAGCCTGGCGGTTCTGGCATAGGGACTTTGAGCCGCTCTAAGACAAGCCATGCGGCTAGATGCACCGTCAGTAGATAGACCAGGTTAGAGAGGAGAACAGTGATGACAGCGGCGATCGCAATTACTTCCATGCTGGGCTGCCCCCAAGTGCCCAAGCCGACCCAGCCCCAGTTGGTTAGTAGGCGCACCAGCCAATCTAAGAACTGTGTAATTTGAGCAACTAGATATCCCCACAGGTCTTCGCCGCTGAGCAAAGACAGTAGCCAGATGCGAAAGAAGGTGCCGAGCGAAACTAGCAATGCTCCTGTCGCTATTGACAGCTCCCACTTAGCGCGGCGGCGCCAAAAATAGCCGAGCTGTACGCCTAAAAACCCATAGGGCATGACAAAGAAAATGCTGCGAGTCGGCCCTAATAAAATCGTAAGGAGCAGTCCAGAAACCGTTGCGGCCATCCAGGCTGAGCGCAAATTCCAGCGCAGGTAGATGAGGGCAATCGGCAGCGGGAATAGAATCCGTAGCAGCGGGCCGGGGGGAAAGTAGCTGTTAATGAGCCACATGAGACTAGCTGCGCTAGCTAGAAAGGCGGTTTCGACTAGGGGTAGTGGCCCTATGGGGTCACCGGGATTGTTAGAAGCACCTGTTCCTGAGATGGGCGGATTGGTTGGGCTAGCTGACTGTTCGCCGCCTGATGAGCTAGCGGGGGGAACTGGAAATAGCTCTGCTGAGTGCTTCTTGGGAGAGGACGCGGGTAGTGGAATTTTCTCGTTTGGAATTTCCTCATCTGGAATCCACGGCGCGTCGTCAGGGGGGCTGGCGTTTTCAGAGGCGCTATCGGCAGCATCTTCGAACGAACGATTATCAGGGTGGCTCATGGGTAAACTAGCGGCCTTAGCGAGGCTATACCAGAAGATTTTCGAGGGCTTCGAGGTCAATAATTCTGAGCACTTCGCGATCGCGCTCAATCAACCCTTTCTTCTCTAACTTACTCAATACGCGCGTAACTGTCTCGCGAGCAAGCCCGCTCAATCCGCTCAGCTCGCGATGGGGCAAATTGGGAATTTCCATCCCCTGCCCGGCAACCTTACCTTGCCCATCGGCTAAAAAAAGCAAAATATCGGCCACTCTCGATTGAGAATCCGACTCGCGCAGTCGCAGCCGACGGTTTACCTGCCGCAGCCGTCTGGCCATCAACCTTGCTAAATATAGACCGGCTAGAGGTTCGGTATTAAGCAGCGTGACAAAGTGCTGAGCGGGCATGTTGCCGATAACGGTAGGCACTAGCGTAATGACATCGGTCGAGCGAGGCACTTCTTCTAACGAGGCCATCTCGCCAAAGATTTCACCTTTGCCTAAAATGTTGAGCGTAACTTCTTTTCCATCCAGGTTGTATGTGCGGATTTTAACCCAACCGTCCAAGATAAAATAGACAGAATTACCCCAGTCGTTTTCTAGTAAAATGACCTGATTTGCCGGATGACGCCGCGTAACTACTTGAGCAGCCGCCTGCTGGGCTGCTTCGGGTGTCAGTTCTGCAAAAAACGGAGTCAGTCGGATCAGTTCGCTTTTATCGAGAGGACGCGCATCCATTGGCAAGGGCTATAAGACTTGTTAGAGCTGATGGGAAGGCTTCGTGAAATTTCGTCAAGCTTTGTCCAAAACGGGCGCAAAACGCAGTTTTTAGATTGTGGTCATCGCTACACCAACTGCTGCGAAGCACGCTAACTTTAGCACCCAATCTGCATTTGAGACTACCTATATGTTTGCAGCTTATGAGTGGCTCGTATCGCTGGCTTGTATGCGGTGCGCTCGATAACTATCAAATATAGGTTGCTAGACAGTCAACTGTGCAGCTGAAGTAACTAGGAGCCTAACTCGTAACGATTTTCGAACAGGCTGCTTATAAATTGCTCAAGTTCGATGACTTGGTATGTATATATACTGAAGTGCCCTTAGCTCGCAAATAGTTGGTCTAGCAGATGGCTGGCCTAAAGGCAGTCTAAGCCTAAAGGCAGTCTAAGTGCTAAGGCAGCTTAGTTTTAAAGATCGACCCGATTAGGGCTGGATTGGAAGATACGGGCGCTCTAAGCACTATATCTCTATATCTGTAGATACTGAATCTGTAGGACTAAATTGCGCACTTAGCCGTGCCTGTAACTTTATACTGTGCATTTTTGCACTGCTAGCTTAAACTTTGTGCACCTGCACCTTTGTGAATTTGGCTCTATAGCGATAACCTACGAGACAGTCTCTACCCTCTTTTCTTGCTATCTAGCTGAACTTTGTAATTAATTGTTCGACGATCTTTTCTATTTTCTCTTTCGGATTACGATGCTTCGATCGCCCTACTTCTAACCTATTAGCCTGTGCTTATATAGTAGCCTTGCTCTTTTGCTGCTATTTCTATTGTTATCAGCGCACTGCCCCTCGCGTCTTTTTATAAACCCACTACTACTGACTACTGTAGGCATTCATTGTGACTTCTCAGAAGGATCAGATTCAATCGCTCATCAACGATATAGAACGAGCGCTGAGCGCTCAGCGGTCTAATAAGCCCTGGGTTAGATCTAGCGACGTGGAGCCGCAGCGGGTGGCGCTAGCTAAGGCCCAGGCGTATTTGAGGTCTTTGCAGCAAACTTTTGACGCGCCGGGTGGTTGGGGGCCGGTCGATCCTCAGACCGGGCAAATTGCCGATGCTGAAGTAAGAGATAGTTCGGAAACCCTGCCCGCTTCGCCCTTGATGGGGTCTGCGTCTACTGCTAGCGGTCAATCTAGCGGCGGTCAGTTTGGTCAGTTTAGTGGCGGCGTTGCGAGCCAGGAAGGCGATGCGAGTAGTACAAGCCAGACAGCAGAGAGCGTACTACAGGCGCTGCTGACGGAGATGAAGTATCTCAAGTCTAGTGCGCTAGAGCCGCTGCGCTTGGAGATGGATGATCTTCGCCTAAGGCGCGATCGCCTGCAAGCAGAGGTGAGGGCTTTAGATGAACAGCGCGAGGCGGCGAGCAGTGGCCTCAGCGCGGTTGGCGAAAGCGGAACCAGTAATGGGGTTAGCGAGGAGCAGCTTAACGACTTTTTGACGGCGCTGATGGGCCGATTGCAAGAGAACCTGACGGCGCAAGTCGGCCAAACGCTAGAGCAGCTTGAGTCTGACCATGCAGCGGCGATCGCTCAACTAGCGGTGGATGACGAACAGGTACTTCAGCTTCGAGGGAGTGGACAAATTGAGGAGTTGCGCCAGCTTCAAGGGCGTTCTGATCAGCTGCTGGTGAATATTGACTCGACGCTTCAGCGCATGTTCGAGACGCTTCAGCAGAATATCAGTAGCTACCAGCTTTCTTTGAATGAAGGGCTAGAGAACATGCACAGCCTGGGCCGTCAGGGTGAGGTGATTGTGCGATCGCTCGTCGACCATTTAACTGCGCAGCTAGGCCAAACTACACCTCCAGAGCCGGTATTCTTCTCGCCTAGATCTGCCGCAGCGCCGCTGAATTTGGCTGATGAAGATGCACCCTTAGCAAACTCTGAGGATGTGCTAGACGATGAGTCATCGAGCGATACGGTGAGTTCGCTGAATGAGGTTTTGCCAGACTTAACCATAAGCTCAATGCCAAAATCTTCTGAGGATTCGACGCTAGCAGCCGGTGTCGCAGCGGAAACTGATACTAGTACAACAGACTTAGAAGACTCAGAGGCTGTACCGCCAGAAGCCTTTATCCGAGAAGATGGCACGATCGACTTAGATTTGCTGAAGCTAGATATTGATCGCGATGAGGCGGCAGCGATCGCGCCAGAAGATGCGATGGTTGATGCGGCGCTCGCCGATGCGCAGGTCGCGGCGACAGAGCTAGAAGATGCCGAGATAGAGGCTAAGGTGATGCCAACCGCCGAGTCTTTGTATCTAGCCGATCTGACCTTCGACGATTTGACCGTCGATCCTGAGCTATCTTTTGATGCTGCCCCGGATAGCTTATCCCTAGTCTCTTCTGAGGCTTCTGACCCGCTAGATGATGTTTCCTCTGTGTCAGCTGTGGAGGAAGTAGCTGTTGAGAATTTAGATGCAAATGAGCTAGATGTAGATGAGCTAAACCCGAACGAGCTAGATGCAAATGAGCTAGATGCAAATGAGCTAGATACCAATGAACCAAACAAGAGCGAGCCGGATACGGACGCTGAGGCTTCGGCGATCGCTGAGCTAGACGAAACGGAGCTAGCGGCTATCTTGCCTGATTTGAGCGAGCCGCTTGACGAGTCGCCGTCTTATGAAGAGCCGGTTCTCGAAGAGTCTGTAGGTGAAGATTCCACAGACGCTGCGCCTGAGAATTTAGCTTCGTCAGAAGAAATTACCGATTTAGACACCCCAGATTTAGCGCCCTTGGACGTAGAGACTGCAGAAGATCTCAACGTAGATGCTATTGCAGAAAGCGGCGCGGAAGATGTTAGTGCGGATATTAGTGCGGCGGGTCTTAGCGCAGAAGACGGGACAGAAGATGTAGAAGATGTCGATAGCTTAGCGGAGGCTCCAGAGTCTTCGCTTGTGCCTGATATTCCAGACGCGGACGATGAGCTGATAGACAGCCTCCCACTGCCTGAGGGTGAAGACAGTGCACTTTCTGAGGATCTAGCCGCAGAGCTTGAGGGTGTGAGCAGAGACGCTGAGCGTGCAGCCGCTGAGGCGACTGAGGTTGATTTAGACTCGCTGACTTCTGATTTAGAGGAAGTGATTGTTTTTGATGCGGAAACGCCTGAACCTGTGCAGCTTTCTGATGCTGCCGATCCACTTGATTCGGCCTTGATTCCCGATCAGCCTGATGAGGATGGATTGGAAGAAGTAGAAGACTCGCTTCAGGTTTCTTTAGATGAATCAGCGGCAGCGGATGCGAGTAGCCGTGCGGTAGATAGAACGCCGACGCCACTTCCTCCAACAGATTTTGATGATGATCTAGACTTTTACCGCGAGGAAAGTGGTTCGGCAGCTACTGAGCCTGTAACCACTGAGCCTGCAACTACTGAGACGGCGGCTACTGAAGAGATTATTGATGAGAATTTAGAAGAAAGTAGAGACGGAGATGCCGCGGACTTTGTAGACGAGACCTTTGTAACGGAGCCTACTTCTGTAGAAGACCCTGCAGAAGAGTCTGTAGATATTAATGCTGCTGCGGTCGCTACACCTTTATTAGAGCCGCCGTTTGCCGCACCTCCTGCTTCAGCGCCGCCGCTAATCGGCTCTATAGAACCTGTAGATCCTTTCGTTACAGTAGAGCTAGAGCGCTCTTTTGATGAGGAGCTAATTGCAGAAGATCTGATCGCATCTGACCGACCGCCGGTAGACGCCGACGACACGATTTTGGAAGGTGCTCAATGGTTTTTAGGCATTGATATTGGCACGACGGGCCTGTCAGCAGTGCTGATTAATCAGGCGGGCGAGCAGGTTTATCCGCTGTGTTGGCAAGTTGCTGGCGATGAGTCAAAGCGATTTCGCTTACCTGCGATCGCTCAGATGATTGGACGCGATCGCGCTCAGCCAGGATTTGGCGAGCAAATTGGTGAGGTGGGAGCGGCGGCGCTGCAAGCTGACGACAATCGGCTGCTGCGACATATTAAACCGCTGCTAAAAGTGGGCATTCCGCACGGTAGTACAGGCGAACCTTGGGTGCAGTGGTCTGATCTGGTGGCGCTGCCTTTGCAAGAAGTACAGTCGGCGCTCAGCGAGCTGCTAAAGTCGCTGGATGCTCACCGAACGAGCTGCCATGCCGCTGGGCTAGAAGATAATGCCCTGCGCCAAGTGCTGGCAAACTTGACTGGCGTAGTGGTGGGCTATCCGGCTAACTGGCCAGATACCTACAGCTTTAACATTCGCGAGGCAATTTTGGCGGCAGGTCTAGTGGCGCGTGGTGAGCAGGTTTTCTTTGTCGAAGAAGCGATCGCGGTGCTGCTGTCGGCGCTGCCTGATCCGAATATGGATCCGGACGATATTGACGATCAGCAGCCGGGGCTTTACAACTGTCAGTGGTCGGGTGGGACGATGGTACTCAGCGCTGGGGCGACGTTAACCGAAGCGGCGATCGCAGATTTGCCTCAAGATTTAGAACAGCTTAGATACCGCGATTTCGCGACGCGCAGCTTGGGCTATGCAGGCGATAGTTTAGATCAAGATATTATTTGTCAGCTGCTCCATGCGCCGACTCACCGCTTGGACTCGGATGCCGAGTCGGCGGAGTCTGAAGCGACTTCGAGTGAAAGCTGGCGCAGTTTGGGGCTAAACGAGCTGATGTTACCTCAGCCAGGAGAAGCAGATAGAAGTAAGCGCTATCGGCTCAGACAGCGGTTGAATGCTTCCGAGTTAGGCCGTCAGGCCATTGCCATTGCGCAGAAGCTGAAAGTTGATTTGCAAGAAGAGGCACAGGTAGAGGTGAGCCTGGGCGATCGCACCTGGACGATTAAGCGCAAAGACTTGGAAACCAAAGTCTTTTTGCCTTACATTCAACGCGTTAATCGGCAGATCAATGCGCTGCTAAATCAGTCGGAGATGTCTCCAGAAGCGATAAAGCAGGTAATTTGTACCGGCGGTTCGGCTTCTTTAAGTGCGATCGCTCGCTGGCTGGGTCAGAAATTTCCAAATGCCACGATTATTCAGGACACCTATAGCGGCGAGTATTCCAATAGCTGTAGCCGAGTGGCCTACGGGCTGGCTAATCTCTGCCATTATCCGAATGTGCTAGATGGCGATCGCCATCGGTACAGCGACTACTACTTGCTGCTAGAGCTGCTGAGAATTTTGCCCGACCAGCCGTTACCAGCAGGCGGAATTTTACACCTGCTAGAGCAGCGGGGCATTGATACTCAAGCTTGTCAGCTACATATTCTGGCTTTGATTGAGGGCCACTTGCCGCCAGGATTAGTGCCGATTGAGAGCGATCGCCCCCTGATTAGCGCTCAGTCGCCTGATATTCCTACCTACAAAATGATTTCAGAGCTGCCTTTGTTTAGAAAGCAGGGCGGTCAAATCTATATTGCTGATGCTGAGCAGGGTGAGCGATTGCGTCAGCATTTGGAGGCTGTTTTAGATGGCAAGCTGCAAACTTTGAATGAGCCGCAGTCTTTGCAGCTAGCGGCTGAGACTGTTTAGCTGGCCTCTAGTCTCTAATACCTGGTGCTAGTGATGGCTAAGCTGTACGTAGCTTAGCCATTGTCAGGCTTAACTTGCCGTAAATCCTATGCTGCTGGCCCAAAGTAGTTAGGCGTAAAGCTGCCGTGCAGTCCATAGGGGACGCGGTGCTTTAGGTTGAGTTTGGCGATAGGGCCAGAGGTGATGTCTTGAGCGTTGAAGATGGCGAGTTCAGTGCGATCACACTCTGAATTATAAAGCCATAGCAGCAGCCAGCCGTCATCCTCTTGCTCAGCGCCCGGTCTAGCGACAAATAAAGGCTCGCCGCTGAATCCACGCGGTGCGGCGCTCCAAAGCTGCGATTCACCCGTTTCCATATCTCGCTTGAGCAGTGCCTGTAAAGGGGCATTACCTGTAGAGCCGTGCGCCGCGCCTAGATATAGATAGCGATAGTCTCGGCCTACGTTTTGCGGATTCATCGTCGGAAATTCGCAGGCACGTTCATCTAGAACTTCTATTTCAACGGCCTGGGTTTCCAAGTTCACCGTGAATCGCCACAAATTGCTAGCCGGTACGTGGTCAAAGTCAACTTTGCTGTAGTCTTCAGCGTCTTCAATGCTAGGAAAATTGTCGTAGCAAATAGAGTCTAGAATCAGCTTGCCGTCTTGCTCGAAGGCGTTGGCATGGTGAAAGACAAAGCAGGGCTCAGTTTCGTAAAAGCGCACTTCGCCTGTGCCGCTGCGAGGAATAACGACGATTTTGGTGGGCGCCTTAGGGTTGAACTGAATGCACTCGGCTGCGCCTTTGAAGCCTGCTACAAAAGGAATGGGATTGAAGCTTACGGGGTTTTGTACAAAGACGCAGTAGTTCGGCGTAATGGCAAAATCGTGCATGAAGGCAAAGCCCGCAACAGAATGCTTGTGCTGATGGGCTAGCGTTCCATCGGGGCTAAATTCAAACAGGCTGATGGTGCTAGAGAGTCCTGTTTTGACGCTGAAGTTAACCATCCTCTCTTCGCCGTTGCAATCCGGGTCGAATTTGGGATGGGCGGCAAAAGGATCGCCTTCCTCTAGCAGACCATCTAGATACTCGAGTCCGATAGTTTCAAGCGTGTTCGGATCGAGGCGGTGAGGCTCTGCGGCTTCCCATAGCGCTAGCAGCTTACCGCCCCAGTAAACAACGTGGGTGTTGGCGATGTTCTTGAGCCGCAGATCGAAGGCATTGGCCAGCCAGCCGCCGGGCTTTTGGGTGCCAAAGACGCCTCTGTATTCGGGCTTGCCGCTGGCCTGCTCGGCTAGGTAGCCTTCGGTGCGCACAAATTTGTTTTGGTAAAAGGCTTTGCCATCTTGAAAGGCGATCGCGCTGATCATTCCATCCCCATCGAAAGGATGCTGCAGCCGATAGCCGTTGATGTCGGTAAGGCCAGGGCCGTTGCGAAAAACGGTGCCCCTCAGCTCAGTGGGGATTTCGCCTTCTATGTCGTCTATCCAATAGGCAAATTCTTCTAGCTGAGATTCGTATCCTTTTTTCCAGTCTTCTCGGGTGTAGCTAAGGGCAGATTGAGCTGTGGGTGTGTCGAGCGTTTGCATAGGGTATAGATAAATTGAGATGGGGTAGTTGGCTGAGCGTTGAGATTGTTTTGTCAGCGAAGAAGCGCGAGCTAGAGAAAAGTACAGCGTGAGATCTATAGCGTGAGGTCTACGCGAACGGCGGCATCGTCTGCAATTTCTGTTGCACTAAGGGCTAGTACGGGATCTCCTTTAGGTTTAGCGTCTTTGAGCTTCTCGGCCTCGGCAGTGCCCGGTTCTACCGCGGATGTTTTGGGCAGCATCCACAGCAGCGGCAGCGGCAGCAGCGTAGATGTGTTGGTCAGTAAGATCAGTATCCAAAGGTTGGTGAAGTTAGTCTCGGTAACCTGCAGCCAGTGCGTAACCAGTGCGCCCAATTCGTGTGAGATTAGCCCAGAGAGATTAACAACTGACATCAGCAGCGCAAAAAGCGTGGCTTCTACGCCAGGTGGGCAGAGGCGAGCGGATAGTACAAGCACTGGCATGAAAGCAATTTGGCCCGCAACGGTCAGTACTAAGCTATCGCCAAGTGCAAACCACTGGTCGTCTATCCCCAGGCTGCGGTTGGCGTGGGTGACTAAGAGCAGAGTGGTCATTCCTAATGCGGCAGATAGTACGGTTGACCAGCCGAATATTTTACGAAAGGAGACTTCTTTGAGAAACCGTTGGAAAATCCAGATGCCGACTAGCGAGGCAAAGCTAGTAACGAGGCGAACGCGACCTAAAAATTCGGGTTCAAAGCCTAGCTCATTGGTTGAAAAGAAGAAGAAGGCAGAGTCGGCGGTGGGCGTTGCCTGCCATAGAAAGAGAAACAGCGCGGGCATCCAAATCGCTTTTTGCGAGACTGCGCCTTTGAGCAGCTTCACCTGATCGATGACGACTTGCAAGTTGGATTTTTCGGTGACTGGATCTTCGGAAATGAGCCAGGCCACCGCCGAAACGATGAGCGGGAAGGTTGCGGTAATGCCAAAGACAACCTGATTGCTGGTGCGCTCTAACAGTAGGCCGCCCAAATAGGCCGTTATGAGGCCACCGACAGCAGACGAGCCCCAGGCTAAGGACTGTAGCGTGCCAGCATCGCCCTGCTCTTCTGAGCGAGCGCGTTCTACAACTAGGGAATCGACGATAACGTCGGAAATGGCGACCGAGACTGAAGAGAGTAGGATAGCGGCGGTGGCGGCTAGCGCGGTGTGGACGACGGTGGCCATGGAAACCCAGGCGATCGCACCCAAAATTCCAGACAAAATTAAGTAAGGCCGTCGCCGATAGCGGAAAATGGGCAGCCCATCTGATAAAAAGCCAAAGACCGGCTTAATCGTCCAGGGAAGGGCTGCTACGCCCATTAGCGCCGAAACTTCAGCCGGAGAGAGCGCAATATCGTCTTTTAAAAAGAAGCTCACGGCCAGACGCGACAGGCCCAGAATGCCCTGCACGAAATATACCGTGAGAATGGCTGTAAGCTCTAGCGTCAGGGGTTGCCCTAGCAGAATTCGCTGTTCTATAAAGCGCTTAGCCTTTCTTTTGGCCTTTTGCTTGATAGAAAGCTCAGAAGAGTTTGACGCCGCCATATGAAGAAGTATTACTATCTCTTAACATGATAGCCGGGTTCCTCAAACTGTTAAGAAAAGTATTTCCAAGGGTGGAGTGCAATTTGCAGCGGCTGTTTTCGCATCCATCGATTTATAAAATGACCTGTGCTAAAGGGTTAGTGCGCACATAGTCGCCTTACAACTATGCTAAATGCAATCCCTAATTAGAGACTGGAGAGCTATTTCTGTGCCAATTATCAAAGTTCAAACCTCTGTGGATAAGCCAGCCGAAGGCGCAGTAGAAGATTTGTTAAAGCAGCTATCGGCTAGCCTAGCGAAGCATCTTGGTAAGCCAGAAACCTACGTGATGACTACGTTTGAGCCTAGTACGCAGATGACCTTTGGCGGGACAACAGACCCTACCTGCTTTATCCAAATTAAGAGCGTTGGGGTTATGGGTGGAGGTAAAACACAAACGATGAGTCAGGACTTCTGCGCCAGAGTGCAGGCAGCTCTAGGCGTGCCGCCCAATCGAACTTACATTGAGTTTAACGATGCGCAAGGGGCTATGTGGGGCTGGAACGGGACGACCTTTGGCTAGACAATCCTATAATCTACTGACTCGCTGCTAGCTAGTCTCCAGGCGGTATCGGCGCAGCCACCTCGCCAGCGGGCCTCTTTACGCCGAAATATTGGTCGAGCACTTTCTTTACCTTGGGCGCTGCAAAAGAACCGCCGCCGCCGCCAGAATGTTCGCCTAATGCCACCACCACAATTTCAGGATTGTCAGAGGGGCCGTACGCGCCAAACCAGGTGTGGTTTTCTCCAGGGGGCGCTTCTGCCGTACCGCTTTTCCCAGAAATTGGTGGCAACATCGGATCGTTGACTGCGCCGCCCGTGCCGTTGCTGACGACTTCGCGCAGCCCCTCTTGCAAGACCCTGACGGTTTCTGGCTTCATGCCTACGGGTGTGCGCCAGTCTTTAGCTTCTTCTCCAGTCATAACGAGATGAGGTGTAACGCGATCGCCCCCGTTCGCTACCGCTGCAAACATCACCGCAATCTGAAGCGGGGTAGCGAGCACGTTTCCCTGACCAATTGAGGCGTTAATGGTATCGCCTAAATACCAGCTTTCGTCTAGCACTCTCTTTTTCCAGTCTGGGGTAGGCACTAACCCATCGTCTTCTTCGCTTGCTAGCTCAATCCCGGTAAAGTCGCCCAATCCATAATTTCGCATCCAGGTTTCTAAGTTCTTTTCGCCGACGCCTCTGCCGATCTGATAGAAAAAGGTGTCGCTACTCATTGCCAGCGCTCCTCGAAAGCCTAGCGGCCCAAAGCCGGCATTATTCCAGTCCCAAAACTGAATACCGCCAACATTAATAAAGGCAAACGTCGGCAATACGACGTTTGGCGAAAATTTGCCCGACTCCATTCCTGCTGTGGCCGTTACTACCTTGAACGTACTTGCCGGTGGATAAGCTCGCATCGCTCGGTTGACCAGCGGATTGCCTCGGCTTTGAATTTGCTCCCATTGTGCCTGGGTAATCCGCGTCGAAAAGATGTTGGGATCGAAGGTCGGACGACTGACCATGGCGCGAATGGCCCCATCTCGCGGATCGATCGCAACAATGGCTCCTGTATCGTCACCAATAGCTTCTTCCGCCGCCTGCTGTAGTTTCAAATCAAGTGTGAGCTGAAGATCTTGTCCAGAAATCGAAGGCTTTTCTCCTAGAATCCGCAGTACGCGTCCGCTGCTGTCTACTTCTACTTGTTGGCCACCCCACTGTCCACGCAGCGTCGATTCTAGGGCTTTTTCTAAGCCCATTTTCCCAATTACATCGCCCAGTCGATAGTCGCCGTTCTCAGCGTTCTGATTCTCTAGCTCAGCGGGGTCTAGCTCGCCGGTGTAACCCAGAACGTGAGCTGCTAGGTCGCCTCTAGGATAGTTGCGCACTGCTTCCGCTTCTACGCGAACGCCGGGTAGTTCTTGGGCGTATTCTGCGATCGCGGTAGTCTGCGCCGAACTCACTCCTCGCGATATAGGCACCGACTTGTTCAGGTTATAGCTTGTCTGAGCCAGTCGGTTCTTAATTTCATTAGAAGGTACGTCTAGAATTTGAGCGAGCCGCTGAATTACCTGCTCGCGTTCGGCCTCTTTCTTAGGAAGCGCGATTGGCCAAACGGAGACCGAATGCGAGAGTCGAGAGCCGATTAAGACTTTGCCATTGCGATCGGTAACGGTGCCTCTCGCTGGTCGTCTCGGTAGCAGCAGAATGCGGTTATCTTCGGCTAGCTCACGGTTGCGCTCCCCTTGTACTAACTGCAAAAAGCCGAGCCTAGCACCAATGCCGCCGAACATTACCAGGCTAAGCAGCAGCATGATGACGACAGACTGATACTGGCGACCGACGGTACGGCCTCCTTTCTTTTCGCTGAAGCTAGTTGTAGCACGTTGAGAAAAAGCCATGGTTATGTAGTTCAGTTATTCAGTCTCTAGCTGTTTGGTCCCTAGCTATTTAGTCCCTATCTGCTTAGTTCCTAGTTATTTAAAACGCTAGGCCGAGGAAGTGCAGGTTCTGGCGGTGCAGGTGCAGGCGCAGGTGGCGGTGCAGGTGCAGGCGGCGGTGCTGGTTCGGTATAGACCGGTTCGGTATAGACCGGCGCGGGTGCAGGGGCGGGCGCGGGTGCAGGGACGGGTTCGTTATAAGCCGGTTCTGGTTCGCTGTAGGCGGGTTCTGGTTCGCTGTAGGCGGGTTCGTCATAAGCCGGTTCTGGTTCCCACCTTCGGCTTGGCTGATAAGCTGGTTCGTCATAAGCCGGTTCCGATCTTCTGCGGTTGGTCGAACTGGCTTCCTCTTCTTTGGCGCGAGGATCTTCTGCAACCACGCGACTGGGTGCCACCGGTTTGGCTTTTAGAGTGTTCTTTCTGCCTTCTAAAGACGGAACTGCCGGAAATTCTTCAACCGGCATATCGTCAACGAACTGGCTGACAAACTTGTACCAGGCTAGCGCTGCTGTGCTGCTAGCGCCGTTGGTCGGTGTACTGTCGTCGTTGCCCATCCACACACCGGCTACTAGCTGAGGCGTGAAGCCTACAAACCAAAGGTCTCTGTACTTTTCGGAGGTGCCTGTTTTACCGGCCACGGGTCTGCCCGAAAGTGCAGCATTGCCGCCAGTACCACCATTAATTACCCCCTCTAGCATCCAGGTCATAATCGAGGCAGTGTCCGCGTCAACGGCCTGTTTGGGCTTCTCTTCGAACTCGTAGAGTACGTCGCCTTGAGCGTTGGTAATACGGTTGATGCCGTGGGGCTTATAGTGTTTGCCTTTGGCCGCAAAGGTGCCGTAGGCGCTAGTGAGCTCTAGCAGATTGACTTCGGAAGAGCCTAGCGCTAGAGAGTAGGCCGGGAGCAAGTCGGAGTCGATGCCCATGCGGTGGGCTAACGCAACCACGGGGTCGAACCCGACGTCTACTAGTAGCTTGACAGCAACGATATTAATCGAGCTAGAGAGGGCGCCGCGCAGATCGACATAGCCTTTGTAGCCGCCCCCGTAGTTTTTAGGTTCGTAACCGTCTACAACATAGCGGGCGTCTATGTACTGCTTGTAAGGCGACATGCCAGTGGCGATCGCAGTCGCATATACAAAAGGCTTGAAGGTTGAGCCTGGCTGCCTTTGAGCCTGAGTGACTCGGTTAAACTGGCTGCCGTCAAAGTCGGTGCCGCCGACCATAGCCTTAATTTGGCCGCTGTTAGGATCGATGGCAACTAGCGACGCCTGCTCGAAGTCTTGCCACTGCCCGTATTCGCTGATGGTGTCCTTGACGGTCTTTTCCGCTGCCTTTTGCCATTTCGTATTCAGCGAAGTTTCAACGACCAGTCCGCCGGCTTCAATCTGCTCTTCGCTGAGGATTTCTGAAAGCTGCTTTTTAATGTAGATAGTGAAGTAGGGAAACTGGCTATAGAGATACTTTGGCTCTTGGGCTTCGACGGTCACGTCCGACTGATAGGCTTCTTGAGCTTGAGCGCTGGTAATGACGCCGTTTTCCTCCATGCGATAAATTACTTTATCGCGCTGCTGTCTAGCCAGATCTGGATTTTCTTTGGGAGAATATACGCTAGGTGCAGGCGCCATGCCCGCAATCAGCGCTACATCGGCCACGCTTAGCTTGTCGACGGTTTTACCAAAGTAGACCCAGGCTGCATCGGCTACACCGTAAGCGCCAGAACCCAAATACACTAAGTTTAGGTAGCGTTCTAATACTTTTTCTTTGCCGAGTTCTTTTTCGAGTTCGCGCGCGAGAATAGCTTCTTTGAACTTGCGCTGAAAACTGCGATCTTGATCCAAAAAGGCGATGCGAGCGAGTTGCTGAGTGATGGTGCTGGCCCCTTCAACCAATCCGCCGCTGGTAATGTTGGCAACGGCGGCTCTAGCAATAGAGCGATAGTCGACCCC
>Ga0115546_1000424_pt1 | contig 29138 bp, 23 predicted proteins | sample COGITO_mtgs_1004_FD_87186 | JGI IMG/M metagenome (GOLD analysis project Ga0115546, IMG submission 87186) | Pelagic marine microbial communities from North Sea - COGITO_mtgs_100413 | ecosystem: Environmental > Aquatic > Marine > Epipelagic | place: Germany:Helgoland, sampling site Kabeltonne...
AGATTCTCACGTATTACGCACCCGTTCGCCACTAGAGTTAAAAACTCTCGTTCGACTTGCATGTGTTAAGCATACCGCCAGCGTTCATCCTGAGCCAGGATCAAACTCTCCATGGTATTCGTTGCAATTAAATAATTAAATTTTTAATGTCCATTTATAATAGCATCTATTAAACTAGATTGTCAAGTTTTTAAATAATGAAATAAAGTACTATAATGACTAGTAACTTAATAAGACATTTTATGTCTAAAGGTAGCCCGTACAATTAACAGGCTATACTTTCTAACTAATTTTAAATTAACTAATGTTTACTCTAAAGATCTTAGTTTATACCGTTGTTGTATTCTTTATTTCATTATTTACATTTGGATTTCTATCAAACGACCCGTCACGAAATCCTAACCGAAAAGACCTTGAATAATTAATTTAAAAATCCCGCATCCTTATTTAGAACTAAAGAATACGGGATTTTTATTATCGACGGCGATGTCTTTGAACTTGTAAGAAAGCTGCATCTGTTACGATAGGTATAACAGGATACTTGCCGAGCAGAACCAAAAATGAGCAATAAAAAATTGTTAATACAACAAGAAAAAAGGAACCTGTACAAATTATCGTTCCTAGTGTGCTTTGTCGAATAATAAGTGGTAGCGCAACATATATTTGTCCTTCTACTGAGCAAAGTATATTTACCAAAATTGCTTGAATAATATTAAAACGAGCAAATTTTGATAATGGTAACATACCCCGTGAACAAACATTAAATATTCCTATCATTACACCGAATATAATCAATAGGTTTTGGCCATAAACAACCCCAAATTTGTCTATATTATTTATATAAAAATTGTTTAATACTGGAACATCGGATGTCATAAATGTTTGCTGACCAAAATAGTAGCAACTTTCCATAAACGAAAAAATAAAGGCACCTACTGAAAGTCCTCGTTCTAATATCGTAACCAAAACCTGACGTAAATTTTTACGAGCCATATTTTAATTGAGATTAAATTAAATCTTACGTTGTAATCGTGCTGACTTACCTGTTCTTTCACGAAGATAATAAAGCTTTGCTCTTTTTACTTGTGCTTGTGACAACACATTGATTGTCTTAACCCATGGCGAATTCAACAAAAAGACTCTTTCGACACCACCACCTTGAAACATTTTACGAACTGTGAGAGTCGAATCTAGAGCATTTTTTGCTTTATGTCTAGCTATTATTGTACCTCGAAAACTTTGAATACGATCTTTACCTTTTTTACTCTCTTCCGAAGTTTCTTTTGGAAGTTCAAGATATTGAATTAATTCTACAGTAGCACCTAGACTAGCCATCTCTGTTTTAGGAATTAAAGCACGTGTAGTATATGATTTATGAATATCTATGCAAATTTCTTCTAATACGTTCATGAACGAAATTTGTTTAATTTAAAAAAACCGTTATTTAAAATTCTACTGCACAAAAACGATCGTTCATCATATGACTAGATAAAAAGCTATACAGACTGATAGTACTTCATCATTATCAAAAATGTACACCAATTATACTCTGAATTAAACAAAACTTAGTATTCTTTTTCGTTATTAAATGTATTTTGAGGCATTTACTATGTTCCCTGATTGTGACCATTCCTTCAATAAATTTAATTCAGCACTTTTTGTCCGAGCAAGAGGAATTAGGTTTTGGATTGAAATAATAAGATCTTCGTTGGTAAACTCCCGATCATCATTAAAGCCGATACGCATAGCTTCAATTACAACTTGTTCGATTTCTGCTCCAGAAAATTCTTGACTCAACGAACTCAAGACCGATAGTTGGAATGCGTTGTTCTCTGCTTGTGGTCTAAAACGTGTTAAATGAACATTAAAAATCGCTGCTCTTTCTTCTTTTGAAGGTAGAGCAAAGAAAAATACCTCGTCAAACCGTCCTTTTCGTATTATTTCAGGGGGTATCCATTCAATATTATTTGCCGTAGCAACAACGAAAACAGGTGAAGATTTCTCTGATAACCAAGTAATAAAAGTTGCCAAAACTCGACTCGTCGTTCCACTATCTCCACTTGTTTGTGCTCCAGCAAATGCTTTATCAATTTCTTCTACCCATAAAACACACGGTGACATAGCTTCTGCAATTTGAATCATCTTTCGTACACGTGATTCTGACTGCCCAACTAAAGAACCAAATAAACGTCCAAAATCTAACCGTAAAAGTGGTAAATTCCATTCATCGGCTATCACACGTGCTGCGATTGATTTACCAGTACCTTGAACCCCTATTAATAGTAGCCCCTTTGGATAAGGAAGACCATACTCAAGTGCCGCTTGTGAAAAAGCTTTTGAACGAAGACCTACCCAGGTTTTAAAATTATCTAGCCCACCAATTTGTGATATATTTTTTTGCGGTAGACAAAACTCTAATAATTGAGTCTGTTGAATTATTTGTTGTTTTTCTTCTAAAATGAGCTGGGAACTCGCCGCATTTATTTCACCATATTGTGCTAATATTTTCGATAAAACTCGGCGAATTCGTTCTAATGAGAGACCTTGACATGCGTTTACTAAACTTGTAAAAACGTCCGCTTCAATATTTTGGTTTAAAGAAACTGTTAATCGCGTAAGCTCATCTAGTATTTCATCGTAATTTGGGAGCGGCAATTCAAGAACTGTGACAATTTCCTTTAAGCTCTCTGGTAAATTTACTTCGTGAGTTAAAATTAAAAAATTTTTTGGTTGGGTTTTTAAAACTCTACTTAGATTTTTTAATTTACGAATAATAGAAATATCTTTTAGAAAATTATCATAATCTTTTAAAACAAAAAGAGCGGCGGTTTCTGTTGTTAATTTATCAACGATTTCTAAAGCTTCTAATGGGTTTTTACTTGCAAAACCTTTGTCCGTGGGATTTCCTCGATAACCTTCCACAAAATCCCAACTATAATATGTACGTATAACAAATTTTTTGGCACAGTATTTTATTAAATATTCTGCACGTTCTTCTTCATATGTCGAAATATAAAGTATTGGATAACGGGCTTTTAGTAGTATAGTTAGTTCATTTAAAAAACTCATGCCATATAAATTTTACGTTTGAAAATTTTAATATAAATTCTGGTTCAATCAAACAAAAAATCTTTATCCGATTGAATTCTCTAATTTTAAGCTTAATAATCGATCGGCTTCACTTGCAAACTCCAATGGTAATTTGCTAAATACATCTTTACAAAATCCATTTACCATTAAAGAAATCGCCTCTTCATTTTCAATACCACGTTGTAATAAATAAAACAATTGCTCTTCAGCAATTTTTGAAGTCGACGCTTCGTGTTCAATTTGTGTATAGCTATTTTGTACTTCGATATATGGAAAAGTATTTGCACTTGTAGATTTTCCAATAAGTAAGGAATCACATTGAGAATAGTTTTTTGCTGTATGAGCTTTTGGTCCAACTTTGATTAACCCACGATAATTATTTGAGGAACCCCCAGCTGAAATACCTTTCGATATTACTTTACTTCGTGTATTAGGTGCTAGATGTAACATTTTGGTTCCTGTATCAGCTTGTTGCTTTCCATTCGTTAGGGCAACCGAATAAAATTCGCCAATGGAAGCTTTTCCCGAAAGGATACAACTTGGATATTTCCACGTAATAGAAGAACCAGTTTCAACTTGTGTCCAAGAAATTCTAGAATTTTTACCTATACAAAGACCACGCTTAGTTACGAAATTAAAAACGCCACCAATTCCCTTATCATTACCAGCATACCAATTTTGAACCGTAGAATAATTTACTACGGCAAAATCATAAGCAATTATTTCTACTACTGCTGCATGTAACTGATTGCTACTAAATTGTGGTGCTGTACATCCTTCAAGATAGTTTATTGCACCATATTCTTCTACAATAATAAGTGTTCTTTCAAATTGGCCCGCTTCTTCATTATTAATTCGAAAATACGTGGATAAATCTAAAGGACAGATCACATTTTTGGGTACATAGCAAAAAGATCCATCGCTGAAAACGGCTGAATTCAAAGCGGAAAAGAAGTTATCTCCACTTGGTACTACACTCCCCAAATATTTTTTTAGTAAGTGTGGGTAATACTCGACTGCTTCAGAAATCGAACAAAAAATAACACCAGCTTTTTGTAAACTTTTTTTAAAAGTCGTACCAATTGAAACACTGTCAAATACAGCATCAACTGCAACATTTGCTAACAATTTTTGTTCATTTAGCGAAATACCCAACTTGTTAAACGTTTCTAATATTTCTGGATCAACCTCTTCCAGACTACCAAGTTTTGTTTTGGTTTTTGGAACTGAGTAATATTGAATATCCTTGTAATTAATGTCAGGTAATTTTAGATACGCCCATTTTGGTGACATCATCTTTTGCCAATTTAAAAACGAACTTGTGCGAAAGTTTAACAAAAAATCTGGTTCGTCCTTTTTTTTACTAATTAGTTGGACGATACCTAAATCTATCCCTTTAGGAAATGCTTCTGTTTCTATATCAGTCGTAAACCCATATTTATAAGGACTTGAAACAATTTCATCAATAACAAGTTCAGATTCATATATCTTTTTTTCTACCATTTTCTATCTTCTTTCAATAAACTTTTTTTATTATTATTTTAATTATAAAAAATTTCCGAATATTCAAATTATTTGTGAATTTTTAAATAACCTTTCGTTGTGTATTAAATTTATTAAACGATTATCAACCGACCCCAGTTAGACTTTCTAGCAAATCAATTACAGCCGAAATAAATAAAAAACCAAGGACTGGGGATAAGTCGAATCCTAAAACATTTGGTACAAGTCCTCTAAATAGTCGTAAATATGGATTTGTCGCTGTACCTAAAATCGACCACGGCCGATGAAATAGATTTAAATTTGGAAACCACGTCAAATAAACACGTACCGTTAACAAAATAGTATAGATTTTTAAGAAAGTAACTAGAGCGTTTAATATACTGAAAATTAAGGTATCCATAAAAAAGGAATAAGGTTAAATAATTTAAGTAAAAGACAACACAGATCCAACTACGATTTAGCATCTAGAGAAATATTTTATTAAAAAGAATAAAAATCTTGCTAACTCAGGAGTTTGTAAAAACATCATTTTTTTAATTAAAATAATGATAATTAATAGCTAGCAAAGATCATCTATTACTTCAAGATTAAATTAAGCAAATTTAATAATATCAAACTATATAATACTTGCACTCAATTATACACTAAGAATTAGGATCATTATCAAATAAAATCCCCTATTTTAATTAAGTCTTAAAACATAATAGTACTTAGGCACGTAACCAAGTTAAGAGTTTGAAAGAGCTAGTGAAGAGACTTGAACTCATAACCAACTGATTACAAATCAGTTGCTCTACCAATTGAGCTACACCAGCTTAGACGGAATGAAATAATATATTTATATATTACCAGATATTTATTATTTGTAAAAGCTATTTGATTTCGAAGCACAATATTCCTTGTGTTTTTCCTAGAAAGAGCAATCTTTTTTATGGGGAGATAATAAATTGCTCTTTCTATATTAATAGAAACCCACTGATGAATATATAGCCATACCACTAAGACATACATATCCACCAACAGCTACAACCGAAACCACTTACTACCTGTGATCATGCATGAGCTATGATAGGCTAGTTTCTCAGAAAATCTATATGCAGCAACAATCTGCTATGTTTCTAGCCTAACCTTTGATTTCCTCAACGGGTGGGATTGATAATTCGGAGGCTCTTTGTGGAGGCATAATTGAGACGAACATAAAATCAAGTAATGCATTTCGAAATTTAACAATTGATCTTACTTTTTGGTAAACGATAGAACACGACTTTCTAGTTACTTTTAATACTATGTCGTATTCTATGTACTGAATTTCGAAATTTCATTTTTCACTAGGTTACAAATATAATGTGATTAACTTTAAAATAAAAATAATAGATACTGAAAGTTCCGGTAGCTTAAACTTCACCCTATCAGTGAGCTTAACGCTGCACTCTTATTTCAGGTACCCTCCTTCTTGACATGCTCCTATTCTTTCATAGTAAATAGGAGGCATCAGATTCCAACCTGCTAAAGTTTTGACACGAGCAACGTCTGTATTGAGGAACTGTACATACATTTCACCATCTGAAAGTGCCTTACATTCTCCACGCATATACATGGCATGACCAGTAGAATCACATATTGAACCAGAACCAATAACACCAGCACTAAATCCTATACTAGCACCAGTCGTGGCTCTTGCACTGATGCCAAAAGGACCAGCAAGCAAACCTGCCACCACATACACCGCCGATCCACAAGCTGCGTAACCAAATATTGTTGCAGCGGTTGTTCCTATCCGACATAGTATATTAAAATAGTTCATAAAAATATATTTTTGTTGATTAGTTTGAACGTACGTGCAGCATTAAACTCACCTATAAGGTGGGGTTTAATGCCGCAAAGGCTTTTAGTGCCCTTGCTATGATAATTTCTTTCTTTTACCCAAGTAGCTTCTCACAAAATAATAAGAGTTTATTAATACTAAAATCGTGATAGGACTTATCACACAGCCATTAGCGCCGGGGGCTATAAAAACCAATGGTGGAAGTCTTTCTAGCTTACCAACATTGTTGATTACGTACTTGCCTGCATTAGCTTTTAACCAATCCTTATGACGCTTCCTGGTTAGTACGGTCGCACATCTTATCGTGATTCCTGAAGCGGAAAAACCACCAGCCATACTTGCCCCAATTGCATATTGGGCTGTTTGGCAAACAAAATATGTTCCTAAATTTGTCGATATCATAGGGCCAACTGTCAAAAAAGCAGCAGAGCCAAGTCCTCCTAAGATAGAGACTTCAACTATTATGGTAAATGGTACAGGGTCTGCCACGATAACAATATTAGAAGCTTTTTAAAAAAACAACGTATTTAATATCTGATAATTAAATAAAATCCCAAACTCAGTCAGAGAATAAATTTTTAAATTCTTTAAAATTCAATAAGTCTTAATTAGGAAATAAAGTTACTTATAAGATTTTACGTGACTTTTACAAACGTAAATTAAAATAACCTTTGCAAATTTACATTTGCAAAAGTTATTTTAGAAAGCTAATTAGTAACGGTAACCTTCTGGCTTAGCGTTAACTGAGTATGACTCAATTGTGTAAACTAAGCTACGTCCTTGTACTTCTTGACGAACTAGCTTAAAGCCAGGCTCGATAGCAGGACGCTGAGCGATAAATGAAAGTACACAACTTTCAGTACCACGTGTGTTATCAAAAGCAGCGATTTTAACATAGTAGTTAGACTTAGCCTTACGACACATGTTAATCTCGAAAAGAATTGCTGCAGGATCTTTGATATCGAATAATGGTAAACCCCACATTTCCCAGTAGTTGTTACGAGGGTGCGGATCATCAGTAAATTCAATAGAGATTGCCCAAGACTTATCAATAGCGTATTGAAGTTGCTTAGTGATTTGCTCATCAGTTAGGTCAGGAAGGAAAGAAAAACATCCTTGTGTTAGTTTCATTTTGTTACTCCTTAAATGAAAATTAATGGTTACTACGAAATTAATTGGTAGATCTAACTTAAATTAGTATCTACCAACTATGAAAGGTAATTATCTGTTTGCAGTAGCAGTATCAACGAAATCTGCTGTATCTGTAGACGCATAGTTGAAAGTAATATCCTTCCATAAATCTAATGCTGTCTGTAGAGGACCACAACTCTTAGCTGCGTCTCTCAGAATTTGAGGACCTTCAGCAATATAATCACGACCTTCGTTACGAGCTAAAACCATACACTCTAATGCTACACGGTTTGCTGTTGCTCCAGCTTGGATACCATCGGGGTGACCAATTGTACCACCACCGAATTGTAGAACTACATCATCACCTAGGTAGTTAATTAGTTGGTGCATTTGACCACAATGAATACCACCAGAAGCTACTGGTACACATTTACGTAGAGAAGCCCAATCTTGTGCGAAGAATAGACCTTCTGGTAGGTTAATTTGACTCTTTGTATCAAGAAGAGTGTTGTAGAAACCTTTAATCATTAGAGGATCACCCTCTAGCTTACCTACAACTGTTCCAGCGTGGATATGATCAACACCTGCCATTCTCATCCACTTACAAATTACACGGAAGTTCATACCGTGGTTCTTCTGACGTGAATAAGTTGAGTTACCAGCACGGTGTAAGTGAAGAAGCATATCTGTCTTACGTGCCCAAATAGACATTGACTGAATAGCTGTATAACCGATTACTAGGTCAATCATTACAATAACAGAACCTACTTCACGTGCAAACTCTGCACGCTCGTACATGTCTTCCATTGTTGCAGCAGTAGCATTTAGGTAGTGACCTTTTACTTCACCTGTAAGTGATGCAGCGTGGTTAACACCCTCAATAGAGTAAAGGAAACGCTCTCTGTAACGCATGAATGGCTGAGAGTTAATGTTCTCATCATCCTTAAGGAAGTCTAGACCACCTTTAAGACCTTCGAAAACTACTCGACCATAGTTCTTACCAGAAAGACCTAACTTAGGCTTAACTGTAGCACCAAGAAGTGGACGACCAAACTTGTCCATACGCTCACGCTCAACTACTAGACCTGTTGCAGGACCTTGGTAAGTCTTTAATAGAGCAACTGGGAAACGCATATCTTCAAGTCTTAGAGCCTTAACAGCTTTGAAACCGAAAATGTTACCAATAATAGATGCAGTAAGGTTCGCTAGAGAACCTTCTTCAAATAGATCGATATCGTAAGCAATGTAACAGAAATAAGTATCTGCCGCACTAGGTACAGGATCTACACGGTATGCCTTAGCACGGTATAGATCACAAGCTGTTAGTAAGTCAGTCCATACTACTGTCCATGTTGCAGTTGATGATTCACCAGCAAGTGCTGCCGCTGCCTCTACAGGATCTACACCAGGCTGTGGTGTACAACGAAAAAGTGCTAGAATATCAGTTTCCTTAATTACGTAATCTGGATCCCAGTAACCCATTTTTGCATATGGGATTACACCAGATTCATAACGTTCACTTTTAATTCGAGTTCGTGATTCCACGGCTTGAGACATGACAACCTCCTGGTTTTAAGAATTTATACTTAACGATTACTAGATTTTATATTCTTAACTATCTAATTAAAAATTATAGGTTTAAGAAATATAACAATTACTTATTTCATTTAGCTTATAAATAAATATATCACCAACGGTATAAAGATAATAAATTAAATTTACTCTATATTATTAAGTAAACATAAAATAAGCAGAAAAGCCTTAAGAAAAAGTACTTAGTTTATATATAAACATTATCAAATTCGTATTTACGTTTAATGATTTAATATATAAAAGATTCGCACATATAAATGTTTTGAGTATAAATTACTACTACGTAAGGGGAGAGAATGTTATCTAAAGTAGCGAAAATTATCATTTATATGTTAATCAAAGGTCTTAGTTTTCTAACTTATTTGGAAGATTCTATAGGAATTGAAAGGGAGAACATAGATGTTTTTTTCGACTTAGGAAATGCTGATACTGTAAATATAGAATCCCTAATAACGAACATCTTTGAACCCGGAGGACCTATTTACTATTGTTTAAAAACTAACGAAGAATATTATTCAAAAGAAGAGAATCAGTTACGCAAAAGATTATGTCTATTAGTTAAAGTTCTGTTATTTCGAAGAAGCCATTGATATTTTGGTATTTAGTAAATTACAAACTGGAGACCTAGATAGATTAAATAATCTTCAAATTCGTTTGTAATTTAGAGTCTATAAGTAACCCGATTATTACTTTTATTTGTGGCTTGGGAAATGAAAAAAATCTAAATTTAACCCATGCTAATCTTAAGGGTAAAGTTCAGCTCAACAATTTCTTTTATAAAGGTTTTAATAATATTTTTAAAAAGTAGTAATTATCAAAGATCAAAGCCACAATATGTCTTAAACAGTATCCGGAAATGTTTAATAGAAATAAAAGACCCATATTCTTCGGGATGACAGGATTTGAACCTGCGACACCCTGCTCCCAAGGCAGATGCGCTACCAAGCTGCGCTACATCCCGTTTAACTATGATATTATAATAAATGACTTCGAAGCTTTTTTCAACAGTCAATTCTTAGATTTTGCCCCAATTTAACTCTATTCACATATTAATGAATTTCTTAACTCTACTTTAAGTGTTTAATATATGAGGTAATAATCTATTCGATTATTACCTGAGCATTTTTTATCCCAATATGAACTATTAGAAATTTTTCATTTATTGTTTATAATCTTTTACTTGAATTCCCGGCAAAATATCATTTTTAAAATGCAGAACAAAAAATTATATCTTATAGTCGCTAATATTTGCACTCAAATAAATTAACTATTTGACGTGCGATGTTCTAAAACATGTTTTTTAACTAATGTTGCATTTGTCTTTACCAAATAATTAATTTCAGATGAATTTATTCCATTTATACGAGTACGTCTTAAATTTTCATATGAATTAAAACCTGTTCCGGCAGGGATTAAGCGCCCAATAATAACATTTTCTTTTAAACCATTTAGCCAATCTTTTTTTCCTTCAATAGCCGCATCAGTTAACACTCGTGTAGTTTCTTGGAAACTTGCAGCTGAGATAAAACTATCACTATTTAATGAGGCTTTAGTTAAACCAAGTAATAATGGTGTATAGAACGGTGGGCGACTCTGGGCACTAACTACACTATTTGTAATCATATTTGCTTGGTGAAAATTAATAATTTCACCAGGTAATAAGGTCGTGTCACCACTCTCATCAATACGAACATTTGAAGTCATTTGTTTTACAATAACTTCAATATGTTTATCAGCAATTTGAACATTTTGCGATAGGTATGTTTGTTGTACTTCGTTTACAAGAAAAAGTTGTAGTTCTTTAAAGCTCTTTTTACAAGCTAAATCAACAGGTAATTTTTCTTGGTAATAACGAAAAAATGTTAATAACATTTCATGTGGACTAATTGCACCATCAGTCAATGGGTCAGCAACATTAACTAATTGACCATTTGTAAATTTAATTTGAGCTTTAGTATCAACAGCTACCGATTTCACTATCCCATCTAAATTAACAATATCAATTTTTGATGGACGGAAAAACGCACGTCCTTTATACGGCGATAAAATACAACTATTCTTTATTTTACGGGCTTCTAAAATTTCTTCTACCTTAGGTAAACCTTGGACAATATCGACCGTCTTTAATTTATCATAAACTAATGTAGCAATAAGATCTGACCGTTGGATTAAAGAGTTTGATTTTACCCGCAACACCGCATCCTTCGAAATCAAATAAGGTCTTCCTAATCGGATAACTATCTTATTATTTCCAATTGAGTAAACTTGACCTGAACATGGTGATTTAATATTTGGGCTTAGATATGTTTCCGTACGAATTAAATCACCTACTTTTACAAGTAAGTCAACTTTATCGTTTTTATAGGTTACGGTGCAAAAATCTTTATTTCTAAGAATTAATACTTCATTAATATTTTTAGACTTATTATGTATAGAAGCAATAAGACCTGAAGAAGATAACTGGAGTTGAAGGAAAGCTAAGATAGTATTAGCTTCTACATATTGGTTCTCAACTACTAAACAATTTATTTTTGTGTCAAAATTTCCTTTATTACTTAAATTAGAGGAAATCTTTAAGGCCAAAGTTTCACAAACAGAAAATTTTAATTTAGAATCTATTATATCAAATTGATAAGTACAAATCGGTAATGGGTTTTTAATTTCGAGAACAAGAAAAGTCTTTAATAAATTAACTCCGGTACTTGATTTAATATGTTCTCCATTTTTGAAAAAGATTCTCTTAATGGTTTTGATTTTAAGGCTTGATTGTTTTTCTTTAAAAAATAAACTTTGTTCAAAAGTAAATCCTTTTTCACGGGGAACATTATAAATTGTAACAGGTCGTACCAGAAGATATATTTGTTCTTCATGCTTGATAACCTCGACATAAGAAAGTTTTTGAATAATAATATTTGAAAAAAGAGACGCACCTGCTTCAAAAAATCGATTAAACTTATTAGCATCTTGAGAATCTTGCAAAAGAAATAATTCACCAGGTTTAATACTAAGTTCTTCATTTATCGAATCAATAAAGATGAAGCCACTTGTTTTCGAAAAAGTATCATCAAATAGATGCGTGCCCGCACTTATAAAACTACCATTATTAAGCCAAAAATTTTCTTGTGATATAGAACTGTAAGAATGTGTTTCTTCTGGAATCCAGTATAAAGAACCCGAAAAAACCTTATTCAGCTTTTTTTTATTCTTACTGCCTAAACTTGTCTCTAATTCATAACAAACAATGCCTCCCGTTTCTGTTATATATGAGTCATCAATTAAAGTAGCAAGAATTTGCCCATTTGTTAAATTCGTATTATTGTTAAGATCCAATGAAAATCTATTTTCATTTTTAGCCGGTTTAATATGTAGTATTGGCTTATTTACAAGTGGATCCACTTTTATAGTAGCATTAGTAAGTGTCAAAAAAAGTACCAGAATCTTAATATTTTTTTCTTTACTAAGGCTATTGTATTTAACTATTCCGGCATAAGTGTTTTTAATTTGTTTTTCAGCAATTGGTGTATCAGGTAATAGATGTTGACCAACTGAAACTAATAAATTAGAGAAAAATGGCAACTGATAATATTTACCAAACAACACCCAAACTAAACCTGAATTTGTACTTTTTTGAAGAATAGTACCCTGTTTATCTACATAGGTATCAATTTTTAAATTTTGAAAATAGGTCTCACCAGCACTTTCTGTATAAATATTTTTACGATCTTCTTCAACGATTAGATTTGTCGCTTTTTTAATTTCTGCAACAATTTGATTTTTATAAACAAGTGCACCATTATTAACCAATAAAATACTTTCGGACGGTATTACAAACGAACTTTTGGTTCCAAATTGATTTTTAACACAAACATATAATTGTTTTTGTAATTTGAATCCTTTCTCACCGTGCATTGTTCGGACAAAGTTAGCTTGATACGGTAATTTATAGTTTATAGTGCCAGAAAACGGTACCCTAATTTGCCTTGTCAAATCACCAGAAAAAACTCCACCAGTGTGAAAAGTACGCATCGTTAATTGTGTTCCAGGTTCACCAATCGATTGTGCGGCAATAATTCCAATAGCTTCTCCTAAGTCTACCAATTTAGAATAAGACAAATGCCAACCATAACATTTTTGACAAATCGACCGAATCGAATTACAAGTTAATGGAGAACGAATTTTTAATTTTGATAATAAATCTTGTTCTTCAATCTGCTTATACAAATCCAATGTAATTTCTGTATTTGGAGCAACAATTTCTTTACCTCTTTTATCAATTAAGGCTCTTGAAACTAATCGACCAATTAATTTTTGTTGTAATGGTAAAGCATTTTCACCTCTTTTCTGAAGATCATAAACTTCAAGCCCAGCTTGTGTTAAACAATCTTCGTCTCGTACAATAATGTCTTGAGCAACATCTACAAGACGACGAGTCAAATATCCTGAATCAGCAGTTCGAAGTGCTGTGTCAACTAATCCTTTTCGGGCACCATAAGACGAAATAATATATTCCGTAACATTTAACCCCTCTCTAAAGTTACTTTTAATAGGTAAATCAATAATCTGACCTTGTGGATCAGCCATCAATCCCCGCATACCTACTAATTGTCTAACTTGCGAAATATTACCTCTAGCGCCCGAAAAAGCCATAATATATAACGAGTTAAAAGGATCACTTTCACGAAAGTAAGTTAAAACTTCATCCTTTAAAGAATTACTGGCATTGTTCCAAATATCAATAACTTTTTGAAAACGTTCAACACTAGTAATTTTTCCTGAGCGATATTTTTGTTCACTTGATTCTACTTCTTGGGTTGTTAAAGAAATTAGTTCACGCTTTCGAAACGGAACCCGTAAATCCTCAATACTTAAAGAAATTGAAGATTTTGTCGCATAATGGAACGTCAGATTTTTTACCCGATCTGCAATAATTGATGATTGTACCATTCCATAATTATGGAAGGTTAACGACATTAAATCTTGTAATTTTTTCTTATTAATTACTTCATTTTGAAACATTAATTCCTTTTTTTGCATTTTACTAGAAATTTTTTTAAGAATGAAATACGTTAACTAAAAGAGGTGTATAATAGAATTCTTCCAGGAGTAGTTCTCAAAAACGTGGAAAGAATTGTACCATCTACATCAAATTTGACTTGCTTATCTTCGGTTATGCGATATAAATATCCATTAACGGTTTTTTCATATGAATCTGTATTTGAGTTAATTACGGTATCATTGTTTACTTTAACCCAAATAAAAGTATGGACTTGTATTGTTTTTTGTTGGTAAGCAGTCATTACATCATCAAAGCTGTAAAAGTAATGCTCCTGATTTAATTGCTGGGTTGGGTTATTTGCTGTAAGATAGAAACAACCAAGTACCATATCTTGACTTGGGGTAAGAATCGGTTCACCGGTCGCTGGTGATAAGAAATTATTTGGCGCCAACATTAACATACGGGCTTCCGTTTGTGCTTCAAGGCAAAGTGGAATATGTACTGCCATTTGGTCACCATCAAAATCAGCATTAAAAGCTGGACAAACAAGAGGATGTAATTTAATTGCCCTCCCCTCGACTAATACTGGTTCAAAGGCTTGAATACCAAGTCGATGTAAAGTTGGTGCTCGGTTTAATAAGACTGGATGTCTTTCCATTACACGCATTAGAATTTCCCATGCTAAAGTATCATTTTTTTGAATAATATTTCTTGCAGCTTTGATATTATTTACACGGCCCTCATAAATCAAACGATGAATTACAAATGGTTGAAATAATTCAATTGCCATTTCACGAGGAATTCCACACTGATAAATTTTAAGTTCCGGGCCAACAATAATAACAGATCGACCAGAATAATCAACCCGTTTACCTAGTAAATTTTGACGAAATCGGCCCTGTTTTCCTTCGATAATATCAGAAAGGGATTTTAAAGGTCGATTATTTAAACCAACGACTGCTCGGCCACGTTTACCATTATCAATCAAAGCGTCAACAGCTTCTTGTAACATCCGTTTTTCATTCCTTATAATAAGCTCGGGTGCTATGATTTCTTGTAAGCGAGCTAATCGGTTATTTCGATTAATTACACGGCGATATAAATCATTAAGATCTGCGGTGGCAAATCTTCCTCCATCTAATTGAACCATTGGCCTTAAATCTGGAGGAAGAACAGGTAATATGTTTAATATCATCCAGGAAGCTTTACAACCTGAAGCAAGAAATTGATCGATTGTACGTAACCGTTTAATTAACTTATCGCGGACTAAACCTTTTGTAGCTAAAATTAACGTCCGTAAATTTTTCGACTCTTCAGTTAAATTAATTTTTTTCAATAATTTTTCAATCGCTTCCGCGCCAATTGAAATTTCAGTCTCAAGATCCGTGTTAGTTTGACTATAAGCGAAAGCAAGCCAGTCAGTTTCAAGGAGTAACTGTTTATATGCAAGTTTATTTGATTGACCTGGTTCAATTACAACATAAGAATTAAAATAAATGATCTGTTCTAATTCTTTTAACGAAAGATCTAGAACTAAAGCTATCTTACTGGGGCGTCCTTTTACATACCAGACATGTGTAACAGGCGAAGCCAATTCTATAAAACCCATACGTTGTCGCCGTACGTTTGATTCAATAACTTCGACTCCACAGCGTTCGCAAACTATTCCTTTATGGCGTACTCTTTTATATCTACCGCAATGACATTCCCAGTCATTCATTGGGCCAAATATACGTTCACAAAATAGGCCACCCATTTCAGGTTTTAATGTTCGGTAATTTATAGTTTCAGGTTTAATCACCTCACCAACCGTTTGACCGTTTGGTAATATCCGTTCACCCCATGAACGGATTCGACTTGGGGAAGCTAAATTTATCTTTATATAATCGAAAGACCTTTCCATATTTAATCTAGATAGTTATTTATACGAAGAAATAAAAATGTTCGAGGTTCACTTAACTTTATTAAGTTTATGACAAGTTAGAGAAAAAATTTTTCTTTTGCGCGAGTTTTTGATCCAGATGGATAGTAGTATCCATCAAATCGACCTCAGTAACGTTTAATGTATTCTTAGGGTCTGCAACTTTATAGGCAGCAATATCTAAACATAATGCTTGTAACTCTCGCATTAAAACTTTAAATGATTCAGGTGTTCCAGGTCTTGGAATAGCATAACCTTTAACTATTGAATTTAAGGCTTCATTTCGACCTTTCATATCATCAGATTTTATTGTCAAAAGTTCTTGCAAAGTATACGCAGCACCAAAAGCTTCTAAAGCCCATACTTCCATCTCACCTAATCTTTGTCCACCCTGTTGCGCTCTTCCACCTAGAGGTTGCTGAGTTACGAGCGAGTATGGACCCGTTGAACGTGCATGAATTTTATCGTCAACTAAATGAACTAGTTTAAGCATATAAGCTTGCCCTACAGTCACTGGATTTTCAAAATATTCGCTATTACGGCCATCACGCAACATTATTTTACCAGGATAATCTGACGAAAATAGCCATTCTTTGTACAGTGAGGCTTCTTTTAATTTTTTATTGACTGTTGATCGTGAAGCCTCAACTCCATGCATTTCATCAAATGGTATAACTTTAAGGCGAATGCCTAATTCATTTGATGCTAAACCTAATAAACACTCGAAAATTTGACCAACATTCATACGCGAAGGTACACCAAGCGGGTTTAAGATCATATCAATAGGTCTACCATCTGGTAAAAATGGCATATCTTGCCGTGGTAATATTTTTGAAATAATCCCTTTATTACCATGTCGTCCTGCCATCTTATCCCCTATTTGAATCTTTCGGGTTTGAGCAATAAAAACTTTAATAAGTTCATTTGTCCCAGGGGGTAGATCATCACCCTTGCTACGTGAGAAAACTTTTATATCTATAACACGACCACAATTTCCTGCAGATGCTTTTAGAGAAGTATTACGAACATCACGTGATTTCTCTCCAAATATTGCATGCAGCAATTTGCCTTCAGGTGAGTAATCTGATTCCCCTTTTGGAGTTAACTTTCCAACTAGAATATCTCCGGCTTCAACCCAAGAACCTATTGTAATAATTCCATTCTGATCAAGCTTTGATAATACCTTCTCTTTGATATTAGGTAAATCACGGGTTATCTCTTCAATCCCCAATTTTGTTTGCCGAACATCAATCTCAAATTTTTCAATATGCAAAGAAGTATACAAATCATCATATACTAATCGGTCACTGATAATGAATGCATCTTCATAGTTATAACCTTCCCATGGCATATAAGCAATAGTAATATTTTGTCCTACTGCCAATTCTCCACTTTCAGTAGAAGCCCCATCAGCTATAATTTGGCCTGTAAAGACTTTCTCATTTATCGTTACTAAAGGTTTTTGAGTAATACAAGTATCTTGGTTTGATCTTACATACTTATGTAATGAGTATGAGAATTTATTATTAGTATTATCACGAATGGTAATTTTCTGATTGGTCAAATTAACCACTCTTCCATTATTCGAACTAACAATTACCATACCAGAATCACGGGCCGTCTGACCTTCAAGCCCCGTTCCAATTAGAGGAGCTTCAGTAAAAATTAAAGGTACTGATTGACGTTGCATATTTGACCCCATTAAAGCTCGGTTAGCATCATCATGTTCTAAGAATGGAATTAAAGCTGTCGCTAAGGAGACCACTTGAATTGGTGAAATAGCTACGAAATCTACATTCTCGGGTGCAACAGTTGTTAATTCTTGTTGAAAACGAACTGGAATATTCTCACCCACGATATAGCCATTTAAAACCGGTATATCACCCGTCGCTAAATTAAATTTATCTTCTTGCGAAGCAGTCAAGTAAATAGGAAATTGATCTTTAAGTATTTTCTTTTGCTCGACTTTATAAAATGGTGTTTCAATAAAACCATATGAATTAATTCGGGCATAGGTTGATAGGGAACCAATTAAGCCTGCATTTGGTCCTTCAGGAGTTTCTATCGGACAAATTCTTCCATATTGGCTTGGATGAATATCACGTACTGCAAAACCAGCGCGATCTCTTGTAATACCACCAGGCCCTAGTACTGATAAACGACGTTTATGAGTTAACTCAGCTAATGGATTCGTTTGATCCATAAATTGTGATAGAGGATTAGAACCAAAAAATTCGCGGATAGAAGAAACAAGCGGTTTTGGGTTAACTAGAGTTTTTACGTGTAAATATTTTTGTTCACAAATCGTCATCCTATCGCGAACAATTCTTTCAAGACGATTTAATCCAATCCGCACCTGATTTTGTAATAGTTCGCCAACTGACCGAACACGTCTATTGCCTAAATGATCAATATCATCCTCATTTCCCGATGCGTAATAGAATTTAACAAGCTCATTAATTATCAATAAAATATCTTCAGAGGTTAAGACACGTATATCTTTTGCCACTTGGATTTTTAGCCGTTGGTTAAGCTTGTAGCGGCCAACATTACCTAAATCATAACGTTTAGGATCAAAAAATTTCGAATAAAGTAGTTGTTGGCCACCTTTAATCGTAGCAGGTTCACCCGGTTTTAGCTTATTGTGTACTTCTAAAAAAGCACTATCACGTGTTAAATTTTCATACTCATTAATTGTCTTATGAAAAAAATCTGGAAAGTCTAAATGGTTAAGGATTTCTTGATCAGTTAAACCTAATGCTCTTAGAAAAACATAAACAGAGAACTTTTTTGCTTTGTCTAAACGAACATTAAGAATATCATCTTTACCAATTTCAAATTTAACCCAAGTTCCACGATTTGATATTAGACTAGCTATATAAGTTCTTGAATTTTGTTTATCAACTTCGCTTTTATAATATATCCCTGGGCTACGTACAAGTTGATTAATAACAATTCTTTCAATACCATTGACAAGAAATGTTCCTTCATTTGTCATAAGTGGTATATCACCTAAGAAAACTTTATCCTGCTTTACTTCGGTATTACCATCGATATGTAATTTAGCAACAATATAGATACGAATACTATAAGTCGTATCTCGACGCTTAGACTCTTCTAAATTATATTTTGGCGCTTTAACACGATACGATTTTGTTGAGAAACTTAATTCAAGGACTTCTAAATAATCCTTTATTGTGGAAAAATTTTCTATTTCTTGGATTAAGCCTTTTTCTAAAAACCAACAAAAACTTCCTCTTTGAATCTCTAATAAATTTGGTAATAAATACCGGTAAACATCACGTTTTAAATTAAGCATTCTTATTTGTATTTAAGTAAAATTCTAGTAATTTAAGATAAAATCTCTTTAGAATTTTGAACTAATAAATTACGGTAAAGGGCGAATATTTGAGGCGGAATGTATATATATTCTAATGTAGAGCTAAAATCTTACAATTAGATAATTTCGAGTATGGAAAACAATTGTATATATTATTTGTATTTATTTTGGGGAATCAAATTTCAGTTGGGATAAATGACTGTTTTGTAATTATTTAGTAGTAAATATAACTGACTAAAAGTTACTCTCTAATTTTAATTTCACTTCGAAATGACGAATAATGTTTTTAGTAAATCTTCCTGATAGAAATTTTGTGGTATAAATTATTAAATTAAAAAAAGAGAATCTAGTTTTTTTCTTGATTACCTGGTATTATAGACCCAAGTTAATTTACCTTCAACCCTAATGAGCATAAAATATCCTTGGTAGGTAAGCCCTTAACTTTAGCTTTATGTTATTATTATAAAGAGAGCAACATCAAATTTATTAGGCGAGCGTAGCCAAGTGGTTAAGGCACTGGGTTGTGGTTCCAGCATTCGCGGGTTCGATTCCCGTCGTTCGCCCTTGAGATTATTAATTCTTATTCTGTTTCTAAAAACACATTTAAGTATTTAGCGATCGTAATCGCCTCTTCTTCCATAATTTTTAACGGAATTGGTCTACCGACGCCAGAAACGGGAATTTCTCTATTATCAGTTAAGCGAATAAAAAGTTGTCGTTTTGGGTTTAGACCTTCAATGATTTGCAACTTTATCGACTTTATGTCTTTAAATGGAAAGAGTAACACTAATTCACGATTTTTACCGGGAAAGCCTTTTCGATAAAGAGTTAACTGTTTTGTAATTTTATTATATTCATTGTAACCAAAACCGATGTCCCATACGACGGTCAAACACAAAAAAATACCAATAATGAATCCAACAGTACCATAGAAGGTAAGGACAATCCCTTGCGGAAGAAACGAAATTTCATTCGATTGTGTAATGAATAAAAAATTTGTTTTAAAAAAACTTGATAATCCGGTCAAAAAAAAGCCAAATCCACCAAGTGTAACTGTTAAAGCCCAAAAAATATTACTAATTCGTCTGGATCCTTCAAGATAAAAGACAAGTTTATTATCTGTTTCCATAAGGGTGAATTTTTTTTATATTAGTTTAAAATGTTCTATATTACTTGCCGTAATTGTAGGATTAGTATCATCAAATTTAACATAATCGAATTTTGTATAATATTTCAACAGATAATATCTACTGTAGAAATATTATTACAATAATCCCAAATATTTAAATCAATTTGATTGTCTTTAAACCAAAAAACAACCCTGCTGCTAAGCTGAACATAAGAGTCATTAAAAGAACATACCCAATTAAAACATTCATTTTTTTTTACTGGCAAATTTATTTAACATATTATATATTAAATTATCAAGTTTTTAAACTAAACTTATTTCTTTAAACCATCAATAATTCCTCGCCAAATTAACCCTATCATTTGTCCAGTAAAAGAGGTAAATGTGTATCGAATACTTCGCCCAAGAATGTACACTATTTCTTCGAAGCGGGTAGATAGAAAATCTTTAAGCTCGAAAAAAAAGATTGTTGATAAAGACAATTTATCAAGATTTTTTAATTCATTTAAGCGATTTGCATAAATATATCGATTTGCCAAACCATCGGTTTTAAAAAACCACACTTCCAAGCTACTATAATAAATACTAAAAGGTTGTTGAACATATAACATTAGAGTATTTTGCCAGTTTAAATTATTTTTGAATTTTTCTAGATTTCTAAATGTTAAAAACTCCAATTTGTAAAAGGTTTGACGAATATTATTACCACGAGAAAATTTATTAATTATTATTGAGGCAACGCAATCACTTGTTTTAATAATAAGATTTTCAACAAGTATAGAGAGAAAAACATCATTGATAGAATTATAAATCGGTGCAAAAATAGAATCGAAGATTCTAGGTTGAATTTGGTTACTTAAAGTTAAAATTGGAATATCAAAAAGGATGTGTCGATTTTTAATTAATGATTTTGTTGTTAAATTATTTTGAATTAGTTTCTTTTGCAAAATGATTTTTTCACCATAATATTTAAAAATTAATATTTCAGCAGATTCTTTTATTATATTTAAAAGTAACATGTTTTTATCGATATACATATCACTCTTTCGTTTGCCCGTAAAATAGCCTCTTTCACAGAATACTTCACTAACTTTGAATGTGACAATCCTTAATAAGTCAGATTTTATATCATTCTTTAAGACGTCTAAAGCCAAAATAGAATTTGTCTTATTTTCAATGTTTGTATTAATCTTGTAATGTATTCTAGAAAAAATTTTCCCATAACGATAATCACTCGTTGATATATTCTTACGATTTTTATTCATCCCAAATCAAAGTTAAAAAAGTCTAAAATTAATTTAGATAGTATTGAAGTTGCATTAATTTTTTCCAAAAATGGATGCAACTTCATCTAACCTTAGAAGTTAATACTAATAAGAAGCAAATGATAAACTATCTGGTACGAATCTTAGTACTTCGATTATTAGACCAGCAGTAATACTCATCCAAACGGTTATAAGAACTGGTGCAGTTGATAAATATGTAAGTAAATTTTTATCCATAAATCCTTTTTTTAACTAATAAATATTTGTCCTATCGAGGTGAAACGGTGATTTCATCACCTGGGACTAGTAAGTCGCCAGCTATTAATTCTTTCCATGCCGATAGTGGCCATAAAAAACCTGCCGACATCATACCGATTGCCACAGGTACATCAATAATAATTTCTTTTTCGTTTGGTTTATCGGCTTTTTTAGAAAATTGTAAATAACTACGACCAGCCCAGCCTATCCAACCTGTAGTATATAGAAATGCTAGGCCTGGAAGAATGAATTCACCAGCATGACTCCAACGTCCATCAGCAATTAAATGTGGTAGACCATCTGCCCCACACAATAATCCTTGTTTTCCATATTTATCAAAACGAACTTTTGTTTTGTCAATCTGAGACTGTAATGCTAGATAAGCTGGTGTTCCTTCATCATAGTTAGCCAAACGATTAGATAATTTCTTCACACTTCCATCTAATCTCCGCTTAAAAACAGAAGAATCTTTGCATGGAGTTAAACCGCTTACATCAGCTTTTGCTAATGAAGGGCTAGTGAAAAATATGGAGAATGTTAAGAAAAGTAGAATTAAACGTTTCATAAATATATTAAACATTAAATTAGCATCAGTTGTTAATAACAATTTTTAATACACTTAAATGATAAGGTTAAATTGTTTAAATTTAGCATATTTTTTTCGATAATTTCTGAAATTCTGATTGAAAAAATAATACTGCCCTATTTGATTTCCCTGCCAGAATAAATGATGTTGCATTCTCAACCCCCCAAATTTGCGAATAACTTATATAACTAATAAAAATACTGCACATTAAAAGAAAGAATGCTAAATAAACGGTTATTAACCCTGGATCCGTTTTAATTTGTAAACCAGTACTTGTAATAAATTCAGAAAATACAAAAGTTTTAGTTAAACCTAAAGTAATTTCATCGCCTAAATAACATTCTTTAAGTAGTACTCCTTTGTTATTATATAAAAATAATTTACCTTGTAAGTCATTTATTAAAAATGAAATAGGACTATCGCTATTTGGTAAAGATAAAGTTCCTAACCAAATTTTCTTACCTGCTTTAGTAATTTTTTTCAAAGGGACTTGAATTATTTGATTATTCGGGAGTTTGACTTTACACCCAATAATATCCCAGTCTGTCTGATAAACAGTTAAATTATTAAATATAAAGGGTTGATTTACAAAAATTTTTTTTCGTGCAACCTCATTTCCGTTAATATTTATCGCTGATAAATCTGAGTAAAATTGATTTGTCTTTAAGTCTTGTGTATACGTAATCCAAAAATCATTAACACGCCAAGCCATTTGTTGCGGAACTGAGCTGGTACTTCCGGATTTTAATAGATTTTGAATATGAAAAATTTCGCCTCTCGGTACCATTTCTTGTGCTACATAACCGCCTAATGTTCCAAGGGTCGAACCAAACAACAACAAAATGATACTAAAATGAACAATAATTGGACCAACTCGCCCTAATAACCCTGTATAAGCGTAATCCATCTTTCCTTGTTTAAAAACATGATAATTTTTCTGGTGTAGATTGTAACAGACCAATGTGCTAGGTAATCCAGTTTGAGAAAATTGAGCCTTTAAGTCAAACGATTGAAAGTTTTTACGAAATTTCCAAAGTCTAAATTTTTTTAATGCAGGAAGTTGAACAGTAAAGGTGCAGGCAATAAGTGAACTACAAAATATCAATAATATGAAGATAAACTCTTCAGCATTATAAATATTATTTAAGTTTAATTGGAAGATTACTTGCCAAGTAAAAAAACCAAATAATGGGTTTACATCAGGATAATTTGTTTGGTAAAAACTTATTGGTTGATCTTGTTCAATGACTGTCCCTAAAGCAATTATGATACCAATAAAAAAAAGAAGAGAAATAGATAGTTGAAGATTTGAAAGAGCTTTTAACACTTTTTTAAAGAATTTTTGCTTCATAGTTAGGGTTGTCAAATATATAGTTATCTGATACATTATGTTTATAATAAGCCGGGATAGCTCAGTTGGTAGAGCAGTGGATTGAAAATCCTCGTGTCTCCAGTTCAAATCTGGATCCTGGCAAGTTTATTAATATTAGTGTAAAGCATTGCTAGGTTAATATTGACTTCATTAATGTTATAAACTGTATTGTTTTTTATTATTTTAAATTTGCGAAAAAGTTGCTTAGTAAAATTTTATGCTCGTGAAATAGTTTTGTTACCTTTGTATTCGTTTACTATAATATCATTTAAATACTGGATAAGTGAATACTGATACTCTAACTTTGCTTAATTTAATAAAAGTAAGTAACTTGCAAAAGTTTTAAGATTCATAAAGCTATAGATTACTCTTACTTCGGTAGAAATTATTGTTAGTATAATTAAAAATTTATAGCTATAATAGTATGTTAAATAATATTTAAATTAATTCAGCTGCAATGTATGAGTGAATTCATTAAACCATATAATAATGATCCGTTTGTTGGTAATTTATCAACTCCAGTAACAACCTCAACAGCAACAAAAATCTATTTAGGTAACTTACCAATTTACCGTAAAGGTCTATCACCTCTATTACGTGGACTAGAAGTTGGTATGGCTCATGGATATTTCTTAATCGGGCCATTTTACATCTTAGGACCACTTCGTAATACTGAGAATGCTCTTTTAGTAGGATTTTTATCAGCGCTAGGACTAATTTTAATTTTAACTATTGGTCTGACAATATATGGGTTGGCATCATTCCAAGATGATGGAACTGAAACAAGTTTAGAGTCTTCTACTGGCTGGAGAAAATTTACTAGTGGATTCTTTCTTGGTGCTTTCGGTGGGGATGTAGTCGCATATATATTATTAGCAAATATCGGGTTCTTCGCTTAAATAATAGGTCAAAACGAGTTATAATTGCTAATTACTCGTTTTGGCAAAAACTTAAAAAAATGTTTCTACGAAGAAATATCATCCGCTGATCGTTAGGGGGCTTAACACCTACAAAAATTAATAACAAAAAAACCGTATGCTTAAAAAAATTTGGATTCTTAGCGTAATTGGGATTTCGCTATCGGTTAAAGATCCGGTAATGGCTTTTCTGATAATGCTTAATTTAGTAATTTAGTAGGTATTTAATTTTTTAAAGTTTAATAATAAATTAAAATATTCGTGTATAGTGATACTGTAGATAAGTTAACAGTTTTTACTATATGAGATTTCAACCTAATGTGTGTAAATCCTCTACAAGTAGAATAATTCGAACATCCGGTACCAAAATGATTACTAGTGCTGCAATTACGTCTGTTATTTTTAGTGCAGTTGTTGGATTTTATTATAAAGATTCGAATATTTTAAGTTTTCTAGTTACAGCGTTTACAAGAGGTTAATAAATGGTTTTTATCATTACAAAGATATGTAAAGAAATTACTGAATGAGCACTTGTACCATACATAAAAGAAAAAATAATAGAAACTGGCGGAGCAATAGTTCCGTGGGCAGGTGTATTTTTCAATGAGGCCGAACTCTATAAAGAGAGTTCGTTTGGGTTAACTTCTGGTGGAGGAGTTAGCTGGCTCGTAAAATGTATAGATTATTTGGTGGTGCTACTATCGTTATAGGCGTTCGCTGCGTTGCTTTCCTTGCTTGTTTTTCTGCAACAGTATTTTCAGCAGGGACAGTATCAATGCCAATACTTTTTACTGAGGCTTTAGGAAATTTCAGAACATTACTCCACGATTAAAGTGGGGCGCTCAATCCGATTAGTAAATTCTAGAATTCATAACGAGAAATTGTCCATCCCTTTTCTTAACCTGATTAATATAAAATTGAAAAATGTATTAACTACTTAGGTCTTCTCTTAGCGAGAAAATAAATAACTAACGTAATATCTTAGACACATCATTTGATACATAATGAATTTATAATAGGCAACTTTTAGATTAACCGATCCACATTTCCAGGGGTCGAGTATAACAAAAATCGACGCTTTCTACAAACTATAATCATGATCAACTTGCCCTTAAATGAGTACTGTATCTAAACATTATCAGAAAATCTTCGAATTAATTATTATGATTTAACCTTCGCTTTCACCATAATATTTATTAAAAACTAAAGAAGCTTAATAGTAAACTTAGGATAAATAAAGTAATTATTAAAACCCAGATTAAAGTGGTTAAAAATTTTTGGCCTTCACTCGCAGTTGTAAATATACTTGTAACTTTATTATCCCAAGAACCTGACGTAGGACTCTTTGTATCTGTCAAAAGAATTAAAAATATAATTAACAAAGTTAATAAAAACCAAAATTTTTCCAAAAAAGGCATGTTTGTATCAAGATAAAATTTTTAATAATTGTCTATTTAGAAAAAATCCAAAACCGCTCGCAAAAGATGAGCTTATTCTCCTTGAATTTTTAATAAACCAAAACCAACGCTTAAACCAGTTAATGTTAATGCCCACATGATGCCGGCAATAGTAAATATTTCTTTAGCCATTTTTCTTTTTAATTTTACGTTAATGGAATAAGTAATAAAAGTACATGTGTACGGAAGTGGAATTAAAAACCGTTACGTCCCCAAACTACTAAGGCTAATGAAAAACTAAACATAACCATTAGGGATGACCAACCTAAACTTAAAATGTTCATGATATGACGTAAACTTAATTTATTTATATGCTAATTAACAATATTGTATCACTTTTTAATTTGTATGTAACCTTAAATTGCTTAATACCTAAGTATATTATCAGAAGTTTAAACTCAAAATAATGTATTATAAAAGAAAGCTATACGAACGGGGGCAAAATGATTTTTATAAGTATATTTGTCAGTCGCACGGACTTCGCATAAACTTCCAGGTGTGCAATATACAATTTTTTAATATTTGAGTATGACGACGATCGTCTCAAGAAATAGCTTACAATTGAAATACCCTTTTGATAAAAAATGAAGTTTAGTCAAGGCTTCAGTTTATCACCCGGAATCATTAGCGAAGTTCGTCGATGGCTTTTTTTTCTGCCTAAAATTCAATGAATAAGGTTGAGGTCAGCCAATTCTCAGAACATAGAACATCTTTTTATTATTTTAGACCTCTATCAGAGGGTCTATTAGTCTTTACTATTTTATACAAAGGACCGATAGATTTCTTTTTTTTTGTTCAAGCTTATAATTATAAGCGATCCTAATTTATATGCTATGACTAGAACAATAAACTTCTACATACCTTAAAAGTTTATTGTAGTCAATACAGTTATTCTTTTATTTAAGATAATTAATGTTTTAATGGAAGAACTACAAGTTGATTTTTATTCTCAGTGTCAACAATGAGCAGTTAGTCAAAGATTGCTTAGAACGATTACATCAAATGTATGTAAGATTATAGTTGGAATCATTGCTCAAAGTAAAATAGCTTCAAGGATTCATGGTAAATTATTATTACCCACTTGAAGTCGCTCAGGACAAAGATATAAGCTGTTTCAACTCTTCGTGATAAAAGTTATAGACAACAGAAAAAACGAGATAAAGTTAGAACGGGTAGACATTAGTCACGCACGTATAAATAATATTTAATACTGGATGTTAATGTTTGAATACTTGCATCTAATTTTAAAACGAAGTAAACTAAAGAAAAAAAGGTTAAATTAATTATGCAAAAAGAAATCGAACTTTATGAACTTATTTATCTAGTGGATCCTACTTTTACAGAGCAAGAACTTACAAAAAAAATCGAACATTATCGGAATTTCTTAATGTCGAAAGGTAGTAAAGTAATGGTTCAGAATAGCGGAAGACAAAATTTAAGCTACGATATTAAGGGTTTTAAAACCGCTAATTATCTTCAAATGATGTATCTCGGGAATGGTAATATAGTTAACAGTCTAAATAAAGAGCTTCAGAGAGATAGCTCTATCTTGCGTCATTTAACAACAAAATTAAACGAAGTAAATAAATAGCCTCACACTATATTTTATAGTGTTCTCACTTTATTGACTAAAACGAATTATGACAAAAATCTCTTATTTTATCTAAAAACTAGTTATTTATATATTTTCTCCGACTTTTTATATCTAATTTCTTGTGTAGCGACTTATAAAAATGTTCACGACATAAAGTGGCTCTTAATGTCATAAATTAGGATTTAAATAGCGGGAAACGGATTTGAACCATTGACCTTCGGGTTATGAGCCCGACGAGCTACCAAACTGCTCTATCCCGCGTATATACTATTACTATTTAACTGACGTTAACTAATTTTGTCAATGTAGAGATCCTAAAAACAGGAATAAACAATGTTAAAAAATTTTAACTTTCAAGCCAAAAATTTACTGATAGTTTAAAAAATATCATTTAAATGACTGTATAGTGATATTTCATAAATAATGAAAGAATCGTTAATGATTTATTATAAACAACTATCGCTCAGCTTATATCCAGCGGATAAATAATAAGTGTCTTAGAATTATCCGTCGTTAGCTCACATAAAAATAACAATTCTCTAAATACACTCATTATTATTAGCAAATATCGGGTTTTTCGCTTAAATAATAGGTCAAAACGAATTATAATTGCTAATTACTCGTTTTGGCAAAAACCTAAAAAAATGTTTCTACGAAGAAATATCATCCGCTGATCGTTAGGGGGCTTAACACCTACAAAAATTAATAACAAAAAAACCGTATGCTTAAAAAAATTTGGATTCTTAGCGTAACTGGGATTGCGCTATCGGTTAAAGATCCAGTGACGTCATTGATTATTATTGCTTGCTGCTTGCTATAAGGATTCAAAAGTACTTTCCCTTATAATTACCGCATTTACGGGAGGTTAATATTGAATATGCTACAGAAGGCAACTGTTCAAATTTTCTTTTATAGATGAGTAATGCTATTAATTAGAGGCGTAATGAGAATTTTTATCAATTCAATTAAAATAGCCTCTTGACATGAGCACTTATCAGATGCTATTATCATTGCACATTAAAAAATCATTAATTTGTAAACGAATACCATGGAGAGTTTGATCCTGGCTCAGGATGAACGCTGGCGGTATGCTTAACACATGCAAGTCGAACGAGAGTTTTTAACTCTAGTGGCGAACGGGTGCGTAATACGTGAGAATCT
>Ga0115546_1000425_pt1 | contig 29126 bp, 26 predicted proteins | sample COGITO_mtgs_1004_FD_87186 | JGI IMG/M metagenome (GOLD analysis project Ga0115546, IMG submission 87186) | Pelagic marine microbial communities from North Sea - COGITO_mtgs_100413 | ecosystem: Environmental > Aquatic > Marine > Epipelagic | place: Germany:Helgoland, sampling site Kabeltonne...
AGTATGTACACTTTTACAACTCTGAAAGAAGGCATACCAGAATAGGAGATATTACACCTAAAGAAAAATATTTAGCAGAAAATAAACCAACTAAAATTAACTATAACTATATTTGATTCTGTCATAACAAAGGGGAGTACTTAAGTCTATACTGGGTATAATACTAATTTCCTCCGTGCTTAAAACTTTTTATCTTGCGAAATTATCGCGGTTTTAACTCCTAATCGACCTCATTCGAATCTACATCAAGCATTGCTACTGCAATTCCTTGCTGCGCTAGCTTTGTTTGGAGTGCCACGTAATTAATAAATACGGTGTAGCCTAGCTTTAGACTTGGATTTGTCTCATTAGCAACGGCAACTATCCTTTCTACATCATACACATAAAATGCATACTCTTTAGTCGCAAAAAACTTATCAAAGTATTCTTTTTCCGCATTATATGACACCGTAGACAACGGTGGCTTATCGGTGCAATCTGAACCCTTTATTCCTTTAAACATAACGCTGTGAATTGCCCGCTCTTTAGCCTGTTGTATAGCTAAAGTTTCATCCCAATTGGACATGTATACGGCCACTTTATATCCACCCTTAGCATCTTGACCTTGACAAACTACTTCATAATTAGTGTCATTGTAATTAATTCTTGAGGCACAGCCCACCGATAAAATGGCAAATACGCCTGCTAGCACTATACTTTTGTTCATTTTTAGCTCTAATAGTATACCTAATTGGTTAACAACCAAATATAAAAAACTATTCACTACATCGCATAAATAATAAGCGAAACTATAGTTTCGTGCAATAGGAACTGACCTTTAGTAGGTTACAAAACACATTTTGCTCAAAGTGACGCTTTTTTCGCATTATTTATAGCTAATTATGATCGTATAGGGAATCCAATTAGATAAATTTCTCCCAAAATTCACATGACTATTTAGTCGCAATACTAACTTAACAACTAAATCATGACTAAAATAAAAATAGTAAGATTGATCTTTTTTCTTCATTTTTGAACTATGATAAATAAAAAATCGATTTTAAGCGTTTTGCTCTTTTCGCTTCTCATCATTGCAGGATGTAAAGAAGAAGAAACCGCAGTGGTGCCAGCACCTACTAAAACTGCATTACTTAGTGCGTCACCTTGGATAACAACTGCCATTACCATCAGCCCGGGTTTAGATTTAGGCGGAATTATTATTACGGATATCTATGCACTTTCGGATGCATGTGATAATGATAATTTAGCTATATACAAAAACGATGGAACAGGTAATTATGATGAAGGTACTACAAAATGTGATCCTTTAGATCCTCAAACCTCTGCATTTAACTGGTCTTTTAATGCCGATGAAACACAACTAATAGAAGATGGTCAAACCATCTACACTCTTAATGAGCTTACGGCGACTAGCATGAAACTCACAGATTCATTTGACGGGTCCGAAATTGGTACAACGCCAGGAGTTACGTATACTGTTACCATAACACTAAAGCATCAATAAGCTAATAAATACATACTTAGTTTAGGTTTATCTTATGACCTGACAGACTAAAAAAGACTCACTAAAAGTGAGTCTTTTTTCATTACAAAATTACCTCTCATTAGATACCATCCTCCTAAGGTAAAAGAGCTACTACCAATCATTCTAAATAGCTATTTTTGCTTTAAGTTATATCCAAAACCATCATCTACTAAGAATAAAAGAAATATTACATTGAAATTTGGCAAAGTAGATAACCCAGCAATACTCGATCTCCGTCTGCCTAAGGATCATATTGATACCCTTAGAATACTGAGTAATAGCCCCCGTAAAGATCTTCACCCTAAGATACATATAGGCTGCCCTAGGTGGGCCAAGACCGAACTCAAAGGCTTTTATCCGAAGGGCACCAAAGATGAACTTACGTACTACTCCACCCAGTTTAATGCTATTGAGATGAATGCTTATTACTACCGTATTTTTCCTACCACCACCGTAGATAAATGGTACGAAAGATCTGCCCCAGATTTTACATTTTTTCCAAAAGTGCCGCAACTGATTAGTCAATATAGGCGCCTCAAAAATTGCAAAAACGAGTTAGACGATTTCTTTGTATCCATCTCTCATTTTAACGAAAAACGAGGGACCGTTTTCTTGCAAATGAATGAGAATTATGGTCCTAGTAATTTTAATGACTTTGCCAATTTTATAGAAGCTTGGCCAAAGGACTTAACCTTAACCGCAGAACTTAGGCATGCAGATTGGTTTAATGACGGTGGGATGGCTGATGAACTATACAGCTTACTAGAAGAGAATAAGGTGGGAAATACCATAACCGATACCGCAGGAAGAAGAGACATACTACATATGAGACTAACTACTCCAACCTGCTTTGTCCGTTTTACCGGGGCAAATCATTCCAGTGACGTAGAACGGCTAGATGAATGGTTTGAAAGACTCACAGAATGGAAAAACCTAGGCATAGAGCAAATTAATTTTTTCATACACCAAACCATTGAAAAAGACTTGCAAATGCTAAGTGCAAGACTGATTCAAAAAATAAATAAAGAATGGGGATATAATTTGGTAGTTCCTGGTGAGGAGGTGAATGGAAGTTTGTTTTAGCACTGAAAAATCGATAAGCAAACATTCATAAAAGCCTATCTTAAGACAAAACAATTCCTACCGGACAATGATCGCTACCAAAAACGTCATTGTCTATAAACGCACTTGTTACCTTTGGCATAAGCGTTTCAGACACTAAAAAGTAATCGATTCGCCATCCCGCGTTACTCGCTCTGGCGTTAAACCGCTGGCTCCAAAAACTGTATTTTTCTGCGGTAGTATGAAGTTCTCTGAAACTGTCTTTTAAACCTAGGCTTAAAATATCATTCATTCCATCTATCTCCACTTGGGTATACCCACTGGTTTTATTGTAGTTAGGTTTGTCATTTTTTAGGTCTAAAGCGGTATGAGCAACATTAAAGTCTCCAGTTACGATAACAGGCTTATACGTCTGTAAATCAGATAAATAGTTTCTAAATGCAGCATCCCAAGTTGCTCTATAATCTAGCCTTTTTAATCCAGCACCACTGTTGGGCACGTAAACATTTACCAAGTAAAAATCTATAAATTCTGCGCAAATAACCCTGCCTTCGTCGTCGTGTTCAGCAATACCTATATCACGCGTAACGTTTAACGCTTCAACTTTACTCAGAATGGCCACGCCACTATATCCTTTTTTAGTTGCAGAATTGGCATATATATGAAAACCATCCAAATCAGCTAATGCTTCTACTACTTGATCCTCTTGTGCTTTGGTCTCTTGCAGACAATACACATCAGCGCCACTTTGAGTTATAATGTCTATAAGGCCTTTGCCCACAGAAGCTCTTACGCCATTCACATTCCAAGATACTATTTGCATAAAGCAAAGGTATGATTATGTAGTAGCTTAACACATAATTAGCGTATCTTATAGTTTCATCTGTTCGATTAACTTTGAAACTATGTTTCAAAACATTTTTACAGAATCCATTGAAAACAAAAGGATAGTATCTATAAGCATGTATGGCGAGACATCGTCATGGATTGGATTTGTGATTGCCGTAAATGAAGAATTGGTTACCATGGAACATCTTTCCAAATATGGACAGTATGACGGCATTGTCACCTTAAAAATAGTAGACATAGAACGGGTAGATATAGACGACGAAACATGCCGCAGTATTCACTTTTTGTACCATAACAAAGCTGAATTAGAACGACTTTCTAAAACTTACGAAAAGAGCGAACGAAATACGGGAGACTTTTTAGCCGTATTAACCGAGTGCAAGGAAAAAGATCTTATTTGCTCAGTAGATACCAAAGAATTGTACCTATCCTGCTTTGTAATTAATGTAAACTTTGAAGAAATTCACTTTTTAGCAATCGACGAGTATGGACAAAAAGATGGTGAATGTTTTGTTAAAATGGAGGACATAAATTATGTGACATGTGGTAGATTACAAGAAATGAGACGGCTGCTACTTTACAATATTCATTATAGAATATAACTCCAAAATTATTACCGGCTGTCGCATAATCACATAGTGCACTTTACGTTAATGAATGGCTAAAATCTTCTCCTTTTTCCCTGCAAAAACCACTTCTTCACCTACACCTAACCCCATAAGTGATCGAGCAATAGGCGAAATAGCCGAAATAGCAAAAACAGTTTGCCCATCTACTTCTATTTTACCAATGCCAACGCTTAGATACATCATTTTCCTATTAGTGGTAATAACCGCACCTAGCTGTGCTGTGCTACATTCCTTTTCTGGACTTATTTGGCTTAAAATATTTCTCTCGCGAATGGCATTATTAATGGTTCGATTTAGCCTGTCTAGCTCCTCCTGACCCATAGCTCTTGCTGTTTCAAACTTGTTTCCAGATGTACTATTCTCTTCGCCGACAATAGATTCTTGCACCTTATCAATAGCGGACTGAAGCTCAGATAATTGAGTATCTATTTTAGCCCTACAAGCGTTATATAATGTCAACTTTTTCATACTTACCATCTCAAAAGTAGCACTTAGTAACTTTAGTTGCACTACTTTTTGTGTGAATGACACACATTTGTACTTAATGTTAAGTTTTATTAAAAATTTATTTGGGCCGAGTATAGACCTGGCTGAAAAGATAAAAGAGGGAGCCATCATACTAGATGTGCGAAGCGCCGGCGAATATGCGGGTGGTCACGTAAAAGGAAGTAAAAATATCCCATTAGGAAACATCAGTGCTAAGATGGGGATCATTAAAAAATGGGATAAGCCAATAATTGCATGCTGCGCAAGTGGAATAAGAAGCGGAAGCGCAGTTTCAGTACTTAAACAAAATGGAGTAGAGGCGTATAATGCCGGTTCATGGCAAAAAGCGAATAACCTGGTAAAAAAATAATATAGCGCACCTAAATCCTTTTGTAAACAAGGGCTTTTAGCACCCTTCTCATATTCAAAGCTCTAGCACTTTTTTTTTAAACGCATAAAACTCTGCTTTCAATTTAGTATTATTGACGTATAAAAAGAATTTAATATATGAAAAGAGTATCATTAACATTAGTAGCAAGTGTTGTCATTTTCGCAACTTTTGCTTGGCTTGTAAGCGCTTTGGTAGCAGATGACGTAAAAGGAACGTATTGGAATGCAGATAAAACTGCTCAAATACGTATTTACAAAGGGACCAATGACAAGTACTACGGCAAAATTGAAATGCTTACAGTACCCAACAATCCTGACGGAACACCCAAAAAAGATCCAGATAACCCAAAAGCTAATTTACGTGACAGAGACCGTTTAGGCATGGTGATTATGAATGGTTTTACCTGGAACGCTTCTGAACAAAAGTGGGAGAATGGAACGATTTACGATCCTAAAGAAGGCAAAACTTACGACGGATACGTTTACTTTGAAGGCGACAATACAAAAGTATTAAAGCTTCGTGGCTACGTAATGGGTATGACTTGGCTAGGTCGCACATCCGATTGGCAACGTATAAAGTAGGCCATCATTAAACAATCCATAGATTAACCGTTTGACAATTGAGCGCTTGAAACCGCCTCTACAAAACTTATAAATGTCTGCACTTCATGCAGGCATTTTTTTTGATCTTCTAGCATAGACAGGTGGCCCACGTCTTCAAGCACACTTACCTGAGAAATCGGGCATAATGCTGCCAGTTTATACACTTCTTCTTTTGGATAATGCGTATCTTCTTCTCCCGTAAGCCAAAACACGGGTTTCTCAAATCGACTCAGCACATCACGCTTATCCTTACGATTTTTCATTGCTTCCAGTCCCGCTATTACTGAGCTAGTTGGAGTCAAAGTTACTATAGCAGTCATTTGTTCCCTGCATTTATCTACATGTGAAGGTGCCACTAATCCGGGAATGAAGAGTCTGAAAAATTCTTTGGTTCCATTCTTCTCAACAAAACGAATGGTTTTTTCTCTATTTACTTTTTTTTCTGCATTATCAGCCACGGCAGTAGAGTGCACAAAGGCCGCTGCTCTAAGCTCTGAACCATACTGCTCCATGTAATCAGCTAAAATATAACCTCCCAGACTATGACCCCATATAATGCTATGCGTAGCATCTTCCGAAACAAGTAATTCATGCACTTGATTAGCTACTTGAGATAGGCTACCAAACGTCATCTGGCTACTATTACCAAAGCCTGGTAAATCAATCGCAATGCAGGTAAAACGTGAAGACAAACTAGCAATTAAATCTTTCCAGATTTCACTGTTTTCGCAAAACCCATGTAAAAAACAAAGGTGGGGACCACTCCCCACCTTTGAATATGAAATATTTTTGTATGTAAGGTTCAACTATCTTAATCGTAGAACTTATAACGGGTATCCCTTACATCCGCTATTTTATTCAATGCGATTTGAAGGTCACCATCTACCGATTGAGAATTTTCCAGTCTAAGTTGCATTTTTAACGTAGCGATATCTGCCGGTTCGTATTGATTTTCATTGTTTACAAATACGACAGCCACTGCCCCTTTACCTTCCACTACTTCAGAGCGTTTTCCTGCTGGCGTACCCAACACTGTACCTATAATTTTTTCGTCTTGACCTATAAATGCTAAACTCCCTGTCATAAAAGATGTAGCTGGTGCTGAAATCACATCTACTCCCAGCGCCTTAGCTAACGCATCTGCAGAAGTTGCTTTAGCTAAAGCATCTTCCATCTTAGGCTTAAGGTCTTTAGCTTTCAATTCATTTCTAACTAGCATTTCTAATTCGCCTCTCAAATCTTGCGCTTCAGGTAGTCCCGCATTTCTTATTTTAGAAACCCTAGCTACTAAGTAACTTCCGTTAAGGTCTATTATAGATGAGATGTCGCCTTCTTGGGTATTATCATCAAATAGCCAACGAGCTACCTTATTAGGCTCTGAAATGCCTGCAATTGTTCTATTTTCTTCTGTTATTCTATTTGCAACACGTTTAGTGATGTTCATAGACTCAGCTACTTCTTCGAAGCTTTTATCTCCTTGTGCTTTGGTTAATAACTCTCCGGCTAGCTTATACACGTCTCCGTCTGTCGTAGAACTTGCATAAAGACTTTGATCTAACACTGCAACTTGAACTGTTTTACGGCTAACTGCACTAGTTGCTTTTGCTAAATGTACACCCCGTTCACTTCGTACAATTACGTAGTTTCCGTCACCACTACTATACAAAGCATTCATTAGTCTTTTAGGATAAGTGCCACTTTCTTCACGTACCCAGCCCATGTCACCGCCTGTATTTCGAGTCGCATCATAGTTTTTTAAAGCTGCTTCAGTCGTAAAGTTGGTTTCTCCGCTTTTTATTTTGGCTAAAACTGCTCTAGCTTCTTCTTCCGCTTTAGCTGTATCCGTTCCAAATACATTGAAAAGAATATGACTTGCTTTTACAGAACGAAGTGTATCTATATCCGTAGCTAACACTTTAAAAAGTGTATAGACTCCATCTTTTTGGAATGGACCAACCACTTTTCCCGTTTCTGCAGCGAAAATATCATCTTCCATTTCAGGAGAAAATGAGCCCCGTACTTTAAAGCTAGCATCAAATGGCGTTTCACTGTTCATGATGCTCACAAATAAGGAATCTTCAGTGGTAGTTGCAAATTTCTCAATAGCCTCCGCTGTCCAGTCAAGCATCCTAACTGAATCCTCTCTAGATGGTGTTACATAAAGATTTACATATTCAATATCTCTACTTGCTTTTTGCTCATACTTCTCTCCAAATCGTTTCGCATAAGAGATTAATTGTTTATCAGAAACCTCATATAAAGAATCTGCAACTTGTTGATATGGAAGTGCAACTATACTTGCATTTATAGATTTACGTTCATCTTGGCCCTTAGTTCTTGCTTCTAAATCTGTAGCATAAAACGAACTTGATATCAATGAAGAATACTTCTGAGCAACTAAGGATGCTGTAAATTGATCTTGGAATGTTTTCCAATTTTTTAAGGCCTCTGGATTGGCGTTAATATCCTCTTTTAAGAATCGCACCAATCTGTTTTTATCAAAAACTCCTGTTTTTGGATCTGTAAATGATTGGCGGATTTGTGAATGAGTATTATCTCCAATGGTCAAATCTTCAAGCTCTGCTGCACTTACCGATAAACCCAATTTCTCATATTGAGGCTTTACTGTCCTAGCTTCTATCATTTGCTTCCACGCTTCGTCTCTGTATTGAATTGAAGTAGCCTCGTCCATCACAAAACCAGGATTATTTTGTAAAACTTGATTTTTGAGTTCCTCAAACTTACCATTAAACTCTTCATACGTAATTGGCTGGCCCGCTATCGATCCTACATTATTTTCTGTAGACCCAAAAATACTGGTTCCTGAACTTACAAAGTCTGTAAGTACAAATGCTAGCATAGCTGCACCGATTACTAATAAAAGACATCCTGATTTATTTTGGATCTTTTGTAAAAGGCTTTCTTCTTCGTTGTTATATTTATCTGACATGTTGGTCTTTAAAAAATAGTGTGCAAATTAAGTGGTTTTGTGCTTAAAAGTCAAAGTAAATGTCGGCTAGTCTTATCGAAGTATTTCTGTTCTTCTTTCTTTTCAAATAAATGCATGTAACCATTTGAAAATTAGCACACTTACATTTCTTTAAAAAACAAATGCTTTTGTTTTTTATGTGACAACTTTTCTCTGACTACTACTTTTATTTTTAAAGTACACGCTTTTTTAGGCTTTTTTATGCTCACTATAAACTTATCTTTTGGGTGAATTTTCGCTTCATATAAGCTCCTACCTTTATATACTTTCACCTTTTCATCCGCACATTTAACCTTTATTTTATAGCAAACATGAAAAGGAGAAAAGGTATTGACCCATAGGGATAAACTGTCGGCTTCATCCAAGAGCGCTATGTTGTTATATGCCGTTTTGGGATCTATATTTTCTTCATATCTGAAGTAACTTGAAATACGACTCATTTCTATACTGGTCTCATTCCTAAAATTATTCGAAGTATACACTATTGCCACTTCTCCATCTTGGACGTCTATATCTAAATAATCTCCGTAAAAAACATTTTTACCCGGTAAAGGAATTGGATTTTGATTTAAATACACTAATTCAAAATCGTTACCTAGACTACATTTACTTACAGCTAACTTATAAAATATACTTTGAGGAGATTCTGAAAAATCGTAATAGGCAATAAACACCTCACCTGATTTTTGGTCAATAGTTAGATTAGGGAAATATTGATGGCCATTAGTTGTGTCTTTAGATACATTAATACGCTCACTCCAAGTGCTCCCTTGGTCTTTAGAGTACATTAGCCAAACATCTGCATTACCATTAAACTCATCTGCCCAAGTTACATATTGTATATCATTAACCGTATCGCTCGCAATAAAAGGCATCCCGTTAGCCCTCATTATGTGTGGCATATCCATATTCCAACCTCCCGGTTGAAATGCTATAATTTGATCCTCACCCCAGGTAAGCCCTCCATCCGAGCTTTTATCTACCCAAACAGATTCGTATCCAGCCCACACTGCATATATTTCGCCATTTTTGCCTACCGCTGTTGTCGCACCTTCAAGGGTATTATCGCTATCTAAGCAATCTCCTGTGGTATCTGAGATTGTCACTGCACTAGAAAACGAATCGCTTTTAGGGTTATACTTCGAAAATCTTATTCTACTTCTATCCGCTTGATTATCGCTGCCGTATTTGTCAAACTCCGTCCATGTTACATATAAATTACCATTATATTGTGCGCTGTGGTTATCAGAACTTAGCCAGGGCTTATCTTGCATCTTATTCCCATTATACCCTACAGAATAGGATTTTTCTTTCCAATTATGGGGATTCATTATTTTTTGAACCACTATTCTATCAAACCAAGCACCGTATTCTTTTTTAGGGGTCTTAGCTAAATGAGCAAAGTACAACATAGTGTCACTGTAATGCAATACAGGGTCTCCATAAATACCCAAAGGAGAAGTGCTTATTATTTTGCTAAAACTATTTGAGCCAATTGATTCTACATAAAAGTTATTAATATTTGAAGCTGCAACAATTGTTTTTGTTATCGGATGCAGTGCTATGCTTGGTTCATTTGGATTGTTCTTATTATCTAGAGTTACATGCACGGAATGAGCTTGATTGAACAGAAACGACAATGAAAGTAGCGCAGCGATAGATATTCTCATTGGGCAAATGTAATGCATACTAATACCACTCTATTTTGGGCTAAGTAACTCATTAGTACCTCATCTCTACCAAACCGGAAATTGCTTCTGATTTATCTGTACCTAATTGTAATACAAAAAAATAGGTGCCTTCGGGCAATAACTCCTCTTGTCCATACACCCCACCAGTCCAGCACGTTTCGGGGTTATCTGTAACAAAAACCCGTTCGCCCCATCTATTGTATATTTTAAGACTATACTCCGTACATTCTAAAAAATCTCCGTCAAACTTAAAGCAATCATTCAGCCCATCATTATTAGGCGTAAAGACGTTATACAGTTTAATCTGGGGTACTTTTTTTGCGGCTATTACAACTTGTTGTTCATAGTAACTTGAACAAGCAGTGCCTTGGTTTAGCAAAAGCTTAATTCTGAAAGTGCCGATTGAAGTATACTCATGTTGAGGATTACTGTTTTCAGAAAAGGTGCTATCTCCAAAATCCCATAAGTAGGATGCCGCATTCGTGCTTTTATTTTCAATCGTCAGTTTGTTGTCGCATCCGTCAAAAGTTACGGTGAATTCAGCATTGGATTGGGCTAATACCGTTATCTCCCTTTTGTATACCGATAATATGTTGCACGTATTACTGTCTATCACCGTGAGGGTAGCTATATATTTACCCGGGTTTTGATATACATGCTTTGGATTAATGAGTGTAGACGTATCTCCGTCTCCAAAATCCCAATGAAACTCACCTCCAAGTACGCTTTTATTGATGAATTGTGCATTGAGCGGACCACAACCTATGGCAGGTGTAACCACAAAATCTGCAATCACCGCTGATTTTATTTGTAAGTCTATTTTGAATGAAGCATTGGAGCATCGTACACTTGGATTTTTGGTATAAACAGCTCCGGGAGTTGTAGGAAAATCCTGATATCCTTGTCTGCCTTGCTCAGGACAACTGCTACATACACTTTGATATACCACACCTTTTCGGTCAAATCTGCTGGTTCCGCCGTCTACGTGATCGCCAGTGCTATCCCCTCCAAAATACGTTGCATAGAGTAAGTCTTTGGCATCTCTGCCAAACACAATAATGTAAAAATCCTCTCCATCTGTTTCTTTTTGAACAGCATCCGCCGTGACGGGCATATTTAAAGTAGAGCCTGGATGGAGATTTGGATCCACATTAGAACCCCAACCCGAAAAGTAAATATGATCACATACGTCTATTAAAAAAGCACTAGGTGTTAAATTGGGTTTTAAGTTTCTATTCCCAAACGTAGTTTGTAAATCCACGTTTTGAAGCAGAGTATCCATTCTAAAAACAAACTGACCCAGATTGCTACTACCATACGCTCCTGTGGTTTTGGTTATGGCTCCTTCGGTTTGACCCGCTGCATATAGCCGCTCATTTGCATCTAAATCAATAAAATAGATTTGGTCATACGCTGAAGTTCCCCAATACGATAATCTAAGCAGACTTCTATCTGTTTTATCTATAACGGCAAGCAAGCCATCTACATTTCCACTTAATGTTGACCCATATACACCAGCTGTGGTGTCTAAGTTGCTACTGGTAGTTCCTCCCGCCACATAGATTCTGTTTTGTAAGCCTAATTTGATACTATACAACGCATCCGCACCGCTTCCTCCCAGATAAGTAGCCCAATTAAGGGTCTTCAGATCAGGAGACAGTTCGCATACATATCCATCATATCCGCCACCGCGCATATTCTGAAAGGCACTGGTAGTAGGCATATTATCAGAAAAGGTACACGTTGCCACTAAAATATTCCCGTCATCGTCCGTAATTATATCCCCTCGGTAATCATCAGAGTAGTTATAACGCAGGAGAGAACTTTGATTTAAACCATCATTTCTATCCCCTCCTATGAAGGTAGAGCCTAGCAGAGTTTTTCCATCTGAGGAGAATTTAGTTACATATATATCTGTATTTTCATTAATTGTATCCTTTTTAATGCTTTGAAAAGCATCGCTGCTCACAGGAAAATCAGAAGAATAGGTTGTACCTAGAATAACTAGATTGTCATCACGATCTACCACTAAACTATGCGGATATTCATCTAATTTTCCGCCCAAATAGGTAGCCCATAAAAGACTACTTCCTGAACTATCGTACTTACTAATACTAACGTCACTCGGCAAACCAGCGGGCGCTAGTCCTTTGCCCCCGTTCCATGTTTTATCATACGCTCCAGCTGTAAAAGGATATGGTCCTTGGTTATCTACAATTCCACCTGCATACAAATTACCGCGCGAATCGTAAGTAGCCGTAAATCCAAAGTTGTCTCCCACAGATCCAGAATAGGTAGAGAAGATAAGTTTGGGGTCAATAATAAGCGGGTAATCTGGATGAATATCGGAAATTATATTATAGGATAAAACACTGTCTACTAGTATGTAACTGCAGTTTAATTCAACCAACACCTTATCAATATATTGATACACATAGGGTTCTCCATCTGTTAAAATTCCAGCAGAAGTAATTATTTTTAATTCGCCGTTTACCATTTTTAGTTGGTCCGCTCCGCTTATAATACATTTAATCTGGGCAACTTTTTCAGCAGTAGGTTGGCGCACTACCCATTGATATTTTAGATCCCCATTTCCAGAAATTTCAAAATCAATATCCTTGTAAACCTCCACGTACCTTATCATTTCTGCGGGATGCACTTCACTTACCCATTGGGTTTTATCTTTACCTAAAAAATAATTGTAATAGTGCTTCTGAATATTTACCATTTCCACTTTTGGGGCAAATTCTACATCAGCAAAACTGATTCTAACTACATGCCTTCTGGGCACTTGTTCCGAAATTGTGGCAGAATGTGCATGTTTCCACTCTTGAATCTGAGTGTAGTCGTCTGAATGAATCATATCATACACCATGGAGGCATTTTCCAAATACAAGGATCCATAAGGAATGGTGGCTTTAAACTTAGCCAAAGGATGCCATTGCCCCTTGTTGGGTATAAATTCAAATTGTGTTTTAGAGGGCTTTGGCGTAGCTGTAACTTCTGGCTGTTGCGCTGCTATATGCACCGTAACACTTATCCAAAAACACAACAAAATATACCTTCTCATTTCCAAAACAAAAATACACCGACTCTTGGACATTAGACCACTTCCTATGCAATTAGTTGCATCTTGCCTTGTCACTATTTAACTTCTTAAAGCTGTTTTGTGAGATAACTAAAAGATGTTTTAACGGCTACTTTTTTAATAAAACAGTAGTGACAAGAGCGAACGCCTATTAAAACTTGTAAAGTCATGATAAAACAAATAGTTTTGTCCATCTTTATTTTTAATGCATTCAGATAAAATTTGTGTAATCGGCGCAGGCCCTGCAGGTCTAGCTACCGCGTATGAACTTACAAAAAAAGGCTACAAAGTGGACGTTTATGAGGCGGATAGTCAAGTAGGTGGCATGTCACGAAGTTTTAACCTTTGGGGTCAAATCGTAGATTTAGGACCACATCGATTTTTTAGCACCGATAAGCGTATTAATAACCTTTGGTTAGAAATAGCCGGTGATGAATACCAAGAAGTAAACAGAATTACACGTGTTTTTTATCAAGGCAAGTATTTTTACTACCCCTTAAAGGTAATGAATGTACTCAGCAACTTGGGCCTTTTTACTTCGGCTATGTGCATGCTTAGCTACGCCAAAGAAAGACTAGCCCCTACTAAGCCAGACGGCTCCTTTGAAAACTGGGTAGTTAGTAGATTTGGAAGAAGACTGTTTGAAATATTCTTTAAAACCTACAGTGAAAAGCTTTGGGGTATCAGTTGCAAAGACCTTGATTCTGACTTTGCGGCACAACGTATTAAAAAACTTAGTCTTATGGAAGCCGTTATTAATGCATTCAAAGGCGGGAAAGGCAATACCCATAAATCTCTTGTTGATCAGTTTTACTATGCCAATGGCGGAACTGGACAGATTTATGAAAAAATGGCTGCTTATGTAGCTCAAAATGGAGGTAACATTCATTTAAGTAAACGTATACACGGACTCTCGGTAGATGGTACTGTAGTGAAAGGAATTATCGACGAAAATCAACAAAATATTGCCTACGATCATGTTATTTCTTCTATGCCCATTACACAATTGGTACAACACTTACCTAGCGCACCAGCGGCAGTTCAAGATGCTGTAAGTCAATTGGAATTTAGAAATACAGTACTGGTATATTTAGAAATTGACGGCATTGATCTATTTCCAGATAACTGGCTGTATGTGCACTCGCCACAGCTAAAAACAGGCAGAATAACGAACTTTAGAAACTGGGTGCCTGAGCTATATGGCGATAAGCAAACCACTATCTTGGTCTTAGAATACTGGTGTAATTTTGACGATGCGGAGTGGAGTATGCCTGACCTAGATTTTGAAAATCTAGCCAAGAAAGAACTTATAGAAACTGGATTACATCAAGGTAAAGAGATTCTCAATAGCCATGTTTTTAAAATACCAAGATGTTATCCCATTTATAAAGTGGGCTATAAGGATCACTTGGAAGTAATGACCGAGTACCTGAAAACATTCCAGAACTTTCAGGCTGTGGGAAGATACGGCTCATTTAAATACAATAATCAAGACCATAGTTTACTCATGGGTATTTTAGCTGCCGAAAATATTGAAAACGGATACGCACATAACCTTTGGGATATCAATACAGATTATGACAGCTACCAAGAAGAAACACAAGATTAGGTCTGGCACAACTGCTACCACATCTACTCCATCGAGATCTAAAAGAACAATTACGTTCCCTGCTAAAGCAGAGATTTTTGCAGCTCTTGCCATTTGCGCAGCAACCGTAGGTTATTTTTTTGCCGAGCAAATTTTTGAAACTCAGTTTTTTTGGAGCAGCTATTGGAGCGATCTATTTGAGCAGTACCTACCCTTCTTCACTTTTAATATAGAGTCTTATCACGCAGGTGAAATTCCATTTTGGAATCCATATAGTTTTGGAGGAACCATACATGCAGCAGACCCTGTTACGCAGTTTTTTTATCCCATCCATCTTATACTTTATCCATTCTTAGAAGTTGGTGGTGATTTCTTTTACCTACTAAGTATGGTGATTGTATTTCATTACGCACTTTTTTTTATGGGGGTTTACCAACTGGGTAAAGCCTTTCAACTCAGTTTTTGGGCGCGCATAATTGCAGCCATTTCACTTACCTTCTCTTGCGTATTGATCTGTCGTTGGCAGTTTTATCCTGTACTTTACACCATTGCATGGTATCCATGGATTATCGCACAATTTGAAAAGATACACCAAGGTGGCAAATGGTACCGTGTTTTTGCTGCATCTATTTTGTTAGCAACAGCATTTTATGCCGGCCATACGCAATACTTTTTCTACTTAGTTCTTATTTTAGCGTTGCAAGCCTTAGTCAATTTAGTACATAAATTTAGGAATAAAGAGTCCTATAAACATATAGCATTGGATGCTGCTAAATATCTGACACCCATTATACTTACATTATTCATTGCAAGTACCCAAATCGCACTAACCAGTGAAACAATTCCCTATACCAACAGAGAAGAAATTAACTTAGACTATGCACAAGATGGTTCGTTAGAGTACAAGCAATTACTTACGCTGGTACACCCAAAGTTATTCGGATGGTTTAAAGGTAACGAGCCCATACAATACCAGTATATGGCAACAGAACGTATCTATCACTACTGGGAAACTTCATTTTACTTTGGAGTAACCGCATTTTTATTTGGTTTTGTTGGCTTTATTTTAGGGTATAAAAACCGTTGGGTACAATGGCTTATGCTCATCTCTGCATTTGGATTGCTCCATGCATTGGGCAAAAACGCATTCCTGTTCGAGATGCTATTTGACCTTCCTGGCTTTGACTTGTTCCGTATACCCGCCCGTACGATGCTGTTTGTCGCTTTTGGTTTTGCGCTTCTTGCCGGTTATGCCTTTGACCACATGGACAAACTGCGCTCCAGTAAAAAAATACTACTCATTGCACTGGCCATTCCCGTAGCTATACTCTTATACCTACTAAGTAAAACAGCATCGGGCACCTTTATGGCAGAACAAGCGGTCAATGCTATTAACAAAGCGGAGATGAGCAAATATTCAAAAGCAGGGGCACTTGCCTCTCTCCTTAGTCTTGTTTTGCTTTCAGGCATGATCTGGTTCAAGGCTTTGCCTAAATGGCTGTATGGAGTTGCTCTTTCATTGCTCATATTCTTTAACTTATCCAATGTCAATAAAGATTATAAAAATAGCACCAGTAATCCTGCCGATCTTCTTACTCAAGAAAAACAATACGTTGCAAAATTGGATGAAGTAAATAACGATGTTGACTTCTATCGTCATAGACCCGGAGATGTAAAAATTCGTCCTATACGCAGAAACCACGGCATGCTTTTTCAGAGTCATGATATAGACGGTTTCTATGCACTTACCCTAAAGCATACCTATCCGAAAGGAATGAATATCGATAAGGTTATGCAAACTACTACTATTCTTGAGCCTAGTTATGGGGCAAATGAAGAAGTAACCGGTATTCAATTATTGAAAACAGAAACTGTACCCTATGTCCGCGTTGTATATCAAACAACACCCTATCATCTCAACACGGTGTACGATAGCTTTGATTTTGTGAATAACGTATTGGTAGACAGTACTTTTGCTACGCAATTGTCATCCTCCATGCCGTCAAGTAGTGAGGACATTTCACTCACGGTAGATAAACCAAGCACACAGCAATTTAAGGTAAATGCTGCTGAAAAAGGCATGTTGGTTATCGGTCGTTTCTTCTCTCCTTTTTGGAAGGCCAGCGTAAATGGTAAAGAAGTTAACGTGGAGCGAGTAAACGGTGCTTATCAAGGCGTAATGTTGGATAAAGGAATTAGTTCAGTAACTATTGCCTATGTATCTCCCGCCGCAGAAAAATACAAATTCGTTTCTATTATTACCCTAATCATTTGCCTTTTGGCATTTGGAGCCTTACGTTTTTATAAGGTGTAATAACACCACGACAATTGAACTTCTTGTTCCGTTGAAAAAAAACGGATTATATCACCCAGAATAACTAATATGGAGTAAAAAATTACGTTTTTTGCACCAATGGAGCTAAACGACATACAGATACAACGTAGGGAGTCACTTTCTAAACTTAGAGAACTGGGAATAAACCCTTATCCTGCCGATGTATATGCCAAAGATTTTTCGAGTACTGAAATAGCAGAACAGTTTGATAATGAGCCAGCTAAATTTGAAAATATCTCATTTGCTGGTCGTATGATGCGTAGACGCATTATGGGTAAAGCAAGTTTTGCTGAATTACAAGACGAGCAAGGATCCATTCAAGCGTATTTCAATAGAGACGAACTTTGTCCTGGTGAGGATAAAACCATGTACCTAGAAGTATTCAAAAAACTTCTTGATTTAGGAGATATAATTGGGGTAAAAGGATATGTATTTCGCACGCAAACTGGTGAACTTTCTATACATGTAAAAGAACTTACCGTATTAAGTAAATCACTTAATCCACTGCCTATGCCCAAAGAGGTAGACGGTAAAATATATGACGCTTTTACAGATCCTGAGCAGCGATACAGAAAACGCTATGTTGATTTAATTGTAAATCCACAAGTACGTGAAACTTTTATTAAACGTACCAAAGCGGTAGCAAGTATGCGAAATTTCCTTACCAACAAAGGGTATATGGAAGTAGAAACTCCCATCTTACAAGCTATCCCAGGTGGTGCTGCAGCGCGTCCGTTTATCACCCATCACAATGCATTAGACATACCATTGTATTTGCGTATTGCCAATGAACTTTATCTAAAAAGACTAATTGTAGGCGGTTTTGAAGGCGTGTATGAATTTGCCAAAGACTTTAGAAATGAAGGTATGGATCGCACGCACAATCCGGAATTTACACAAATGGAGCTCTATGTAGCCTACAAAGACTACATGTGGATGATGGACATGACAGAGCAAATGCTGCGACAAATAGCGGAAGATGTAAACGGAACTTCAGCCGTAGTTTTTGGGGAACATACCATTGACTTTGGTAAAGATTTTGACAGATTGACCATATTTGGCGCTATCGAAAAATATACGGGAATTGATGTTAGCCAAATGAGCGAAGATGAACTTCGTAAAACGGCAATTGAACTGGGAGCAGATGTAGATGAGAATATGGGTTCTGGCAAGTTGATAGACGAAATATTTGGCGAAAAAGTAGAGCATTTACTTATTCAACCAACGTTTATTATGGATTACCCCATTAGTATGTCGCCACTCACCAAAGTGCACAGAAATAATCCTGAACTCACCGAGCGTTTTGAATTAATTGTAAACGGAAAAGAAATAGCAAACTGCTACAGTGAGCTTAATGATCCCATAGACCAACGCGAGCGTTTTGAGGAGCAAGTAAAACTAATGGCACGTGGTGATGATGAGGCCATGTTTATAGATGAAGATTTCTTGACTGCACTAGAATATGGTATGCCGCCTACTGCTGGAATTGGAATAGGTATAGACCGATTGGTAATGCTTCTTACTAATAATGTAAGTATTCAAGAAGTACTGTTCTTCCCTCAAATGAGACCTGAGAAAAAAGCAGAAAGAGTAGTAGAGCTCACCGAAAATGAAAAAGCTATACAACATATTCTTGCGCAAAATGAGGGATCACTAGAAATAGGAACGCTAAAAACCAAGTTAGAATTAAGTGGAAAACAATGGGACGTTGCATTTAAAGGGCTTGCTAAAAACGGTATTACGCAAGTAAGTAAAGTGAATGATATCGTCACAGTTAGCTTAGCCTAAGTACGAAAGCAGAATCCCTTTTGGGATGAGTTGAACGCCTAAAAAACCTAATTTTATAGCCAGCTCGTCATTAACCAGAATGGCCTACTGAGCATAACCAATAATCTAGGACAAGAAATTACGTCTTTTTATCCTCGTGCGGTACATTACGTGATTGATGTATCTCAACTGACACCCGGAACCTATACGCTTCATGTACGCTGTGAGGGCGATTGGACCAGGCAACGGTTTGTGGTAAATCCGTAGTTAGTGAGAGAATTATCTTCTCAGAAATAAGGTGTCGTTTTTATACAAAGTCTTGCCATTGTGGTCCAAACTCAGCGCATCTATTTGTACGTTAGGATGGTCTTTATAACACGGGTCTTTCACCTTTTCCTGTGACTTCTTAACCACAATATGGGTTATGCTATCCAACATTTGAAAAGCGTTTTCACTTAACCTGAAACAGAAATAAAGATTACTTCCGTCTAAGTCGCTTGAGTAGTAGCCGTCAATAGGGTTATCAGTAAGCCAATTTTCTTCTCTTACCGTCTTGTGAAAAAGATAATTATCTCTTAAACTACTGCTAAACGTATCGCCATTATTCACATTCAAAACTTGAATGCGGCCCACCTCTTTTGCATCGTATTGCGAAAAATCTATTGGAATCATCAGCATTTCACCCACGCGTAAATCTTTGTGGCACAACTTTCCACAACTACTGAATAGCATGATAAACGAGAATATGCTCAAAAACGACTTCATAACTCAAATGTATAATAAAAATACATTTAAAATCTCTTGACGCCAGAATTAACCTTTCCTAAACTGGTTTTGACATTAGGTTTACAATCCTGGCTGTGCTGCCTAGTTGGCTCGCGCAATAATCCGTTGCTTTTTGCTTTAAGTATGCACATTCCTTAGGATTAGAGAGCAAATGACTCAGCTGCTTTACCCAGGTTTCGTCGGAGTTAATAACCATAGCAAATCCCTGGTCTACAAACTCTTGTGCCTCTGGAAATTTAGAAATTTTGGGACCAAAAGAAAGATAACAACCCCAAATAGCCGGTTCTAAAATGTTGTGTAATGCACCCGAAAATCCCCCACCAATAAGCGCAAAATCAGCATATTGATAAATGGAAGAGAGCATACCCATAGTATCTAAAATCAGGACTTGATCTGATGCGTTAAAAACACCCTCGGTATATTTTTTGGGAGAAAATTCATGCAATTTATGGGCAATTTCATTTGCTCTTTTAAGATCATGCGGCGCTATAACAATGGCTAGATTATCAAGTTTGCGTGCCAGTAATTGAACGGTCAATAGTTCTTCTACTTCCCAAGAAGAGCCCACCATAAGCAGTTTTCTATTTCCTTTAAATTGCTCAATATCCACATATCGCTTCGCTGTTTGAGCGATGGCGTCTACTCTGTCAAATCGTGTATCTCCTAGATATGCTGCAGCCACTCCGTTATCCTTCAGTAAAATTGCACTTTTAGTATCCGAAGTAAAAATTCCCTTAAATCGCTTAAACAATTGTAAGTAAGGCTTTCCATGCCACGCAAATACAAAATGGTTTGGCCTAAATCGACCATTCACCAAATAAAACTCCACGCCTCTCTTTTGTCCTTCATTAATGAAGTGAAACCAAAAATCGTAACGTATGAAAATTGCTTTTTGCGGCGCATAATCGTGATAAAACTGAGATACATTAGCGGCAGTATCAAGCGGTAAATACATCAACCTAGAAGCATATTTTCCTTTTATCGCCTGAGTGTAGCCACTTGGACTGAAAATAGTAATCAGTATATCTTCCAGATGTCCGTTGGGCAAAAGCTTAGCCAGAAGTGGCAATGCCATTTCATATTCTCCTAATGAAGCGGCGTGTATCCAAAACTTCACAGGTCCTTTTAAAGGCGGTTTTGCGTGTTTTCGTTGGTGTAAAAAATCCTTTAGTTTTGGAGAAATAAGTGCTGCTACTGGCAATATATATTGCGCAACATACGTAGTAACGGTATATCCTATTCTAAACAATACTTTAGTCTATAAAAAACTCTTCATCACTTGCACTCTTGGTATAAATAGGCACAATTATCCCTGCTTTAAAAGCTATAGTCGTATCAAATCGTTTGTCTAAACCTGACTTATTAGCATTGAAATCCCATGTTCTTCTGCCTTGCGTAAATCCTTGATTAAACTCAATACCTGCTCTAAAATGATATTTATTTCTAGATACCAAGTATTGATAACCAATAAACTGCTTTGTGGAAAGTCCATAGGTTAGTTGATCATAACCTGCTTCATAAATTCCATTAAGCTGTGGGATGGTAACTTGAGATGATATTATATCAATTTTGTGCTGCATTACTCCCGCTCCTACCATAAAAAGTATACCTGAGAAAGGCTCATCACTAGGAATATTGAGCAAATATCCCAAATTTATGGTGCCGTAGTTTCCCTTGATGTTTAAACCAATTGCCGAAAAATCACCGTTTTTATCAATAATTTGACCTTGCGGATTATCGATACCGCTAAATAACCCGGTTTCTTTAATGCTATTTCCAAAAAACCAATCGTAATCTACGCCAAACATTAAGTTGTTTTTCAACTTATACTCTGCAGACAGGCCAATGGAAGAAAAATTTTTGAAACGCATAGCTAAATCATTTCCTGGTCTGTGAAAGGCCACGTGCGGAGTAAACAGAAAACCTTTTTTGGTCTTCATCTCTGATTGTGCCGATGCTCCCAAGAATAAAAAAAGGCAAAATACCGCTGCTACTTTTGACATACGCCGCAAAGTAAGAAGAATAATGCATAATTCTAAGCGCCATTTTAGGTTGTCACCACATTGCTTGTCTAATCTACAAGTGTTGGTTTTAAATCATTGAATATCTTTGCCTACTTTAAATCAAAAATTACATGAAAATTACTGTAGTAGGAACAGGGTACGTGGGACTCGTAACAGGAACATGTCTTGCCGAGGTGGGAACAGATGTGACCTGTATAGACATTGATATTCATAAAATTGAAAATCTAAAAAATGGCATTATGCCCATTTACGAGCCTGGCCTAGAAGCCATGGTTACGCGTAACTTTAACAAAGGAAAACTTCACTTTAGCACCCAAATATCCGAAAGCATACAAGGAGCAGACGTTGCCTTTATTGCGGTGGGAACACCACCGGGAGAAGACGGCAGCGCAGATTTACAATATGTACTAAAAGTAGCTTCACAAATAGGAGCAACTATAAATAGCTATGTAGTGGTGGTAACCAAGAGTACTGTTCCTGTGGGCACTGCAGAAAAAGTACGAAGTGCAGTACAAGCAGAATTAGATAAACGTGGCGTAAGCATAGATTTTGACATTGCAAGTAATCCTGAATTTTTGAAAGAGGGTGCTGCGATCGATGATTTTATGAAACCAGATAGAATTGTAGTTGGGGTAGATGCGGACAAAGCACAAGAAACCATGGGCAAGCTGTATAAACCCTTTATTATGAACGGACATCCGCTTATTTTTATGGATATACCCAGCGCAGAAATGACCAAGTATGCTGCTAATTCTATGTTAGCTACCCGTATCAGTTTTATGAACGACATCGCAAACCTTTGCGAAATTATGGGCGCAGATGTAAATGCCGTTAGAAGAGGCATAGGAAGCGATCCACGTATTGGTAGCCGATTTATATACGCAGGTATTGGATACGGTGGAAGTTGTTTCCCTAAAGATGTAAAAGCATTGATCAAAACAGGTGCTCAAAACAACTACAGAATGCGCATTTTGGAAGCCGTAGAGGAAGTAAATGACGCTCAAAAGTCTGTGTTATTCAATAAAATAACCAAATCATTGGGTAACGATTTAAGTGGCAAAACATTTGCCATGTGGGGACTCTCATTTAAGCCCAATACCGATGATATGCGTGAAGCACCGTCACTTGTTTTAATTGAAAAAATAAAAGCTGCAGGTGGCACCGTAGTTGCGTATGATCCTGTGGCAATGCCAGAAACCAAACACCTAATAGGAGATGCCATACATTATGTAGATGAGCCCTATCTTGCGCTTGATAATGCGGATGCGCTCCTACTCGTTACAGAATGGTCTGAATTTAAACTTCCTGACTTTGACGAAGTGTCTAAGCGACTCAAAAATAAACTCATTTTTGACGGCAGAAACATATACGATAAAGCTGAAATGGCAGAATTGGGATATGAATATTATTGCATAGGATCTAACTAAAATGAAAAAAATACTAATAACGGGAGGCGCAGGATTTTTAGGTTCACACCTATGTGATAGATTTATAAAAGAAGGTTATTATGTTATCGCTATGGATAATCTCATTACCGGATCTATGAGTAACATCGAGCATTTGATGTCCTTAGAAAACTTTGAATTTTATCACCACGATGTATCAAAGCACATTCACGTGCCTGGTGAGCTTGACTATATTCTTCATTTTGCCTCACCCGCCAGTCCCATAGATTATTTAAAAATCCCTATACCTACACTTAAAGTAGGCAGTTTAGGAACCCATAATTGCCTAGGACTTGCCCTAGCTAAAGGTGCTAGAATGCTCATTGCAAGTACCAGTGAAGTATATGGAGATCCATTGGTACATCCTCAAACAGAAGACTATTGGGGAAATGTAAACCCCGTTGGACCACGAGGAGTATATGATGAAGCAAAACGTTTTCAAGAAGCAATGACCATGGCTTATCATACCTTTCATGGTGTAGAAACGCGTATAATCCGCATATTTAACACCTACGGACCACGTATGCGCCTTAATGATGGTAGAGCTCTCCCTGCTTTTATTGGACAAGCCTTGAGAGGAGAAGATATTACCATTTTTGGAGATGGCAGTCAAACTAGAAGTTTTTGCTACGTTTCTGATCTGGTAGAAGGTATTCATAGATTACTCATGAGCGATTACGTTCAACCTGTAAATATTGGAAATCCAGATGAGATTAGCATCTTAGATTTTGCACAAGAAATTATTGCACTAACAGGAACCAACCAAAAAGTAGTTTTTCATGATTTACCCAAAGACGATCCCAAACAACGCAAACCTGATATCAGCCGAGCTCAGGATTTACTAGGATGGGAACCTAAAGTAGGTAGAGCAGAAGGCTTAAAAATAACCTACGATTACTTCAAAAGTTTGCCAGAAGAAGATTTATATAAATACGCACACCCAAGAGAATTTTAACCAATGAGTTACTACGCACACGAAACAGCTATTATAGACGAAGGTTGTACCATAGGAAACGGAACTAAAATTTGGCATTTTAGCCATATCATGCCTAACTGTATACTTGGCGAGAGTTGTAATATTGGCCAAAATGTGGTTATCAGCCCAGAGGTTGTATTGGGGAAAAATGTAAAAGTTCAGAATAATGTAAGTCTATACACGGGAGTTACGTGTGAAGACGATGTATTTTTAGGTCCTAGCATGGTATTTACCAATGTGATTAATCCTCGAAGTGCCGTTATTCGTAAAGAGGAATATTTAAAAACAACGGTAAAAAAAGGAGCTAGCATAGGAGCTAATGCCACCATAGTTTGCGGTAACGACTTGGGAGAATATTGCTTTATAGGAGCTGGCACGGTGATTACCAAGGAGGTATTGCCTTATGCGCTTATGGTAGGAAATCCAGGAAGACATATAGGGTGGATGAGTAAGTTTGGGCATCGACTAAGTTTTGATAATGAGGGTATCGCAATATGTCCAGAAGGTAGTGAAACATATCAATTAAAGGATGGAAGAGTCACCTGTTTAGGTTAATTAAAAAATTGTAAAAAAGAATTTGTAATATAAAGTACACGCTTATATTTGCAGCCCTTTAAAAGGGGGTTTGGTGGTTAAACATCAGGCATTTAAAAAACATTACGGTCCGGTAGTTCAGTTGGTTAGAATACCTGCCTGTCACGCAGGGGGTCGCGGGTTCGAGTCCCGTCCGGACCGCAAAAAGTCTCTCTTCACGGAGGGACTTTTTTTGTTTATAGCTTGTAAATCAGTCACTTAAATTATACAGTCCTTTTTTGTTTATTCAATTTGTATACAGTCCCGTATACAGTAAAACTTTTGATACCATAAATTTGTCGATTTCTTACCTTTACCGCTGCAATCATGAATGATGCTTCCCAATACAATTATTCGTCAGATTGGCTTCTAAATGGATTAAATTTATAGGGAACCATTTTTTTGACGTAAAAATAATATTTCTTGATTTCTTTCTGCGATAATCTTTTGATTTTATGCAAGAAGAAGGTTATGATTACCAATCTCCAAGTTCAGAAGCCTTTTTCCTTTAATAAACACTGATTTCTTTTTTAATACAGATATATTCACCGCAATCAATTTAGATTTTTACTTTTGCCCATCATAAATAACACGCTTATGGCAGTATTATTAGATTTCGAGAAACCCTTAGAAGAATTGTTGGAACAGCTTGAAAAAGCCCAAGCCACACATGACAAAGGAAATGTAGACATGAGCGATACCGTTGCTCAGCTTACTAAAAAAATAAATAACGAGAAAAAAGACCTTTATAAAAACCTATCAGGTTGGCAAAAGGTACAAATCTCCAGACATCCAGACAGGCCATATACGCTTGACTATATTGCGGCTATTGCTAAAAATTTTATCGAACTACACGGCGATAGAAACGTAGGCGATGACAAAGCAATGGTGGGCGGTTTAGCGCAAATAGACAATCAGAATGTGATGATTATAGGCCAACAAAAAGGCCGAACCACCAAAGAGCGTCAGTACCGTAATTTCGGAATGCCTAACCCCGAAGGGTATCGCAAAGCATTGCGCTTAATGCGTATGGCTGAGAAATTTAACATGCCAGTGATATGCCTTATAGACACTCCGGGTGCATTCCCAGGTCTTGAAGCAGAAGAACGCGGACAAGGTGAGGCTATTGCCAAAAACCTTATGGTCATGGCCACGCTTAAAGTACCTATCATTTGCGTTGTAATAGGCGAAGGTGCAAGCGGTGGGGCCCTTGGAATTGGCGTAGGAGACCGCGTTTTTATGTTAGAAAATACGTGGTATTCTGTCATTTCACCCGAAAGTTGCTCTTCCATTCTTTGGAGAAACTGGGATAATAAAGAGTGGGCAGCAGATGCGTTGAATTTAACCTCTGATAAAATGTTGGCCAATAAATTAATTGATGGCATAATCCCAGAACCGCTAGGCGGCGCACATAACGATCCAGAAACAATGTTTAAAACGCTTAAAAGTGAATTCAAAAAGACACTAAAGGAACTGACCGAACTAGATAGTGCTACCCTGGTAACTCAGCGTATCAACAAATTTAGCGCGATGGGATCATTTATTGATGCTAAGTAAATAATCTAAGGTTTCTGGACCCAGATTAAATAACGCATCTAATACACATACATTCTCGCAAAAAGGAATCTTGCTATCAAATACCTGTGGGTAAGCCGGATTTGAACATGCTTCCATTTCTTTAAAATAAACAGCAGTAACATTATTTATTTCTAGTGGCGTTTCAATTTTTAATATATCCCACAAGGTACTTACGATAGCTAAATTGTAGTCCAGTAAATATTTTTCGTTGGCGAGTATTTTAGGCTTTATTTTATAGTCGTAGTAAAGGAAAAAAGGGGATTTCTGGTATGCGTTTTCTATACCTCTCCACCATTCTATTTGCCATTTGTCTGTATAATCTATTTCAACATCACTATAGGCACCTTTTCGGGTTTGCTTTATAGTGGGTACGCTTATCTTTAAGCGACCATTGGCAGTTACAATCTCGCATTGCGATAGGCTAGACTGTTTCTGAAAGGTATGAAGCGTTGTAATGACGGGTTTACTTTCATTAACCAAAGAACCCCAGTAACCAATTGAACCAATACAAGGCAAAAACATCGGTCAAACTTAGCGCATTAATTACAAAAAAGCATTGAATCATCTGCCAGTTCCCTGAGTAAATTATTCATGGTGACTTTTAAAACAGGATGAACAAAGTTAGGCACAATATCACATACGGGCTTAAGCACAAAAACACGTTCATGCATATGAGGATGTGGAACAGTAAGCGCTTCGGTTATCACTTGTTTGTCTTCATAAAAGAGAATATCAATATCTATACTTCTAGGTCCCCACTTCTTGGTTTTTACACGACCCATCTGAAGCTCTATAGCTTGGAGTAATGCTAAACAGTCATCTATAGATTTATGAGTTTCAAGATACAATGCCATATTTATAAATTGTGATTGATTGGTTTCTCCCCATGGAGGAGTGGTGTAATAGTTACTACACACACATTTCATTTCGAAGAATTCTTCTATATGCTTAATAGCCTGACGTATATAAGCGTATCTATTCCCTAAATTAGAGCCTAAACTTAAAACCAGCTTTTTTTTCATTACCTTCGTTTGGTCAGATGGAAGATTTACTACGATTCATACCTTTTATACTCTACGGACTATATCTATTGTTTGGTAAGCGCAAAGAAAAGAAACTAACTGCACAAAAGACTTCCCAACCTGTTAAAAGAAAAACGCAGCCAACAAGTACTCCCACGTTAGCAGAAATTCTTCAAGAGCTTAGAGGTGAATACCACTCTCAACCAGTAGAAGAAGAGCCTAATGTTCGTTCTATAGAAAATGTGGAGAAAGAAGAACGTCAGCACGATTTTGCACAAGAAAACAAAGTGGCCGAGGCAAAGAAGGCTAGCTTAAAGAGGGCTAAAAAAGAGTTAGAAACTCTTCTAGTGGAAGAGGAAATAAACGATGACGATATAGACTTCGACTTGCGCCAAGCCATTATTGCTCAAACTATCTTAACCCGTCCAACGTACTCGTATTTTTAGCCTTAAACAGCCAATATTTTTGGCCAACAAAGGTAAATAGGGCGCTTAGGCCAGTAGCTACAATAAACGCGAACACCTTATTTAATTTTACGGTAATCATGTTGCTAAGAATCCCTTGACTATCTCGTAAAGAAGCTATGAATTCAAAATTGGGCAACAATTCATACGCATACTGATTAGCCGAGATGTTAATAATCATCGCTATTAAATACAACAGTGAAAATAAAAGAAGTCTCTTGCTATCCTTGTCTTTCTGACGCCAAGTCCAAAATTTATTTAAATTATATGTTACCAGCATCCCAGAGCAAAAACTAATACCCTTACTTAGGTTCATTGGCAAATATTGAGATACGGCAAAATAGACAATAAAGTCAACCGTAACGGCAAGTAAACCGCTGATGATAAACTTGGTTAATTGCTTACTAGCTTGGTAAAAGGCCATTGTGCTTTATGCTAAATTAGATGGCAAAATTAGCCGATTATCTTTTATATCTGCGTGCAAGCCAAATCGAAGCGCTTTGTTTAGTTTTTGATGCCCCGCCTCAAAGCCAAAATAGATGGGGTAACCATATTCTGCAGTGTGTTCTATGATTATTTGTTCTGCATCTTTGCCAAAAGGAATAGTATTATCCCTCATATCACTCATCCCTCCAACTATTAGTCCTGCTAGATTATCTAATTTCCCCGTTCTTTTTAGATTCATCATCATTCTATCTATATGGTATAAATATTCATCCAAATCTTCTAAAAATAACAGTTTACCTCTTGTATCAATATCCGACGCAGATCCGCATAAACTATACAACATACTTAAGTTTCCGCCTACTAATAAACCAGAGGCATCCCCAGACTGATTTAAATGATGCGCAGGCAAATCATAGGATATGTCGGCTCCAAACAAACAATCTATCAATGTTTCATTGTTTATTTTTTCTTCATCCGTAGGATTTTCACTCATATTTATGGGCATTGTACTATGAATAGTAGGTGTACCATATGTTTGATGTATATGAGAATGAAAAACGGTCACATCACTAAAACCCACAAACCATTTATTTTGCTCAGCCAGCGGACTTAAATCCAATTGGTCTATAATCCTTACACAACCATACCCTCCCCTCGTGCTTATTATCGCTTTTACCTCATGATTATTGACAAACCCCTGAATATCGTGAATCTTTTCTTCTTCTGTTCCGGCCATCTGACCATGACGGTTAAATACATTTTTGCCCACTAAAACACGTAAACCGTGTTTCTCAAAAAACCGTATAGCG
>Ga0115546_1000426_pt1 | contig 29107 bp, 24 predicted proteins | sample COGITO_mtgs_1004_FD_87186 | JGI IMG/M metagenome (GOLD analysis project Ga0115546, IMG submission 87186) | Pelagic marine microbial communities from North Sea - COGITO_mtgs_100413 | ecosystem: Environmental > Aquatic > Marine > Epipelagic | place: Germany:Helgoland, sampling site Kabeltonne...
CCACGATTGCTCAGGCTGTCGCTATTCAATGCCCGCTCGATTGCGTTTTGGCTCTTTGTCGTTGGTGGAATGGGTGGCCGCAAGTTTGCAGATCTGCGGATGTCTGCTTTGCGCCGTCGGAGCGTACGCGGGTCTGGTTCAGAGCCAGTGACTCTTTGGGACCATTGCTTTAGCTGTGAGAAGAGGTTGGCCACTTCAGTAGATTCTCCAGGCGGGCTGATCGCCGCTGACAAACGTTGCGCTGACGGACGGTTGACGGGCTTGATTAATGGACTAGCGTAAATGCTACCACGGGGTCTAAGGACTACAGGCTGCTTGTGGACGGTTCATATTTTCTTCTTACTACGGCCCTGATCGCTTTATTGCAGGTGCTAGTTGATACGTGGTAGGGATGCCTATAGATGTCGTTTGATGGATGTCATTAGACTAGTATCATCCGGACTAACGTTATCCGAACTACAAGCTGCGAGTGAATTACCCGCTAACTAGGCTGCTGTGACCTAGTGCGATCGCAGTAACTAACATTCCCAACACTAAAAAGGGCTGAGCGCTGGCCTGATACTTCACGTCGTTCTCCAAAGGATTGCGTAGGAAGTACATGTCTTGAAAGGTGATTTGCGGAATGATCAAAAGAATGAGCAGTACCGCATACAGATTCTTATGAATGCTCATAAGATAAGCGGCCATGCCACCTTGAAAAATATCAATCATCAGTACGCAAATCCAGGCAGCGGTTTGGATGCCAAACATCACGGGCAGGGATTTAAGCCCTAGCTGGCGATCGCCTTCTACCGCTTTAAAGTCATTCACGACCGCGATGCCTAATCCGGCCATACTGTAAATCAAAGTTAGGACGATAACGGTGGCGTTGAGTTCGCCGAACAGGGCGTGACCCGCCCACCAGGGCAGCGCGATGTAGCTTGCACCCAGAGCGTAGTTGCCCAGCCAGCCATTCTTTTTTAGCTTTAGCGGCGGCGCTGAATATATATAAGAGACTAAAGAACCACCCAGTGCAAGCGCGGTAATCGTGGGGAAGTCGTGCTGCGCCCAGTGGTCTAAACCGTAGGCAACGGCGATGCCGCCCAATAGCAGCACCCAGATCTGCACCCGAACTTGACCGAGCGAGATAGCACCCGAAGGAATCGGTCGATTGGGTTCGTTGATGGCGTCTAAATCACGGTCGTAGTAGTCATTAATCGTTTGAGTATAGCCGGTGAGTAAGGGGCCAGACATCAGCATACAGGCTGCTGAAATAAGGACATTCTCGACTGTCCAGGTGAATCTGCCGGAGGATGCCGCACCGCAAACCACGCCCCAAATGAGCGGAATCCAGGTGATGGCTTTCATCAACTGGAGGCGAATTTTCCAGATAGAGGTTTCGCCTGCTTCTGCGCCTTTCATCCCTAAAAGCTGCCGGGCTTTGCCGGTGGAACTTTCTGCAGCCTCTACTGCAACTGCTGATTCCGATATCGGGTCTTCGGACATAAGGACTCCGTGAAAGGGTAAGTGATAGTCAGACGCAGGTCGGTTCTACGCAATGCCAGCTAGCTGAAAAGTAAGCCGCTGCTAAATAATAGAACAGCTTTAGACAAACGTTAGCCGAACGAGATGATGAGGTAGCCGTCTTGAAATTTTGCGCCGGTGACTGAGCGACCGTTTAGCGCAGGCGGTAAGGATAAATTGTGGCGCTGGTCGCCTGCTTCTACGGTGACTTCTGGGCCGTACTGAGTGAGCTTTACCTGGGTTTTGTCGAAGCTAGGTAGAAATAGCTTAACGGTGCTGCTAGCAGTATCTACGCTCATCGAGTTGGGAACGCTGACTGGATCGGTAAGGGGTGGCAAGGCGTCGATAACCGGCTGCCAGCGACTGTCGCTTGCGCCGTGCGGCAATGCCGTCACTGGGATGGGCGCAAAGGCAGATTCAGCAGCTTGCGGGTTGCTAGGCTGACCTGGATAGGGCTGGTTGGTGAGTGCGCCAGCTACGGTGAGGCCGATTTGCTGCGCGGCGCTCCAGAGATATTTACCGGTGGCGATCGCCACTTCATCTTCAGTGGTGACTACATAGGCGCGTAGCTGCATCGGATCGCTCACGAGCGCTTTTCCTTTCTCGACCATGCTCTCTACGCTTTGGGTCTCGGGCTGATTCCAGATATCGCCCGACATGCCGCCGCTGAGGATTGCGCCGGTAATCGGCGCGATAAATGGAGAGATAGAGCGATAAAACTGAGAGTCTTGAAAAACTTTTTTGAAGCGGCGGAAGTACCAGTCGATGCCGCCGATTGCGCCCCACATTCTCAACGTAGACTGATCGCCTGCACCGTCGTGTACGATTACGTCGTACTGGTTGCTTTCGGAGTACTCGCGAATTGCGTTTAGCGCTAAGAAATCGTCCATTCCGGGGACGACGCTGAGTTCTTGCCCGTACACGGCCTTAAAGAAGGGGTCTCTTAAGTACTGAGCTTCAAAGCTTTTGAGCTTTTCCCAGTTTTCGTCAACTAGCGCGGTAGAGGAGAGCTGCACGGCCTGAAAGTTTTGGCCTGCTAAATCTACGGGGCTAGCCTTTGGGCCAACTTCAGTGCCTAGCAGTATAGAAAGGGCTGGTCCGGCTTCTTGGGAGATGAGAAGAACTCGCTTGCCTTCGGCTGATAGCTTTTGAGCGGCTGCGATCGCAACAGTAGATCGGCCCGTGCCGCCTTTACCAAGAAACGTGAGAATCAGCGTCATAGTTGAAGAGTGAAGAGGGTAGTATTTGGCCGATAAACTTGCTTGCTAGAGGGCGAGAGCTTACCGGCTTAAGCAGATTGAACGGAAGGTAAATCGAGGTAAATCGAACTTACGATAGGCCCAAAACTAGGGAGCCTTTTGATCTGCGTTTCTTAGTTCGATGGGCGCAGTTCGTCTTCAAAAAACCAGGTAGTGTAGTTATCTGAGTCAAACTTCACGAGTGCGCCGATGTTTTTCCCATCTAGCACCTTAAAGTCTTTTACAATGCCCGTTTGGCCCAGTCTTGCGCCTACGTCCTTGGAGACGCGATCGCGCATCCGGCGCACCTGAACTTTCTGTCCGATTTCCAAATCCATATGTAATAACTGTATCCTTACTGAACCAATTCAAAACGGATAGCCGACTATCTACTAGCTAACTGTCCATTCAGCCTTCAGTTTATCAGCGACCTGTGCCCGATTGCGGAGTATTTTGCCATGCTTGCCAAACGAATTCTTCCCTGCCTCGATGTCAAAGCGGGCCGCGTCGTTAAAGGGGTTAACTTCGTCGATCTTAAAGATGCGGGAGACCCGGTAGCGCTGGCCAAGCTGTATAACGAAGCGGGTGCGGATGAGCTGGTGTTTCTAGATATTACGGCCACGCATGAAGATCGCGGCGTGATTTATGACGTGATTTACCAAACCGCTGAGCAGGTTTTTATTCCACTCACAGTGGGCGGCGGCATTAGCTCAATTGATACGATCAAAAAGCTGCTGCGAGCTGGGGCTGACAAAATTAGCATTAACTCAGCGGCGGTGCGCGACCCGGAGCTGATTGACCGAGCGAGCGATCGCTTCGGCAACCAGTGCATTGTGGTCGCCATTGATGCTAGACGCCGGGTGCAGGCCGAAGGTGCTGAACCCAAGTTGGATGTGTTTGTAAGAGGCGGGCGAGAGAATACCGGACTAGACGCTGTGGATTGGGCCTGCGATGTCGTGCGGCGTGGGGCAGGCGAACTGCTGATTACGAGTATGGATGCGGATGGAACGCAGGCTGGATACGACCTAACTTTGACAAAGGCGATCGCTTCGAAGGTGAATGTTCCTGTGATTGCCTCTGGGGGAGCTGGCACCTGCGAGCACATCCACCAAGCCCTCACCGAAGGCAAAGCCGAGGCTGCGCTACTGGCTTCTCTGCTTCACTTTGGACAGCTCAGCGTGGCGCAAATCAAACAGTATTTAAGCGATCAGCAGGTAGCCGTACGGCGGTGACTGCCGGTGAAACATTACTAAAATATTACAAAATGTATCGCTTGGTGATAGTCTCGCTATGTTTAGAGGGCTAAGGCTGGCGATTAAATGAAAGCCGCCGATATTACTAGCCGTCTGTAAAGTTCGGTTTTTACAGCCGCTGCCGCCATTTCCCGGCTTCGACCTATTCTGAGATTTCTGTTAACATCTGTAAAGAAGAATGATTTCTTTCTTTAAGAATATTTTCTAAGAAGAGCGGTCAATCTCAGCGCTTGTAATTTGGCGCTGGTTTGGCAAAAGGCTTTTTACTCAACTCCTATTTTTTGGAAGCTATTCGCCGCCTGCAATGATATTTTTGACGTTGATAATTGTAATTGGTCTGGTCTTTTGGGCGCTGCGCCTGATGGATAGAGCGGTCGCAAATCAGGAATTCTCGCTGATGCTAGCGGGCTTTCTGGTGGCATCGTCTGCGGCTGCGATGGTCGGCGTTTACTTTTTGATGAGCGACTACTTTATGTTTGTTAATCAGGCAAACGGCGCATTTGACAGCTATGACACCATGATGAATGAGAGCGAGCTGCCTAACTGGTTCGAGCCGGTAGAGGCTCCCGCTCCTGCTTTGACTGACGAAGGCTAATGCCTCTAGCGCCTTTAGGGTTCAGTTTTTGCTTGCGTTCTGTATTTGTGTTTTGTACTTATGTTCTGTGCTTGCGTTTTGTTTAGCTGCCTAGCGCCTGCGTGAGCGCGTCCCAAGTAGACGGGCCAACGATGGCATCTACTACTAACCCCCGATCAGACTGAAAGGCTCTGACCGCTTCCTGAGTGAATTTTTCATATTTGCCATCAACCGCTCCCTGGTAGTAGCCGAGTGTCGTTAGCTCTCGCTGTAGCTGGGAGACGGCTGGGCCTTCTATATCGGGGCGCAAAATAGGCGGCCCGGAAACGTCTTCTGGTGCTTGCGCTGTCACCGGTTCGGGATCGATAGGAACTTGGCTCGCCGGAATGGTAGCGACATCGCCAGGTGCTGGTAGCAGCTTTGCCCAGGTCGATGGCCCAGTGATGCCGTCGGCAGAAATACCTGCAGCGGATTGGAACTGAGCGACGGCATCTTGGGTGGCGGCGGTGTAGCTGCCGTTAATTTCACCAGGGTAGAATCCTAAGAGCTTGAGGGTGGCCTGTAGCTGGCTAACTGAGCTGCCTGTACTGCCTTCTGCTAGCAGCGGATAGTTTTGCGCAATGAGTATGGTGGGCGCTGCTAACGCGCTAGCGCTTGTGAAAACGGTGAAGAGAACGCTGCTAGCAATCCCCGCGAGAATGGGCTTAGCTACCGCAGCCAGCTTTTGGCGAGGCTTTGTCTCTCGGAGTAGATGGGCCATTGGGGTATCGCTTAACGTATATGAGCTTGACATATGAAGTTGGGATGCCGATATCAATAAAAGTCTCATCAATATACGAGAATACAATTTTACAAGCAAAGCCAGATAGGCCAATTTATCAATGAGATCGCTAGGTGGCAGGCGAAATGGTGTGATTCAGCGAGCGGATACTGCTCGGCAGATAGGTCGATCGATAGGGCATAGGCAACTATGCGATTGCTTTCAAGGCGCTTTGCTGGGCATCCATTTACTGCCGACGGCGCTTTGCCCTATACGCGCTGCTTCAGACTGGCCTTCAGACTTGTCTCTAGCGCGATCGCGCATTCAGCAGGCGGTTGATTGTTCGCTAGCTCAGACGCGATCTTTTGTACTTGGGCCTAACGATTGGACCGTAGATCTTGGCCTACAGAACCCAGCGCTTTTGCTGCCTGCTTGTGTTCCTGTTTTACTGCGCTATCACGATAGTTGGAGAAGGCGCTTCGATCGGCTGATGCTGCTCCAATTACAAATGGATAGTTTGCAGGCAGATGCGGCTAGGGTTTGGCTGGGTGCGATCGCTCAAAGCCTGATGGTCGGTGATCTGCTCGAAGTTTTGAGCTTTGACGATTTGCAGCTGGCATCCAAAACAGACTGGCTCGCCTGGTTGACTGACTGCGCGGAGCGATATCGGATTGCGCCCTCACTCCACGCTCAATACGAGGCGCTGCTGTGCGCCATGAGGGGCGCTGGTGCTATAAGGGCGCAGCCTGGCGATGCCCTAGGTGACGATGACGAAAGTCGGCGGTCGTTCGTGGTTGGGGTGAGGAGTGCGCTAAATTGCCCGGAGAGCTATGTTTTGGCTGTTCAGTGTTTATCTGGGTATCCTTCGAACCGTACTGCTGTATTAGGCGATGTTGTATTAGGCGATGCCGCCCAAACTGATGGTCAAGAGGCCGCTCGTGCTACAGAGGCGATCGCGTCTGACTGGACGGCCGCTTTTGTTGCCGGGTTGCTATCGGGCGCATTTGGCGGTGGCAGCAGTCTACCTGCGCTCTGGCGGGCTCGTTTAGATGTCGATATCCCTCAAGATCTAGCCGCTAGGCTGTTTAGCCTTTGGGCAGGAGAGCTTTCTAGCGCGAGTCTGTCAGATTGAGGAGTAATCGGTCGAAAAAATGCATACTATAATGTCGAGATGACCAAGCTCTTGATAGTGGGTTTGGCTTTCCGTCATAGTTTTGGCTACTTTGCTGCTCGCGGTCCACTCTACGACAGCTCCTTAAGACGGCATTGGATTAGACCTCATGAGTGTTCTTCGCTACATCACCCGTCGGGTTCATCAAATCTGGTCATCCTCTTTTTTGCGATTAAAACACCCTGGTCGCTATCTCAAGCGGCAAATTAATCGTCGCTACGCAGACTGGTCTAACGATGTTCAGCGATTTTTCCCTTTGGTGCAATCGCCTTCTGATAATTCAGACGAATCAGGGAACCGCTTAGATCGGCGGACTCATCATCCCGACGTGCGCGCGATCGGGGCCGAAAGGCGATCGCCGCGTGGTCGTCAGCGCAAGCGAGTGCCTATGACGAATCATTCTGTCGGTAAGATGCTGATCTCTAAGCAATCGTCTAAAAGAAATCGCGCGATCGCGCTGTTTGCTGTTTTGCTCCTAGCAACCTGCTTTGGGCAGCGATTCTACAATCAGCCTGGCCTTGCGATTAATTCGCTTTCTACCCAAACGTTTTACGCTCCGAAAAGTGCAGTTGTCGTTAATGAGAAAGAGACTGAGCGCCGCCGCGAAGAAGCCCGTACGGGTACGGTAGAAGTGCTCAAGATTAATACGGAAGTGACTAATGCGGCGGCGGCTAAGCTCAATGCGCTGCTAGCACAAGGCCGTGAGCTAAGAGATCAAGCGGGCAGCCCGCCGTTTCTCAATCCGCAGACGCTCTCTAAGCCGACTCAAGAATTTTTGTTTCAAGCTTCGAACGCTCAGTGGTCTGAAGTCTGGGGACTCGCGCTGCGCCCAGATATATCAGCCGCTCAGTTCATGGATAGTGCAGAAGCGCCTGTGGCAACGGTAGAAAGTGCAGAGACGAATGAGGCATCTGCAAAAGAAGGAGAAGAAAAGGCTGATAAAGCGCCTAAAGTGCAACCGCTACCGGCAAGCGTGCAACAGCAAGTTCGTGCCTTTGTGCCCGACGAGGTGTTTGCGTTAAAGGAACTGTTGGCCTACAAAGCCCTGGCTGATACGGTCGGGCTAAGTTCTCTAAAAACTCAGATGGACGGTCGGCGAGATCTGTATCAGCAAGAGGCCGCAGAGCTAATCGCCGAGCTAGCAGCAAGCAGCGGGCAGGGCCATCCGCTGTATAACGCTCAAGCTTTTGATCTATCAGAAGATGAGTGGCTAATACTAGAAGATACGACGCGTCAGATCTTTGGTGAAATGATGCAGCAGGGCATCCATAAAGGTGCGCCCCCAGATCTCATTCTGCGAGCGATTGAACTTCGCATTCCGTCCGATCTTCCCACTTCAGTGAGAACGCTTACGGCCAATGTGGTTGCCTATGCGATTACGCCCAACCTAACGATGGATTTGGATCGCACTCGCGCTTTGGCTAATCAGAAAGCGGGCGAGATTGAGCCGGTAGTGCTAGAGGTAGCAAAAGGCGATCTGATCGTGAGAGCGAATCAGGCGATTGATCAGGACGCGTTTTTGCTGCTGGATCATTTTGATTTGAGCGATCGCTATTTCAACTGGCTGGGTCTGTGTGGATTTAGTTTACTGATTGCCGCTGGAACTGCTTTGTATTTCTGGATCGATTACATTCAGGCCCATCAGCTTCAGCCTAGAGACCACTTTCTAGTGTTGCTGCTGTGTTTGGTTGTTTCGCTGTTAGCTTTGCTGAAGGTTCCTACGGTGGGGCTTCCGGCAGTTGGTCTGCTAGTAGGTAGCTTTTACGGTTCGGCGCTGGGGCTAACGGTTGTGGGACTGCTGGCGGTGGCGCTGCCAATTGGTACGCCAGTGAGTACAATTCCGCTAATTACGGGTGCGTTAGCCGCAATTTTGGGCACTTGCATTGCACCGCAGCTGCGATCGCGTGAGGAATTTGCGCTGCTAGGCGGCTTTGTAGGCCTTTCTCAGGCCCTGGTTTATCTCCTGCTGACGCTAATTCGCTCTACCGTTTCTGCGCCTCTGTGGCAGGCGGTGTTTGTAGGGTCTGCCATGCACGGCCTTTATGGCATTGCTTGGAGCGTCGTCGCGCTGGGGGTAAGTCCTTATTTAGAGCACCTGTTTGACGTGGTGACACCCATTCGCTTGGCTGAGCTATCGAACCCGAATCGACCCCTGCTGAAGCGTTTGGCGGCTGAAGCGCCAGGTACGTTTCAGCACACGATGTTTGTGGCTAATTTGGCCGAGGCGGCGGCTCGCAGCTTAGGCCGCAACGTAGAGTTGGTGAGAGCCGGTACGCTCTATCACGACATTGGTAAAATGCACGACCCGCAGGGCTTTATCGAAAATCAGATGGGAGGGCCTAATAAGCACGATCTGATTGACGACCCCTGGCAGAGCGCTCGCATTATTAAGAAGCACGTAACGCAAGGACTGGTGATGGCCCGCAAGTATCGGTTGCCTAAGGCGGTGCGGGCGTTTATCCCTGAGCACCAAGGGGATATGAAGATTAGCTATTTCTATCAGCAGGCTAAGGCGCTCCAGGAGAAAGAGCCGACGCTCGTTGTGGATGCGGCTGACTTTAGCTATGACGGGCCGACGCCCCAAACGCCTGAGACGGGAATTACAATGCTGGCTGATTCTTGCGAGGCAGCGCTGCGATCGCTGAAGCCCGATGCGGCGATGGACGAAGCCTATACGATGGTTAACAAAATACTGCGGGCGCGCTGGCGCAGCGGGCAGCTAGCCGACAGTGGCCTAACTCGCGAAAACATGAATACGGTAGCCAGCGTGTTTATTCAGGTATGGCAACAGCACAACCACAAACGAATCTCTTACCCAAAAGAAACGAACGTCGAGAAGAGAACAGTTGCTGGAGAGCTGGTTGTAGGATCTGAAGCGCAGGCGTGATTCACCTTACTCACCTTGGCATATTGATGATTTGCGAACTGCCTTTTGCACTAGGAAGCGCTGTGCGAGCAGTTACGTTGCAATGCCAAGGACTTAGATTGTTTGCTTGGATGCTCGATCTTAGTTCTTTTGTACTATAGTCTTTTGATCTGATCGTTAGCGCTACCTCTACCCTCTACTTGCAAGAAAAGCAGCTGATGGCCGTAGAGAACTTTCAGGGGCGCTGGCCATTCTTATGGCGATCAAAACTCTGCTCGTTCAAGCGATGGAGGTGTATCTATTCACTCAGAATTCACTGTGAAATATGTCTATGGTTCATTACGAGCTATCTGCATGTAGCCTTAAATGTTTGTTACAAATGGCTGCTAAGTCACTGCTCGCAATCATTATCTTAATAATTGCGTAAGGCTAAAAGCGTCTTATAGTTCTTAAGAAAGTTATTGGCAATAACGCTTTTCTTTTGCTGATATCTTCCCTCTAACTCCCTGTCCGTAGTCGTTTCGCGTTGAGATAGCTATGAGCGAACTTGCCAAATAGTGGGCTAATCTCTAGAACAACAGAAAATTGGTTGAGCCAAACTCTCTCATAAACGTTACAATAGTTAATATAAAAAGCGCTTATACGAAAACAGTAAATGAATTTCTGTTACCTCAGCCCACCGCTACGCGATTATCCCAATGAAAGCTGCTGCCTCTAGCGATCTTGTCCGTACCTATCTCAAAGAAATTGGTCGCGTACCGCTGCTAACCCACGAGCAAGAAATTATTCTGGGCAAACAGGTCAAGCAAATGATGAACCTGCTAGCAGTGCAGTCTGAACTAGCTGAGAAGCTGGATTGTGAGCCTAGCCGATTAGAATGGGCCGACGCCGCTCAGCTTTCTGAGAGCGAGCTAAATGCGACCATTTTGGCGGGTGAGCGGGCCAAGCAAAAAATGGTAGAGGCCAACTTGAGACTAGTGGTTTCTGTCGCGAAGAAATATATCAAGCGCAACGTGGATTTGCTCGACTTGATTCAAGAGGGCACCATCGGGATGCAGCGCGGGGTAGAAAAGTTTGACCCGGCGAAGGGCTATCGGTTTAGTACATATGCCTACTGGTGGATTCGCCAAGCGATTACGCGGGCGATCGCAGAAAAGAGCCGCACCATTCGCTTGCCGATTCACATTACCGAAAAGCTCAATAAAATTAAGAAGGCCCAGCGTCAGCTCACGCAAAAAACTGGCCGTACGCCGACTATTCCTGAGATATCTGAGGAGACTGGGCTAACCATTCAGCAAGTCCGCGATTATCTAGATCGATCGCGTCAGCCGCTGTCTTTGGACATGCGCGTGGGCGATAACAAAGATACTCAACTGAGTGATTTGCTAGAAGACGACGGCCAAACGCCTGAAGATTTCGCTACACAGTCTTCTTTGAAAAGAGATTTGCGATTGCTCATGGCCGATCTTACCCCTCAGCAGCAAACCGTTATTTCACTCCGCTTTGGCCTCGAAGACGGAAAAAATATGACGCTGGCTAAAATTGGCGCAATCTTAGACATCAGCCGCGAACGCGTTCGTCAAATTGAGCGAGAAGCGCTGACTAAGCTTCGAAAACGCCGTGGCGATATGCGCGAGTATCTAGCTGGCTAAAAAGCAACAAACTAATGCGCAACTTCGCAATCAATAACAGTACAATAGAACTATCCACATGACTTGACTATATCTTGCCTCTGCCGCTAGTTTGTTGCGAGCAGGGGCAATTTTTTGCCCAATTGACATTGCTGGCAGACATGCCCGTTTTTTTACCGCAACAGTCCCGTTTCAAGATCGAGCGCACTTGTCTATATATTGGAGGTCATCCTCTTTTAAGTGCTGTTTGGTATGGTTGCTGATCCCTTGATTTCTCAGGTGCCTGATGCTCACGCGGATATGCAAGCCTTTTACCCGCCCAAACAAAAGCCGCTGATGATTCGGCTGGTGCAGAGTATTTCTTATCCGCTAGCGCGGGTACTGTACCAATTTCGGATATCGGTGTCTGAGGCAGATATCGGCAAGGTTCGAGAAATAGACGATTCTCGCTTGGTTTATGTTTGCAATCATCCGACGTTAGAAGATGGCATTAGCCTGTTTGTGCTGTCGGCCCGGTTGGGGCAGCTTTTGCATTACATTGTGGCCCGCGAGTCTTTTAAGGGGCTAATGGGCTGGTTTATTCAGCGATTGGGCTGCTATTCTATTCGGCGCGGGGTGGGCGATCGCACTAGCATTAGCCAAACCCTATCGCTGCTCAAAGAGCCTCAGTGCCGCCTGGTGATTTTTCCTGAAGGGGGATGCTCGTACCAAAATGATACGATTATGCCGTTTCGTCCGGGGGCCATTCAGCTACCGATGTCTGTGCTGGCGCAGTTGGCCAAAAAGACGCCGGACGCGATTCCCGATCTTTATGTGGTGCCGCTTAGCCTTAAATACCGCTATATACAGCCTATGCAGCGGGTAATTGATCAGACGCTATCTCGGCTAGAGGCTCATCTAAAATTATCTGCTTCTGCTTTAGACAACGGCGTAAAAGATCGGGCCAATAGCGACTTGATGAGTGACTACCAAAGACTGCGGCAGATAGCGCATCAGGTAATTTTGCAGATTGAGGATGAGGCGGGCTTGACTCATATGACTCAGCTAGATTGGAATGCGCGCATCGATCGGTTGAGAGAGGCGTTTATTGACAGGTGTGAATCGGCTTTGAATATTGAGCCGAATTTGAACTTGCCTATTCGTGAGCGGGTTTATAAGGTACAGGCGCTGTTAGAGGAAGTTTCACCGGTTGAGAAGCCTAAGCCTATGGCTGCCCATGGCGATAGCTGGGATAGTCTGTATTGGGATACGGTTCGGTTGCTCAACTTTGACGCGATTTACGATGGCTATGTTGCTGAATCGCCGACTCCGGAGCGGTTTTTGGATACGCTGACCCGGTTAGAGCGGGAGGTTTTTCATATTGAACATGCTCAACCTAAAGCGCCGCGCCGCGCTTGCTTTCATATTGGCGATCCGATTAATCTGAAGGACTATATGGCGGACTATAAGCGTGATCGCGCGGGCACCGTGGATTTGCTAGCTCAACAGCTTAGAACGCTGATGCAGGCTAATTTAGATAAATGCTAACGGTTATTGACTGCTTATTTTGCTATGAACCGTCTGTCTAATCATTCGAGCTTGCAGTTTCCAACGTCTGACGCATCTGTTTGTAAAGTTCCGGCTTGCTTAGCGCCGGGTGACTTGCTTTGGGCGATCGCACCAAGCGGTGGTCTGCGCGAGATTGAATCGTTTGAGGCGGGGCTATCGGTATGGCGCGATCGCGGCTATCGGGTGCAGCTGATGCAAGGCTACGACGACCGCTGGGGCTATTTAGCGGGCAGCGACAGCGGACGGCGACAGCAGCTAATGGCGGCGCTAAGTGACGATGAGTGTAGAGGAATTCTCTGCGTTCGAGGGGGCTATGGCGGCACCCGGTTGCTAGAAGGCTGGCAGTGGCCTGCGAACGTGGATAAGTGGCTAATTGGCTTTTCGGATATTACGAGCTTGCTCTGGAGTCTGAGCCGAGTGGGGGTTTCTAGTTTGCACGGGCCGGTGCTCACGACGCTGGCGAACGAACCCGAATGGTCGGTGACGCGATTGTTTAACTGGGTTGAGCATTATCAAATTGAGCCGTTGGTAGGGCAGGGCTGGGGGCCGATGGCGATAGGCTGCGGCGGGGTTGCGAGCGGGCGACTGCTGCCAGGAAACCTGTGCGTAGCAACTCACCTATTGGGAACTGCTGCAGAGCCAGATTTGACTGGCGCGATTCTGGCGTTTGAAGATGTGGGCGAAGCGCCTTATCGGTTGGATCGAATGCTGACTCAGTGGCGATCGATGGGTAAGCTCTCGCAGATTAAAGGCGTTGCGCTAGGTCGATTTAGCGGCTGGCCTGCTGCAGGTGCTGTGGTAGAGACTGGCTCTACGCTGAGCGTTTTGGAGGTGATGCGCGATCGCCTGGGTGATTTAAAAATTCCGATTGTGTCTGATTTGCCCTTTGGTCACGATGGAGATAATGCTGTGCTGCCGGTGGGGTTGCCAGTGGAGCTAGATGCAGATAAGGGGTTGTTGTCTTGGCTGTAGAAGGCTAAAGCGCTCGTGTCATCAGCGCTTGTGTCATTAGCGCCTGTGTCATCAGCGCCTGTGTCATTAGCGCTGAATCGTTAACAATCCAGCAAGATCGTCCGCTTAGAACGAAGTGTCCGTATAAAATAAGGGCACTTCTATTCCTGGTCACTGTGGTTTCCCTGAGAGCTCATAATCTTCTTGCCTCAACGCCGGTTGTTGTATACGGACTGATTGCTTTAAACCTATCTATTTACCTATATGAAACCTCTTTAGATGGCGCTGCGCTACAGCATTTTTTAGATTTATGGGCAATTGTACCTAAACAGCTAACCCTGGAGTTGGCCGGACAACGCCTTACCGCCGCTCACGAATGGCCGACGCTGATTACGTTTCAGTTTTTACATGCTGGATGGTTTCATCTTTTGGGAAATCTGTTCTGCCTCTGGGTTTTTGGCCGTAAAGTTGAAGCCTGCTGGGGGCATGCTGCTTTTTTTGCTTTCTATTTAGTTTGCGGTGGGTTCGCGGGCTTGGCTCAATGGATGTTCGAACCGGTTTCTATTTTGCCAACATTAGGGGCAAGCGGTGCGATCGCTGGAATTATGGGGGCCTACATTGTTCGTTTTCCTCGCGCGAAGATAGCGCTGTGCTTTATTGGGTTCTGGTTTGCACAGCAGGTGTTTTACGGTGCGCTAAGCTGGAGTGAAGCTGGTCTACACCCCGTTAGCCTCGGCGATACTGCGCAGATGACGCCCGCAAACATTGCTTATGCAGCTCACGCCGGCGGGTTTGTGGTAGGCGTTGCGCTGAGCCTGGTGGTGAATCTTCTAGCTAACAGCCATAAGCGCTATGCGAGATAGCGGCCATTTGCGCGAGCGGTTTGGGCTAACGACCTTGAGCTAACGACTTGTTTGGGCTAACGACTAAGAAGCACGACTATTGCTGAACACGACTTTGGAGCCTGGTGATAATGACTGCTAATACAGATGCTACAAGAGATGCCACAAGATTGTCTGAGACGTCTGAGACAGCAGAGATATACGAGGGGCAGTTTGGCACTTTTACAATTGATCAAAGCGATCGCCAAGAGGTTGTGCTCTATCGGGCTGGACTGGCGATCGCGGCTACTAGCTTTGGGCTAGCGGTGGTTTGTCTATTCTTCTTTTCGGAAAGGGCGGCTCAGATCGCAACTGTTTGCTATGGGCTGCTGTGGCTAGGCTTGGGGCTGAGCCTGTTCAAGATTCACATTTACGTGAAGCCGCTGCATCAGACTTTGCAGGCTTTCTGGGCGATTGGCGGTGTCGCGAGCGTAATCATTGCATTGACTTATTCGACGCCGCTGGCGCTGACGGCCTATCAGCAGCCGCTCACGATTTTTGGCGTGGGCTTTACCTTTGCCGCGCTCACAGGCATTTTCTTTAAAGAGGCGTTTTGCTTTAACCGGTTAGAAACAAAGTTTTTGGTATTTTTGGTGCCTGGGTTGTTGCTAGGCCATATGGCAGGCGTTTTGTCGTCACCGGTAGAGAGTAACTTGCTAGTGGCCTGGGCTGGTCTGTTTGCGGTGTTTGCCCTGCGTAAAGTGATTCAGCCAATTCCGCCGGATATTGGTGATAAAAGCGTGTTTGACTATTTGGCTAAAGAGCGTCAGGCAGCTTAGCTATTCGGGCGGCGACGCGGGCGCTGAGTTTAGTAAAGTTGCGATCGCATTCACAATATGCTGGGCGCTGCCTGCAAAAAATGCGTGATCCAAAGTAGCCGGTAGGTCTCCTGGCGTATGGTAGTTAGGATTGCGAAAGTTGGCGGTGTCGGTAACAAAGACGGCGGGGATGTTTTTGTTCCAAAAGGGCGCGTGGTCGCTGCGAAGCAGATCGGGAAACAGACTGAGCGTACGCTGCGGGATTGGCAGGCTTAGTACTAGCGGCCAGTGCTTTTGGGCGGAGAGAACAAAAGCTCCAATGAGATCGGTATGCGTGCTAAGTCCTAATACGGCTAGGAAGTCTCCCGTTTGCGGCAGCGTTTGTATGGGCAGGCGAGGCGGATAGCTTTGGCAGCCGATGTCCCGGCAGGCGTAGCCCACCATATCTAGAATGACTGCGCCTCTAACATCTCTGGCGTTTGCCGATTGCGTATAGGCTAGGCTGCCTAAAAGACCATTGCTGTCTGCTTGATGCTCTTCTTGATCGAAGAAAACTAGCTTTAGGGTGGCGGGGCTAGGCCCGGCTGAGAAAATTCGGGCGGCTTCTATGAGGACGGCGATCGCGCTGCCGTTGTCGTCGGCCCCAGATGAATTTGCAACGGTGTCGTAATGTGCCCCTAAGACGATAGCCTCTGCGGCTAAATCGCTGCCTGGAATTTCTGCAATTAAGTTGATGCCTTCGAGCGTACTGCCCGTTTCTGCTAGCCCGTAGGGTTGAGCGGTGGTGGTTACGCCGTAGCCTGCAAGCTGATCTGTGATGTACTGCCGGACGGTTTCTTTTTGCTCGGCGCTGTAGCGAGGTTTGGCGATCGCATCAACATGGTTTACGAGCTGCTCTATATCAACTGTTAGATCTAGCAGCGTGGGTGCAGATTCTGCCGGAAGCTCAATGGAAACCGCTGGATTAAAACCGGCGAGCATTTGTGGAATGGACTGTCCCCAAATAACCAGCGAGAGAATAATGGCTGCAAGGCCAAAAAAGAAGAGTCCGCTTTTTCTCATGTTGCTAATAGTCGATAACCTTTTGCCGCCTAGACGAACGTGGTTAGCGTTTTCCCGTCCTGTTCTGCTGCCACTTACTATAAGCGAAAAACAAAAAGCAGGTCTCCTGTCGGAAGAAACCTGCTGAAATTAACTTTGAGAGAATAGCTTTAGCGAGCTGTGCTGATGTGAATAGGTAATTACGATATTGGCTATTGGCAGACTAGATAGCTGGCAGACTAGATAGCGCTCTATTTCATTAATAGTCTTATTGACGGTCTTATTGACGGCGCTCGTCTAGCTCTGGAGTGGTGTCTTTTTGCAACAGTCTAGAAAGCTGTCCGCGAATATCAGCTAGCTGAGGCGTATTTGTTTTGGGTACGACAACTAGGCGAACTTCAATTTCAGAGACGTTATCGATTCGAGTGGTTTTCTCCCAAATTTTACGTTCTGTATCAGACTCTGACTCGTAGCGGAAGGTCAGCATGTTATCGCCAACTTCTAGAATTTCGACGTTCTTGAACCAGCCGTTGCTGCTCTGTATGTACAGCCAAACACCGGGTTTTCCAACTAGTTCTTTGAGCTTGCCTTCCATGTTGTGCCCTAACAATAACTGAGTGAACTGGGAGTGGATGATTTGAAAGTGAGCCTGTCTAAAACTGAATTAGCCACAGAGACTGCATCTGTCTTTAGACACAAATCCATGCCCTATTCCAGAATTTCTAACAGATTCTAGCACTTCAAAAAGTTATATGTAGATCAAATTGCCTAGAAAAATCACGGAAATCTAAGCAAGTATTCAATCTTCTTTGTGCAAAAGCATTATGCCCAGGGCATCTGATTTTTACGCCACGAGAAATAATCGGGCCTGCGTTTCTATATCAATTGCAGATAGATTGATAAGTTCGCTTGATATGCTGGCTCAGGTTTGGAAGGCTGCGCGTAGAGCAATGAAGTGGCAAGGCGATAGACTAAAGCTGTGCTCCATCGCTGGCTGCGCGAGCCTAAATTTTGTTCGGTTTGCTTTCTAAGCCTTTTTTGATATGTCGGCTTCTGCCTCCACCCCTATTTATTTAGAGCCTGGAATTTCCCGCTATCCGCCGTTTAGCCGCGCTTTGAGGCTGACTGTTTTAGGGGCAGGCGCCTGGGGGTCGGCGCTGGCTGGCTTAGCCATGCTCAATGGTCATACGGTGCGGGTCTGGTCGCGGCGGGGCGATCTAGCGCTAGCTGAGGCGATCGCGCAGTCGGACGTTATTTTGTCTGCAATTTCGATGAAGGGCGTCGCGAGCGTGGCGCAGCAGCTTCAGCAGATGGATATTCCACCCGAAGCTATTTTGGTGACAGCCACTAAAGGACTCGATCCGCAGACGACTCAAACGCCTTCTCAGCTGCTGAGTCAGATGTTTCCAACGCACGCGGTTGCGGTGCTTTCTGGGCCGAACCTTTCGCGCGAGATCGAGAACGGGCTACCGGCGGCGACTGTGCTAGCAAGTGCAGATCGCTCTGCGGCTCAGCGCGTACAGCGTTTGTTTTCGTCCGATCAGTTTCGGGTGTATACCAGCGCCGATCCGCTGGGAGCCGAGCTGGGCGGAACGCTGAAGAATGTGGTTGCGATCGCGGTAGGCGTTTGTGATGGTCTGAGCTTAGGCACTAATGCCAAATCGGCGTTGATTACCCGCGCACTTCCCGAAGTCATTCGAATTGGGATGAGACTAGGTGCAGCGGAAGTCGAAACCTTCTATGGATTGAGTGGATTGGGCGATATGCTGGCGACCTGTAGTAGCCAACTGAGCCGAAACTATCGGGTGGGCTATGGACTCGCCCAAGGTAAGCTGCTGCCACAGATTTTAGAAGAAATAGGCGGCACGGCAGAAGGTGTTAATACTGCTCATGTCCTAATGGAGATTGCCGATCGTGAGGGGATTGCTGCGCCGATTTCTCGTGAGGTGGATCGGCTGCTACAAGGTCGTATCACGCCACGGCAGGCAGTAGAAGCATTAATGGAGCGCGAGCTAAAGCCTGAAGCCTGAGACTTTTAGGCATTTCATTCATGCTATGCGCTGACTGGCAGCGTAATTTGAAAGGTGGTGCCTGCGGCCGTTGTCGAGCTGCATTCGATTTGGCCGCTGTGGTTTTCGGTAACAATTTTGTGCGCGATAGATAGGCCCAGTCCGGTGCCTTTGTCTGCCGTTTTGGTGGTGAACTGGCTTTCGAAGATGCGCCTCTTGATAGTTTCTGATATGCCGCCTGCGTTATCGGTGATTTTAATCTCAATTTGCTTGCCTGCTAGGACTGTCTCAACTGAAATAGCTGGGGGCTGGCAGTCGTTTTCTCTATCTTCTAGCGCGTCAATCGCGTTAGCCAAAACGTTCATAAACACCTGGTTAATCTGGCCAGGGTAGCAGCTAATTTTGGGCAGCTGCCCGTACTGCTTATGAATGATGACTTCGGGGCGATCGCCGTTTGCTTTTAGACGATGGCGCAAAATTAACAGCGTTCCATCAATGCCTGTGTGCAGATCGTAGGCTTGCTTATGGGTTTTGTCGGTGCGGGCGAAAGTGCGTAGCGATTGGCTGATGGCTTTGATGCGATCGCCGCTCATTGCCATTGACTCAATCAGCTTAGGCAAGTCTTCGGTAATGTGGTCAAGCGCAATGTCTTCTGCATGATTTTCTATCGCTTCTACGTCTGCTAACTGAATGAGATTGTCGTTTGACGCGATGATTCGCTGCTGCAACGCAATATGATTTAGCAAACTCTGACCATATTCAGCCATAAAGTTTACGTTGTTGGTCATACAGCCAACCGGATTATTAATCTCGTGGGCGACCCCTGCGACTAACTCGCCTAGCGTAGAGAACTTCTCGCTTTGAATAACCTGATCTTGGGCTTGCTGAAGATGATCGGTAGCTTGAGTTAAGGCGTCGGTGCCGTCTTTAACCCGGCTCTCTAGCTGCTGATTGATAATTTTAAGCTGCGCTTCTGCCTGCTCGCGGCGAACGACTTCAGCGGCCATTTGTTCATTTTGCTGGCGCAGCGTTTGCAGCAATTCGCCCATTTGCAGATGGATTTTTACCCGCGCAATGACTTCTTCTTGGTGAAATGTCTTGGTGAGGTAGTCGACGGCTCCTAGCGCTAGCCCTTTTGACTTGTTATCTACATCACAGAGCGCTGTCATAAAGACCAGCGGCACGTCCCTTGTGGCTGGGTTTGCCTTAATGCGCTGGCAAGTTTCAAAGCCGCTGATGCCCGGCATGGTGACATCTAATAAGATTAGAGAGGGGCGATGATATGCCAGCAGAATTAGCGCCGATTCGCCGTCTGATGCGGTTTTGACGGCGTAGCCAAAATCTTCTAATGACGCAGAGAGCAAGGCCAAACTAGTTGGATTATCGTCAACAATAAGGATGAATTTGGAGAACACAAGAGACACCTAACCCAATGAGCCTTTATGAGACATAGCTTTAGCTTGCCCAAGTTTGTTTAATAGGCCGATATATAAGCATGTTTGAGGGTTGCTAAAACTGATTGACAATAGCTAGTTTTAGTCCTTGGGTGAGGGTCATTCCATTTACGCCTATTCCTTCACTCAGGGCGTAGCCGAGTTTCATATTGGGCGCGTTGGCTGAGGCGATCGCTTTTTTAGCCGTTGCCATCTTGTCTTCGCGGGCCTGACGTCCAACGCCCGTGCTAAATGTAATGCTCCATGGGAGCAAAATAGCATCACACATCGCCATTCGAAGCTTTAAGGCCGCTCAGAGTCAGCTGAATCAACGGAACCCGTCGTTCTGTCTTGATTCTCTGCTGTATTTGCAGGCTCGTCCTCGCTGCCTGAATACTCTACGTCTTCGCGGATGGCTTCTTCGCTCGGCTCATCTGCGTCTGTATATAACTGAATGCTTGGGCTGATAGGTGCTTTGGCGGGTTGGAGCGTGTCGCTTTGAGACTCTATCTGAGCCTTTTGAAAAGCACTCCATTTAGTTCTTAGCTGCTCTAAAAATCCAGGTTTGGCAGGCAATTCTTCGCTTAGCTCCGTGTTTAGAGGGGGCGTCTTGGAAGGATCTGCTATCTCAATCGAATCAATTTCAGTCTTGGCTTCTTCAAATATTTCTTTCTGATTGGAGCTGAAACCTTCTGAGCGATTTGATAATTCAACGTCTGTTTCTGCGGCTGGTGCAGTTAGCTCTTCTGGAATATCGTCGTCACCGCCGTCTATCGCGCGATCTTCTTGCTTTGTTTCGTCTGGGTTTTTAATCTTTTCTGGGCTTTCAACCTTGTCTGGGCTTTCAACCTTGTCTGGGCTTTCAACCTTGTCTGGGCTTGCGGTTTCGCCTATGCTCTCGGCTTTTTCTGGACTATTTTCTGGGCTGTTCGTCAGTGGTAAAGACTCGTCTCCCTCAGATGGTAATTCCTTAGGCATTAACTGCCCGTTTTCGTCTGGCTCTAAATACTGGTTCTCTTCTATATCTGTTTCATCTAAAGAATCAGCCGGATCTGTGGCTTCTAATGGCTCATTTATATCCTGTTGAGGATCGGCTGTCCTGATCGTATCCTCAGCTCTGATCGTATCCTTAATAGGTGTGGGAATGGGCAGTGGCTCGGCAGGCGGCTGATAGTCGGGAACAACTATTTGACCGATCTGTTCAATCGGGAGTTCTCCGCGCACTAATTTGGAGAGCGTGTCTTTTATCTCAGGATCGTAGTTAATTAATCGTACGGTGCTGTTAAACGCGTTATCTATCGACTGGCCCTGTTTGTCTATCAAACTGAGCTGAACCCAATTTTGACCTGGTTTGAGCCCCTTCAAGTAGGCTGGTTGCCACTGGTCGAATAGAAAGGTTTGACCGTTGACGGTGCAGCGAATTTGCCAATCTTGAATGGTGTCTTCTGCGCTTTCTGCGGCGACCATATGCAGCGGCGCGTTGTTGAGATAAAAATCGAGGAGAACAGGCTGTGCTCCGAAGGTGCCTTGAGGTTCGCTATAGGTAAGCAGCGGCAAACTAGGATTGGGCGTATTTTCCGCAGTGGGTGCTAGAACATGAAAGGTCGTTTGGGCGTAGGCGGCTGTGTTTTTGAAGCTTTCGCCCCAAGGCAGCACGGCAAAGGCTCTTAGGGTATGGCTACCCGGCAAAAGCTCAGAGAATTCAACGGGCGCGTCTAGCGTGTAAATATCCTGGGCGGGCTGGTTGTCTAGAATGACTTTTAGATGTGGGCCGAGCTGAGTTTTTTCATCCTTATATATAGAGAGGCCGCGCAGCTCGATTTTTGCGGTGAACTTGGTTTCGCTCAGGGTTTGATTGGGACTGGGATAGGCGATCGCAACTTGAGGCTGCAGACTACTGGCTATGCTGGCTAGATCTAGAAAAACGGCGGGCGGGGCCACTTCGCTGATGTCGCCGCTGAGCATTCTCACTTCACTACCGGTGGGGCGATCGGGTAGCTCTAAGAGTTGAACAGAAGGGTTGACCTGAGAACAGCCCATACCAAAGCAGAGAGCCGCTACGGCAGCCCACTGCTTTGCTCGCTTGAGCCAGATCAAGGCGGCGCCTCTCAAATTAGCTGCAAAAAAAGTAGCTGCCAATTGAGCAGGTGTTTTGAATGCGTTGTTGCAGTCTTTTTGTCGGAAAATCGCCATAGCTCGCCTGTACTCAAAATTCACGATCTGCATCGTTAAGTGCTCGTTAGCTCTGATCGTAGTAGACCGCGACGCTGGATACTCATCTCTGTTACCAAACTGGAGAATTATCCGCGGCTTTTCTACAGAGGTCATTGCCAAAGCAAGCTGGTTTGCCTAAGTCTTTAGTTAGTGTGAGGCTAAGGCAAAAGCAAAAATGAAAGCAAACTTCTCGTAAGTACATGAACGTTTAAACAAGGAGCCCGCTGATCTATTGGCAACTCAGAGAAAAATCTATGTTTTTGCTTGAAAACAGCGCTGATTGCCTATTTTCTCACTCTCTGAAAACAATATTGCGTTTTGTTAAAGTAATTGTCTACGTCAATGGCAATTATGTATAGATTGCCGTTGAAACCCTGATGAATCCAGGTTTTCTGGTGCTTGAACTATTGTTAACTTGTCGGTTTCTGGCTGCAAACTCGTGACTATAATACGTGAGAACATTCCTAGAACCCTATGGTTTTGAGACAAGCAGTTTGCGAAGCGCCTTTCGCTTTTGTTGCTGCTTTTGAGTCCACCGCTTGCTGCACAAAAGCAGAGTGCGAAAGCTGGATTGAGTTCAAAACCCTCTGCGGTTGACTAGGTGCCGTTCTTTCTCTGTCTAGAGAGGAGAGTCTCCATGACAACTACCCCGCGAGAGCGGGAGGCAACTCCAAAAGCTAAAGTTGTAGTCGATAGAAATCCCACCCCAACTTCTTTTGAGAAGTGGGCTAAGCCAGGTCATTTTGACCGGACTCTGGCGCGCGGACCTAAAACTACGACCTGGATTTGGAACCTCCACGCCGACGCTCATGACTTCGACAGCCACACCAGTGACCTAGAAGATATTTCGCGCAAGATTTTCAGTGCTCATTTTGGCCACCTGGCCGTTGTGTTTATCTGGCTGAGCGGCATGTACTTCCATGGCGCTCGTTTTTCGAACTTTGAAGGTTGGATGGCCGATCCGTTGGCTATTAAGCCGAGTGCTCAGGTCGTTTGGCCCATCGTTGGTCAGGAAATCCTGAATGCCGACGTAGGTGGCGGCTTCCATGGCATTCAAATCACGTCTGGTTTGTTTCAGCTCTGGCGTGCTTCCGGCTTCACAAATACAACTCAGCTTTATGCGACTGCCATCGGCGGTTTGGTGATGGCTGGTTTGATGCTGTTTGCCGGTTGGTTCCACTATCACAAGGCTGCTCCCAAGTTGGAGTGGTTCCAGAATGTGGAATCGATGCTGAATCACCACTTGGCCGGTTTACTGGGTTTAGGTTCCCTGTCTTGGGCAGGACACCAGATCCACGTTGCTGCGCCGATCAACAAGCTGTTGGATGCAGGCGTATCGCCCAAAGATATTCCGCTGCCCCACGAGTTCTTGTTTGATAGAGCCTTTATGGCCGAGCTTTATCCTGGTTTTGCAGAAGGTCTTAAGCCCTTCTTTACGCTTAACTGGGCAGTTTATTCTGACTTCCTTACCTTTAAGGGTGGTCTGAACCCCGTTACGGGCGGTCTGTGGTTGACCGACTCTGCGCACCATCACCTGGCGATTGCCGTGATGTTCTTGGTTGCAGGTCATATGTACCGCACTAACTGGGGCATTGGTCACAACATCAAGCAGATTTTGGATAACCACAAAGGCGATCCGCTTCTGTTTGGCGGTGAAGGCCACGTTGGCATGTTTGAATTCCTAGTGAGTTCCTGGCATGCTCAGCTGGCTTTGAACTTGGCTCTGCTAGGTTCGCTGACGATTATCGTGGCACAGCATATGTATGCGATGCCTCCTTATCCTTATTTGGCGACGGACTATGCGACTCAGGTGTCGCTGTTCACTCACCATATGTGGATTGGTGGATTCATCATCGTGGGTGCTGGCGCTCACGCTGCGATCGCTCTTATTCGCGACTACGACCCGGCCAAGCATGTTAACAACGTGCTCGACCGTACGCTCAGAGTTCGCGATGCCATTATCTCTCACCTCAACTGGGTCTGTATTTTCCTCGGCTTCCACAGCTTTGGTCTCTACATTCACAACGACACCATGCAGGCGTTGGGTCGTCCCCAAGACATGTTCTCGGACACGGCGATTCAGCTTCAGCCTATCTTTGCTCAGTGGATTCAGGGTTTGCACACTGCTGCAACTGCTGCCGCTGGCACTGCGCCTAACGCACTAGCTCCGGCTAGCTACGCATTCGGCGGTGACGTCGTTGCCGTTGGCGGTAAAGTCGCAATGATGCCTATTCAGTTGGGCACTGCCGACTTCATGGTTCACCACATTCACGCCTTTACCATTCACGTAACGGTGCTCATCCTGCTAAAGGGTGTGCTGTATGCGCGTAGCTCTCGTCTTATCCCTGATAAGGCTGAATTGGGCTTCCGCTTCCCTTGTGATGGTCCAGGTCGAGGCGGTACATGCCAAGTTTCAGCTTGGGATCACGTATTCCTTGGTCTGTTCTGGATGTACAACTCCATCTCGATTGTGATTTTCCACTTTAGTTGGAAGATGCAGTCAGACGTGTGGGGCACGGTATCGGACAACGGTACGGTCTCGCATATTACCGGCGGTAACTTTGCCGCAAGTGCAATCACCATTAACGGTTGGCTGCGCGACTTCTTGTGGGCGCAAGCTTCTCAGGTCATCAACACCTACGGTTCGGCTCTGTCGGCTTACGGTCTGATGTTCTTGGGTGCTCACTTCATCTGGGCCTTTAGCCTCATGTTCTTGTTTAGTGGCCGCGGCTACTGGCAGGAGCTCATTGAGTCTATCGTCTGGGCTCACAACAAACTGAAAGTGGCTCCGGCTATTCAGCCTCGTGCACTGAGTATTACTCAAGGCCGTGCTGTAGGCGTAGCTCACTACCTCCTGGGAGGAATCGCTACTACATGGGCGTTTTTCCTGGCTCGAATGATATCAGTAGGTTAACGGAGCTCGGAGGACTCAATAACTTATGGCAACTAAATTTCCAAAATTTAGCCAAGCGTTAGCGCAAGATCCGACCACTCGTCGGATCTGGTACGGAATTGCCACGGCTCACGACTTTGAAACCCATGACGGGATGACAGAAGAGAATCTTTACCAAAAGATCTTCGCTTCTCACTTCGGTCACTTGGCGATCATTTTCCTGTGGACCTCAGGTAACCTGTTCCACGTCGCTTGGCAAGGCAACTTTCCACAGTGGACTCAAGATCCACTCAATGTGAAACCCATCGCTCACGCGATTTGGGATCCTCACTTTGGTCAACCCGCAGTAGATGCGTTCAGCCAGGCTGGTTCTTCTAGCCCTGTGAACATTGCTTACTCGGGCGTGTATCACTGGTGGTACACCATCGGGATGCGCACAAACGGCGATTTGTACATTGGCGCAGTTGGCCTTTTGGCGCTTGCGGCAGTAATGCTCTTCGCTGGCTGGCTGCACCTTCAGCCCAAGTTCCGTCCGAGCTTATCCTGGTTTAAGAATGCTGAATCTCGCCTCAACCACCACCTGGCCGGTTTGTTTGGCGTCAGCTCTTTGGCTTGGACTGGACACCTCGTTCACGTAGCGATTCCTGAGTCTCGCGGACAGCATGTGGGTTGGGATAACTTCCTAACGACACTGCCTCACCCCGCAGGTCTCAAGCCGTTCTTTACTGGCAACTGGGGCGTTTACGCTCAAAACCCAGATACGGCGGGCCACTTGTTCGGGACATCCACAGGTTCTGGCGACGCGATTTTGACTTTCTTAGGTGGCTTCCATCCTCAAACAGAGTCTCTCTGGCTGACGGACATGGCTCACCACCATTTAGCGATCGCGGTCATCTTTATTGTGGCTGGCCACATGTACCGGACGAACTTCGGTATTGGTCACAGCATTAAAGACATTCTGGCAACTCACCGTCCACCCGAGGGCACTCCCTTTGGCGGCGCGTTAGGTGCTGGCCACAAAGGTCTTTACGACACGCTGAACAACTCGCTGCACTTCCAGCTCGCTTTGGCGCTGGCTTCTCTAGGCGTCATTACGTCTCTAGTTGCTCAGCACATGTACGCGTTGCCTCCTTATGCCTTCATGGCAAAGGACTTCACGACTCAAGCGGCGCTGTACACTCACCACCAGTACATTGCTGGATTCATCATGGTGGGGGCGTTTGCTCACGGCGCAATCTTCTTAATCAGAGATTATGATCCGGCGGCGAATGAGAACAACGTGTTGGCTCGTGTACTCGACCATAAAGAAGCGATTATTTCTCACCTGAGCTGGGTTTCCCTGTTCCTCGGTTTCCATACCCTGGGCATCTACGTCCACAACGACGTTGTTGTTGCCTTTGGTACGCCCGAGAAGCAAATCCTGGTGGAGCCTGTGTTTGCACAGTTTGTGCAGGCGGCTTCGGGTAAGGCGCTCTACGGCTTTGATACGTTGCTATCTAATCCTGATAGTGTGGCAAATGCGGCGGCAAGCGGCGTTTGGCTCCCTGGCTGGATGGATGCAATCAACAGCGGTAGCAACTCCTTGTTCTTGGCGATTGGGCCTGGCGACTTCTTGGTTCACCATGCGATCGCGCTTGGTCTCCACACCACTACTTTGATCTTGGTCAAAGGTGCGTTGGATGGCCGTGGCTCTAAGCTCATGCCGGACAAGAAGGACTTTGGCTTCAGCTTCCCTTGCGACGGCCCTGGTCGTGGCGGTACTTGCGACATCTCTGCGTGGGATTCGTTCTACCTGGCGATGTTCTGGATGCTCAATACCATTGGTTGGGTCACCTTCTACTGGCATTGGAAACACCTTTCTATCTGGAGCGGAAACGTTGCTCAGTTCAATGAGAACTCAAACTATCTCATGGGCTGGCTGCGCGACTACCTCTGGTTGAACTCTTCTCAGCTAATTAACGGTTACAACCCCTACGGGATGAATAACCTGGCGGTTTGGGCTTGGATGTTCCTCTTTGGACACCTGGTTTGGGCTACTGGATTCATGTTCCTCATCTCTTGGCGTGGTTATTGGCAAGAACTCATTGAGACCATTGTTTGGGCTCATGAGCGGACGCCTTTGGCTAACCTGGTTCGTTGGAAGGACAAGCCGGTTGCAATGTCTATTGTTCAAGGTCGTTTGATTGGTCTAGCTCACTTTACGGTGGGATATATCCTGACTTATGCGGCCTTCCTGATAGCGTCAACGTCTAGTCGATTCGGCTAGCGCGTTCTAAATCGCGATTTAGGTAGATGAAATGGAGCCTCTCAGCCTAGCTGGGGGGCTTTGTTTTGCCTTATTGGCAGAATGTAGAGACGATAGAAAGCCAAAAGACTGAAGCTAAAATCTCAATGTAGCCTAGTGATCCAGTGAGCTGCCGAATATAGCTGCTATGTCGTCTATATGGCTGATTTCAGCGACTGCTTTTCGCAGCCGTGGTTAGACTTATGGAGAAGCTGCCATATACGATGAGAAGTCGTTACTCTCGGCTGGCTTAGGCTTAATAGGCTGGCAGCACAGTTGAATTTAATAGCATTAGCTTTAGCTGCCCGATAGAATTTTTATAAAAGAAGGCTGAGCAATTTTTGAAAGCAACAGGTTGACAGTAATGATTGCAAGCAGGAGCCGTGGCACATACCTTACGCCAGAGAATTATCTAGAACTGGAGCGTGAGAGCAAGATAAAGCATGAGTATATCCAAGGGCAAGCTGTTGCCATGGCGGGTGCGACCAGAGCGCATATCGTCATTGTCGACAATCTGACGGCGCTGTTCGTAAATCACTTGCGAGGCACTGGCTGTATTTCTCACTCAAGCGACATGAAAGTTCGTCTGCCAGAGATGGGGCTGTTTTACTACCCAGATCAGTCAGTGACTTGCAATGAAGAAAAGGGGACTGCTGATAAAGACTTTATTTTGCATCCTAAGCTAATCGTTGAAGTGCTATCTAAATCGACAGCCGAGTTCGACCGAAATGCTAAGTTTGGGGACTATAAAACCATTCCAGATTTAGAAGAGTACGTGCTGATTCATCAGAAGAAGGTATGTGTGGAACGGTTTTCTAGGCGTAGCGATAATCTTTGGGTTGCCTGTGAGTATAGCGAAGGCGATCGCGTTGAGTTTGTGAGCATTAATTTGAGCTGCCCGATTGAGTATCTATATGAGAATATTGCCAGCCTCTGATCGTCTTATAATCAAAGCAAATTGCCGTTTGCTTAATAGCCATGCCAAAACATAACCCTGTAGCGCTCAAAAAGGTTACGCTTAGCTTGCCTTTTGGTATTGGTGGCGTGGAGATGGAGCCGGATCCGACTGAACGAAATGCGGCTTGGGAGCTATATGTAGAGCTGGTGACGCGGGTGGCGGTGCAGAGTTTGAATCCGCCAGGAAGGGCTGGTGCGCGAGGCGATGAATTCGCTGTATAGCTTGTTTGGCTCGACGCGGGAGATTTTGCGGAAAGCGGGGCCGAAGGTGGGCGCGTCGCATGATTCGGTTGGGGGGATAGCTATTGCCGTCCTCAACAATGGCCTACGCCCGTTTTTATCTAAGTGGCATCCGCTGCTGCAAGAGTGGGAAGAGCAGAAGCCCACGGGGATGAGTCCGCAGTTGCATGAGAAGGCTTGGGACAAGGAGATGACTATGCGGGGTGAGTTGGATGCACTGCGAGGGAATTTGGAGCAATATGCGAATGCGCTTGCAGAGATTGCTGGGATAGCGAAGAGTGATAGAGGCGCGTAGAATCTTATTGCGTAAAAATTGTTGGAGATAGTATGGAGACTTAGGGCTGTTCAAAGCCTCTGCTTAGTCAGTCAACATTTGCCCAGCTTTTGGAGTCTAAAGATGATTGCAGGCAAAAGTAGAGGGCCGTACTTTACGCCAGAGGAGTATTTGCAGCTTGAGAAGGAGAGTGCTATTAAGCACGAATATAGACAAGGGCTTGCATTTGCGATGGCAGGTGCGAAGAAAGCGCACATGACTATTGTGGGTAACTTGTCTGGGCTTCTGTTTAATCATTTTAGAAACAACGAAGACTGTACCTATTACTCAAATGACATGAAGGTACAGCTTTTAGAAGGCGATTTATACTACTATCCCGATGTGGTGGTCACCTGTGATGAGAGAGATCGGTCTTTTAATGATGTTTTTATTCAGTATCCTAAGCTGATCGTAGAAGTTCTTTCTGATTCGACTGAAGCTTTCGACAGGGGCGATAAGTTTGCAGACTATAAAACAATTCCAGATCTGGAAGAATATGTGCTGATTCATCAAAATCAGATTTTGGTAGAGCGCTTTTGGCGGCGGACGAGCGGGCTTTGGCTAGCTCAGACTTATCAAGCTGGGACGA
>Ga0115546_1000431_pt1 | contig 28838 bp, 38 predicted proteins | sample COGITO_mtgs_1004_FD_87186 | JGI IMG/M metagenome (GOLD analysis project Ga0115546, IMG submission 87186) | Pelagic marine microbial communities from North Sea - COGITO_mtgs_100413 | ecosystem: Environmental > Aquatic > Marine > Epipelagic | place: Germany:Helgoland, sampling site Kabeltonne...
TACAGGAAACACAGTTGATCATGTGTTGAAAACAATGGAGGTTCGATTCCTCCACTGATCTCTCAATTAAGAGGCATTGATGCACCTGATATTGCAATGTTAAAGGTACAAAGCAGATGTAAGACCTCTTAAGATATTTATATTACAGTAAGTACCAAGCCTGGACAAGAAGGGTGCAGCGTTACCGAGTCGCAATGCTTACTGTTATATATTACAATATAAATACGACATGAGTCGGATAATAAAGATATGTTATACAATAAATTAAAACCAGAAATTAAAACAAGATTACACAAAAATAGTAATCGATATGCAGTAAGCATACAAGGTATAGTAAAAGCTCTTAAAACTAAGAGGTATTACAATGAGCTCACAATAGGTGAGATAAAGCAAATCAGAGCATTTGGTGATGTATTATCAACAGATATACTCTGGGGTGACTGTTTTTTTAACAATTAAATTAAATTATGAATAAAGAAGATAAATTAAAAGCTTACTTAGACGAACACGGTTCAGAAATATTCACAAGTTACAGTGATCAAGACAAATCTTCGTTTGAAATCTACAGAGAAAATACTGCAGATGGATATGAGGTTTTTGTTGCGAAGTACAGTGGCAATAACAGTGTGTATATACCTGATGATGTTCACTATTATGAAAATGACTTAGAACAAGTTATTATAGAAACAATACACAACGGTGAATCTATTTATATAGATGAAGATCTATTTGATGACCTTTATATCGAAGATACTATCGCAGATATGTACGACAAATGGCAACAGGAGTTAGAGGAAAATGAGAAAAAATCAGATTAATGATTAGAAAAGATGTTACGAGTATAGGAGAAATTCACAAGCTACGAAAAGCTGTGGAAAGAATAGAAATTTTATTAAATAAAATAATAGAAGATGACACAAGTAGAATTTAACAAATTAAGTAAGGCATTAGACTTTATGTGTAAAGATATCATGAAGTCTAAGGGTCCTGAGTACACTCAAGAAGACACAGATATGCTAGCAAACTTTAAAAACACTGCAGAAAGACTAAACACTACAGAGTTAAAAATTTGGGGTGCATATTTTGACAAGCAAATATCTAGTATATATGCGCATTTAAACAATGCTAATCTTAAAAAAGCAGAAACAATTGAGTCAAGGTTTGCAGATATAATAAACTACTGTCACCTTGGCTTAGCACTATTTAAAGAAAGAGTCAAATGATGTGTAAAGATACTATGATAACATTGTTATCAATTGTAGAAAAAGATATAAAAAGAAGAATAGAGCATTCTTACTTTGAGTCTGAATCTGATAAATGGAGTAAATTTCATGATAATATCAGAGAAATAATTTTAACAATAAAAAACGGAGGAATAAAATGAAATTTAAACACGATACGATGTTTAGTGTTAATGTTAGTATTAACGGTAGACAAAAATATACTATAAACACCACTGATTATGATTACTTATGTGAGAAATTAACAGATGTTTATATAAAAGAAACAAAATAATATAATGAATATAGAATTTGAAGCTGTGTTTTTGTTAGTTTTTGCAGGATTATTTGCAATGTTAGCAATAGCACTTATAAAAAAAGATAAAAATGAGCACTAGAAACTTAACAATGGTAATCGAAAGAGATTACGCGCAAGATCACGAACTAGGCTTTGCACAAGATCCTGTTAATCTAGCTGAAAAAAGCTATGTGAATATGTACTTACACCATGATGGTTATCCTGAATTTCAGGGTGTGCAATTAGCTAACTGGATACAGGCAAACTGGAAAATTAGTGATGGCAGTAGAATGGCCTCAAAGATGGTGCACGACCATTACTATGACAGTTGCTACCTATATGCATCACCAGATGATATAGATCACGAGTATACATATGTAATATGGACAGGTGATAGCAACGATATATGGATGAGCTGCTACAATCAGTATAAAAGCACAAATGTATTTGTACTAAAACCTCAACAGGTAATAGAAAAATACAGAAGCGATATGGATTACACGATATTTTCAGCTGGTGAAACTAGATTAGGTCCAAGCACAATACTACATCCATCAGGATATGATTAGAAACAAAGAGGGTAACGGTTTATATAGGTTCGATTCCTATACTCTCTCTATATATTGATTACAATATAAATACGAATACAACTGGATAATAATAATATATGCAAGATTTATTAAAAATAATTAAACTAAAAGGTGAGATAGATGAAATAGATTACATTGTAAGTAATTTAAAATCCGCTGAATTAGACTTTGCAAATAACGAGGAGTATGAAAAAGCAAACGTAATGCTCAAAGAGCAATTAAGACTACGTGCTAAGAAAAAATTATTAACAAAAAGATTAGAAAAAGTATGAAGAAAAACAAAGATTTTAAACCAATGCTCGCACATGTATACCAAAATCAACCAATAGACTGGAATCAACCAGTATACATGCAGCCTAAACTCGATGGAGTGCGATGCATATTTACGTCAAATGGTGCCTTTTCCAGAACAGGAAAAAGGTTTATGAACGTAAAGCATATCGAGTCAGCGCTGCAAGAAATGTTCAAACAAAACCCTTGGCTTATCCTAGATGGTGAGCTGTATAATCATGATCTAAGAGATGATTTCGAAAAAATCATATCATTAGTCAGAAAGCAGAAACCAACAAGACAGGATAGGTCTGAGGCACGTAAGATGATACAATTTCATTGCTACGACTATGTATTCTCAAGTAATGGTATAGTCGACAAAATAGAGTCAGATATGAATAGATATTCTGATCGCATGCATCAACTAAACTGTTCTGACATGTACGGTGATTACATTAAATATGTTCCGTCTATGAGAATTAAAAGTAGTGCTGAAGCAAAAGATAAACATAAAGCTTTTCTAAATAAAGGTTACGAAGGTTCTATCATAAGACTAGACGGTCCATATGAACAAAAACGTAGTAAAAACTTACTAAAAGTAAAAGACTTTCATGATTCCGAAGCAACTATTGTTGACTGGGTTGAAGGTAAAGGTAAACGTGAAGGTACCATAGGTAAATTTATTGCACAAGACGTAGATGGTAATCAGTTCGGCATGCCAGTTATGGATAACTTCAAAAAACTACGAAAAGATTTTAAATTAATGCAAAACTGGGTTGGCTTAGTTGCTACATTTACGTACTTCGAACGTACTAAACGCAATAGTTACAGACATCCTTTGTTCAAGGCATTAAGAAATTATGAATAAAATAGCATTAGTGATAGCGATGGAGTTAGTAACTGCAACGATATATCACGCAGATCCAAAGCAGACGGATGATACTCCGTTTGTTACAGCCTCGATGGCTAGAATTAATCCAGATAATCCTTTAGGACACAGATGGATAGCAGTATCAAGAGACTTAGAAGAACTAGGTTTTGTGTTTGATACTAAAGTATGTGTAACTAACGCCGGAGATTTAAGTGGTGAGTGGTGTGTGCAAGATAGGATGAACTCAAGGTGGGTTAAACGTATTGACTTTCTAGTAAATAAAACTAGAAAAGGTGGTAAGTGGGAGGACGTAAAGATAGAATTAATAACTGAATGAATATATTTTATTTACATAAAAATCCTTACAAGGCTGCTCAATATCAGTACAACAAACATGTTGTTAAAATGATACTTGAATCAGCGCAGATGTTATGTACTGCTCATCATTGTTATGGTAGCGCGGAACAACAAGCTAACGTGCCTTATAAACAAGCACATTTAAACCATCCATCTACAGTATGGGCTAGACAATCAAGGGAAACCTACATGTGGTTGTATTATCATATGATTGGTTTAGGTAATGAATATACAAAACGTTATAATAAGCAACACTTAACTATAACTAAATGCGGTGAGTTTTTATCTACACCACCTAAGTATATTCAAGGTAACGAATGGGTGCAGCCTCCACAGGCAATGCCTGATGAATATAAAGATGATTGCAGCGTTAAAGCTTATTGGAACTATTACATAGGAGACAAAAGACACATCGCTGGAAAAAAAGAAATAACTTACGAAAATATGTCACAAGTTTTGTGACATTAGGTAGTAATATAAAGATAGTAACAGGCTTATGTCACATAAGAGAAATTTAGATTATCTACATAGGAGACGGATAATATATAGACGTTCACCTATAACAGATGAACCATCAGAGAGATTTGATTGGGGAGATTTCTATGAAAACGGTACACACGAGTGTTATGAGTTATTTAGAAGTAATGCTAAAATAACCACATACAGAAGCTTGAAATGGCATTTATTAGTATTGTATTATTTAAATCCAGATATAAAACAAAAGAAGTTTGAAGAGCTAGCTGCTTTTCTAGCTGATAAAGAAAATGGATTTATAACTTTCAATATTAACTACGGCCATTTAAATAGTATAATTAGGGAAGTAGACATGTATGATATAGATGTACCTCCTAAAAATAAACTAAGAAAGATTATTTTTAAAGAGGGTACTGGTTTATCTTTATCTAAAAAGTTAAAGATAGTTGGTACTTTAATAGGTAGATCAAAAAAAGTAGACAAAGAAGCAATATACACAGCTATGATGTTAATGAATTCTAACAATGAATTGATTACTATTGACAAAATAGCTAATGCTTATAGTTGTTCTCCACGTACTGTGTATAGACATATGAATGAAGAATTAAAACAAGAGAAAGAAATATTAAACAAACAAGTATATGAGGAAATATAATGTAGAAAATTACATTAGGTATAAAGAAGATGTTAAATCATCAATGCCTGATGAAGATAAAGATTACAGTTCTTATACAAGAGACGAAATGATAGCTAAGTTTCTACCATTAGTAGAAAATTTAGCTAGAAAGTTTTCAACTGCACAACAAGCATCAGGAGTTATGGATATAACAGACCTGATACAGTTTGGCAATGAAGCTCTTACTAAAGCTGTAGATAAATTAGATTGGACTGTTCTATCTGAATCACAAGATTTAGAAAAAACATTAAAATCATTTTATAGTAAAAGAATAAAAGGAGCTATACGTAGACATGTAGATATGAATAGAGGAGACATGCGTATACCTGAGCATAAACTAAATGAAATAAGAAGAGACAACGGGAAAGATAAGCAGATGGTCGAGATGTTTTTTAATAGTATATTTCTTAGTATTGATGCACAGCCAAAGGATCAAAATGGTGAAAACATGATGCTCCAAATACCTGATAAATCAGAACCTTATAACATACAATTGTTAAACGTGTATTTAAGTAGTTTACTTAAGAAAAATCTTAACAACGTAGAGTATGAAGTATTGAGGTTAAGTTACGGGTTAGACTGTAAGAAACACTCAGCTAAAGAAATAGCTAACATCTTAAACATAAGAGGTATTAGTGATTACGTGAGGGTTTCTGAGCTTAAAAAGCAAGCAGTAAAGAAACTTATAGATAATGTCGATCACTCGCAAGTGCTTGATTATCTTTGAGTTACAATGTAAAACACATATTTAATATGTGATTATAATAATAAGCAAATTTAATAACAACGAATGAACATAAACGAAAAATTAGCTCAAATTCAAACCAAGTTTAAATCGAAAAAAAGTAGATTCAACTCCTTCGGCAAATATTATTTCAGAAGTGCCGAAGACATCCTAGAAGCAACTAAACCCTACTTATTAGAGTATGGAGTAACAGTTACTGTTAATGAAGAGTACATCTCAGATGAATTCCCTGTTATCAAAACGACAGCTACGCTGCACGATGAAAAGGGTATGACTCTGTCTGCTACCGCATTAGTGGGAGTTGACCTTAACCAAAAAGGTATGCAAATGCCTCAACGTTTCGGTAGCGCTTCATCATATGGTAAAAAGTATGCCCTTGGCAATCTTTTTCTAATTGATGACACGCAAGACAGCGATGCTACTAACACGCATGGTAAGGCTGAGATGAATTCTCTTGCAGTTAACGCTGCTAAAGATTACATTAAATCTGGTGGAAAATTAGAAGCAATAAAGAAAAAGTATAAAGTAACTCCTGAAATAGAGAAGGAATTAACAACACTGTAAATGAAAAAAACAAACGTCTTAAAGAAACTTCGTGATGATGAGCATTATTATGGAGATTTCGGAAAGAAGTATTTAAGCAACTCCGATATCGGAACCTTACTTACGAACCCTTTAGCGTTAGGCCAACCGTCTAAGCAGTCACCTGCTTTTTTAGTTGGAGGTTATTTTCACACAGCGATTTTAGAACCTAATAAATTAAAAAAATATAAGGTTATAAAGTCTGCTACAAGAAATACCAAAACGTATAAAGAGATGTCAGGTGGTGAATTATGTTTGTTAGAATCTGAAGTTGATAAAATAGAATTAATGACAGATAATATAATGGCAAACAACATATGTAGAGACCTAATAAGAGGAAAAGACGTTACATATGAAGAACCTGGTATTACAGAACTTGAAGGAGAAATGTGGAAAGGCAAAGCTGATATTATAAACAACGAAGAGAAACTAATCATAGATTTGAAAACGTGCGCAGACATAAATAAATTTAGATGGTCTGCTAATAAATACAATTATGATTCTCAAGCCTACATTTATAGTAAAATATTTGGATACGAAATGTTGTTTATAGTTATAGACAAAACAACATTACAAGTTGGTATATTTGACTGCTCAAATGATTTTTATAACAGAGGAGCAGATAAAGTAAAACGAGCTGTTGAACAATATGAACTATTTTTCAAGTCTAAGGATTTTGATCCTAAACAATTTTTTATTAATCAAACACTTTAATATAATATAATATGAGAACAAGAAAAAGAACCTGTGACGTAACAGGAATGACAACAAGCACTAACAATTTTTATAACAATCAATCACACGTTAAGGCTGTTGATAATTTAAGAAGATTAACTGGAGCCAATAAAAACCAGTTAACTAGAATGTTTAACCAATTAAATACATATTAATATGGCATCAATAATTAACACAAGTATAAACCTTAACCACATAGATAAAGATAAAATTATTGTTGGTAAAAAAGGTAAATACTTACCGATAAGTATAACTATCAACGATGAGGTTGATCAATTTGGTAATCAAGGACCAGTTGTGATATCACAAACTAAGGACGAAAGAGAATCTAAACAAGCCAAAACTTATTTAGGTAACGTTCAGGTAGTATGGACTAACGGACAAAATGTTGCAATAGCACCTAGAAAAGATGCTACACCTGCAGCAGCACCACAAGTAGAAAAATCAAAGGTAGAGGAAGATCTACCATTTTAGTATAACATAAGGAATATATGCAAAAAACAGAGATCAATGGATTTATTATTGACGAGTTCAATCAATATGGTCTTAAAGAAGGTAAAACGCAGGGGACTTGTCCTCTGTGTTCTTCTGATAGAAAACCCAAGAATCAAAATAAGCAATGTGCTTCATATGATTGGGAACGGGGTCTCGGTACTTGTCACAACTGCAACTCAACATTTCAAATGCATACCTATAAAAGAAAAGGTAACGCAGATAAAGAATATACAAAACCAGGTACATCACCAGAGGTTATTCAGTACAATACTGAACTTAGTGATAAGGTTTTAAAATGGTTTGCAGATCGCGGCATATCTCAACAAACTTTAGATTACGTTAACGTAACTGAATGTAAAGAGTGGATGCCGCAAACAGGCAAGGAAGAGAATACTATCAGGTTTAATTATTTTATGGGTAATGAACTCATTAATATTAAATATAGAGATGGTAGAAAAAACTTCAAGTTATATAAAGGAGCCGAAAAGATATTTTACAATATCAACAGTATAGTAGGACACGACTCATGTGTAATTGTAGAGGGTGAAATAGATGTTCTAGCCCTACATGAAGCAGGAGTTCATAATGCAATATCAGTACCTAACGGTGCTACGTTAAATTCTAATAATCTAGATTACTTAGATAATTGTATAGATTATTTTGAGGACAAGACAAAGATTATATTAGCTGTTGATGCTGATGAACCAGGTCAAATGCTAAGGCAAGAGTTTATTCGTAGACTAGGAGCTGAGGTATGTTATCTTGTAGATTTTGAAGGCTGTAAAGATGCTAATGAATATTTAGTAAAATACGGCAATGATAAATTAAAAAGTATTATACAAGATGCAAGGCAAGTTCCTTTAGAAAATGTATCTACGTTAAAAGACATAGAAGATGATCTTAAGGATTTTGTTAAGCACGGTTTCAAACCTGGGTTTCAGGTTGGACTACCTAACTTTGATAAAATCTTTTCAACTTACACTGGGCAGTTTATAACTGTTACTGGTATACCATCATCTGGTAAATCAGATTTTGTAGATCAAATGGTTGTAGGTTATAATAGAAATTACGGTTGGAAGACGGCTTATGCAAGTCCTGAGAACCAACCAACATATTTACATGCTCATAAGTTGATGAGAAAAGTATGGCAAGATATGCCATCACCATCTGACATTGGTGGTAAAAAATGGAATGAAGTTGCAAATCATGTAAATGATAATTTTTATTTTATCGATATGGATAAATACAGTTTAGAATCAGTACTTAGAAAAGGTGCTGAGTTAGTTAAACGTAAAGGTATTAAATGCCTTGTTATTGATCCATATAATAAAGTCAGAGATGTTAACGCAGAGTCTGATGATGTTAATCGATACACAATGGACTACTTAGCTAAAATAGAAGTATTTTGTAGAAAATACGATGTGCTAGCTTTTATTGTAGCACATCCAACTAAGATGTATAAAGGCCAAGATGGTAAAATGGAAGAACCCAATATGTATAACATAAAAGGTGGTGGTGAGTGGTATGATGCAAGTTATCATGGGCTTTTAGTACATAGAGATTACGAGGCTAAAAATACTAAAGTTAAAGTATTAAAAGTTAAGTTTCAAAATTTAGGAGAAAACGGTGCGGAAGCATTTTTTAAGTGGGAACCAAGATCAGGTAGTTTTATACCTGACGAAAATATAGTAGACAAAAACGATGACAGCAGCCTACCATGGGAAAAATAAGAAGTCTATGGGAAGCTATAGCCCAACACCTGAAGAGGCTAAAGCCAAAGAGTGGTGTTTAGAAAACAACGTGTGTATAACCCCTAGGCAAGCGCACTGGGGATTAAGCACGTGGCTTATAGATATAGAGACAGGAAGATATCCTAATAGAAAACTAATAGGTACATCTCCAAGAGAATATAGTAAAAATACTATATGGCAAAAGGTAGCTGAGTATCAAACTTATTATTACAAAAAATATGCAAAATAGTTATTTTAACGCAAACGAAGCTTTTAATGATTTATGGAATTATATACCTTCACAAGGTCAAGATTTCGATAATACAAAAGCTATATTTAATTGTGGTTTTTATATACAAAACCCATTAGATAATAATATTAGTAGTGAAATTAGAAACTGGAAAAAAGAATATGCAGAGGCTGAATGGCAGTGGTATTTATCAGGTGATCAAAACATAGATAAACTAGGTGAGATATACGGTAAGATACCTCCAATATGGGAACGTATGGCTGATGATAATGGTAACGTAAACAGTAATTACGGTTATCAGTGGAAACGCAATGGACAATTAAATTATATTGTTAATAAATTGCGAGATAAACCTGATACACGTCATGCTGTTATATCAATTTATGATGGTAAAGAAGCTAGTAGTAAATATACGTATGATACACCATGTACTTACGCGGTTCAATTTTCAGTAATACAAAACAAATTATGTATGTCTGTTTATATGAGATCTAACGACCTCTGGTACGGTTTCTGTAACGACCAATACTGTTTCAGTATGTTACAAAAATTAGTTGCAGAGAGATTAAATATGGATGCAGGATGGTATTACCATCACGCACATAACATGCATATATATAACGATAAATTAAAATAAATGAAATATTATATATACCATATACCAGGTAAAAAGATAGGTGTAACCTGTGATATTTATAATCGAGTGACACACCAACAAGGGTATGATGAAAACGAGTATGTAGTATTAGAGGCTTCTGAAAATATAGATTATGTTTCTAGAAGAGAAATAGAATTACAAAAACAATACGGTTATAAAGTAGATAGAAAACTTTATAAAAACCTTAAAACCAATAAACCAATGAAAATAAACATTACAGAACAAACAACAACGTTTCCTTGTCCTGTTGATAAACTCAAGGCAAGATTATTCGATGTAATAGGAATGGAGTGGGAGACTGAACATGGTGATTTTATTATTGACCAAGAGTCAATATCATGGATCATGACTAACGTTAAAACATCTATGTATAACAACAATAGGTGCTACGTTTATAACAAGGCTTTATCGAGATATTTTGATAAACGCGATCAACTAACAATTCCGTTAGAAAATAACCAATTAGAAATGTTCTCAAAAATACGAGACTGGGCTAACCAAAGAGGTCTGTATGAAAAGGGAGATGCTAAAACTCAATACATCAAGCTTCAAGAAGAAGCTGGCGAGTTAGCTCAGGCATTACTTAAAAATGATGAACCTGAAATAGTAGATGCTATAGGAGACATGGTTGTTGTGCTAACTAACTTAGCTTTCCTAAACGGTGTAGATATTGAAACTTGTATAGAAAGTGCTTACAAAGAGATCTCAAGTAGAAAAGGCAAGATGATAAATGGCACGTTTGTAAAGACAGATGGTCTATCACCAGCTGAAATAACATTATTAATGGATACACAAAATGAATAAAAAGGAAGTAACATTTAGAGATCCTTTAGTAGAACAAGTTATTGATCAGTTTGTAGAAAGATCTGATGTAGGCTTTGCTAAGTACAAAGTAACACTAGATGAAGAACGTACTAAAGGAATAAAAGATCTTGGTAACTATCTACAAGATACTAAGGAAGAACTTATGGATGCGGTTTTATATATACAGTCTGCACAAAACAGTCTAAATGATATGAAACAATTTATACAATGGGGTAAAGAGTATGGTAAGATTTAAAAGAAAAAGAGGACCAGTACAATCTAAAAAAGTAACCCATGATGGAATTAAATTCGCATCAGGTTTAGAAAAATATATGTACATAGCATTAAAGAAAAATAAAATAAAAGCCTTATACGAGGGCCAAACTTTTGAACTCGTAGAGGGCTTTGATTTTCCTTTTTCTTGTTATGAGAGATGTAGTAATGGCAAAGGTCATTATCAAAATAGAGGAAATAAAAAGATCCTTAATATAAAATACACGCCTGATTTTATAGGCAAAGATTTTATCATTGAATGTAAAGGTAGAGCTAATGAAAGCTTTCCGTTACGTTGGAAGATGTTTAAGAAGTTGTTAACGGCCAATAGATTAGGACCGTTTACATTATACAAACCACAAAATCAAAAAGAATGCGAAGAAACCGTGAACTTAATATTGAAGAATCAAAAGAACTAGCGAGAAGAAAATACGCTGAGAGAAAAATAGATAGATGGGTTAAATGGACGTGGGAACAAAGAGGAAGGGTTTTGTACAAAGAGTTAATGAATATTAGAAGGCAATATAAATTAGATAATAATGGCTAGAAAAACATTCGGTATGAATACTTATTTTTTTACACCTAAAAAGAAAAGACCAGGTATTCATTCAAAAAGTAAAAACACAAATCAAAAGTCAGGTAAGTATTACGCTGGCTCAAAATATAGAGGACAAGGAAGATGAAATTAATAAAATGGGAAATTAGTTGCGGTTTATTTACCGGAATATTATTTGGATACAGACAATATATCGATCAAGAAGAATTAAAACTTGATCACGTTGTCTACGTAGGATTATTTGACATATGTATAACATTATATTACGAATAAAAAATGGGAATATTTAATGAAAGAATAGCTTATAAACCATTTGAGTACCCAGAGTACTACACGGATGGTTGGTTAAAACAAGCTCAGGCATTTTGGTTACATACAGAGATACCAATGTCTGGTGATGTTAAAGACTGGAAAGAAAAATTAAAACCTGAAGAGAAACACTTAGTAGGAAATATCTTACTAGGTTTTGCTCAGACGGAATGTGCGGTGTCAGATTACTGGACACAAAATGTTGTAAGGTGGTTTCCGAAGCACGAAATACAACAGATGGCTATGATGTTTGGTTCACAAGAAACAATTCATGCGGTGGCATATAGCTACTTAAATGAAACTCTAGGTCTTGAAGACTACGAGGCTTTCTTACATGAGCCGGCCACATCAGCGAGGTTTGATAATTTAGTTGCTTACGATGGTAAGCATGATCCAATAGAAATTGGTAGATCAATAGCTATTTTTTCAGCTTTTGCAGAAGGAGTTAGTTTATATTCTGCATTCGCGGTGTTATATAGTTTTCAAATGAGAAATTTGTTGAAGGGTGTAGGTCAACAAATGAAATGGAGTGTAAGAGATGAATCCTTACATTCTAAAATGGGATGTAAATTGTTTAGAGATATCTGTAAAGAAACTAAAGGTTTAAAAGAAGCAGTTGAAGAGAAAATTTTAAAAGCAGCAAGAATATGTATTAAACTAGAAGAACAATATATAGATAAGATGTTTGAAATGGGTGATTTAGAAAACCTGACATCTTACGATTTAAAACAATTTATAAGAAAAAGAGGAAATGAAAAACTTAAAGAACTCGGATATACCGGGATCTTCGACTACGACGAGGAAGCAGCAAAAAACCTGGATTGGTTTTATCATCTTACTGGTGGGCTTACTCATACCGATTTTTTTGCTATCCGGCCGACCGACTATAGCAAAGCAAACGAAGGCGAAGATTTCGAGGATATTTGGTAATAAATAAAATACAATTAAATAAAATACGCTATGAAAGAAAGTAAATTAGTAGAAATGAAAAATAAGATTGATGCTATGACTAGAGTACTGCAACAATTAATAAATGAAGTTGGTCAATTAAGATACCTTTCTATTGGCACATTAGAGACTATAAAAAAAATGCCGTCTTACAAGAAAGCTTTAGAGACATTAAAAAAAGATATAGTTGAAAAAACTAAAAATGAAAAAAAGTTTGAGACTGTAGAAGAATTAGAAAAACATAAAGCCAAGAACAAATAAATGTGGAATAACAAATGGAAAAAAGGTGTTGATTACCCAAAATGGGGAGACACTGATATATACAAACGTACTATAACCGGTGGTTATTTAGTTAATGGTGAATCTCCACGTGATGCTTATATTAGAGTATCTAAAGCTGTGGCTAAAAGATTATATAAGCCTGAAATGTCAGAAAAGTTTTTTGATTATATATGGAATGGTTGGTTGTGTTTAGCATCACCTGTATTATCAAACACAGGTACTGATAGAGGTTTACCAATAAGTTGCTTCGGTATAGATGTTGCGGATAGTATACAAGACATAGGTGCTAAGAATTTAGAGATGATGTTATTAGCTAAACACGGTGGTGGCGTCGGCGTAGGTATTAATATGATACGACCAGCTGGAGCTAGCATTACAGGCAATGGTACATCAGATGGTGTTGTGCCTTTCTGTAAAATATATGATTCAACTATCCTTGCAACCAATCAAGGATCTGTCAGACGTGGCGCAGCATCAGTTAACATTAATATTGAACATGACGATTTTGAAGAGTGGTTAGATATTAGAGAACCTAAAGGTGATGTTAATAGACAATCATTAAACCTGCATCAGTGTGCTGTAGTTGGTGATAAGTTTATGCGTAAACTAGAACAAGGAGACGCTGAAGCTAGAAATAAATGGAGTAAGTTATTACAAAAACGTAAAGCTACTGGTGAGCCTTATATATTATTTAAAGGCAACACTAACAAAGCAAACCCTGAAGCATACAAGTCGAATGCTTTAAAGGTACATATGACTAATATATGTAGTGAAATTGTTTTACATACAGATGAGAGTCATAGTTTTGTTTGCTGTTTAAGTAGTTTAAATTTAGCAAAATATGAAGAATGGAAAAATACAAACATTATACAAGATTCTATATGGTTTCTGGATGGGGTCTTGGAAGAGTTTATACAGAAGGCGAAAGGGCTTAAGGGATTTGAGAACGCAGTTCGCTCGGCAGATAAAGGAAGGGCGCTTGGACTCGGTGTCCTCGGTTGGCATACTTATCTACAGGAAAAAGGTATCCCGTTTGAAGGACTTTTGGCGCAATATGAAACAAGACGAATATTTAGTCAGATTAAAATTGAAAGCGAACAGGCTTCACGAGACTTGGCAGAGACTTATGGAGAGCCTTGGTGGTGTACTAATACTGGTATGCGTAATACTCATTTACGTGCTATTGCTCCCACTGTTAGTAATTCGAAACTTAGTGGAAACGTATCTCCGGGAATAGAACCTTGGGCAGCAAATGTATTCACAGAACAAACCGCTAAAGGAACATTTATTAGAAAGAACCCTTCGTTACTTAAGGTATTAAGAAAATACAAATTAAACACTGACGAAATATGGGATAAAATACTGAAAGATGGTGGATCAGTTCAAGGAATAAAACAACTAGATAAGATACTTGTTGGACCTTATAACGACATACCAGTAAAAGAAGTATTTAAAACATTTAAAGAAGTAAATCAATTAGAATTAGTTCATCAAGCAGGGCTGAGACAACAATATATAGATCAAAGTGTTAGTTTAAATCTAGCTTTTCCTAGTGAAGCTCCACCTAAGTGGATTAATAAAGTTCATATGGAGGCGTGGAAAAAGGGTATAAAGACCTTATATTATACTAGAACAGAGTCTGTATTACGTGGGGATATAGCTGCGCAGGCTATGGATCCAAATTGTTTAGCTTGCGATGGTTAGTTAGCATAAAGATAATATCAGTTTAACTAAGAGTGGGGATAATTATGTAATAGTTCTAATATGAACAAATACAAACATCCCCATTTTTTATCTTTAACAGGCTGCATTATAATAATTGTATTATATGCAATGATATTTTTAACTAGCTGTGCTACTACCGCGCAGCTTTATTTAAACCCCAGTTATAAAATACAACCTGAAGCCAATAGAGCTTATCCAGAAATACAAGTCGGCGTAAAGATTAACTTTGGTCCTAAAATAAAATTCACAAAAAAAAATAACCTATAAACTAGAAAAGGGGATCATTACGATCCCCTTTCTGGTTACAAGAACTTATGGGTATGGTACGCCCAGTTATATCGTTCCTGAATATCTTATGAGCAACAACAGTCCTCATGCTTGCATTTCTTTTTATTTATCATAAGCTTACACACAAGTTTATTCCAACCCCATGTACATTTATTCCAAATGTTAGTAATGCTTTTTCCTAGTTTTACTAAAAATTTTCCCATGTTATTTATTTTAATTAATTATTTTTTCCTCTTGAACTACCACCAGATGTTACTGGATTTACAGCAACCGGATTACCTCCACCTCCTGTAGTGTTGCCACCATAACTTTGTGATCCACTTGAATTTACCACTATAGGTGGGTTGTTATTTATATTAGGATTTGGTGTTATGTGGCCGTATGATGTTCCGTATATATTACCGTGATATCTCCACCTACTATCGTGATACCTGTAGTCATACATACGATCATTATATGGGTTATAAAATCTATTATCCATATATCTTACAAAATCATAACCAATAACGTTATACATTCTTTTAGGTTGTATCTGATCTATTCTTATTTTAACAGTATCACCCATTTCAGTTAATGCTAACACGTGTGTCACCATAACTCTATTAGAGTTATATAACATTTGTGAACACCCTGAAAGTGCACCCATTAATATAATACTAATTAATATCAATAAAGTTAATACTCGAGCTCTGTCTCTTTGTTTATCTGTCATAGTTATTTGTTTTTCCAAATTATATAATTGCTGTTCTGCCAAAATTCGTTTGTATTTTTTGCATCAATAATAACTGATGGTTTATCTATAAAAAAACCTGAATCTTCAACTGCATTTTGTAAAGCATAAAAATCAACGTAATTATCTTTTTTAAATTGCACTTCAAATGTTGTTTCTTCAATGTTAGCATTTACGCTCTCAACAAAATAAACTTTTTCAATGCTCTTTTGTACACTAAAAGAACACATGCTACAAGTTAAACCTGTAACTTTAAAAGTTATATTATTAAATGCTAATGCAAGTATAAATAATTTTGCTATCATTTTTTATATACTTTATCTTCAAGACTTTCTATTCTTCTCTTTGTGTCATCTTCAAATCTTTCCATTTCTTTTATAATAAAGTCTATCTTTTGATTAATAACTTTAGTATCATCCTGTTGTATTTGCTCAGGAAGAGATTTAGCTACCTCTATATCTGCTTGCAGGGTAGAATAAGCTGTAGTTAAACTTATTATCCCACCTATCAACAAACCTAAAAACTTGACATCGATTTTTAAATCTGATTTTCCGTCTGAATCTAAATCGACCGCTACTTTTTTGTTTAACATTTCATCCATTGCTATTGTTATTTATTGTTTTATTCTTATAGATTAATCACTTATTTATAGTGATTTTTACCTTTTCTTTCTTATTCTTCTTTTTCTTTTTACTTGGCTTTTGTTCTCTAATTTTTTCTTCTTTGGCGTTTCAAGTTCCCATTTAGACCAACCAGAAAGTAAAGCTATTTTTTGCCAATATTCAGATTCATCGCTAACCGCGTCTGCTATATTATTTCCTTTCTTTATTAATCTATCTAAAGGGATATTAGCGCCTGCTGACAATACTTGAGCGCCTGCTAAGTAAGCTGGGTTGTCTAGACTAAATCCCTTTTCTTTAATTTCCTTTGCATTCCAACTAAATGTTCTACCAGCTGATCTTAACTTAGAAACTTTAGATGATATTGGTGGAGATAAATCTAATATTTCTAATGCTGCGTCTTCATACTTAGGACTTTTTTTACCTGACTCCTGTATTACTTTCAATACAATATTTTTAGCTGTAGATAGTGCTGCACCACCTATGCCTAATCCTCTTAATAAAGAGTCCATCATACCATTACCTATTCTAATAACCTTTTCTTGAGGTATATCATCATCATCGTCAAATAACATAGTAAATAAAGCGTTTTGTAGCGCGTTGAACATTATATTCTGAATTGTACTATAGTATATAATCTTTGAAATATTAGTTTTCCAATCACCTCTACCGTTAGCTAAATCCATGGAAGCTTTCTTTATTAATCTAGCGTACTGCATTGGTGTGTTACCAAATGCTAATATAACTCTACCTGCATTACTTGCTTGTTGTGCACTTATCCTATCTGTTCTACTAGACTGTTGACTTTCTTCGGCTACTTCATAGAAATCTAAGAAAGCTTGTTCTTCAGCTTTATCAATAGACATCCCTTGTTTTTCATAAGTATTAATTCTATTTCTATAGAAACTAGATCCACCTGAAGCAATAGCAAAACTATCCGCTAACTGAGTAAATACAAATCCTTTTTTAAGTAACATACTTATCACACCTTGTACACTACCTTGCTCTGCAGCGTCTGCTATTTCTGATTCAGTTACATTTATCTTTAAACCTTTTCTTCTAGTAACTAGAAAATCAGAATTAAATAATGTCATAAAATCTTTCCAATATTGAGGTTGATTAGCAAAAGCTTTACCTGCATTGTAAATATTATTGTCACTCCAATTTATAAAGTTTATAGATGATATTGTTTGTAACACCGCTGATCTTGTATTTAAAAACATAATAGCACCAACAGAACTATTTACCCAATTAAGTACATCATTAACTATCTTACTATCAGTGTTAGACTTGTTACTACCCGTCTTCATTCTTCTTAAAATATTTTTTAAAGCAGAAACATAAGCTGATCCATATGCAGCCTCAAGTTTAGTTATGTTTTTAGGAGAAAATATAATATCAACATTTTGTTGCCACTCTTGTAAATACTCTGCTCTATTAGTAGTGTTTATACCGCCGATAACATCTGTTGTTATCGTCCCACTTAACCAGTTTTCCGTAGGTGGATTATATGGTTTTGTTTTTTGAATTACCATTAATTCATTTGCAAACATCTTAAGATCATTATCCTTTTCTATAAACGATGTTAATTCTTTTATATCTTTTTTAGCTAAACCTGGTATTTCATATCCTTGTTGGTTCCATATATAAACTCTTAATGCTGTTTCATAAGTAAAACCGTCTACGGCTTCTTTTTTCAATGTAGTTGGTATGGTTTTAAACTGCGCTTTAAGTGCTTTAAAATCTGCAGCAACACTAACACGTGCTTTTGTGATAGCAGATTCTGCTCTATTAAATGGATCTAATAAATTCTTTTTAAACCAAGCCATTTGAGCATCACCCTCTTTACCCTTGCTTAACAATGGATACATTAAACCTACAAAATCTTCAGCTGAATAAGGTATAAAGAAATTAAACTTACCCTTACTAGCACCAACAGTTTTTGCTCTAGCTGGAGAGTATTCTTTATTTCTACCTAGTCCAGTTTTCTTTTCTATTATAATATTAAATTCTTCATCTAGCTTTTCTGATATACTACCTTTAGCCTGTTGAACTTTAGATTTAACATCAATAACATCCAACACAGCTTTAACAGCCTTAACATTTTTCATAGCATCATCAGCAAAATAAATATTATTATAACCTTGTGCTGCTTTTTCAGCAACCCAATTTGCTTTAGCAGCTGGTGTTCCATCTTCTAAACCAGTAATATTTTTTAAAGGAATATCTAAACCAATACCTTTTAAAAATTCATATATTGCTGGTGCTGATTGTTGAGGTCTTGCAGTTAAAATAAATATATCTTTACCTCCAAATTTACCTTGACGCTTAAGCGCAAGATCCGCTAAAGGTCCCTTTTTACCTTTAATAACCTTGTTAAACTCAGAAAAATCAAACGCTGCTCCCTTTTCTTCTAAGATAGCAGATTTTCTAGCAAACTCCGTAGGGCTAAGTTTACCTTTAGTTCCATTAGGTAGCGTGTAAAGCACCTTAGATTTGGTTTTAGCTATTGTGTCATCAAAATCAAAAACACTCATGCCTTTTTCAGGAGTATTAATATCACGAGCTAAACTCGCAGCATCGTCGTAGTTTTTAAATATAGATATTTGTTTACTAGTCTGATCTTTAGGATTTATAAAATCATTTGATTGGCTATTTTTTGTTTTAGCTTGTTTTATTGTTTTTATAGTATTTCCTTTTGCGATAAATCCAGACGAATTAACACCGTAGTTATCCGATACAGATTTTTTATTTTCTAATATTATATTATCAGGGTTAATACCACCTTCTTGTAAAGATACATTAACATTAAAATATCTAGCCCATGTAAGATCTTTTCCTAAAACCCAACCTGGTGGCATAGAGGATATATAATTAAAACCTTTGTTGTTAACACCTTTTCCTTTTAATTTATTATCACTTGCTTTAGATATAGGACCTTGAAAGTAATTTGTTTCTATAGGCTTAAATGCTTTAGTAACATTGTTTTGTATAGCACTGTTAAGTAAATACTTTGCGGTTAAAGAAGCTGGTAAACTATGTTCTTCAGTTATTGCACCTACAATATTTTTTTCATAAAATCTAACTGGTGCAGCCACTCTTATAAAGTGTCCTTGTTGGCGACTAGTAGATTTTAAAAGCTGTGCCACAAATGCTATGTTGTTTTTATCTTCACTTATAACATTAGCAAACTTTTTAAATACAAGCTCTAAACCTTTAATGCTATCATTTTGTAATTTTTTAAACTTATCTGTACCAAATTCTTTAATAAACTTCTTTTGAAGTATCCTGTTATCACCTACACCAGAAGTAATACCTACTTTTTTTGTCATCGCATCTATAAGCTCAGTCTCTTTTTTAGAAAGCTGTACAAAATCAATACCTTTAAAAAACTCATTCATTTCTTTTTTATTATTAAAAGCATACTGATTGTTATATGATGATTTACCTGCTCCAGTTAGTGTAGAGTTATCAAACCAAAATTGTTTAGGTAATATTTTAGATCCTACATTTTTTATCCAATCACGATACACAGCTCTGTCTTCGGGTTTTGTCATATCAAATATTCCATTTCCTATGACATCATCTTTTATTTTAGCAGCTAAAACAATGTTATTCCAACCGCTCCAGTCTTCTTGTGCAGATATACTTCTCATATCTGTGGGTACTGAAACAACTTCTCCTTCTTGAAAAATATTACTAGCATCGATCACTGATTGTATATCATCTTTTTCGCTAATTGATAACTTACCACCTGGCTCTCTTTTAACAGCGGCGATTATTTCTGCTTTTATATCTTTAGGTGGGGTTATATCTCTTTGTTTATAGATCTCTTTTATCCTGTCAACTAAAGCTTCATCTTGTAGTAATTGAGGAACAGCATCAAAGCCTAAACTAGCACCAATTAATTCTGCAAGTTTATCTTTTCTAGTACCTTTCTTAGATCCTTTAATATCATAAAATTCTAAAAATTCTTTTTCACTAGGTGTCTTTTTTCTATAAACAGTAGGACCAGACGTTTCACTTTTATAAGTTACATCATACTCTTCTGATCTTTCATATTCTCTTAGTTTTTTAGGTGGCACGTTTTCCTCAACAATCTCTGTGAATATTTTATTTTTTTCATTTCTTTCAATAGAAACTAAATCTTTAACATCAAGTTGGTTTATTATATCTTTCCTATAGTCTTTTAAAAACTTTGTGTATTCAGATCTAGTACCCATCACGTTAGCTAGTGTAGGTTTTAATAATGTAAATAAATCTTTTTGTATAGCGTTTCTAAATTCATAACTATCAACGGGTAATAGTTTTCCACTTAAAACTTTATTTGCAGCATCTAATATCTTATTATAATCGTCATCATCTTTTTTTATTTTTAATCTCTGCCTTAATGTTGGTTTAGTTGCTTTAGTTTTTGTTCTTATTTCTTCTTCAATAACAACATCTTCTGCTGTCTCAGTTGCAACAACATCTCTAGCTTCTGTTACATCTGATTTAAAAGTAGTGTCTAGTATTCTGTTACCAACTTCTATTGATCTTGATCTTAAAAATTTATTTATATAAGCAGCGAGGGGAACCCCTTTATCTGGTTTGTATTCTTTTATTAAATCTATTACACCTCTTTTGCCCGTTAAAATCTCATCTACTAAAATATCTTTATTAACATCATAACCTGGTACATCTCTAAATCTTGCCGCTAATTTAGAGGCCATAGGTCTATACTCTTCTATAATTTCAAAAGAACCATCAACTCCCTTTTCTGTATATATTTGTTGTACTCTATTAGACGCTTCTTCTCTTGATTGTTTTGATGTTTCATCTGATATGTCATCTTTAAGTTTTATTATACTACCTTTTTTTGTTGTAACCTCAGCACCTTCTCTTGCTATCTTACCTATAGCTTTACCAAAATTTCCTGTCTTAACAGCAACAGAATAATCTTTTAAGAAATTTAAAACATCTTTACCGTCATTGAATTTAATTTTTGTAAACCCTAGATTTTGAAACATTCTTCTTATTATGCCACCAATTTTTTCTCCAAAAGTTTCTTCAATAACTATTTGTTCTGAAACCAAGGCATCTGTGAATAACGTTAAATACTCTTCAGCTTTTATTGTTTTACCTTCATCAGCATAAAACTTTTCTAATCTTGTTTTTAGATTACTATCTTTTAAGCCACTAATTTGAGGTTTTATTCTGTCTAATTCTTTTTTTAATTCTAAGGTAAGAGATCTTACCACGTCTTTACCTACAACATTACCACCTTTATCAATATCATATAAAGTTTTAAAAAGTATTCTATGTAGTACCTCGTGACCAGCAACATTAAAACTTCCTACCTCGGCAGCTCTCTCCATGTCTAGTATTATATTCTCACCATCCAAACTTATAGCGCCTTCACCTTTCATTTCAATCCCTAATTCTTTTGCTTTAGCCTGCGCTTCTTCCGTTGTTTTCATTTCAAATATGTTCTTACCAAAACCCTCTTTAGCTGAACCTTTAATGACATTACGGGTTATTCTTTCTAAAGCACCTATCTTAGTTATCTCTTGATTGATAGCCGCTATACGAAGTAAATCTTCAGACACAAGAGCTTCGTCTGTTATTTCCACTTGTTGATTGAGTTGGTTTCTCTCCATTATCAAATCAAATATTTTTTGTTTACTTTCTATACTAAAATCATTAGGTATTTTTAAACCTGCGTTTCGCATGCTTGCAAGATTTTTCAATTCATCTTGTAAATCTTCTTTTGTTATTTTTGATTGAGGTGATTTGTATTTGTTTTTAATGTTCTGCTCAGCGGCTTTAAAAAATTCGTTAGCTTGTTTAAAACCTCCAGTTCTTAAGTCAAATGTTGTTGCAACCTCTCTAGCTGAATTACGAAGTTCAGTTGTTGTTTGACTTGCTACTGTAGCTCCAAAAGGAAGAAAGAAACCAACTATACCACCAGCTATAAAATTTTCCTGTAATTCTTTTGTATTCAAATAAGATAATAATGGAGCATCTAGTTGTACAGCGGTTGATAACTGACCCGCTGCAGCTTGACCTAATTCAGTTAAGGCTTCTATAGAACTACCTTTTCCTGATCTTACCAAAGCTCTCCCCGAAGATTTAGCTATATCTTTTATTTCACTATTATATAGTGAAGTTAAAAGTTGTTTTGTATTTAAACCTAAACTTTTACTAAATTTATTAACAAGATTTACAGCCCCAACTCTTTCTAAACCAGTTTGTACTGCAGCTGTAGCAGCTGACGTTGCCCTGTCTGCATACTTACCATCGTTAATAGCTTGCTTAATATTTTCTTCAGTTGGTTTTATATTATCCTTTTCTAAACCCTTAACAACAGCTGTATAATAATTTTCTCCATACTCTTGACCAAAGATAGAAACTAAACCAACAGATGCTAATGTTGGATTTTTAAATATACTACCTGCTGCCACAGCTCCTATTTGAGGAAGTGCTTTACCTACGGTTTGTGTTATTTCTTTAAATGTTACTCCATCAGATAAATTAACTTCATCAAACTTAATCATCTCCATGTTTTGTTTTTCTACATCACCTACTTCTTCTTTTATTTCCTTTTCTATTTTAGACTTCTGTTCTTTTAGTTGTTGTATTTTTTCTGCATTAGTAACACTAAGCGTTTTTGGCATCTTGTCCATAAAACCACTGCTCTCACTAAGCTCGGTAGATAGTTCATTTGATGGTAAAGACTCAAGTTTTTTTATCTGCGTATCTATAGCGTCTATCTCTCCATGAAATCTACTTAAAACACTTTTTCTCCAACCTTGTTTCATGTTTTCTACACCTTCGTATATACTCTCAGTTAAGGTTGCTGGAAAAATATATCCTAATGTAGTAGCGTCTATAGCTTCTATTGTACTGATAACAGGATCTGTACGTCTTAAATATGCTTTATTTTCTAGTGACATAACATCATTAACAACAGTGTTTATTTGATCTAATCTATCTTTGTAAAGCTTTGATTCTTCAAATGGTTTGTAAACTGTCTGATATACATAATCATCTAGCTGTTTTTGTAGTTCATTAAGTCTTTCATTTTCTAATTTTGACTTATCTCCACTTTCTTGATCTTTTTGTTGAAGGTTTCTAGCAAAATTGTTTATATTATCTTTTTCTAACAACGCCCTTAATTCTAAATTTTTAATTATTAAAGGATCATTGTTAACGGCATTAGTAAAAATATCATTATATGCTGTATTAAACTGCTCTTCATTGGAGTAGTCAGGTAGACCTATAGGGGCGTATTTTTTAAATTTATTAATAGCTGAATCTGTAGCGGTAAGTTCTTTTGTTATCTCATTAGTATAGGCTAGATCTCTTACAGCTAAACCCATCTGCTCCATCTCGTTTAATTTGTTTAATTTATTTTCCCCTTGCTGTTCAACTATAGCATCTGTTAACTGCTTGTTATAGTTATCTAGTTCAACATCAACATCAAAGTCTAAACCTATTAAAGCATTTTTTTCTTTCTGTTCTGACTCTCTTCTTTCTCTTTTTTCTCTTCTTGTTTTTTCACTCCATGTTTCTTTATTATTTTCAATGTTATCTTGAACTGGTGCTGAATTATTAACAATTGGTTGCTCTTCTATTTTGTTTAGATTAGCGTTTGCTATGTAGTCTTTTAAGGATATACCTGAAGCATTAGCTGCCTCTTGTACTTCTTCAAGGGAATATTGAATACCATTTAATTCAAACATATTTATTTTTTTATTACAGGTAACTTTGGTTTATCAGTAGGAAAGCCCATGTCTTTTATAACATTATCTAAAATCTCTTCAAACGCTCTTTTTACATCACGTGTATATTCACTAGTTCCTTCTTTTTTCATTATACCTTCCATTAAATTTATTATCTGCTCTTTACTAGTTAAGCTTATAGTTTCTGTGTCTAAAAATGATCCATCCTTAAACTCTAGTTCAATAGTACCAGTATTTCTTTTGCCTTTTTCTAGTGGACCATCAATGTATTTTGCGCGTGTTATTTTTTTACCTCCATACATACCGCCAGTAAAGTAATTACTAACATCCTCACTAGAGCCAAGGTTGTATATTTCTCCAATAAGCTTTCTTGCATCTTCTAAAATTCTTTCATCACCCTCTTCTTCTTCTTTTGCTTTATATGGTTTACCTACAATAGCACCATAAGCCTCAGATTGAGTAAAACCTTTTTTATTACCGTATTGCTCAGCTCCTTGCTCAGCCATGTATTTATTTATTGCCATAACCTGCTCTTCAGAACCATTCCATTTTTCATCACTTATTTTTTCAGCAAAAAGTATCATGGCATCATTATCTCCTGGTATTCTTGAATTTGAAAATGGATCAAAAACATCGGTTGTTAACATATGTAGTTTTAAAAGATCCTCCCCATTCATTAAAGCTCCTTGACCGGGGCTTTTTGGGTCTTCAACATAAAAAGGGTTTTTAACTGGTCTGTCTTTACCAGCTATAGTTAGTGTAGGTTGGTGTCTTTGAGGTTTACCTGTTGCCGTATTTATAACCTCACCCGCTGGTGTCCATCTTTTAAACATAGCGTTTTGTGTTGGATTTATAGACTCTTCAAACATTTCTGTGTACCTATGATTATCCTCGCCATTATCTGCTTCAATCATACTTTGTGCTGTCTCAAATGATTCATCTAAATAATCAGGTACTATATTTATCAAATCACCTCCAGTTAAGTTTTCATTTAGTAAAGAACCTAAACGTAAAGCATATCCATTAGTTTCTTCTTTTTCATTTAAAGAATTAGTAAATTCCTGTGGTGGCATATATACCGTTAGCTCCCCATCTTCATCTTCAACTAAATGTACATCAGCTCCACCTTGAATCATACTCATCATCATTGTTTGAAGCTCGTCTGGTGTTGTTGAACTCACACTACCTTGATCACCTGGTTTTATACCTAAAGAGCTTTTGTAATCTACAATCATCTGTAATAACAAAGGTTGTACTCTTCCCCACGTTTTAACTTGATTATTAATTTTGTCTAAAGCTTTAGAGCCATAAGAAAATGTATCTGGATTAGCGGCCATACCATTAGCTATAGCAGCGTAATTATCTTTTAGTTGGTATAACCAGTTTTCTACACTACCATCAAACTGTTTGCTACCTATATCAGTTTGATAATTACCTACATTAAAAGATTGTCCATAAAGTTTTATCTGATCACTATACCTTTTGTTTTGCGCTTCTTTTTCTTTTATCCTATAAGCATTATTATTATTTTGTTCTACTATTCCTCTTTTTATAGCATCATTAACTCCTTTGCTGTATTCTTGAAAGCTTTTATCCACAAATATCTGGGGATTAGTATAAGAATTTTGTCTAGCTGTTATTCTAGCTGCTTTTATATTTGGTATTACTGAAGGTATTTTATATGTCGCCATTTTTTATTTAATTTAATTAAGTTGTTGCATAACAGATGAAGTCACAGATCCTAATGCACTACCTATAGAGTTATAAGAGTCTGCCTTAGATTGCAGTTCTTGAGCTCTAAAGTTTTGTGCTCTAGCAGATTGACGCGCTAAATCATCCACTTGTCTTTGTTCTTTTGTCTCAAACATGTACGATTTACCTAAAGCGTCAGCTGACTGCATTCTTTGTGCTTCACTCATATTAACCATTTGCATTCGCTGCGCTTCACTAATTTTAATTGCCTCAAGTTGACTTTCACCTTGCGCTCTTAATTTTTCATTATTAACTTCTTGTTGCTCTATATTTGCAGCTATTCCTTTCTTACTTTGTAATGCAGCTTGTGCTAAAGCTGTTGCTCCACCAGCACTACTACCTGTAGCTCTTAGCGTATCAAGCGTATTTGCTAAAGCAATATCTGTTTGCTCCGCTTGCATATCAGCTGCTTGCGTAGCGACACCTAAGTTAGCATAAGGGTTACTAGCCATACCACTAACATCTTTAGCAAGACCACTTAAGTTTGTTACATTTTCATAAGGATTAATAACAGCTTGCCTGTTGTTTTCTAAATTTTTAACTCTTTGTTCTGCTCTTTGGGCTCTTTTACGGGCTTTTTTTGCAGCTCTAGCGGCACCAATAGTTCCTACTATTCCTGTGATTAATGAAGCTGCTGCTCCTGCAAATTCTGATACTGGCATAATTTTATAATTTTAATTTTTAATATGAAGATTCTATATACTCTATTGATGTAGCAAATAATTCATTTGTTCCAGATGTAGCTGTGTTTGTAGCTGTTAATTTTGCTGTTGCAAAAAATCCCTTAACTCCTGATATTGCTGCTCCATAAATAACTTCACCTTGTGTAACCGTTGATGTGTTAATTAAGTTTGCAAAGTATTTATCTTCTTTTGCTTTAAATTTGTTTTGTAATAATTGAGACTCCATGTCTGCTAATGTAAGTGGTACACTATATACTGCTATAGCGTTTGCTTGATCTTCATTTGTAACAAAGCTTGTTAATGCCCAGTTAGAACCACCCTCATAATTAATAGTTTGAAAAGTTTTAACTAATGACGGTGATTGATTAAATATAGTTGTAACAGTGGAATCGTTTTGCACACCATAAAAATATCCTCTATTTACTAATGTAGAGTAATGTTGATATATTGCGCCGTTTCTTGTAGAGAAAAACTTATTAGTTAAACTAAATAAACTATCGGGCTCGTATGTAAATAAACTTGTCCAACCTAAAACATTTTCATCAAAGTTTAATGTTTTGTATCCTCCACTTTGTGGTTGTATAGATAACGTATAACACTTGTTGTGTATATCCCAACCACCTATTAATTTTCCATTTCCAATGTTAGTCATGTTATCTCTAAAGAAATCATACATACCATAACTGGATATTTCTGTGATACCATCTCTTGATAGTCTCAATACTGATCCTTTATCTGCATCAGTAAAATATTTTCTATACCCATAAACCGCGAATGATTCTGGGTTATTAGCTATACCCCACTCACCGGCATAAGATTGAACTGGTCCAATGACAATATTAGATGTTGTTGTTATTGGTGAACCTTGCTGTGTGTATATAGCGTCTTTATCTATTAAAGCCCTGTTAACTTTTCTTTCTTGGAATATAATCAAGTTAGTATCTTCTGCATAAAGTTTTTGAACAGTACCTTTAGATGGATCAACGGCTTTAGTAATATCTTCTCCAGCAGAAAATACATTTGTTTGATTAATACCAGTCCTAGAGTTTAAAACCCCAGAGTATATTAAAGAATTTCCTAGTGATTGCTGAGCATTAGTATCTGTTTCAATAAAAGCCCTTGGTGATAAACCTGTAGATACGTTATTATAACCACCTCTTATTCTAGACTCTTCTACAAACCAGTTCCTATCAGCGTTACTGGAATTTATTTTTTTCAAAATATATGTGTTATAATATTGTATTCCTACTGTTGTTGTTGCCATGTTTTATTATCACTTATTTATTTAATTAATTACTATGCTGCCACCGTAAACGAAATAGTACCATTAACGTTTGTTGATAAACCTAACGCATCTTTTAATGTAAACGTTAGCTGAAAACTTTGTCCAGCAACTAAAGTATATCCAGGAGCAGACAAAACCTGCATCCCATATTCATTAACGCCCACATCTGAAGATGGTGTGCATGGGTTAGAAACATTCTTTGGTTCTTGTTTTTTTATTATAAAATAGTCAGCTGGTGTTAGTGATTCACTAAATGTTATAGTGTCATTAGCCGGTATATCTAAAGCACCAGTTCCACCTGTTGTAGTATCAAGAGCTATAGATGTCCCAGCAACACCAGTTACTTTTGTACCTTGTGTTATTGTGTTGGTGTTATTAGAAACAACCATACCAACTTTTATATTTGTATTAGCCGCACTTATAACAAGGGTTTTTGAAGGTGATTGTACATATGCAGGTGTTGTTGAGCTTGTTGTTCCAGGTCCGTTTAACTGCGTTACTGTACTTAACTCAAAACCAGCTCCAGTTTGTCTAGGAAACAAAAATCTTGAACACGTATCTGCACTTCCATTAGTTCCAGTTGGACCTGCACCACCCGTTATAGAATCAAATATTAATTTATCTGTTCCAGCTACAGGTGCAGAAGGGGCAATGTTAGCAGTAATAATAGGCGCAACATTACCTAACGTAACGTTATAACTTTGATTAACTAGCACACCATTGCTTTGTGTAAACTGTATTGTAAACTCAAAGAAATTTAGTGTTGCGTTATCTTCGCCAGCATAAAAAGTTGATGCTGTTTTTATTTTATAAGATCCAGTTGCTGATCCTGATTCCAATTTAAATTCAGCCGCTCTATTATTAGGATTTAATATACCATTTTCATATTTAGAATTAACGGATAACAA
>Ga0115546_1000432_pt1 | contig 28826 bp, 19 predicted proteins | sample COGITO_mtgs_1004_FD_87186 | JGI IMG/M metagenome (GOLD analysis project Ga0115546, IMG submission 87186) | Pelagic marine microbial communities from North Sea - COGITO_mtgs_100413 | ecosystem: Environmental > Aquatic > Marine > Epipelagic | place: Germany:Helgoland, sampling site Kabeltonne...
AGAGCTGATTGGGGCTTTGGTAGCCAAGTGGAAAGAGGGCTATGACGTGGTTTATGCTCGGCGGCGATCGCGTCAGGGAGAAAGCTGGTTTAAGACGATGACAGCGAACAACTTTTATCGCGTTATGGAGAGAATGAGCAATGTGCCGATTCCAAGAGATACCGGAGATTTTCGGCTGCTCGATCGGCGAGTTGTTGATGTACTCAAGCTGCTGCCTGAGCGAACAAGGTTTATGAAGGGGCTATTCGCCTGGGTGGGCTACCGGCAAACAGAGGTGGTGTACGACCGGGACGCCCGCTATAGCGGCGAGACGAAGTGGAATTATTGGCGGCTGTGGAATTTTGCTATCGACGGGATTACGTCATTTAGTTTGGTTCCGCTGCGGGTCTGGAGTTACGTCGGCATTGCTTTTGCGCTGCTGTCTTTTTTGTATGGCACTTTTCTTTTTGTGCGTACCTTGATTGATGGGATAGACGTTCCTGGCTATGCCTCTTTGATGGTCGCTGTTTTGTTTTTGGGCGGCGTGCAAATGGTTAGTTTGGGCGTTTTGGGTGAATATTTGGGCCGCGTGTATGAAGAAGTAAAGGGTCGTCCGCTGTATTTGGTTAGAGAAACGGTGGGCATTCGTAATTGTACGACGACAGGCCAAGTGGCGCTAAGAACTGAGATGAAGCCGGATGTGAGACAAAGAGCGCCTGAGAAAGCGTTATTAGAGGCAAAGGCGTTTGATGATTGAGAAAGGGAATATGACTTGGACGATAAAAAAGGGATCTGAGTCTACTGAGCGCAGAAATCGACTGAGTGCGCTAGATGCTTTTTTAATCGCTTGCATAGCGGCTGGCGTGGGGCTGCGATCGCTCTGGATCGGTAAGCGTGAGCTGTGGTACGACGAGGTGCTATCTGTGCTGATGGCGTCGGGCCAAAAAAGCGCCTATAAGCTGCCGAAGGATGTGCCTTTCTCGCTGCAGACATTTTCTGAGTTGCTAAAGGTTTCTCCAACGCAGAGCATGACAGATTCTGTAGAGAGCGTTATTCGAGGCACGACGGGAGATGCGCATCCACCTTTGTTCTACTTAGGCGAGCATGTTTGGATGCGACTCTTTGGCAATAGCGAGATTGCTTTGCGCAGTTTGGTATTACTTATTAGTTTGGCGACTTTGGGGGTTGCTTATGGAATAGGGCGGCGGGTGTTAGGGCGGCAAGGAGGGCTAATCTTTGCGGCGCTGTTTTCACTGAACCCATTTTTCTTTGCGCATTCGCTGAACTTGCGGATGTATGCGCCTATGGTGTTTTGGGTGGTGGTGAGTGGCTACTGCTTTTTAGCTTTAGTCGGTGAAGGTGATTCTCTTGATGAAAGGTCTTTACCTAAGACAAGATGGCGACGCTGGGCGCTGCGCGGTGGGGTGGCGATCGCGATCGCGGCGGGCTTGCTTACTCAATATCTATTTGCTTACTGGCTGTTTGCACTGGCAGCTTTGGTACTGTATTTAGATCGCAAGCGCTGGCTAGCACATGGGCTAACGCTGAGCGCGGGCGTGCTGATGTTTGTGCCTTGGGTGATGTGGGGCATACGCCAACAAATCAATAATAGAAGCGATGTGTTTAGCCAGATCTCGTCTACGGGTGGGCCTTTGCAATCGACTTTGCAGCATGGAAAAGATCTGGCTCAGACGTTGGCTAATCATCTGCTACTAGGTCAGTTAACGACTGGGATGCTACCGGTAGAAGCGGCTATCAAACCGGCTGCTGTTGCGCTTGGGCTGGGCGTTATGGGTTTTTTGGCGGTTTGCGTCAGCGGTTTGTATCGCCGCCGTCAGTATCGAGTGCTGATGATTGCTTTGCTGATGGGGTTTGTGCCTTTGGCTGTGGCACTCATGGCAGATGTGCTGGCAAATAAGTACACGCTGGGATTTGGCTGGGGGCGTTCAACGATTGCGGCGTTGCCTGGATGTTTGCTGTTGGTTGCGGCTTGGCTAGCGCTCGGGACGGGGCGGTGGCGGGGTGCATTTACGGTGGGGTTGCTGTCTGTTTATTTATTGCTGACTGTGTGGGATTTTGGACTGCGCGATCGCCAAATGTTCCATCAGGTAAACAAGACGCTGCTTAAGACAGATGATCCGACGCTAGTTGTGATGAATTCAAAGGCTTGGGGAAATGTACTTCGCGCTGTTTATTACTTAGAGGCGGCGAGTACTGATCTGTTGGCGAGCGACCCGGTTGACGTGAGCGTAGCGCTAGAACAGGCCCTGAGCCAAAAAGAGTACGAGCGGGTGCTCTGGTTGCAAGCGGACTACCCGGTATGGGGAGAGCTGGAGGATAAAGAGGAAATTGTGCGGTTGATAGGTGAGACTGAAACGCTGCTAGCGTCTCGCTACGCCCTGAAAGATAAACAAGTGCTGCGCGGTACGATGGATATTGATCGGTTTGAGCTGAAGATCTATGAATAGCTGAAGATGAGCAGATAAAGATGAGTAGCTGAAGGTCTTAGAGCTTAATTTGTCTGGCTGAATTAGCTACGCCAGCTAAGCTTGAGATTAATCCAGAAGTTCCATAGGGTGATGGTGGCGATCGCTACTAGTTTAGCAAAGTACTCGTTGGCATTATTTGCCCAGTCTGCGGTGGTGAATCGAGCCGTGAACGTTGGGAGCTGATCGACCGCAGGAATTAATAGAATTAGGTACATGAGACCTATCTGAAGGAGCGCACCAATCAGGCAAACTGAGTTGAACTTAGCGAATCTTAGGAGTCTAGCGTTCCAACCTTTTTGCTTTTGAGCTAAATCAGCAAATGTCCAAGCGTCGTTCCATAGAAAGTTGTTGATAATGGCGGCTTCAATCGATAGAACGGTGCTCAGTAAAAGTGGAAGTCTTAGGCGCTCTAGCAGTAGGTAGAAGACTACAAGATCGACAAACAAACCGCTGAAGCCGACGACTCCGAACCGCAAAAACCTACCGATCGGAAACTTTTTCAACTTTTGAAAGCAGGAGCCTGTCTCTTGATTTTTCACAGCATAATCTCATTTCGCAGCTTCTACTTTACAATCTCTACTCTGTAGAACGGGTACTTCCCATAGTTGCCCAGGGCGCTGAAGATTACTTTATCGCTGGGCGCGTCTGGTGCAAGGCAGTCCCGGTGAGGATAGCAAACGTACAAAAACTCGGCTTCGTTTTGAGCTGTGAGCGCGTCTGCTAATTGCTCAACATCCGCTATGGTTTCGGTTCGAAAAAAGGTTTTTTGAGGGAGTGCGCTCCAGAACTGCTGAGCCACGAACTGATGAGAGATGGCGATCCATGGAGTTGGTTCTTGGGTGAACTGGGCGATCGCCGGTGAGACTAGCTCGTAATTAGCTGCGAGTGAAACAGACTGAGTTTTAGGATGCTGATAGCTTTGGAGTAAGCCTTGAACTGTATTGGTATAGACGCTAATCGCTAAGATGAGCGCTGTGGTGGCGAGCACTACCCGGCGAACCCACTGACGAAAGAAGCCTTTTTTTAGCTGCGTGGCCAGCACGACGGACAGCATGGGTACAACAATGAGATAGAACCTTGGCCCCCACTGCTTACCGCCTGCACCAGGTGGAACGATGAGCGGGACGCTGAAGATGAAAAGAAGGCTTAGCGCTAGCAGACAGCGAGCGGCTGTCCGATCTGACTGGATTAGAAGACTAGAAGGTGAAAATGAGCGATGTCTGGATTTTGCTTGAGCTGTTTTGGATGAAATCTTTTTCAGCTCTGGGCTGATCAGCGCTGTGAGGACAATAAGCGCTGACAAGGGAAAGTATCGCCATAGAGAGCTTAGTAATTGTAGATAGCCAGTTTTAGATTGACTAATCTGGGCGGACAGGGAGGATTCTTCTGCCACCTGAATTGAGTGAATGCCGAGCGGGTGACCATAGATGCCGTAGTTAAGCGCAAAGAAAACGCCTACAGTGCAGATCATGGTGCTAATAAGAATGGTCGCTTTTTTAAACGTTAGCGCCGGGGCAATCTCCCATTTTGGACGTAGCCAGCCGATGAGCGCGATCAGGATAACGGCTGCAATTAAGCACAAGAACTCTGGCCGAAACCAAGCTGATAGCCCGATGAGCAGACCGCTAGACAGAATTCGATAGCTTGATAGATAGTCTTTTCCTTTGGGGAACAGCCATGCGGTGATACCCCAAAAGGCAAGGGCAACGGCTAGCGTGTGCTCCCAATAGGTGCCGCCGTAGAAGGTAAGGGGCGAGGCGAATATGATCGCAATCAGTCCTAGCGATAGACCGGCTATGTCCCAAGCGGCGCGCTTACTGATTTGGATGAATCTGAGCCAGGTGGCCCACAGTGAGAGTAAAGGGACGATGTATAAACCGCGATCGCCAAAAAGCGCATAGAAAGGGGCCGTTACCGCCGGAAAGGTAAAGGGGAAAGTGATAAATTTTTGCGAGCCAATTTGGTAGACATAAGGCGGCGTAAATGGATACTGTCCTTGCCGCCAGATATCCTCTACCCAGTTTGGGGCCGAGATATTAAACGATATATCTAGCGGCAAGCTTAAGCTAGAGAGCTGCTGAGCAATCTGCTGAGCGAGCATGGCTTTAAGTCCGCCGTCACCGCTGAATAAAACGTGATCGCGGCTATAGGTTTGTATCCACAGCGTAAGTAGTAAACCTGCAAAGACGATGATGCTAGGCAGTAGCCCGTTGGCAAGGCGCGAAGCGGATTTTGGGTTAACCGTCATTAACCTAAACCCATTTTTATCCCAGGCGATAGCCGAACCCTCGAACGGTTTTTAAGTACTGAGGGTGGCTAGGATCGGCCTCTATTTTCTCGCGTATCCAGCGGATATGAACATCGACGGTTTTGTTGTCGCCCATAAAGTCATAGCCCCAGACCTGATCGATAATTTGATCTCGTGACCAAACCCGCTTGGGCTGCGAGATGAGTAGCTCTAGAATTTTAAATTCTTTGGGTGAGAGATTGACTTCTGTTTCCGATAGAAAGACCTGGCACTGCACTGTATGAAGTGCAATATCTTCAAACTTGAGGATTGACTTATCTTCTAGCTGGGAGTTGGACTGGTATCGGCGCAGCAGAGCGCGGCAGCGGGCAACGAGTTCTCTCATGCCAAAAGGCTTCGTTAGGTAGTCATCTGCGCCAACTTCTAAGCCCACAACTCGGTCGGTTTCAGTACCTTTTGCACTCAAAATCAGAATAGGAACGTCTAGGCCCTGATGTCGAACCAGTCGGCAAAGATCCAGGCCGTTCATGCCGGGAAGCATCAGGTCTAAAATCACTAGGCTGATGTCGGCAGTTGCCTTTATCTTTCGATCGGGTGAGCCAACTAATATTTCTAGTGCCTTTCGTCCATTGTCTGCTACAAAAACTTCAAAGCCTTCGTTGGCTAAAGATAAGGCAACGGTTTCACGGATAAGGGCTTCATCTTCGACTAAAAGTACCTTGCCTAGCCCAATACGAATATCTGACTGAGCGGGAGCTGTGGTTAAAGAACCCATTCGGGGTGTCCTGTATGTATCTTCACGGAGATTTTATCAGGGATGCCGACCAGTTCAGCCCGTGAAGAGGCACTTTTTCCATAAAGCTTTTGTATCAATTGGAACAATTTAACTCGCCAACGGACCAACGCTAGCTAAACGGCTACGAAATTAACCAGCTTTCCAGGAACGACGATGACTTTTTTGATTTCCTTCCCTTCTAGATATTTTTGAGCAATCTCTGACTCGCGAGCATAGTTTTCTAGCTCAGCTTTATCGGCTCCGGCTGGAACTTGCAAGGTGCCTCTAGTTTTGCCCATAATCTGAATGACTAACGTAATCTCATCAGCGACTAGTGCATCCGCTTCGACGACTGGCCAAGCCTGTTGATGTACCGATCCTTTAGCCATCTGAGACCATAGCTCGTCGGCAATGTGAGGCGCAAACGGTGCAATGAGCAAAACTAGACTGTAGATGCCCTCTGCAAAAGCTACGGTAGCTTTGTCTTTTGTATCGTTTAAGGCGTTGCTTAGCTTCATTAATTCGGAGATGGCCGTGTTGAACTGATAGTCTCCTTCAATGTCTTCTGAGATCTCTTTGATGGCCGTATGGGTTGCTCGGCGCAAAACTTTGTCTTCTTTGCTGAGCTTGGTTTGCTCAATGCCTTTAATTGTCTCAAAGCTGGCTGCGTTTTCCATCTGAGAAAATTCTGTCACGGATCGCCATACTCGATTGAGGAAGCGATACTGCCCTTCTACATCGGCATCATCCCATTCGAGATCTTTTTCGGGGGGGGCTTTGAAAAGGATAAACATCCGAGCGGTGTCTGCGCCGTACTTAGCGAGTACCTCAGCAGGTGGAACGCCGTTAAACGCAGATTTCGACATTTTGGTGAATGAAACTTGCAGAGGGTCGCCGGTTTCAGGATCTGTCGGGTTGTCTAAATCGGTGATATTGGTGGCTGCGATAGATTTACCTTCTGCTGTTTTGTAGGTGATGGCCTGAACCATTCCCTGCGTCAACAGACGTTGGAAGGGTTCATCGAAGCTGAGTAGCCCTCTATCTTTGAGCACTTTAGTAAAGAAGCGCGAATAGAGCAGGTGTAAGATTGCGTGCTCAATGCCGCCAACGTACTGATCGACGGGGAGCCAATCGTCTACTTTGGTTTTGCTGAAAGCTTCTGATTGGTTGTTGGCATCGGCATAGCGCAGGAAATACCAGGAGGAGTCGAGAAACGTATCCATGGTGTCGGTTTCGCGCTTGGCCTCGGCCTGACAGTTGGGGCAAGAAACGTTAACCCAGTCGTCAAATTTGGCTAGGGAGGCTACGCTTTTGCCGGAGAATTCTGCGTTGGTGGGTAGCTCGACGGGGAGATCTGAGTCAGGGACGGGAACGGCGCCACAGCTAGGACAGTGAACGATAGGGATGGGCGCACCCCAGTATCTTTGACGGGATACGAGCCAGTCGCGCAGGCGGTAGTTGGTGGTGCCTTGGCCGATGCTTTGTTTTTCTAAGTAGGCGATCGCACACTCCACGCTCTCTCCTTCACCTTTACCCGCAATAACACCGTTCAAAGGCCCAGAGTTCACCATCACGCCGCTGTGCGCGTAGGCTTGCTCCATCGTTTTGCCATTAAACGACTCATCTTCTGGTTGAACAACAACCTCTACTGGCAAATCAAACTTTCGCGCAAACTCAAAGTCTCTTTGGTCATGCGCTGGAACCGCCATAATCGCGCCTGTTCCGTAATCCATCATGACGTAATCAGCCGTCCAAATTGGGATCTTTTGGTCATTGACGGGATTAACCGCATAGCTACCTGTCCAAACGCCCGTTTTCTCTCTGCCTTCTGCCGTTCGATCGATGGTGCTGAGATTAGCCGCTGCGTCTTGGTATTGCTTAATCGCGTCAGCTTGCTCTGGCGTTGTCAAAGAATTGATTAGCGAATGCTCGGGAGAGAGCACCATAAAGGTCGCACCCCAAAGCGTGTCGGGGCGGGTCGTGTAGATCAAAAGGTCTTCGCCGGATTCTGCCTTGAAGGTTACTTGCGCACCGGTTGATTTACCGATCCAGTTGGCCTGCATCGTTTTGACTCGCTCTGGCCAGCCAGAGAGCTGATCTAAATCGGCAAGCAGCCTGTCTGCATAGTCTGTAATTTTGAAAAACCACTGGCGCAATAGCTTTCGCTCGACTTTTGCACCCGATCGCCATGATTTTCCCTCACTGTCTACCTGTTCATTCGCAAGCACCGTTTGGTCAATCGGATCCCAGTTGACAGCGGCCTCTTTTTGGTAGGCCAACCCAGCGTCAAAGAACTGAAGGAAGATCCACTGAGTCCAACGATAGTAATTGGGCAAACAGGTTGCGACTTCTCTATTCCAGTCGTAAGAAAGCCCTAGGGCTTTAAGCTGCTCACGCATTTGCTCAATATTTTTGAGCGTCCATTCTGCCGGGGGCACCCCTCGTTGAATAGCCGCGTTCTCAGCGGGCAAACCAAACGCATCCCATCCCATTGGGTGCAGCACGCGGTAGCCCTGCATTCGACGAACGCGAGCGACTACATCAGTAATGGTGTAGTTGCGTACATGGCCCATGTGGAGGTCACCAGAGGGATAAGGAAACATAGAGAGCGCATAGAATTTCCCCTTAGTTTCGGCGTCTGTTTTTTCAGGCGCTTTGTACAGCTCGTGTTTAGCCCAGTATGTTTGCCATTTGCTTTCGATGTCTGCTGGGCTATATCGCAATTCCACGCCGCTGAGGTTCCTTTTCTTGTTCGTATTACGTAAGGTTGTATTTTAGTGTGTAGCGCGATTTTTAGAGGAGTTTTAATGTGGAAAGCTGGCTTTGTGTCTTTGTATACGGCACCTTGAAGCCAGGAGGCCGCTATCATCAGCGCTGCTGTGGCGATCTTTTGACTGAGGCAACCCCTGCGCTGGTAAGAGGACGACTCTACGATTTTCCTCAGCTAGGATATCCCGCTATGACCTCTGGAGAGGATTGGGTGAAGGGTTTTCTCCTGAGCTTTCGACAGAGCACTGCAATCTGCGCTGATGTTTTGAAACGTCTAGATCAGTTAGAGGACTATTCGGATGCTCGAGCGCCGGAAGAAAATGACTACCAGCGCTGTCGGCGCTCGGTATTTCGCCCTAACTGCGAGCCTTTGATGGTGGCTTGGGTGTACGAGATGGCGATCGCACGCGTGCGTAGCTACGGCGGCGTGTACCTGGCTAGCGGCGAGTGGCCTGAGACTTCGTAATTTGTTCAGGCGCTATAAGCAGCGGGAATTCTAGAGCGGATGTTCTGCGATTAGCATTTAGCGGCTGATTGAACTGCTGAACTCCATGTTCTGTTATTTCGCGCAAAGCAACTGGACTTTTTGAAGTATGAAAACGAACTACACTCTGGCACGCATGGCTGCCGGTTTGCTAGGCGCTGGCACAGTGATTGGACTTTTACCGTTGGATGCAAATGCTATAGAATTTTCCCCTTTGCTATCTAGAAACAGCGTTCGCTCAACTGAGGTTAGTCAATCTAGAGCGGGCGAAGATTTGATGGCGTCGGGCCGCGAACTCTACAGGCTAGGTCAGTTTGCGGCGGCAGCAGAGAAATGGCAGCAGGCTGTAGATGCTGCAGAGAGCCAAAAAGATCTGACGGTTCAAGCTGTTGCACTTAGCTATTTATCTTCTGCTTACCAAGAACTCAATCAGTGGGATTTGGCTCAACGTGCGGTTGATAATAGCCTGGAGATTTTGGAGCGCGGGCCATCGGGACAGGTGGATGCTGTTGTCTTTGCGCAAGTACTGAATACCCAGGCAGGATTGGCTTACCATCTGGGAAAAGCTGAGGCTGCGCTAGGCCTTTGGGAGCAGGCTGAGGCTTCCTATCGACGGGCGGGCGATAAGTCTGGGGTGTTGGGCAGTCGGATCAACCAGGCTCAAGCATTGCAAAGCTTAGGGTTTTATCGGCGATCGCGTCAGCAGCTAGAGGCTATTGCTGAGCAGCTAAAAGACATGCCGGATTCTGAACTAAAGGTGAATGGACTGCGCACGCTGGGAACGGCCTTGCAGGTGTTGGGCGATTTACCGGCGAGCCGGACAGCGCTGTTTGAAAGTGCGAATATCGCGGTTGCTCTAGAGTCGACTACTGAGCTGAGCGCAACTTATTTAAGCTTGGGTAAGACCGCCGAAGACTGGGGAGATATGTGGGCGGCGATGGATATGTTTGAGCGGGCTAAGACTGCGGCGGTAAACGCGGATGATGCGCTACAAGCAGACTTGAACCGGCTAAGACTGTATGTAGACGCTGAGATGGTGGATGAGACTGCACCGTTAGTAGAAGAGATTGTAAGCGAGCTGAATTCGTTGCCGCCTAGCAGGCTATCGGTGTATGGGGCGGTTAATTTAAGCGCTAGTTTGGCGAAAGAGAATAAGCAGGGGCGATCGCTGCCGGTTGCGAAGACGAATGAACTGTTGTCTACGGCGGTGAAATCTGCTCAGTCTTTAGGCGATCGGCAGGCAGAAGCTTATGCTCTAGATCAGCAGGGCGCGCTGTATATGGAGACTGAGCAGTGGGCGGAGGCTCGCAAACTGACAAAAAGGTCGCTCAATATTGCCCGGTCGATTGAGGCGGACGATATTGCTTCACAGTCTGCGTGGCAGTTGGGTCAGATTTTGAAACAACAGCACAATACCGTTGAGGCGATCGCCGCTTATGGCGAGGCAATTGAGTCTTTGCAGTCTTTGCGCAGCGATTTGGTGGCTATCGACCCGGACGTGCAGTTTTCTTTTAGGGAGAATATAGAGCCTATTTATCGGGAGATGGTGAGCCTGCTTTTGTCTGAAGGAACGGGTGAATCGAATCAGCCAAGCCAGGCAAACTTAACGCAGGCAAGAGAGGTGATTGAAGCTTTGCAGTTAGCGGAGCTGGACAATTATTTTCAGGAGGCTTGTATTGACGTTGAGTCTCAGCAGATTGATCGAGTAGATCCGCTGGCAACGATTGTTTACCCGATTATTTTGCCGGATCGGCTGGCGGTGATTGCGTCGAGCGCGGGTCAGCCGCTGGCGTACTACGAAACGAAGATAAAAGCTGAGGCAATAGAATCTACGCTACAAGAATTGCTGACGACTATTCACCCTGTTTCTGATAATAGGGAGCGATTGGCGTTGTCTAAGCAGGTTTATGATTGGCTAGTGCGTCCGGCAGAAGACGGTGCACTGATGGCCAATACAGAAACTATAGTCTTTGTATTAGATGGGCTACTGCGAAATATTCCGATGGCGGCGCTGTATGACGGCGATCAGTATTTGATTGAGAAGTATGCTGTGGCACTTTCTCCAGGGTTGCAGTTGATGAACGCGCGATCGCTCGATCAAATAAAGACTGATGCGGTAGTTGGAGGTATTAGCGAAGCTCGTAATGGACTGAGCGCTCTGCCAGCGGTAAAGGAGGAGATTTCTAACATCAGCCAGTTAGTTTCAGCAAATACGCTAATTAATGAAGAATTTACAAGCGATCGCCTAGCTAAAGACATCAAAAACAGTTCTGCGAGTATTGTTCATCTAGCGACACACGGGCAGTTTAGCTCTCGGTTAGAAGATACGTTTTTGTCTACCTGGGAGGGTCGTTTGAGTGTGAAAGAACTCTCTGAGATTCTCCAGGCTAGAGGGGCCTCTAGTGCGGTTGAACTGCTGGTATTGAGTGCTTGCGATACCGCATCGGGCGACGAGCGAGCCGTACTAGGATTAGCAGGGCTGGCTGTGCAGTCTGGGGCAAGGTCGACAGTGGCGACGCTGTGGCCCGTGAAAGATAAGGCCGCGGCAAAGCTGATGACGGCTCTTTACAAGGTGATTGACGAGCCAGGAATTAGTAAAGCAGAGGCGCTTCGACAGGCTCAGCTAACATTGATTGCCGATCCGACTTACAGCGATCCGTTTTTCTGGTCTGCCTATACTTTGGTTGGCAATTGGCAGTAGGTATTTGTTTGTAGATCCTTCTACGTGGTTTCCGCTTGCTTCGCGAGAAGTATATACTTAGCCCCGCGGTTACACTCCAGACATCACGAGATTCGGCTATTTACTATAGAAGTTACACAATTAGAAATTACACAATCGTTTTTGGTAAGAACACGAGACTGAAGTCTGTTGATTTAAGCTGGCTGAGCGCTCGGTTTTTTGTCGTATTCGAGAGATTATTTAGGTTGAGGAACGCTATGAAACGCAATTGGTTGGCAAGCGGCTTGGGCACAGCTGCTCTGGTAGCCGGAACCGCCTGGACTCAGACTGGGGCGGTCCATGCCGTTATGTTCACGCCGTCTGCCGGTGATGCTGCGCCGAGAAGTACGACAGGCGGTGCTTCTCGTGGCAATATGTTTACACCATCTGCTGGCGAGGCTTCTCCGAGAGGTGCTACGGGCGGTGCTTCTCGGGGTGGCTTGTTTACGCCGCCAGCGAGAAATGGTGCGGCTAGAGGAACTACGGGCGGCGCTTCGCGGGGCGGTTTCTTTAGTCCTCCACCCGATGCTGCCTCGCCGCAGGGGGCAACCGGCGGTGCTTCGCGAGGAATCTTTACAGATTCTAGTGAAGCGTTAGCAACTACTAATAGTTCGGCTCGAAGCAACCTCTATGGCGAAACCTCGACGCTTCCTACTTCTATTGGAACGTCGATGCTAGCGGTTATGCCGGATAGCTTTTTTGGAAAGACAGTCCAAGCTAGGCCAACTATTCTGGTATATGTGCCAGCTTCTAATGCCTCTGAGGCTGTCTTTAGCATTAAAGATGAAGTGAAAGATTCTGTGTATGAGAGGGTGGTGGCCATTCCGTCTTCTGGTGGTGTAGTTGCGATCGATCTACCATCAAGCGCTCCTGAGCTAACCGTTGATCAGAATTACCAATGGTATTTAGCTTTGAAGATAGACGGTGCGCTAAAGCCATCGAGTCCTTTCGTGGACGGGTGGGTAAAGCGAGTGGGTCAAAATAGTGAGATGGCCGCTTCTACAGGTGGCGATGCGATTACTGAGATTGAAGCTTTAGGCGCGAACGGTATTTGGTACGATACGGCGGCAAAACTAGCTTCTTTACAAGCTGGGCAAGATGACGAAGCTATTTCTCAGCATTGGTACGAACTGCTGGAGTCTGTTGGCTTAGCTGATATAGCAGCAGCGCCTATCGTGATGGAGCAATAATGCTGTAAAAAAGGACTAATTTGAGCGGGCTAGCGTGTAAAGAAGTCACATTTTTGACGGGCAATTGATAAACAACGAACGAGCGGACAAGCTAGCAATGGCTTGTCCGTTTTTTTGCGTTGGCGCTGTGAGCGATGGCGAAGGTGAGGAGAAAAACCTTGTAGGATGGGATAAAGCTAGTTGTTGTGCAAGCATATTTATGGTTGAGAAGATTTTAGAGCGATCGCTGTTGGGAGAAGATATTTCTGTGGCGGATGGAATTGCGCTGCTACAGGTAAAGACTTTGAGAGAGAAAGCGTTGGTTCGAGCGGCAGCAGATGAGTTGCGGCAGCGTCAGGTTGGTGAGACGGTGACCTACGTGCTGAACCGCAATATTAATTACACCAATGTTTGCGAGCAGCACTGTAGCTTTTGTGCTTTTCGTAGAGACGCTGGCCAAGCGGGCGCTTACTGGGTGGACTGGAGTGGCATTTTGGAGAAAGCGACAGAGGCCGTTGCGCTAGGTGCTACTGAGATCTGTATGCAAGGTGGGTTAAATCCGGCGGCAAAGATTGAGGGGACATCTCTAGCTTATTACTGCAAGCTAGTGGAAACTATTCGGCAGGCGTCCCCGGATTTGCACGTTCATGCGTTTTCGCCGCAGGAGGTGCAGTTTATTGCGAGAGAAGATGGGCTGAGCTTGGAAGCGGTATTGGTGGCGCTTCGAGAGGCAGGGGTTGGCTCTTTGCCGGGAACGGCGGCGGAGATTTTGGATGATGATGTGCGGCGGATTCTGTGCCCGGAAAAGACTTCGGCGGCTGAGTGGTTGGAGATTGTAGGGCTAGCGCATAAAGTGGGGCTGCCTACGACAAGCACGATGCTTTCGGGGCATATCGAGACGGTAGAGCAGCAGGTTGTTCATTTAGATTTGCTGCGGCGATTGCAGCAGCGATCACGTCGGGCTGGGTTTGACGGAATTTCAGAATTTATATTGCTGCCGTTTGTGGGGCAAGAAGCGCCTAAGCCTTTGCGACGCAGAGTAGGACGCGACCAGCCGGTGCTAGAAGATGCGCTACTGCTAATGGCGGTGGCTCGAATATTTTTGGGGAATTGGATTGTGAACCATCAGCCGAGCTGGGTGAAGCTAGGGTTGGATGGGGCAACGGAAGCTTTGCGGTGGGGCTGCAATGACATTGGTGGGATTTTGATGGAGGAGCACATTACTTCTATGGCGGGTGCGACTGGGGGGACTTGTCAGAGCGAGGCAGATTTAGTGGGGGCGATTGAGTCTTTGGGTCGGCCGGCGCGGCAGCGGGACACGCTGTATGGAAAGGTTAAGGTGGGTGCTATTGCAAGTGCTGTTTAGCCTGTGCCTGTAGCTTTTGAAGGAGATCGGCTAGCTGCTGCGTGACCGATTCGTGAGAGTGCACGGCGTCGGGATGTGGTGGATGGTTGGGCGGCTGGAAGTGGGGGCGATCGCCGGTAAGTTTGCTTTGGGCGATCGCGAGCTGTCTAAAGAATTCTTGAAAGGTGGTCGGTTCGTTGAGAAGACTCTTGATGATTTGAGAGAGGGCTGTAAGCGGCGCGTCTAGATGGCGGCTAACTCGAACGTCTTCTTTTGCCCAGGACTGAAGTACGGTTGAAACTGGGCCACTAGGGCTAGGAAGATGGGTTGTGATGAACTGGTTTATTGCTGCGGTAGCTCTGAGAGGACGAGGAATAGCAGATTCGCCCTTCATGAAGTTGCTGCCTTCTCGGCCAATGGCTTCGGCAAGGGTGAACTTTCGCTGAGCACGAATTTCGCGTACTAGCGATTGATCGGATAGATTTTGAGCAAGTTGGTTTTGAGCAAGCTGGTTTTGAGCGGGCAAGCTCTGATGGGATGATGCTTCTGTTGGACTGGTTTGGGTCGCTTGCGCTGAGACTGAGGGCTGATGATTTGCGTTTAGATTTAGGTTTGGATTTGCGTGTAAATCTGGGTTTGGCTTTGCAGCGGGTGCAAACCTACCAATGAGTTGCTTGATGAACAGCGGTATGTTCATTGGTTGGATGGGTGGGCGTCGACTGGATGAGCGTTGGCACCGCTTAGCTGCCGGGCTGCTGGCTCTTCTATGGCAGCTAGCTGAGAGAGAAAAGCTGTAGCTGTTTCTTTGTAAGCAGCTTTGAATTCGGTAGTGATATTGTTGTGGCCTGCGCCGATAGCTACCCAAATTTGCTTGTGGGCAGGTGATGCCTCGAAAAGCTGTTGACTAAACACTGAAGGAACATCTGTATCTCGGTCTCCGTGGACGTAGAGAACCGGAATTTTTAGGTTTGGAACTTTAGATAGAGAATCAAAAGCGTGGTTTAGAAGTTGTTCAACCGGGAAAATTCGATAGATTTTTTTGGCGTGAACGGCCTCTTTCATAGATGTGAATGAGCATTCCACGATGAGGCTATTGAGTTCTCGGTGCTGGGCGGCCAGGTTGATAGCGATCGCGCCGCCTAGAGAATGGCCTAGTACTGTGATGGTGCTAGGGACTATCTGTCGGTTTGCTGTTAGATAGCGCAGCGCAGCTTCGGCGTCTTCGTAGGCTCTTTGTTCTGAAGGGGGTTCGCTATGGCTAAGCCCGTAGCCTCGGTAGTCGAACGAGAGGATAGAGAATCCTAAGTCGTGATAGAAACGACAGCGATCGATGTTGTAGCCGACGTTGCCGTAGTTGCCATGGCACAGAAGTAGGGTGCGATGACTGCCTGGGTTTGGCATCCACCAGCCGTGAAGTTTTTTAGGTTGGCTGGTGCGCTCTAGCGGAATCCAGACGTCTTCGTAAGCAAGGCCGACCTCGGCAGGGTTGCGCAGCAGGAAGGGAAGAGGCCGGAAAATGAGTTTGTCTTGGTAGTTGTAAAGAGCAAGACAGGTGCCTGCGTAGGCAATGGTAGCTATACCGCCTGCTACAAAAAGAGGCGTAGAGAGTTTGCTAAGGCTGGTCATAACGGAGGAGAATACTTTAGTGTGCAAATAGTGGAGTGGGCAAATAGTGGGCAAAGTTTACTTTTTTATAGATACAAAAAAAGGTGCCAAAAGACACCTTTTCTCTGAGTTAACTAGCTCAAAGAACTAGATGACTCTTTATATAGAGTAATTTACTTGCGCAGCCACTTAGCTGCGATCGCGCCGATAGCAGCACCGACTAAAGGATTACTCAAAAACTTTAAGATAGCCGGTTGGTCGGCCAGTACCTCTTGAAAGATATCGGGATGAGCCGTGTAGGCAAAGGATGCTAGCTTACCTACATCGTCGGACTTCATTCGCTTGGGGTTATGGGTAGAGAGCCCTAACTGTTTTTCTAAGTCCTTATCGCTGAGGCCGCGCTCTTTAAGATGCTTGAAAAAATCGCGAGCTACGTCATCGCGCTCATTAGGCTTGATTTTGTCGATGGCGGACTTGAGTTCGGGATCCATCTGAGTGGCAGGAATGCGCTCAGGGGTGAAAGAGCGACGCAGCAAACTATGACGCTCATCTCTAGAAGAACGGTTGGCAAAGTCGTCGAAGCTCTCAAACTTTTTGCCAATTTCTTCGTTGTCGCCGAGAACTTCTTTGTTCCCGCCAGCAAGATCTTTCATGATCTCACGCTTGTATTTATCGCTTGAAGACATGGGGGCTTTTCTCCGTTTTATTGGGTGAACAATTATAGGGATAGACTACTAGCCAATAGATCCGATTGACCGTATTTCATTGGTCTAGCTAGGCTGCTCGTAGATAACTTCTTGACTCTGCGAGTCGTAGTTAGCTTGTAGGATTAGCTCTTTATCTGGTGCGTAAACCAGTACTTTGAGATCTTTGTTTGGGAAACTCTGGCGAAAGCCTTGAAGGAGAGATCTAGACAGATCTTTGACTTCTCCAGGCTCTACTGAGTTCGTGATGACGACGCCGAGTTTGTCGTTGTCGCGCACGTAGGCATCTGAAACGAGACCTTGAGCGGCGCTGACGACCCAATCGCCGTAAGCCTGTCCGGCGTCGGAGTTACCGCGCTCTAGCTGGCTGTAGCTCGCGTTTGTAGTGGTAGGCGCTTCGGTAGTAGCTGTACACCCGGTGGAGACAGTAAGCAGTAGGACTAGGGCTAGGGCTGATAGCCACTGTCGGCTGCGTTGAAAGAAAGTCATGGCGTTTCCATGCTCCTTGAGTTAACGATAAGAGTTTGCAACAATAGAAACTTAAGTTGCTAGCTGCGCTCATGTTACGGAACCTGCACCTTTTTTAACACTCCTAAAAGCATAAGATAGGTCGCTGTAAGCGCCTCTTTTGGGGTATTTGAGGATTTTCCTCTTTCTAAAGATATAGGACTATTTATCCCTTTAGATTTTTCTCGGCTTTGTTTTCTTTTTGCTGAGAATGTTGGGTTTTTGCCAGTAGCTGTAAGCGCTGTAGGCCATCGTGATGACGCCTGCAATCAGCGCACTTTCGTCAATTTCGAATTGGGCATGGTGAAGGGGTGGATTTTTACGATCGGGGTAGCCGACGCCGAGCCGGAACATCGTGCCGGGGACAATATCAGTGTAGTTGGCAAAGTCTTCTGCGCCCATAGAAGCGTCGGCTATCCACTGAATGCGATCGCGGCCTAAAGCTTCAGCGGCACAGCTTGCGACTAAGTTCGTGAGATCGATATTGTTGAGCACAGAGGTGCACTTTCGGGTGTATTTGACGGTGCAGGTGGCTCCGTGGAGATGACAAATGTCGGTGGCAATTTTTTCGATCCAGCCGGGAAGGAGGGCGTGGGTGTCTGAGTGGAGCGATCGCACTGTGCCGGTCAGCCGTACCTGGTCGGCGATAACATTAGGAGCGCGTCCGCCTGAGATTTGGCCAATGGTGATAACAGCAGGATGGAGCGGATTGATAGTGCGACTGATAGATTGCTGAAGCTGGCAAATAACTTGAGCGGCAATCCAGATAGCGTCTATGGCTTCGTGGGGACGCGCGCCGTGACCAGATTCGCCATTGATGATAATTTCTAGGTCGTCGGCGGCAGCGGTGAGTGGGCCTTGGCGCAGACCAATCACACCAGCGGGAATGGAAGGAAAAACGTGAACGCCTAAAATAGCCTCAACATCCTGCATAACGCCATCTTCAATCATCCATTTTGCACCCTGGGAAGTTTCTTCGGCGGGTTGGAAGAGGAAGCGGGTGGTGCTGGGAAAAGGAATGTCGGTGGTTTGGACAAGTTCGGAGAGGATCATCGCAGTGCCAATGCCGACGGTGGTGTGGGCGTCGTGGCCACAGGCGTGCATAATACCGGGGCTTTTGGAGGCACAGGGAATATCTGCTTTTTCGAGGATGGGGAGGGCGTCCATGTCTGTGCGAATGGCGAGGACGTTCTGGTTGGGGGCGGCTTTGCCTGCGAGTTCGGCGATGACGCCGGTTTTGCCAACCATTTCTTGAACCTGGAAGCCGTGGGAGGAGAGGATTCCGGAGACGTAGGCGGCAGTTTTATATTCTTGGCCGCTGAGTTCGGGGTTGGCGTGAATGTGTCGGCGGATTTCGATAAGACGGGGCTGGAGCTTCTTTGCGATTTTCTGGATGGTGGGGAGCATGACTTCGGCTACGCTCAGCCAGCAGGCTGAAGGACAAGGGTGATAAGTGATGTAGTCAGGTCTTTCTTATGGATTTTAATAGGGGTTTAACTTTTTCTCTATTTTAGAGGAGAGGTACATCGACTGTTTAGAGGAGAGGTACATCGACTGCTTTAGTGGCCGGCCGATTGAACTTCTCGAGGGGAGGCGTATACGAACCTAGCACCGATGTCGCTGCACGGGCAAAAATAGCTAGCGCGGTTTTGAGTGAATAACTATGCCTTCGGGGGTGTTCCCTGAAACTGGTTTTGGCACGATTATTGTGAGGCAATCTTTTCCATCCTGTACGGGATGCTTGCAGATATGTCCGCACCGAATGGCGTGATGATGCAGTTTTTTCACTGGTATATAGAGCCAGATGGAAAGCTATGGAATGAGTTGGCGGAGAAGGCTGGGGATCTGGCTAAGTCAGGCATTACCTCTCTATGGCTGCCACCGGCTTATAAAGGTGTCGCGGGTGGCTTTGACGTGGGCTACGGCGTTTATGACATGTATGACCTAGGAGAGTTTGATCAAAAGGGATCTGTACGGACTAAATACGGTACTAAAGAAGACTATATCTCGGCGATTAAGGCGGCAAAGCAGGCAGGCATTCAGGTATACGCTGACGTTGTGCTAAATCACATGCTTGGCGCAGACGAAGAAGAGGAATTTAAGGCTACGCCGTACTCGCCGGATAATCGGCATGAGGCGATTGGTGATGAGGTGACTATCAAAGCTTGGACGAACTTCACTTTTCCTGGGCGCGAAGGCAAGTACTCTGACATGGAGTGGCATTGGTGGCACTTTAACGCAGTGGATTACAACGCCTATGAGAAAGGGGAATTTGAGGCCGTTTATCTGTTTGAGGGCAAAGCTTTTGACCATGCGGTTGATTTAGAGAAGGGTAGTTTTGACTACTTAATGGGCTGCGATCTAGATATGAACCACCCGGAGGTGAAAGAGACGCTAGAACGCTGGGGCGAATGGTATGCCGATACGACCGATCTCGATGGCTTCCGATTTGACGCGGTGAAGCATGTAAAGGCTGGCTTTTTTCCAGATTGGCTAAAACACGTACGGAAGTATACGGGCAAGCCTCTGTTTGCGGTGGGTGAGTACTGGTCTTACGAGATTGATGCTTTGCACCATTTTATTGAAGTTACAGAGGGGAACGTAGCCCTGTTTGACGCTCCATTACACTACAACTTTAGAGAGGCAAGTAAGCAAGGGGGCGACTACGACCTGCGCACTATTTTTGACGGCAGCTTGGTAAACGAGCAGCCAGCGCTGGCGGTAACCTTAGTAGATAACCATGATTCTCAACCCTTGCAGTCTTTAGAATCGGTTGTGGAGGCGTGGTTTAAGCCGCTAGCCTATGCCTTAATTTTGCTGCGTCAGGGTGGGTATCCGTGCATTTTTTACGCTGACTATTACGGAGCGCATTATAAAGACAACGGCAACGATGGCAGCGAGCACGAAATCTTTCTCGACAGCCATCAGTGGATTATTGACAAGTTTCTAGAGGTGCGTGGGACGTATGCGTTTGGCAATCAGTACGACTATTTCGACCATTCCAATACGGTGGGATGGACTCGGCTAGGGACTGAGGAGCATCCGGGCGGAGTGGCTGTTGTGCTGAGTAACGGCGACGAGGGTAAAAAGTGGATGGAGGTTGGCCAGCCGAATCGGACGTACATAGACATTACTGAGCATATTGACGAGCCAGTTACGACTAATGAGGAGGGCTGGGCAGACTTTCGCTGTGAGGCTGGGTCGGTTTCTGTTTGGGTGCCTCAGTAGCCCTTCTCTCCGTTTTGAGGCTGCTGGAATTTAACTGCGATCGCTGTTTGGGCGCTGAGTTTATATAAGCTCGGCGCTTTTTTATTGCCGGTCAACAAATTGTCTACTTGCGGATCTCGCTGCAAGTTGTTGTTGTAGCGATCGCGCTCAACAAGTACTTTTCTCTGATGCTAATTTGCGTCAAATTTGAGAAAAAAACCGCTTTAGGCCGTTAAAAAATAATGAACTAACCCGACTGCGTATTGACTGAAAGCCTTTGTAGAAAAGGTTTGTAGAGTTTTCTATGCATTTATACGTAAGGACTTTAGTAAGGAATACTTGACATTAAATGCTTCGTATTGCCTGACTCTCAGTGATATTACTGAATTTTATTTACACAAGCAGGTAATATTACTGAGTAATGACTATTAGATGGACGATTTTTGCTACTGGCATAGCTGTTTTGTGTTCTCAAACATACAAGGATGGCTAAAGCCTCAAAATTCTGAAGACAAATGGAATTACTGGCACACCGAGAATCATAGGATTCTTATGTTGTTCTATTTTGTTTGCCTAAAAATTTCGGCGTAAGAAATTAGACTCCAAAAAAATATAAAAATATATAAGAGTGATTTTAGTTTGCGTTTACTTGAAAGAACGTAGACCCTTTGCGGTCAGGTTGTTTTCATCAATTTACGTTGATATGTTCTAAATCTAAGCGTTGGAGTAGAAGCGCCTATAACAATTATTTTTAGATGCAATAAGTTTTTGAAAGTACTGAAATCAAAGGGTTTTGGGGTTTTATGCTGGTTTTTTATCTAAAAGACGCTTGAACATCTGGCAGAAAGCTCGGACATCTAGGTGAAAGGTCATCAGTAGCATTACTAAGAGATGCGAGAAGTTCGTTCTGGCTCGCTCAACAGATTTTTGTCAAAGTATCACTCCTGTTAATCATGTCATTCAAACTGCATCTATCTTCTGCTCTACCTATTGGTTTGGCCGCTTCTTGTACACCTCAGCCGTTTAAGGGGAGGCGCAAGCGTAACTTTGCGATCGGATTACTGTCTGTACTTTTAGCGGCGAGTGGATTAGATGCGATCGCCCAACCGGCTCAGTCTCAAACCGCAAGTTCTTTAAGCTACGACCGCAATGCTGGCTCTGTTCGCATAGACAACAATACCTTTGATATTCGAACGGGCAAGCTAGATAATTTGTCTAACATTCCGCTGCCGGATGGACTGCCTTTACGGGTGCAAGATAGAGTCTCTCAGCCCACATTCTCTAACCGGCTAGCACCTAATAGCGTTGAGATATCTCCTAACGTGGGCTATGTTGAGCAGTCTTTGGGTGGACTATTGCGCGAGCAGCGACCCGATGCCCGCTACGATTTGCAGGCGGAGTCTTTAAAATTTAGCACTCAGTTTGATCTGAACTATAGCGAGGGCAACCATGCCTATGGTGAAGGCATTCAGGTGACGGTGCTAGATGTAACGGGGGAGGTAGTTAGCCAGCAAACAGCTTTTGTGCGTGGCTATCAGGTAAGCCAAGGGCCAGATGGTCAGGATTTGCCAGCGTCGGCGCAGCTAGATGTGAGCTATGGACCTACCGAACGGGTGGAGCTACGGGTGCTGAACATCCGTAATGACGGAGCTGACCCTAGCGAGTCGGGTATTTACTTTTCGCAGGGCGGCGAGTTTATTGTGGAAGATTTGCAAAATGGGGGCGACCGAGATTTTAATGATGGCGACTACATGCAGATTTCGGGTGGAAGCGGTGAGGCAACAACGTTAGAAGAACGAGAAAATATCACCTACGAAACTCGGGTGGTTGAAGTGCCACTAGCGCCTGAAATTCGTCGGGAGGAAGTGGTTGAGACTGAGGTTATAGCAGCGCTACAAGAGGCGGATGAGGCGCTAGTAGAAGAGACTAGAGAGTGGGGGCGGGTGGAAGTGCCTGATACCGCTGCGGCTCGGCTTGGACATGCTAGCGGCGTACAGACAGAGAATGATGAGCAGTTAGTGTACAGCGAATACACCAACGAAAGTCAATTTAGGTTGGGGAGTGATGGTCTAGGGATTACGGGCCAGCTTAAGCCTTTGGTGAGTAACCCGGCTGTGCCGCCAACTTTGCTCTCTGGCAATATGACGTTTAACCCAACGGTGGGGAATAACGAGGCGGGTCTGACGGGGACGTTGGGTTTGACGCAGTATTTAAATCCGACGCATCGGACTGCTCGAGATGCGATGGGCAGCGAGATTGTGAGCGCAGCGGGCAATCGACTGTTGGAGCCAGCGGGTTTGCTGACGAATCGACGGCTAGTGGGCTATGTGCCTTCGACGCCGGATATGCAGGTGCACGGGGAAAGTGTGCTTTCGTCGTTGGGAATTTTTGAGCTGCCAAGCGATCAGGCTGTGGCGATCGCTCCTCCGGATGCGGCAAAAGTAGGCCGAGGGAATGCGGCCTATACGAACAACGTGGGCGGACTGCTGATTGAATACGCGACGGGCGAGATGAGCTTTGTTCCACAGTGGACGGGCAGCGGCTATTCGCAGGAGACGATTGAGCTAGCAGCGGGTGAGGCTAGGCAAATTGTGTACGCGCTGGTGCCTCAACAGGCTGGGCAAGCGCTGGCGATTGGTCAGCGGTATGCGGTGGCTGAAGGGGCAGATGGCTATGTCATTACCGATGGAAACTTTATTATTATCTCGGCTGACCGGCATCCCCAGAACTTTGCGCAGGAGGCGACTGAGGTGTACGCCGTAGAAGACACGCTGGCGACTAGAGACAACGCGGCGACTGATATCTTTAATGGCATTCAAGGCATTTATGCGGAGCAAGTGGGCGGCGAGCGGATGCCAACTGTTGATGTGAGGGTGCAAGCTGAGGCTGATGCTCGCGTTGGCAACGAGCTGTTTCCATTGAATACGGTCATTGGCAGCACGGGCCAGCGAGCTTATGGTGAAACGACGCGAGCAGGCGGCTTCTATTTAGGCGGCTCGCTAACGACTGGGATCGGCAATCAGGAAGATACGGTAAGCCGATCGAGTGCGGCGGTTGAGCAGGCGATGGATGCGGTGCGATCGCTGCGAACGCTAAATACGTTTGCGACACCGCTCGTTCGCCGAGATGAGATGGTGTTGGAAATTTCAGATATTGAGCGGTCTGCGGGTACGGCCTTTTTTGATATTGATCGAAATGGAGAATTGACTAATGCTCGTTTTAGAAGCGATTCGCCTTCCTCCCGGCTGGTGAGCAGTACGGAGACTGAGCGAATTTCAACGGTGATTAGGGGTGAAGAAGAACTAATAGACTCGGTGACGATTGAGTCTGTATCGCTGGTAGAACCAGAGGTGGCTGAACCAGATGGGAAGGCGACAGCTCGAACAGATAGCTACCCTAATTTTTCTGCGGTGCAAGGTGAAATAGCGCTGGGCGCAGTGATGAACTTGGGAAACACGCCCTGGACAACGGCGGCGAATACGGTGCGAGCGGAGGTGTTTGCTAGAGACGTTGTGGTTGGCCGAGGCGGTGATGGCGTACAGACGGGCTGGCGAGCAGCCGTAGCTTTTCATCCGTTTGGCGAACAGCAGCGCGAGGCTTACCAGTATGACGAGAGTGGTGAAGTGGTGCCCATTTATAAAACTGAGCCGGTGTTAGATGAGAGCGGAAACCCGGTGATGGAACAGGTAGGCGGTGAGATAGTGATGGCGGTGAATCAATTTGTGCTGGATGCAGGGGGCGATCGCATGGCGCAGATGGTTGGGACTGGCGTGGCGAAAGGGCCGGGCGTCTATATCGGCATCGAGGATGTTAGCGATGATGATGAGGGTGTGCTGGTGGCTGGAGGCGTGCAGTTCTCTTTTTAGAAAGGGTTCGGTTTATTTTTGAGCATCTATCTTTCGAAAGATAGATGGCTACCTAGAGCATTAGAACAGCTTTCATAACGGTCAACAGAGCCGTAGACTCCTATAGCTCTTTGAATGATTGGGTTCTGAATGATTGGGTTCTGAATGATTGAGTTCTGAATGATTGAGTCTGTGCAGTGAGTAGCAAACTAGTAATTGACTCTTTTTCGGTTCGCTTGTTCCCAGATTGCTGAATTTCTTAAATGACGTTGTTGAAACTTAGGCAAATCGAGACTTTGCTCTTCCTTTCTTTTGATGTGCATCTGTCTTTATCGGTAGATGAAGATATCACTTACTGGGGTTGTCCGCGGCCTTAGAGAGCGTAATTTACTACATGTAGATAATAATAATGTAAAGATTTTATTGAAGTTTAGGCTTGCATCTCAGCGTATATCCTGAGAATAGCTGCTTTAGAGGTATTTCTATAGGTGTCTTACGTCCGTGCATCCGGCTGGGTACTAAGGCAGCTTCGTGGCACACTCAGTAATATCGCTGAGAAAATAATTGTTCCTTCGACAAGTGCATTAGAAGAAACAGTATCTCGTTGAAAGTATCTTTGAAAAAAACTGAGAATATGACATTCGCAACGCTTCTATCCAACGCTTTTGTTTCTAAGGCTGGTTCAACATTAAATCAGCGCTGGTCGCGTTCAGTAACTGTGCCTTTTGCCAGTAGGATGATAGCCGTTTTGATGGCTGCTGGTGGATGGGGAGTTTGCGGTTTGGAAGCGATCGCGCAGTCGGTGACTGAGGGCGGGGGTGACGGCAGGATCACCACTAATAACGGCGCGGTGTTCTTAGACAATAATGCGTTTGACTTTCGAACCGGCCCGTTAGAGAACGATTCGAATATTCCACTGCCTAGTCGGCTTCCTAGAAATATTCAAGAAAGGCAGCCGCAAGAGGTTGATAGAAGCCGACTAGCGCCTAATACGATTGAGCTAACGACCGATGTGGAATACATCGAAGGATCTTTAAGGACAATCTTACAGCGAGAGGTTGGCGGGGAAGAATATACCTTTAATTCGGATTCTTTAGAACTAGAGACAAATTTTGACGTGCGTTATCGTCCAGGCGATCACAGCTTTGGTGAAGGTATTCAGGCAACGGTCATTGGCCCAAATGGCGAGAGAACTAGCCAAGATACTATTTATGTACGGGGCGACAGAGTAACCATTGGCCCCGGTGGTCGAGAACTGCCGGTTTCAGATACGACGATGGTAAGGTTTGGCGCGAACGATGTCGTCGAGATAAGGGTTTTGAACATCCGTGAAAACGGTAACGAGCCTAACGAGTCTGCTATTTATTTTTCTGAAGACGGCGAGTTTGTCGTTGAAGATCTGCAAAACGGCGGCGATTTGGATTTTGATGATGGTGAATACGTTCAAATTGTTGATGGTCAGGGAAATGTGGAGACGGTTGAGATCAGAACGACCGTGGATGAAGAGAGCAGCGTAACCGAAACGCCGTTGGATCCTGAGATTCGAGAAGAGGTGGTTACGCTAGAGTCGGATACGACAACTGAGGTTGTACAGTTTGATGAAGTCGTTGAGACCGATAGGGATTTTGGAGAGGTTGGTTTGCCCGATGCGGTTGGCACTTGGCTAGGACATGCGAGCGGCGTACGCACGGAAGATGACGAGCAGCTCATCTACAGCCGTTATACGAATGAGAGTCAGTTCCGGTTAGGCAGCGACGGCATTACGGCAACGGGCCAGCTTAAGCCTTTGATCGGTAATCCTAAAGCGCCGCCAACTTTGCTCAACGGTAACTTGAACTTTAATCCGTTTGTGGGCGATAACGAGGCTGGTTTTACGGGAACATTGGGGATTACGCAGTATTTGACCCGGACGCACCGGGTCGCAACAGATGCCTTTGGCAATGAAGTCATATCGCCTGATGACACCAGACTGCTACAGCCTACGGGTCTTTTCACTAATCAGAGAATCGTTGGTTATGTCCCTGATGTGCCTGCCGAGCTGGTTAGGGGCGTGCCGATATCTTCTGTTAACGGCATTATTGATGTGCCTTCAGACTCCGGGATTGCTATTCTGCCGCCCGATCCTTCTAAAGTAGGTCGAGGTGATTCTGCCTATACAGACAACGTGGGCGGCTTGCTGCTAGCTGACTTGGCTGGCAATGTGGTTTTCGTGCCGCAGTGGAATAGCAGCGGCTATTCTCAAGATGAGATTGACCTGCCATCTGGCGCGGTACGGCGAATTATCTATGCCCTGGTGCCGCAGCAGGCAGGCCAAAATCTGGCTTTAGGTCAGACCTATGCGGTGAGTCAGGGCGCTAATGGATACTTGATTGAGGACGGTGGCTTTACCGTTATTTCTGCTGATCAGCAGCCGGAGAACTTTGCCCAAGAAATGGCTGAGGTATATGCGGTAGAAGATACGTTAGCGAAGCCTAACGCCTCTACCTCTGCGTTTAATGGTATTAGAGGTGTTTATGCGGAGACGCTTGGCGGTGCGCGAATTCCGACGGTGGATGTGACGGTGCCGTCTGAGGCGGATGCGCGAGTTGGCAATGAGTTTTTGCCACAGACACTTTTGGATGAGGAGGTAGGCCAGCCACCGGTGGTTAGAAACGCAACGCGAGCGCTGGGCTTTTATCTAGACGGTGGATTGACGGCGGGAATTGGCAACCAGGAGGACAGCGTAACCCGCTCAATTCGGACGATGGAGCAGGCGACAGATCAGATTCGCCGGATTCAGGAAGTGACCCGGTTTTCGACGCCGCTGACGCAGCGGGACGAGGTAATTAGGCAGGTGACGGAAACAGCTAGGCGATCTGGGGTTGCTTTTTTTGATGTTAATGAAAATGGCGAGCTGTCGAATGTTCGCTTTGATGAACGTGAGCGTGAAAGTCTTGCTCGGAGTGAGGAGGAAATCGGTCGATCTTCTAGTATTGAGCGGGGCGAAGAGGAGAGACTGGATGCTACGCCGCTCATTGAAGAGACTACCGAAGAAATTGCAGGAGATATGATTGAGCTCGATCAGCGTTCGGATACGGACACGGATAGCTATGCCAACTTCTCCGCTGTTCGCGGCGAGATTGCACTCGGTTCGGTACTGAACTTTGGGAATACGCCCTGGACGACAGCGGCGAATACGGTGCGAGCGGAGCTATTTGCCCAAGATACGGTTATTGGCCGTAGCGACAGCGATGGGGTTGACACAGGCTGGCGAGCGGAGCTAGCGTTTCATCCGTTTGGAGAGGTGAAGCGAGAAGCTTTCCGCTACGACGAGACGGGGGCTGTTGTGCCGGTTTATAGAACAGAAACTGTTCGCGATGCGGCTGGAAATGTGCTGACGGAAGTGGTGACTGATGCTGATGGTAATGAAGTTGAAGTGGCTGTGAATGCCTTTGTACTAGATGAGAACGGCGAGAAGGTGATGGATTCTGTCGGTACGGGCGTGGCGAAAGGGCCAGGCGTTTATCTTAGAGTTCAAGATTTGTTTGATGATAACGAGGGCGTTGTTCTAGCAGGCGGCGTGCAGTACTCTTTTTAGGCTCTAAGTTTTAGGCTTTAAGCTGCTTGAGTCTGTTTAGGCTGTTCCTTCGGCTATGAGATAGTGGTAATCGAACAGATTATGGACTCAATGCTGTGCCAGAGATTACGCATCTTATCTATGATTTTGACGGGCTTTTGCTGGACACTGAGCCGATCTACTGCCGGGTGAATGAGATAATTGCGGCGCGATACGGGAAATCGTTTGAGCGATCGCACCATCGAATGATCATGGGTCGGCAGGCATTAGACTGTGCGGAGATTCTGGTGCGCGAGTTAGATTTACCGCTGACGGCGCAAGAGCATTTGGCGGCTAGAGATGAGCTAATTTTTGATTTGCTGCCTGAGTCGGTGCCGATGCTGGGCGCAATGGAGATGACGCTGCGGTTTGGGCAGCTAGGGGTGAAGCAGGCGATCGCAACTAGCTCGGCAAAGGTGACGTTTGATCTGAAGACTGAGCGCCATCAGGACTGGCTAAAAATTTTTGATGCCATTGTGCTAGGCGACGACCCAGCGGTGAAACGGAGTAAGCCCGCGCCAGACAGCTTTTTAGTGGCGGCTGAGCAATTGGGGGCATCGCCTAAAAACTGCCTGGTGTTTGAGGACTCGCCTGCGGGCGTGGTGGCGGCGAAGGCAGCGGGTATGTCTGTGGTGGCGGTGCCCGCTAGCTACATGGCGCGATCGCTTTACGAAGCAGCAGATGAGATTGCGCTAAACCTTAATAGTTTTGACGCGCAGAGGTGGGGGCTACCTAACCGATTGTCGATGGACTGATTACTTCGTATTTTTACGTTCTCTTCGTACTCTGTGCTGGTATAGATTCTTTGTGTAAAGTCTCTGCTGTCAGGCTTTTCACTTAGAGTCATCAGTGAATATAACGGTAGTAAGACCGTTATGTAGCTATCTATACCTAAAGATAAGCAGATGTACTGAAATAAGAGTAATTTATGACATGATGATGCTAATAGCTCCAACGAAGCTTATGAGTCGTTTTACTTTCGGACTGAACAAGCTCTTGCTTGTCTTTTCTGCTTTGGCTTTTGGCGTATGTTCTCTAGCTGCTATTCTGCTTTTCTTTTTGGTTGACCCGGATGCTTTTGCCTTCGACCCAGATTCTAAGGATTGTCAGAACGGTGATAGCGATCGCTAGCGAATAGCGGTTTTAATTTTGAAGTAGATTTACCGTTCCCCGTAGTTTGTTAGACTGCGGGGAATTTTTTGTCGAGAACAGGTTTCTCATGCGCAGGTTGCCTAGCGCATGAGAAACCGCTTTGGCTTACTTAGGATCGAGGATTAAATAGTTGAGCCAATTTGAGAGGGATTAGCTAGGGCAGTGTAATTCCATTTTGGCAAAACATCATCGAAAACGACTCGAATGCTGGCCTTGAGTTCATCGGTGGCTTTC
>Ga0115546_1000441_pt1 | contig 28481 bp, 20 predicted proteins | sample COGITO_mtgs_1004_FD_87186 | JGI IMG/M metagenome (GOLD analysis project Ga0115546, IMG submission 87186) | Pelagic marine microbial communities from North Sea - COGITO_mtgs_100413 | ecosystem: Environmental > Aquatic > Marine > Epipelagic | place: Germany:Helgoland, sampling site Kabeltonne...
TCAATTAAGTTCTCCACCTGCTTATCCGGCTTCATCACCCCTAGCCCTCGCACCGTCACCTTCCCCGGCGCATATACAAACCGCGACTGCAAATGACTCGGCAGCTTCTCCTTCAGTAAGTTCCATGCCGGTTTCTCCATCGGCGTCTCCAGCAATATATGCTGCTGGCCTTCTAGCTTAATCCGCGAAAACCCCAGCGGCTTCGCAATCTGCTTCAGCTCTAGCACTTTCACTAACTGGCCTACCGCTGTCGGCAGCGTTCCGTAGCGATCGTTTAAGTCGGCCACAATTTCCATTAGCTCGCGCCGGCTATCAGACGAAACTAAGCTGCGATAAACCGTCATCTTCTGGTCAATATCCGGAATATAATCCGCCGGAATAAACGCCGTCACCTTCAGATCCACCTGCGTTTCGTCCACCTGCGGAATCTCTTGCCCGCGAATTTCTGCAATCGACTCCTCCAGCATGTCCATATATAAATCGAAGCCAATCACTTCCATCTGTCCAGACTGCTGAGCGCCTAGCAAATTACCAATGCCGCGAATCTCCATATCGCGCATCGCCAACTGATAGCCAGAACCGAGCTGAGTAAATTCTTGAATGGCCCGCAGCCGCTTTCGAGCTTTGTCCGACAGCTTATTCTGATTGGGAAATAGCAGCCACGCATGGGCCTGAATGCCCGATCGCCCCACCCGACCCCGAAGCTGATAGAGCTGAGAAAGACCAAACTTATGGGCGTCTTCAATAATGATCGTGTTCACCCGCGGAATGTCTAGCCCAGATTCAATGATGGTCGTACAAACCATCAAGTCGGCCTCGCCGCTACCAAACGTAAGCATCGTCGCTTCGAGTTCGCCTTCGGGCATTTGTCCATGCGCGATCGCCAATCTAATCCCCGGCACCGCCTCCCGAATCCGCCCTGCAATCTCTTCGATCCCATCGACTCGAGGCACCACATAAAAAATCTGCCCGCCTCGATCTAGCTCCTGCCGAATCGCCGAACGCACCTTCTCCAGATCGAAGGGCGACAGATGCGTCTTAATTGGGCGACGAGACGGCGGCGGCGTTGTAATCAGGCTCATCTCTCGTACGCCAGAGAGCGCCATGTAAAGCGTTCGTGGAATCGGCGTTGCACTTAGCGTCAAAACGTCTACTTGAGCCTTCATCGCCTTAATCTTTTCTTTCTGATTGACGCCAAAACGCTGCTCTTCATCTACGACCAGTAGACCTAGGTCTTTAAACTTCACTGTTTTGCCAAGCAACTGGTGTGTTCCGACCACCACATCTAGTTCGCCGGAGAGCAAACGCTGCATAATGTCCTTGCGTTCCTTTGCCGAGCGGAAGCGATTGAGCAAACCGATCTGAATAGGATAAGGCGCAAAGCGTTCTTTCAGGGTGTGATAGTGCTGCTGAGTCAAAATCGTCGTCGGTGCGAGCAGCGCCACCTGCTTTCCCGCCGTCACCGCCTTGAAAATAGCCCGCAGCGCCACTTCCGTCTTACCAAAGCCCACGTCGCCACAGACCAAGCGATCCATCGGGCGATCGCTCTCCATATCCCGCTTCACATCCTGCGTCGCCTTCAGCTGATCCGGCGTCGGGTCATACGGGAACGAATCCTCTAGCTCCTGCTGCCACGGCATATCCAACGGATAGACAAATCCCTGCATCTGCGCCCGCTTCGCATACAGCTTCAGCAAATCGACCGCCACCTTCTGAATCGCTTTACGAGCCTTGCCCTTGGTTTTCTCCCAAGTTTTGCCCGTCATTTTATTAAGCTGCGGCTTCTGCTCCACCGAAGTCCGATAGCGAGACAGCGCCCCCATTTGGTCAACGGCTACGCGCAGCAATCCATCGGCGTACTGAATCACCAGATACTCGCGGGTCTCGTTATCTACCGTCAGGCTGTCTAACCGCAGGAACTGACCCACGCCGTGATTGCGATGAACAACATAATCATTAGGCCGTAGCTTATTGGGATCAACTTGTTTAGAAGCTGCGCGACGACGCTTGCGAACATAGCTAGGTGTCGCGAGCGTATGCTGACCAAAAAACTCGCGATCGGTGACCACCACGATGCGAAAAGTCGGCAGAATAAATCCTTCTAACTCAGCCAAGCCGGAATATTTAACGGCAATTGGAATGCGCTGATTCTGAAGCTTGTCTATCGCTGGATAATCCTTGGGGTTAGGAATAAACTGAGCCGGACAGTCATGCTCTTGCAGAAGAGAGACCGAGCGAGAAGGCTGAGCAGATATCAGCCAGGGGTAGAACTTGCGATCGCGTTCCTCTTGCAAAATCTCAGCCAGCTTCCCAAACTGATGCGGCAAAGTCGGCACCGGACGACTCGACAAATTCAGCCCCACGCCGTCTTCCGCAATCTCAGACAGCTCAATCTTTTGAAAAACGCTCAGTTCTTCCAATGCTTCCGAAAACGGTCTGTGAATTTTGGGCAGTCCCTGCAAAAACCCAGAAGAAGGCAAGGTGACCTCATCAGACTGCGCCAGCAGCTCGCTAGTTTCTTTCCAATGGTCCTCTACATTCTCTAACCAGCGCCCCGCATGAGCCAAGCACTGCGCCGGTTCGTCCAGCACAACCACCGTATCTTCGGGCAAATAATCTAGCAAAGACGCAGGCTGATCGAACGCGAGTCCCATGAACCGGCGAACGCCCTCAACCTGATTGTTCGTAGCAAAACTTTCCTGACCTTCCGGCGGCAAGAGATCTTCTAGCAGTCCTTTTTTGGCCAGCACTCCCGAAATAATCGGGTTGTAATCGGTCGTTGTCAGCAGCAGCGTGTCTATTTTGTCGAGCGATCGCTGATTCGCCGGATCAAACTCCCTCAGCCGCTCCAGCTCATCCCCAAACAATTCCAGCCGCACCGGCAGCTCAGCCGCCACCGGAAACACATCAACAATATCCCCCCGCTGGCTCCACTGCCCCTCAGTCTCAACCGTCGAAACCTTCTCATAGCCCAGCTTCGCCAAACTAATCGCCAAATCCTTCAGGTTCAGCTCCATGCCCAAATTAATTTCCAGGCAATAGGGTCGAAAAATCTCAACGGGCGGCAAGTGCGGCTGCAAAGCCCGCTCAGTCGCCACAATCGCCATCGACCCCAAATGCTTCGATCCCGGCGGCAAATTCTCAAAGTCCGCCTTCCCGTTGATCAAATCAGACAGCACCTGAAGCTGTCCCCAAGTCAGTTCAGACTCTTGGTCAAAAACATCGTAAGGCGACGACTCTGAAGTCGGATAAAAAGAAACTGTCGCCCAGCCCATCGCCTCTAGCTGCGCCGCCCAGCGTCCTGCCTCTTCTAACGTGGCCGCGATCGCCAACATCGGCTTTTTCTGCTGCTGAGCTAACGCCGAAACCACTAGTCCCTTCGGGAATCTAGGCAATCCACTGAGCTGTATTGATTGCTGCTTCTCTAACCTAGTAACTAGCTCTTTACCTAAGGCTGTACGTGCGATCGCACGAGTAATCGAAGAAAACGCCATAGTAAATAAAAAGCAACGCCAAACACAACAGAGGCACTCATTGTAAAAGGCATTGCTACTAACGAGTGACCACCTAGAGCATTATTTTCAAGTTAAGAAAAGCCACCCAAACTTCTCAAAGCAAGCAATCCAACGCTTACGGCTAAAAGCAGATCCCTTCTGGAAGGGTGGCCCGATAGGGTCGGGATGGGTTCATCAACCCAAGCAACTCGCCAACCCGCTCTATATCGCACTCACCTTCAACTCACCCGGCTCACTCGCACTTCCCTCAATCTTCACCCCGCGCCCATTCGCATCCAAGTGACGCACAATCTTATAAATATTCTCAACCTTATCCATTGCGTCCATTTTTTCCGCAATCTCAACCAACGAAAGCGCCGTTCCCGCCTCACTCAAAGCCGCCTTCACCTGATTCTGCAGCTCCAGCACATCCGCCGCCGCCTTCTTACCTGCCTCCACACCTGGCTGATGGTAAGCATTGATATTCACTAAAAACGCATACAAACTCACTGCCCGCTCGTACAGCGCAATCAATGCGCCCACCATCTTCGGCGTCACTTCCGGCACCGTAATCGTAATAGAATCGCGATTGTTCTCAGACAGCGCCCGCCGCGTCCCCTGCAATAGCCCTGAAAGATAATCGCCCGAAGTCACCCCCGGCTCCACCTCAATAGAACTTCCATCGCGATCCTTTAGCACTTCAATCAGCGTCGCAAAGAAATTAGGCACGCCTTCTCGAAGCTGCTGAACGTAAGCATGTTGATCGGTTGATCCCTTATTGCCATAAACCGCGATCCCCTGGTAAACCGTATTGCCGTCTAGGTCTTTCTCCTTACCCAAAGACTCCATCACCAATTGCTGCAAATAGCGGCTAAAGAGCAGAAGACTATCCTTATAGGGCAGCACCACCATATCCTTCTCGCCCTTGCCGTTGCCCGCAAAATACCAGGCCAGCGCCAGCAAAGCCGACGGATTCGTCTTCACGTTATGTACGCGCGTCGCCTCATCCATTTCCTTTGCGCCCGCCAGCATTGCGCGAATATCCACACCCTGTAGCGCGGCAGGCAGAAGCCCTACTGCCGAAAGCTCAGAAGTCCGTCCGCCAATCCAATCAAACATGGGGAACGTAGAGATCCAGTTCTCAGACTTAGCGATGGTATCTAGCTTGCTGCCTTCTCCGGTAACCGCAACCGCTTGCTTCGCAAAATCTAGTCCCGCCGCCGCAAACGCCGCCTTCGCCTCAACCATGCCATTGCGAGCTTCGGGCGTTCCACCCGACTTGGAAATTACCAGCACCAGCGTACTTTTTAGGCGATCGCCAATCTCTTCAAACGTATGATCGATCCCCGTAGGATCGGTATTGTCAATAAAATGAATATCGATATCAGGCGTTGCAGAGGCCAGTGCCTTGGACACAAACTGCGGCCCCAGCGCCGACCCGCCGATCCCCACAGAAAGAATATCGGTAAAGCGCTCAGCGCCAGGCGGCGTAATTTCGCCGCTACGAACTTTTTTAGCAAACGCCTCAACGGCATCCAATGTCTCGGTTACATCTTTCTTCAGCGCTTCAGTGGGAGCTAGCTCCGGCGCGCGTAGCCAGTAATGGCCCACCATCCTGCCTTCATCAGGGTTCGCGATCGCCCCAGACTCCAGCTCATCCATATCCTTAAACGCCTGCTCAAATCGGGGAGCAAGCTGTTGCACAAACGCATCATCGAAGCTCATCCGGCTGATATCGACGTACACCTCTAGCCCTTTGTGATAATAGAGCCAGTCTTGATAGCGTTTCCAGAGTGCAACTGTATCCATAAGTCTTCTCTTCGTTATTGATCTTCGTCGTTGACAAAAGGCGTTCGTTTAATCAACATCCGGTCTACTAAACATCAGACCTAGCCGCCGTATCTTACGCAGCAAACCAGGGCAAAACATTAACCAATGCCGAACGAATGATTCAAATGACCTTAACATCCCGCGTATTCACAGCGATGAGTACTACAGTTGGGAAGCCCTATAGGTAAGATAGACATAGGGCCAGTCCCCGGCAAATAAGAAAGATTACAGTAATTAAGCCTCGCAATATGGATTTCTCCAACTTAAATCTCGCTGACCTAGAGGGATGGCTAGACAACGCTGCCTTCGCTGTCCTATTCGCCACCATGCTGGCCTATTGGGCAGGCTTAGCCTTCTCAGAAGTTAAGCTGCTCCCGGTCATCGGCAACGCTGGCATGGCGATCGCGAACCTCTCGCTAGCGGCCCTCCTCACAGCCCGCTGGATAGAAGGCGGCTACTTTCCGCTTAGCAACCTATACGAGTCCTTATTTTTTATTGCCTGGGGCATAACCGCCGTACATTTCGCCGCCGAACGCATGAGCGGCAGCCACTGGGTCGGCGCGATGACCGCTCCCGTCGCGATGGGAATTACCGCCTTCGCCGCACTCACCTTGCCCGACACCATGCAGGTTTCCGAGCCATTAGTGCCTGCTCTCAAATCTAATTGGCTGATGATGCACGTCAGCGTCATGCTGCTTAGCTATTCAGCCTTGATGGTTGGCGCTCTAATTGCGATCGCCTTTCTCATTGTCACCCGAGGCCAGGCCATAGAACTCAAAGGCAGTTCTGTCGGCACCGGCGGCTTCCGCGTTGGCTCTAAGGCCTCTCCTGTGGAGAATCGCAAATACGCCCTCAAACGAGCCGACTCCGCCCTCGCAATCGAAGGCACTTCAGAGCAGCTAAGAATGTCTGGTGGCGGCACCGCTGTTCTCGAAACCGCTGTTCTCGAAGCAGTCAAACCGGCTACAGCAGTAGCGACCCTCTCCCCTCAGCGCCTCACCCTCGCAGACACCCTAGACAATATCAGCTACCGCATCATCGGTCTTGGCTTCCCCCTCCTCACCATTGGTATTATCGCCGGAGCGGTGTGGGCCAACGAAGCCTGGGGTTCCTACTGGAGCTGGGATCCCAAAGAAACCTGGGCGCTCATCACCTGGTTAGTCTTTGCCGCCTACCTGCACGCCCGCATCACAAAGGGATGGCAAGGCAGAAAGCCCGCCCTGCTCGCCGCCACTGGCTTCGTCGTCGTTTGGATCTGCTACCTTGGCGTCAATCTTCTTGGCAAAGGTCTTCACAGCTACGGCTGGTTTTTCTAACCCACATTCGCAAACAGCGTCGCTAAAGGCTGCGCGATCGCATCCTCGCTCGTCACAATCTCCACCACCTTATTCATAGCCGCAGCCTGACTCAGCGCCTCCACGCACACCTGTGCCACCTTCTCTCTCGGAATACTCCCCTCAAACAGCGTATCCGCCGAAGACATCACCACGGCCTCACTATTGCCTTCATTCTTCAGCCCACCCGGACGCACAATCGTATAGGGTACGCCGCTACTTTTTAAATAATCCTCAGCCTGCTGCTTCCAATAAAGAATCCCCCAAAATAGATTCAGCGGATGAAATATCTTCGAAACGCATAGCGAAGAGACCATCACGAACTGTTTCACGTTCGCTCGCTTTGCCGCATCTACTAAGTTTCTATTTCCCTCATAGTCCACCTTATAAGGCCCGGTCGGATCGAAGCTAGGCGCAGCGCCTGTCGCACTGAGTACCACATCCATCCCTACTAAAGCCGCATCCAAAGTAGCAGGCTTCAGCACATCGCCCACCACTATCTCGATATCAGCGGGCAATTCACCTTCCGCTTTCTGCCGGTCTCGAACCAGCGCCCTCACAGTCATTCCCTGTGCAAGTAGCTGCTTCACAATGCGGCTTCCCGTCTGCCCGGTGGCGCCTGCTACGAGTGCTCTCATTTAACTATCCTGCTAAAAACTATCGTCTGGCCAGCATAGAAGAAGATCTAAGCGTATCGACACCTTCTCTTTGCTGATTTTCTCAATATCGGCTGAGCAATCGCTGCCATACTGAGCGATCGCACTTACGTCTGCAGATAGAGATATCCGTATAACAACGAAGTTATTCAATCCATCTCAGTAGGCACAGTAAGTCAGAAGTATATTTTGTGGCCTATTAAGAATGGTTTTACGGGACTCATTGAGTTAAAACAACCTCAGCGTCGCGCTAACACCTGAGTACTTATCGAGCGCGCTAATCCAGGTTTTGGTATCTACCAAGACAGATCGCCCAGTCGAATACTGGGATATGTGGGTTAAGCGATAGCGATAAATGCCCGTAGCCAGGACTATTGAGCCCCCTCCATCCTCTAGGCTCTCCTACTCAAACCGATATTTTATAGCTGCTATGCAAATTTCATCTAGCGCATCCTCTCCTCAAGGTGGTCCCCATTTTCTCAACGTGGGTGCTAGTCTGATTGAGGGTCAAAAAACTTCACAATCGCCTGTAGAAATTAACCGAAAAGAGACTTTGCACTTTCAAGGTAACTACGTTGGCCAAATGGAGATGTATGCAGATGCGGCTACCGTTGCGCAGTATCTAGATGCTCACCAGGACTGGTTTCACCGCTGCGCACATCCAATGGCTGTAGAGCCAATTGGAGAAAATGGCTATGGGTTAACCGTTGGTAAGTTCAGGAGCTTGAATCACGAAGTAGAGCCCAAAATTGGACTGCACCTACTCCCTCAAGAAGAAGGCGTCTATCGCATAGAGACCATTCCAGTGCCGGGCTACGAACCGGCTGGCTACGATGTAGACTTTAACGCCTCTATGACTCTGTGTGAGAATGACGGAGAAGATATTCCTTCTGAGCTATCTGTAGAAAAATCGACTCACGTAGAGTGGGAGCTACGGCTTTCTACTTGGGTAGAGGTGCCTAAGTTCATTCAGGTACTGCCCGATAATCTTGTCAAGGCTTCTGGCGACAAGCTGCTCAACCAAATTGTGCGTCAGGTTTCCAAACAGCTCACAAAAAAGGTGCAAAAGGAGTTTCACACGTCCCTAGGTCTGCCGGTTCCCGACGAAAGTAAAAAACGGTTTTGGCAGAGATAAGACGTATCGCTTAAAGGCAAACCTCTCTTAAAAACAAAAAAGCGCAGAGGCCGTTATTGAATCTCTGCGCTTTTTTGTTCTTTACTTTGGGTCTATTTTTGCTTTATGTCTATTTGCTTTAGGTCTATTTGCTTTAGGTCTATAGGACTTCGTCGAAGCATTCTAGCTAAGTCATCTGGTTTTGAGCAAAGCGATCGGTTGCCGCAACTAAGGCACTAACAATTCCAGGCTCTGTCGCTGAGTGGCCAGCTTCTGCAATTACCCTTAGCTTAGCTTCAGGCCAGGCTCTGTGTAGCTCCCAAGCTGAGGCCATTGGGCAGACCACATCATATCTACCTTGAACAATCACAGCAGGAATATCTCGAATGCTTCCTATGTTGTCTAAAAGCTGATTCTCGTTTTCAAAGAAGCCACCGTTTATAAAGTAGTGGCACTCAATGCGGGCAAAGGCGTCTGCGAAGCTATCGCTACCAAATCGCTGAATTAAGGTCTCATCAGGCACCAGTTTGCTAGTGCTTGCCTCCCAAGTAGACCAGGCTCTAGCCGCTATCTGCCGAGTGGTGGGGTTAGAACTGGTCAATCGACGGTAGTAGGCACTCACCAAATCGGCTCGCTCACTTTCGGGAATAGGCGCAAGGTAGCCCTCCCAAGCATCTGGAAAGATATAGCTAGCGCCCGACTGATAGAACCAGCGGATCTCCTTAGAGCGCAGCATAAAAATGCCCCGTAAAATGAAGCCATTACAACGGTCGGGGTGCGTCTGCCCGTAGGTGAGCGCTAGGGTGCTTCCCCAACTACCACCAAACACCGTCCAGGTTGAAATATCTAGGTGCGATCGCAATTTCTCAATATCAGCCACCAAATCCCAGGTGGTATTCTCAGCTAGCTCTGCATGGGGCGTACTCTGCCCGCAGCCCCGCTGGTCAAACACGACAATACGCCACTTCTTAGGATCAAAAAACTGGCGATAAAGCGGCATACTGCCACCGCCAGGGCCGCCGTGCAAAAAAACAACGGGACGCCCCTTTGGATTGCCCGATTCTTCAAAATAAAGCGTGTGAAGGTCGCTAACAGGCAGCGTTGCTCGACGATAAGGTTCTATGGGCGGATATAGCGATCGCATAGCTAAAGTAAGTACCTGCACTAACAGACGGTTCAACCATTCTGACAGCAGACGAACACAACTATCCAAGCGACTCGCTGAGCGCTCTATAAAAATGCACTAAGTACCCGACTGCTGACCAGACTGGTTGCCAGAGAGCGACTGCTGAAAGCAATCTAGCGGAAACGTGATCACGACTTTCCACTTACCCGTCATCGGATCGCGCCAAGAAACAAAAGGATTAGGCTTTAGCGGCAGGCGGCTCGGCTTCGGCATCTCAAAATAGTTGTACAAGTACTTGCATATCTTATCCTTGTATAAAAAAGAACACTGTGACTAGCCCATTCGAATAGCGTGACGGTCATCACCTGGACTAAGTTCCACTAGAAAGGTTATAGAGACGCAGCATTTGGTACGGTTGCAAAGATAGACAACTATGAAAAACTCCACACTGCGATCTAAAACTTTAGATCAGACACAAATTATGACGGTAGAAGTTTGGCCAGGGCGAGCGCATCCACTCGGCGCAACTTGGGATGGCGACGGCACCAACTTTGCGCTTTTTTCTGAAAATGCAACAGGCGTTCTCTTATGCTTGTTCGACGAGGCAGGCGAAGAGACCCAGGTACGCCTCCTCAAAATGACCAACTACGTCTGGCACGGTTACTTACCCGGCATAAAGCCCAATCAGCGCTATGGCTATCGCGTGGAAGGGCCTTACAAGCCGCAAGAAGGACATCGCTTCAACCCCAATAAGCTTCTGATCGATCCCTACGCTAAAGCTATCGACGGAGATATTCGCTTTGCCCCAGAGCTGTTTAGCTTTCCGATGGATCACTTTGGTGATCGCGATCGCGACTTAGACTTCTCCGAAAAAGACAGCAGCGACTTCATGCCCAAGGCAGTCGTCATCGATCCCACCTTCGACTGGGAAGGAGACCAAGCTCCAGATATTCCCTGGGATAGCACGGTTATCTACGAAGTGCACGTTCGCGGCTTTACCCACGAGCATCCCAATATTCCAACAGCACTTAGAGGCAGCTATGCAGGCATGGGGCATCCAGAGGCAATCGCCCATCTTAAAGACCTCGGCATCACCGCTGTCGAACTGCTCCCCGTCCACCATTACAACGTCCACCCAGGGCACCTCGTCACAACGGGACTCCACAACTACTGGGGCTACGATTCTCTAGGCTATTTTGCGCCACACGCAGGCTACAGTGCCTCCGGCCCTAAAGGAATACAAAGCGGTCAACAAGTGCGCGAATTTAAAGAGATGGTCAAAGCGCTTCACGCAGCGGGCATTGAGGTCATCTTAGACGTTGTTTACAATCACACTGGCGAAGGCAACCATCTAGGTCCTACATTCTCTCTAAGAGGCATCGACAACGCCGCCTACTACCGGCTGATTGAGACCTCACCGCGTTACTACATGGACTTTACGGGATGCGGCAACTCGCTTAACGTTCGCCATCCCCAAGTTCTAAAGCTAATCATGGATAGCCTGCGCTACTGGGTGCAGGAGATGCACGTAGACGGCTTCCGTTTCGACTTAGCCTCAGCGCTAGCCCGCGAGCTATACGAAGTCGATCGCCTCTCCTCCTTCTTCGACATCATTCACCAAGATCCCATCCTCTCTACGACCAAACTCATCGCCGAACCCTGGGATCTAGGCGAAGGCGGCTATCAGGTCGGCAACTTTCCGCTGCTGTGGTCCGAGTGGAACGGCAAATATAGAGACACTATTCGAGACTTTTGGCGAGGAGAGCATTACAGCCTTGGCGACTTTGCCTTTCGCTTTACTGGCAGCTCTGATCTATACAAAGACGATGGCCGTTTACCGCACGCTAGCGTTAACTTCATCACCGCACACGACGGCTTCACTATCAACGATTTAGTCAGCTACAACGAAAAGCACAATGAGGCCAACGGAGAAGGCAATCGAGACGGAGAAAGCTACAACCGCTCCTGGAACTGTGGCGCGGAAGGCGAAACAGACGATGCCGAAATTCTCAATCTGCGATCGCAGCAACGCCGCAACTTCCTCGCTACCTTGATGCTCTCTCAGGGAGTACCTATGATCCTAGGGGGCGACGAAATGGGTCGAACGACCAAAGGCAACAACAACACCTATTGTCAGGATAGCGAGCTGTCCTGGTTCGACTGGAACCTGCAGCCCCCCGACCAAAAGCTGCTGCAATTCACTCAGCAGCTCATCAAATTCCGGCGAGATCACCCTATTTTCAGCCGCCACCAGTGGTTTTTTGGGCGTGAAATTCACGGCTCTGGCGTTGAAGATATTGGCTGGTTCCATCCAGACGGCAGGCCCATCGACGACCGCGAGTGGCACAGCGGCTCCACCAACGCCATCAGCATCTTTCTCAACGGAGCGGAGATCCCCAATCTAAATCGCAAGGGCGAGCGAATTTTTGACGACAGCTTTCTACTCCTATTTAACCCTTCAAAATCAGATCTCTCTTTTACGATCCCCAAAGCCATCAAGAACCAGCATTGGCAGGTCATCATTGACACGCAAACAACAGAAGGCTTTATAGACTCCGGAGAGATCTACGACCACGAGCGTCCAGTCAAAGCAGGTGGGCGATCGCTTCTAGTTTTAGAATGTCCCCACTGCTTTAGCATGGTTGAATTCAACAGCGCAAACAGCGACTAATCGTTAGAATTACAGGGGTTCATAGGTACGCTCGGATACAATCCATGTCTTGCTATCCCAAAATATACGGCGTTGTTAAGCTAATCCCCTATGGCCAGGTCGCGACCTATGGTCAAGTGGCTGACCTAGCAGGACTTGTCGGCAAGCCCCGAGTTGTTGGATACGCACTCTATAAGGTAACCGCCGCTGCCGATATCCCCTGGTATAGGGTCGTCAACGCTAAAGGAGAAGTCTCTCGCTCCTCACTAAGAGACGGCACCGACGACCTACAGCAACTGCTGCTACAAGAAGAAGGCATTGCTTTTATAAAAGGGAAGCTAGACCTGACGCAGTACCGTTGGAAACCAGACTTTACGCTACTCGACCAAGCGCTTATAGACCGCAAACAGGAAGATCGCAAACAGGGGGATCATAAATAGGGGATCGCGGATGGCCACTTAGCAATAACAGCGTGATACGTCAACAGACCGCGCTAGCAATACGACAAAACAGCGCTCCTCTAATTGCTACAGGAGCGCTGTTTACTCAAACAATGAAAACGTATCTATTCTAGTCAATCATCAGGCGATAGGAAAACGGCGATAGGGCCAATTTATCCCATCAGTTCGCGTTCAAAGGACCTGCCTTTATAGGTTTTAGGCATCTAGACAGACATCATCGCTGCTGGTGGCTTTGAAAGCTCAAACTCTACCGTGAGTTCACTAGGCGCAGCGCAGCGCTGAATGCTAGCGGCGATTTGCTGAGCATTCTCTTGCTGCAAGTCCTCAATAAATCCAGGCTGGTACTGAATCGCCTCTTTCTCACTTTCAAAAGGACCAAAATAGTAGACGCAGTTGGGTTCTGCCGTGGTGATCTTGATCCACCAGGACGTAGAGAAAAAATCGAACAGGTTACTAAAAAAATTTTTCATCACAGTAATAGGGATGGCTTGTGGGAAAGGACAAGTTGCTAGCCGTTCAACCCAAGTTAGAAAGTCCGCCGCGTAAGGCTTTAGACCACTTTGAGCAGGCTAAATAAAAGGTATCTCGAATGAGGTCAAGAAAAAGGCAAGATGGCAAACCATTCCAGCGCAAGCTTTGAAAAAGCAATTCTCTATGGCTAAAACTATAGGGATGCAGGTCTCAAAGAACGAGGCTTAAAAAGATTGAACACCTTGTATTCTCCGACGCTAAGAGCATTGAACCTATTTGATTCAATCTTGCTGCCCGGCCGTGAACAAAGCGCATTAGTGGCTTCATTTTAGAACACTTTTTCAGGGTTGATGCTTGAGCGTAGCAGTTTTGCTCAAGAGATTCTGTTCTATCACCTTTAATCTTTATACTTTTCCCGGTAGTTCACTCTCTATTGTCAAAGCAGGCAGCTTGTTTATCCAGGTTTGTCGATATATCTCGTAGAGTGCCATTCCTGCCGCAACCGACGCATTCAGACTAGGCGTTTTGCCCTTCAGCTCAATTGATACGAGCACATCGCACAGGTTCTGCACCGACAAACTTAGACCCGATCCTTCAGCGCCTACAACCAGCACTACAGGCGCAGAAAAATCCGCCGTATGAATAGGCTTTGCCGCTTCTGCAGCTAGCCCGTAGATCCAAAATCCTGCCGTTTTCAAATACTCTAGCGATCGCCCCAAATTAACCACTCTAGCAATTGGAATATTCTCTAGCGCACCGGCAGCTACTTTAGAAACCGTAGAGGTGATCCCTACCGCTCTTCGCTGTGGGATCACGATCCCTTGCGCCCCGATCGCTTCTGCCGAGCGAACGATCGCGCCCAAATTGTGAGGATCGGTAATCCCATCAGCCGCAATAATTACCGGGCGACGTGCACCTGCTTTTGCTTGCTCAACTAAACTTTCCAACGCCACGTATTCGTAAGGTGAAACCTGAGCAACAATGCCTTGGTGGTTTGCACCCTGTGTCATCTGAGACAAACGAGCATTTTCAACCTCGTCAATAACGGTGCCGTTTGCCTTAGCCGCCACAATCAGCGGACGAAACCGCGAGTCGTAGCGCAGCTTAGAATTTACCCACAGCCGATTTAACGTCCGTTGAGATTCCAGCGCGGATTCTACCGAATGACGGCCATATATCAAGTCCGACTTTACCTGATCCGAGTCACTCTCAGAAGCGCCCTCACTTTCCCAACGCGCTTCTCCATAGTCGCTGCGCCGATCGTCAGAGCCTCTACCCTTGCGTTGGTGAGCTCTCTCTGTAGAAGAACCGCCCGCACCGTACTTACCCGAGCGAGACTCGCTGCGAAACGGCTTTCCATCTTTAGCAGGACTAGGGCGATCCGATCGCTTGCCATCAGAATCCAGTCTAGGCTTGGGCTTTCCAGCAGAATTTACGCTGTTGGGCCTAGGTTTAGCACTAAATTTACCTTTTGGCTTTCCGCTTTTAGGCCGGCTGCTAGGTCTGCTACTACCACGTCCGCTGAGCCTAGGACTACCCGGCTTCGATCCGGACTTACGGGACGGTTGGCTAAAAGACTGATCTGAGTTCTCGGAGTTTTCGGGGCCGCTCACGCTGAATTCCTCTAGATACGCTTAGCAGAGATCCATTTTAATGCAGATACTGCCAACAGCCCGATGCATTTAGTTCGTAGGAAATTAGTTTTCAAGAATGACAGTCCAAGAACGATGACAGGCAGTCAGCCGAATTCTGATAAACGCATTTTCGCCCTACCTAGCCTATATCGACAGCAAAGCCAGCAGGCTCAGCATTCGATGGCGATCGCTTAAATATAAAAGTCCTATCAGTGCTTCAAAACCAGTCGCCTTTTGGTAATGCTTCGCCGCTGCTCTACGACTGCGACCAGTAGTTGCATTACGGCCTCTACGCAGCATGTCCAGTTCTTCTGGAGTAAGATGCGGCATCAGCACATCAACATACTCAGACTGCTGCTCGGCTTTTACTTGGGCCACGACCTGTTTGTGGTAGTCGCGAATGCGCTTAGCCGGAATGAGTAGGCGCGATCGCACATACAGCTCAAAAACAGCATCTCCGATATAAGCCAAAGAAATTGGCGAGAGTGCGCCGAGCTGGGTTTTGGAGTAGCCAGCGGCTAAAGACTCACCTGACAAACCTTCTGCTAACTGCAAAAAAGCATCATCAAGTCCCGTTTGAACAGGTCTATCTGGTGAAACTGGGCTAGTCGAACTTGCCGCCAAGTCGACCGGAACAGACGCTTCATCTGATTGAGAGGTCTGCTCCACATCTAGCTCTACATGTTCTTCAAGTTTTCGACAGCAGCATCTACGCTAGACTGCAACGACAGAAACTGCTCCAGGCGAACCAGCTTAACCGTTTGGGTCACCCTAGGATTACTGACAACTTGGACGCTGCCGCTCTCGCCTTTAGCCTTTTTAACGAGCCGAACGAGAGCGCCTAGCCCTGAGCTATCAACAAAATCGATCGTGGACAAATCTAAGATGATGTGGGCAGGTCCATCTTCAATGTATTTATTAAGAACCTTCAAAAAAGTAGGCTCCGAGAATGCATCTAGAAGACCAGTCAAGCGAAAAATTTGACATTTGCCCCTAACTTCTCGGGTGCCTCTTAGGCTAACCGTTAGGGTGAGCGACTCAGCGATGGGATCCTCCTGGTATGCCTAGCATCGAACGACAATATGACGCTTAAGTATAGAGCAAGACACCATCGACCGCAAGAGAGCTAAAAGATATAACCAGACTATTTCAGAACGCTTACAGCCGAGCCGATGAAACCCGTAACCTAAACCTCGACTATCATGCCCTGCAATGGGTTTGAAGATCGCAGCCAAATCAAGATCATTTGGCCTATTTTTCCAAATTTTTGCGGCCTACATAGGCTAAAGGTTATGCCTTTCAATCTAGGCCTTCTGGGTTTTGTGATCGCGCATTGCCGCTACAAAGTTAGCAAACAAATAGTCGGCGTCGTGAGGCCCAGGGCTAGCCTCCGGATGATACTGCACAGAGAAAACCGGCAGTTGCTTGTGGCGAATCCCCGCAACCGTTTGATCGTTCAAATTGAGATGAGTAATTTCTACCTGCTGTTCGTCAATGGAATCAGCCGTCAGCGCAAATCCATGATTTTGACTGGTAATTTCAATCTGCTCGCTTAAACCACAGGGTTGGTTAAGTCCTCTATGTCCAAACTTTAGCTTGAAGGTTTCGGCCCCTAGCGAAAGACCCAAAATCTGGTGTCCCATACAAATGCCAAACGTGGGTAGCTCACTCTCTAATAGCGCTCGGGTGGTTTCCGGTGCATTCGTAACCGCCGCCGGATCGCCAGGGCCGTTCGAAAGAAAAATACCGTCAGGCTTGTGCTCTAGTATTTCTGCTGCGGGCGTATCCGCAGGTACAACAATCACCCGGCAGCCGTAGCTAGCGAGCCGTCGCAAAATGTTACGCTTGATACCAAAGTCAAGCGCAACGACTGTAAGCGGTTCAGCAGCTTGTCCGTTATCACTAGAAGGCTGATCGACCCCACTGCTAAAGGCCCAATCGTCGCCAGTTGATTCCGTCCATTCATAGGTCTTATCCGTCGAAACTTCTTTAACTAAGTTAAGACCTTCCATGCTGGGCAGTGTCTGCATCTGGCGAATCAGTTCTTCAGGATCTAGCACCTCGCTAGAAATAGCGCCGTTCATCGCGCCAGCACTGCGCAGCTTGCGGGTCAGCGCCCGAGTGTCTATCCCATAAATACCTGGAATGCCGTGTGATTTTAGATAGTCGCCTAGCGATTGAGTAGAGCGCCAGTTGCTAGGGCGATCGCACACGTTTTTGGCGATCGCGCCGCTGATATAAGGCCGACTAGACTCTTCATCCTCCGAATTAACTCCGGTATTACCCAACTCAGGATACGTAAAGGCAACCATCTGGCCGCAATAGCTAGGGTCGGTCATCACTTCCTGATAGCCTGTCATTCCCGTATTAAAAACCGCCTCGCCCATCGTTGTGCCAGTTGCACCAAAGGACCAGCCTCTATAGACAGAACCATCTTCAAGAACGAGCAGAGCAGGTTTAGCAGCAGGATCAAACATACGAGTTCAGTTAAGGATGTTCAAAAAGAAAAGACAGCCAAGAAGAGTAAAGACTGGGCCATAAACACCTATGTTTACGAAAGCTTTCGCAGCTTTAAGGCGCTAGGTTCCGTATAAGGCGCGAGTACAGCACCCAACCACCCAGGGAAAATTAAGAGCAGCCATCGCACATTGCCGACAAATTGGACACTATGGGCCAGCCTGCCTCTTCTTACCGCTTCATATTATTGCCTAGTTTGGTCGGGTTAGTTTGTTACGCCTGTAGCCAAAAACCAGATGCTATCCAAACGCCAGAAGTGAGCGATCGCGATCGGGCAATCGTCATGGCCGAGCAGCCATCCACCAGGCTATCTGAACCAGTCCCGACACCTCAACTTGCCACAGCAAACTCATCTATAGGCGATTCAGCAGCACTTTCACCACTGGCGGAATCTCAAAAGCTTAGCCAATCAGGCGTTTCTCCAGCCTATCAAGCAGGCGTAAATCTAGCGTCTAGCGCTTACCAGCTTAGCCAATCCGCAATCTCGCCTGACGACTGGGGACTCGTTACGAGTAGATGGCAACGATCAATCGAGCAGCTCAAGCAAGTCAGCAGCGACAGCAGCAGTTACGAAGCCGCCCAGGCAAAGGCAAAAGAATACAGCCGCAACGCCGAGTACGCAGCCCAAAAGGTAGAGACCCTAAAGACCACAGCCAGAACTACCGTCACAGCCGGAAAATTACCGATCGGAAAATTACCGACGACACCCACAGCCTCAACTCTGCCACTAAACCTACGCCCTCCAGCTTCAAGCGCGACCGCACCAGTCGCCTCCAGCTCAGCGGCATCTAACAAGACGAGCGTTCCGGTCATTCGCCGATTGCACGGAACCCCCGTTGTTCAAGTTACTTTTAACGGAACCAAAACCTACGACATGATCTTAGATACCGGAGCTAGCCGCACTCTGATTACCCGAGCAATGGCCAACGAGCTAGACATCGTTGCCACAGAGCGCATGGTAGCAGCAACGGCAAGCGAGTCTGAAGTTATCTTTGAACTCGGTAAAGTAGAGTCCATCTCAATGGGAGGCATCACCCTAAGCAACGCCCGCGTCAGCATTGGCGACTCCGTAAGCGTAGGACTCCTAGGCAACGACTTCCTCAACGGTTATGACATCACCATTCGGGGCCGAGAGAACGTCGTCGAGTTAGTGCGCTCTTAGCAAGCGCGATCGCTAACAGTTCACGTCTATGGCAATCTTAGAACGATGTCTTTAATTGGTCATTAACTAATAGGTCACTAGCTGACGTCCCTTCGTTGCTAGCTTATCTACCAAGCTTAAAGTAGCTCGTTGACTCAGCATCTCGTAAGGAGAGCCGCTGCGAAGACTAGTCACTTGCCTTATGTTCGAACCGACAACATCAGCAGAGAAAGCCTGAGGCATTCTGTCAACAGGTACAGAATCAGCTAGCGATGCTAATGAACCGCTAACTACACTGACGTTAGTTGGTAGGCCAGCGGCAGCACTACTTTCTGGGGCAGATTCTGGAATCGGCAAATACAGAGTAGAAAGCGGCTGAGTGCTGTTGAGACTTTCTAAAAGAGGAGAAGCTGCGTTGTTATCGGATAAGTCTACTGTGAAGTTAGGCTGAGTCGCCGTCTCGGGCATAGTTTCTAGCAGACTTTCTAATGTAGGAAAACTAGAGTCAGGATTAGAAACTGCGATCGCCTCTACCGTCAAATTTGGCTCCACCGCTAAATCAGCTTTAGCGGGCTGCGACGCGTAGGCGACTACTAAAGGCGACACCTCTCGAAGCACCATAGAGCGCTGCAGACTTTCTAGCGTCGGGCCACTCGTAGAGACATCAATGGTTTGGTCGCTAGACGCTTGCTCGCTGGCTACTGGCTCAGCAGCCAAAACCTCCGCGACACCGGCCTCGGCGGGCGTGATATCTATATCAATACTACCGCTTACGTTATCCTCGGCAGGCAAGCTTTGCATAGCCTGAATCGGCGCTGTGCGCTGAAGATCCTGCAAAATAGCTGTGCCAATTGGAGTCTCTCTAGAGCCGTTAGCTTCAATCATAGGCAGCCCGTCTCTAGACATCGCTAAAGACTCAGCAAACCCAGAAGAACCAGCCGCCGCCGGTAGTCCTTCGGTCACGGGGATAGACGCTGGAATAGAGGCTGCTGAGGATACGACCGGGTAATCTCCCTGCTGGTAGGTTGGCAAACCTGGATTTAAGGCAACCGTAGAAGGGGCTAAAGCAGAACTGCCAGAAGAAGAAATACCAGATGGGGCATAGAGCCCTCCGACGGAAGGTTCGATTGTCGGCAGGCCTGTGCTGGTGAAACTAGTGTCGTCTGCATATGCAGACCGCGACTCCATGTTGGTCGGCTCACCGGAGGTTGAGGTAACGCTAGCGGCGCTCGGTAGGTACACAGTTGGCAGCGAAGACGTCAGAATATCTGAACGATAAGGCTCGCGGCTGATCAGATCGTTAGGGCTTCCGTTGGCACTCAAAAAAGCTTTGACTTGAGCAACTGGGTCAGGGCGAGCCGCCATTGGCCGATAGCGACTAAGCAGATCAGAGATCGAGCTACCGGCTTTTAAACGGCCTGGACTACTTGCAGTAGATAATCCAGTCGTCTTCATATTGGCAGACGGCTGTTTGAAGGCTGGCCCCATCATGCCTTCGGCGTACGCGCCGTTAGACGTAGCATCTAACCCACCAGCACGGCTAGTAAACGCCTGGTCGCCTATCGACGAAACAAGCGCCCCGTCAGTCATATCGCTTGAATCATGGTTCAGCACCAGACTGCTAATTTCGTCCTCGGTAGGAATCTCAAAGCTCCACTGTGTGCTGGGAACGCCGCCGTTCTGACCGCAGCCGGTCAGAGCCGTAAGAATGACGGCTGAGGCAGTAACTTTACGCATTGATTCTCAACTCTCCGTTTTAATTGCCTGATCTATTCCCTAAGCTGCGATCGCACTTATAGGCGAGTACTGCTAGGTTCGGGCGCACCTAATTTTCTGTAACTTGCATCTGTAATAGAGAAACTCTTAAGTACTTGCCAGAGGCTCTCCACGCACAAAGTATCATTTATACAAAGGCATCATGCCTAATTGCGAGAAATTACATAGACTCTTTAAATATCACATACTCATTTCTCGAAGCGCTGGCGGTTATGCCCAACACTTCTTAAAATAACTTCGCTTGATTAGTAATCCCTATGAGCAGATAGACGTACCCGTAAGCAGAAGGTTTCTACAGATTAAAACCTCCTGCTTACCGATGTTTAAAATGCGCAGCTCACGCAAAAATAAGTTTAGAGACAACTGTCTAGAAACCAATCAGGCTAAGAACTTAAGTTGTATATTCGGCGTTGATCTTCACGTAGTCGTAGCTTAAGTCGCAGCCCCAAGCAATGCCTTCACCAGGGCCGCCGCCAACGCCCAGCGTAATCTTGACGGGATGAGCTAGCGATTCAGCACTCTGAGCCTGCCGCTCAAACGCCTGCTGTGATTCGCCCGCTAGCAGATCGTTAGCTTGCTGAGTGCTCTTAAGTAGAATTTGAGACATCGCTGAGGTGCTGCGTTCTGCCTGCTGCTTCAGATACTGACTCGCCGCAGCGCGATCAAAATCTTGCGGCGCGCCCTCATTCATTAAGACAAAATCCCCTAGATTAATACTGAGTTCAGCCTGGTTAAAGGGAATACCGGCTCGGCCAGCAGCACCGGCAATTCTGCCCCAGTTAGGATCGCGGCCAAAAACAGCCGATTTTACCAAAGAAGATCCGGCAACCGTCCGCGCTATTTGGCTAGCTGCGCGATCGCTCATTGCACCAGTCACCACAATCTCCATCAGACAAGTCGCCCCTTCCCCATCGCGAGCGATCGCCTTCGCCAGATAAGCACAGACCTCAGTCAACATGGCTTCTAGCTTTTCAGCTTCTGGCCCGTCTTCCGTAATCGCTGGCGTTCGAGACTCGCCGTTAGCCAAAGCAATCAAACAGTCGTTGGTACTGGTATCGCCATCGACCGTAATTTGGTTAAAGCTTTTGTCCGCAGCGCGGCGCAGCATTTTTTGCCACAGCGGCGGAGACACGGCCGCATCGCAGGTCACAAAAGACAGCATCGTCGCCATGTTGGGATGAATCATCCCAGAGCCTTTGGCAATCCCGCCAATGCGAACCGGACGATCGCCTATCTGCGTTTCCAGCGCAATCGACTTCAGCACCAAATCAGTCGTCACAATCGCCCGAGCCGCCGCATCCGACCCCTCTGAAGAAAGCGCTGAAACCAAATCTGGAATGCCCGATTTTAGCGCATCCATTTTAATCGGCTGACCGATGACGCCAGTAGAGGCAATCAAGATAGCTTCAGGCGCACAGTTTAACGCTTTTGCTAGAGCAGCAGCACTATCTAACGTATCCTGCTCTCCCTGCTTGCCCGTACAGGCATTGGCCTGCCCCGCGTTGCACAAAATAGCGCGCGCTGCAGGCTTTTCCTCCAATAAATCCTGGCAATAGTCCACGCAGGCAGCCCGGACTTGACTAGTGGTAAAAACGCCAGCTGCGATCGCATCACTATCCGACCATATCAGGGCTAAATCTGGCGCACCAGAAGGCTTTAGTCCAGCCGTAATTCCAGCCGCTCGAAATCCTTTTGGCGCAGTAACGCCGCCTTCAACCATCTGCCAGTCTGCCATGATGAATTCTTCGCCCGCTATGAAACCAGTAGTAATGGCAGCGTGTTTTTGCCTATATGAAGATGCACTAACCGCCGTCAGCAGGGATTATATCAACATGCGTCACCATCGTTTGGTCAAGCACAGGCCAAAATTGAGAATGCTAAAGCCAAAACTAAAAGCGCGGTCGGCTGGGCAAACGTCAAAGCAGATATACGGCCATTTGCTAAAAAACAAGCAGGCTATTGGCCTTGTCGGCGGTGGATTGCTGATGGGGATGGCTCCTGTCAATGCTTGGTGGCTAGCCTGGATAGCCATGATTCCTCTATGGTGGGCAGCACGCCGGAGCTTAGAAGGGCGGCCACTGCGCAGTGCGATTGCTGGCGCTACGCTATGGGGACTGGCCTATCACGGCTCCGCGCTTTCCTGGGTAACCGGCACTCATCCCATCACTTGGCTCGGCGTTACTTGGCTGCAAAGTTTTTTAGCCATCGTGGTCTTTGCGTGGCTCTTCGTTTCTATTTGGGCGACAGCAATTGTCATCACCTGGATAACGCTCATCACCGGACTCAATCGGCTGGCAAAAAGAACGGCCACCGGGAGCAGCCTGTCCATATTCAGTCAGATTTTAATTGGGACAGCGCTATGGTGCGCGATTGAATGGGTATGGAGTCTAGGGCCACTGTACTGGTCATCTTTAAGCTATACGCAAAGCCCTGGTAACTTATGGATGCTGCAGCTAGGTCAACTTTCAGGGCCAACTGTCACCACAGCGGCTATTGTGGCCGTCAATGGTTTGCTAGCAGAAGCTTGGCTACACCGGGCGGATAGTCGAATCGGCAACCGGATAGGACAATCGCTTTTTTACAGTGCGATCGCCCTTTTCACTAGCCTCCATCTCATTGGCCTAGGTCTCTATCTCCAGCCCCTCGCAGACAATCCTGAGGCGGCTATCGAAGTAGGCCTTATTCAAGGCAACATCCCAACCAATCGGAAGCTCACAGCAGCGGGCATTCAAGAGGCCCGAGATGTTTACTTAGAGGGCTATGAATCCTTGGTTGAGGCAGGCGCAGAGATAGTGGTAACGCCAGAAGGCGCTATTCCTCAAAGGTGGAACGCCTTCTTACAGTCGCAAGATCTACTGCAAAGAGCAGTCATTCGCAACGGGATACCGCTAGTACTAGGCACCTTCGTCCATGAAGATATCAACGACAGAACAACGCCTTTGACCCAAAGCCTGCTGACGCTCACAGCAGATGGCAAAGTCTTTGGACGATACAAAAAATCTAAGCTAGCGCCCCTAGGTGAATATCTACCCCTTGAGTCATTCCTAGCGCCCATTATTGGCGGGTCGCCTTTTGGCAGCAGTATGGTGCCCGGCACGTTTAACCAACGGCTAGAAACCCCTGTTGGCCCCTTCGCGGCCAGTATCTGCTACGAATCAGCCTTCCCGGAGCTATTTCGTCAGCATGTGCGCGAGGGCGGCGAAATTATCCTCACTGCCTCTAATAACGATCCTTATCCGTCTAAGCAAATGGAGCAGCACCACGCTCAAGATGTTATGCGAGCTATTGAAACCGATCGCTGGGCAGTGCGCGTTACGAATACGGGCATCTCTGGCATTGTCGATCCTAAAGGGCGATCGCAATGGCTCTCTACAACCAACACCCGAGTAATCCACCTAGCCCAGCTTTATCCAAGGCAAACCCAAACGCTGTATGTACAGTGGGGAGATTGGCTAATGCCGCTGCTGCTAGGAATCAGCGCAGTTGTCTTCGGGCGACTGTATTTTCCTAAATCTACGCTAGCTAGCAATTCACCAAATAGCAAAGCAGAGAACTAATCAGCGCTCACCCAACAGCAAGCAATCTAATTTGAACAAGCAAAAAGGTTAGAGCGAAAAGGTTAAAGCGATGAAGTCATTACGCGGTTAATATCATCGGCGCAAAGCGCTTCCGATAGCCAAAATCCCTGACCGAATGGACAGCCTAAAGCAATCATAAATTGCAGCTGCTCAGACGTTCCTATACCCTTCGCAATCACCGTGGTATTAGCGCTTTGGCCTAAATCAATAATCGTTTTGATCATATCTTGCCCACCTGGCGCGTCTATCTTTTGGATCAAAGCGCTATCTATCTTCAGCATGCTTACCTCTAGCTGAGGCAGTCGGCGTAAAGAAGAATGTCCCCGGCCAAAATCGTCTACACAAAGGCCAAATCCTTCAGATTTAAGCTGCTGCAAAACAGCTGTAATGCCAGGGTCGCTGCTCAACAAAATCCCTTCGCTAATCTCTAGCTGGAAAGCCGATGACGGAAGCTGATGTACCTGCAAACCACTTTGCCAAAGCGCAACTAACTGTGGGCAACGCAGCTGTATTAAGGACAAATTCACATGTAGAGAAAGCGTTTTGTAGGCTCTGTGCGATCGCCACTCTTTCAGCTGCTTACAGGCCATTTGAACAACCTGAGCGCATAGCTGACGAACAACGCCCATTTCTTCGGCCACTTCAATAAAAGCATCCGCACTCAGCTGGCCCTGAATCGGATGATGCCAGCGCAAAAGCACCTCAAACCCAGAAATAGTCTGCGTACGCAGATTAAAAATAGGCTGATAGTAAAGATGAAACTGATTTTGGCTAAGAGCCTGCCGGAGCTGGTCTGCTAGCGTGACTCTAGCCTGCGCCTGGCCTTGAATATCCGCATCAAATACAGCAAACTTCTGGCTTGCCAGCGGCCCTTGATCTTGAAAAAGAATGGGAGACACCCCAGATGCCTGCTGCTGTGCTTTTAGCCGCGCTTGGAGCATTAACTTCGTTTGAGCTTTAGCAGAATGCATGACGGCATGGGCATCTCTAAGCGCAGTTTCAGGCTCGCGGTAGCCGGCCGTACTAAACGTAACGCCAATACTAGCCCCAACAAATACCTCACGATCCTCAAACACAAAAGGTGCTTCTAATCGCTTCTGAAGCCTTTCGACCGTCACAATCGCGTGGGTTTTATCTGGAATACCATCTAGCAGCACTGCAAACTCGTCACTGCTTAACCGTGCCACCAAATCGCTGCTTCGAAACAAATGCTTAATCTGCTGAGCCACATACTGAAGCAGTAAATCACCCACCTCATGACCGAATGCATCGTTAACCAGCTTAAAATTATCTAAATTAATAAACAGCACAGCATACAGATGACTAGGCCGACGATTGCTAAGCTGCACGGCCTGACTCAGCCGCTGCAAAAAATAGCTGCGATTAGGTAGTCCCGTTAAAGGATCGTGCAAGGAGCTATGGCGCAAAGCAGCCTCTCGTTTTACCAACATCGACTGCGCCTTCAGCAATCGTTGCAGTGCCACCGTCAGCTTTGCGGTACGCTCTTTCACCCGACTTTCTAAATGTTCAGTATACGAATGCAGCTGAGTCGCCTGACGAGATAGCTCCATCTGGGCGACCACCTGTCGACTCAAACGCTCTAAAGCCTGTAGCTGATCGGCTGAAAGGACGCGAGGAGAATAGTCAACCACGCACAAAGAACCCAGCGCGTAGCCATCAGGCGTGATCAGCGGTGCGCCCGCATAAAAGCGAATGTTGGGCGGGCCTACAACCATGGGGTTATCTCGAAAAAGCTGACTTTTAAGGGTGTCTTCTATCACCATCAAGCCTTTTCTTTGAATAGTGTGCGAGCAAAAAGCGATGCTACGAGGCGTATCGGCAACATCTAACCCTACCGAAGACTTAAACCACTGTCGTTTAGAATCAACTAGGCTGACCAGCGCCACCGGCGTATGACAAACATAAGCCGCTAGCTTTGCAATATCATCGTAGGCCAGCTCAGGCGGAGTATCTAATAGGTTGTAGTCCTGGAGCTTTGCCAGGCGAAGCGTTTCTTGGGCTGATGAAGCAGATATCATAATCTTTACTAACTAAGTATCTGCCCAGAGCATCTTGGTTTCAAAAGATTGGGAGCGCAACACTTTTAACAGGAAAAGAGTGCCTGCTTAATCGAGATAATCAGATCAAAACAACGGCACAATTAAAGTTTTTAAGCCAACCTAGCTCGGCAATGCGAAAGTTTCACTGACAGAGGGCTTCGAAAACAAACAAGTCTAGAATCGAATAGCCTCAATCAACTTCGAGCAATAGCTTTTGTAGGTAATTTTATAAATAAATAAATTAGATTGAGTATACGCTAAGAGCAAGTGCTTTCTCTATACCTACGGTCTCTCTATATCCATGACTTATAGGGTAGAAGTAGACCTAACTTCAAAACACTTTGTATTATTAAATACTCATATCCAACAATTTAAACAGCTCAAGCACCCTGTCATCTAAACATTACTTCATTCAGTAGTGCAGACATCTTAGCGCATGTCGAGAACCCAATTCCAAGCGACCCGTAAGCTAGATAGCGACGGATGAAGTGCTTAAAGCAACAGGCTTATTGGCAGTATAGCCAGGCTAAAAATGATCGAGCCAATCGAACATTCGATTCCAGGCCCACCACCTATCAGGATCTCCAAACTGCTGCTGGCAAGCTGGGCTGCTGACATAGCCGACATGCCCACCTTGAGCCGTCATCATCAAATCGATAGCCGAGTTCTGCTCACAGACCGATTGAATTTCTCCTACTAAATCAGGCGAAAAAAGAGGATCATCTGCGGCGTACATAATTAGCGTTGGCTTGGTTAGAGTAGGTAGCACATAAAGCCCACTCGTCGCTTTGTAATAGGCTTCTACAGAATCAAACCCAAGGCGAGGAATGACTATCTCGCGATCAAAACTCCAGATACTGTTGACCCGAGACATCGCCTCTGAGTCGAATTGGCCAGGATGATCCTGCTGAAGCTGATGCAGCAAGGACTTTAGCTTGCGGGCGATCGCCTTTTCCAAATATTTGCCCAATGGCGCTTGCGTAAGATAGGTAAGCGATCGCATCGACTCCAGCGCCGGACAAATCACCGCACTTCCCCCCACCTCCGCCTCGTCCAAATCTAAATCCGCGCCCCACTCCGGCAATGTCTGCGCCGCCTTAACGGCCCAAATTGCCAGTAGCCCTCCCAAAGAGAACGCCGTAAACCAGAAGGGAGCCGGACAGCCTAGAGCCTTTGCCACCGCTGCAATCCGCACAAAATCCTCACCCTCATACAGGCCATCTGAGGTCAGCGTCGGCGAAAGCTTAGCCGTTCGTCCATGCGCTCGCCAGTCGAAAATAACTACGGCATAGCCCTTCGCATAGGCTTTACGAGCCATAATCCGCAAAAACCACTGGTCGTCTAGATCTCCAGTAATTCCGTAAGTCCCAATAATCGTGCCAATAGGATTCTCAGGAATCGCCACCAAGCCAAAAATAGGCACCTCCTGAGCGCCCGTAAAAATCTGTTCCTGCCAGACAGGTTCCGGCTCTACAATAGACACCTCCCAGTTTTTACTAGCTCGCAAACCAGCATAAAGCGTCATCAAAAGGCCATTGTTCAGCGGCCAGGGCGCTCGGTACGAGTCACTATATAGATTGGAGTTGAATTTCATTGCGATCGCACTAAAACCACATGCTTGAATTTATCAATCTTCCTAACGGCCAGCTGCCTCCCGTTGCGCCCTACTCCCACGCCGTTAGAGCAGGAGATTTTCTGTTTGTCACCGGGCAGTTAGCCGAAAATCCAGGCACTGGAGAAGTCGAGAAAGGCTCTATAGAAGAACAGACAGAGCGAGTAATGGCCAATCTCAAGCTTGTCCTTAGCCACGCCAACACAGGCTTCGAGAAAGTTGTCATGTCCCGCATCTTCGTCACCGACTTTCGCTATTACGAAATAGTTAACCGTATCTACGCCAGTCATTTTACGGCCGGTCGCTATCCAGGACGTACCACCGTGGGCGTAACCGCACTAGCCGGTTTTGGCGACGTTGAGATCGATCTCATTGTCTACTGTGGTGAGTGAACCTTCGTCTACCTACAAGCCCAAATCTTCTAGATCTTCTAAATCTTCGAGATCCTCCACGGCAGAGAGATCTAAGCACAGCTCCTGAAACACCTGATTCCTGCTCTTTCGTGAGATTCGGCGATACTTCTTAGCTTCTAGCCGAGGCTCATTTAGCACCTTGCCATCCTCTAACATCTTCACTTTCTCAGTGGCCTCTGCTTCTCCCTGATGCAGAACATGCTGCCGCTGAATGGTCACTTCCGCCAGCAAGGCCAAATAGTGCTCGTAGCGCTCCCAATCTCCACGCACGGCGCAACCAGGCTCATCTCTGTGCAGGCAATTACTAAACTGGCAGGACGCGATCGCCCGCCGCGCTCGAATCTCAGGAAAATACTCGCCCAAACGCTGAGGAGTACAAACCACATCCGGCTGATTAAATCCCGGCGTATCTGCCAAAAAGCCACCCGCAGGCAGCTCAAATAGCTCTACATGACGCGTCGTATGTCGTCCTCGGCCTAACTTTCCCGAAACCGCACTCACTCGCAAATTTTGCCGAGGAATTAAACGGTTCGTCAAGCTCGACTTACCAACGCCCGAAGGCCCAGCGACCACCGTAATCTTTTCGCTCAGCGCGGCCACCAAGTCGGCAGGCA
>Ga0115546_1000447_pt1 | contig 28272 bp, 24 predicted proteins | sample COGITO_mtgs_1004_FD_87186 | JGI IMG/M metagenome (GOLD analysis project Ga0115546, IMG submission 87186) | Pelagic marine microbial communities from North Sea - COGITO_mtgs_100413 | ecosystem: Environmental > Aquatic > Marine > Epipelagic | place: Germany:Helgoland, sampling site Kabeltonne...
ATGGAGCGGACGCGCCACCGGCCGCTGCCGTCAGGAAAAATTCAGCCCAAAGACGCGCTGATCTTCGCGCTAGTTATGGCCGCCATGTCTTTTGCGCTGCTAGCCGTCTTTGCTAACTTGCTCAGCGCGATGCTAGCAATGGCCGGAATTGCGGTCTACATCGGCGTATATACCTTTTGGTTAAAGCGATCCTCGCCGCAAAACATTGTCATTGGCGGAGCCGCCGGAGCCATCCCCCCATTAGTCGGCTGGGCTGCGGTTACAGGAGATCTAACGTTAGGAGCCTGGGTGCTATTTGCGATTGTGTTTGTCTGGACACCGCCGCATTTTTGGGCCTTGGCAATGCTCATTCAAGACGACTACGCCAAAGTAAACGTGCCCATGCTGCCAGTGGTGGTAGGCAACAAAGCGACAGCCCAACAAATTTGGCTGTATACCGTAGGGCTAGTGCCGCTCACGCTGTTAATGGCTTATCCGCTGGGCGTTTGCGGTTCGGTCTACGCGCTAGGCGCGACGGTATTGGGTGCGCTGTTTCTGCAAAAGGCTTGGGCACTGCGCGATCGCTACGACGATAGAGACTTAGCTAGAGATACCTTCAAGTACTCCATTTTCTACATGATGCTGCTGTCCCTAGTGATGGTCATAGACTCACTGCCCGTAACGCGAATGGGCGTAGGCGCACTAACTCACAGCGTTCAGACAGTGCTTCAAGCTATTCCAATGGTGGGTTAGAAATAGTGGGCTAAAAAATAGTGAGCTAAAAAATAGTGGGCTAAAAAAGTCAAAAAGCAAGACACAACCCTTTCTAGAAAGCACGCTCAATAAGCTTTCTAGAAAGGGTTTAGTTTTTATGGAGTGGGCCTTTTGCCTGCCCAATCCGAATGCCCTAATACTCTCTAGACTCCATAATCAAGCAGCGGGCCGTTTCAGCCGCCGCCTCACTAGTCGGATGAAACTCTCCGTCATCCAACACGGTAAAATCTGGTGTAAACACCCAGCAGCGATAGCCTCGTTGGGTGCGTCCAATGGCAATCACCCAATCCGGGTAAGTCAAAATATCGACAAGTTCGCAGTCGTGCATATCGCAATGGGGCTATGGTTGATTACAACTGTCTCAAAGGGGTCATCCGATCGGCTGTAGATATTCGCTATATTTACAAACGATTCATCAATTGCTCGCCTTTACGCTGATAACAGATCTATAAGGTAGAGATCTTCGCAGATCGGCTGAAACAGTTTATTTGCTCAAAAAGCATCCGTACAGATGTCATTTTAGTGCAGTTGTACTAAAATTAGTATAGCGAATTTAGCGCGGGTGACAGACTCATTGAAGGTTGAAAGCGCTCGGACGCGCTAGTTCAAACGCACCGCAAAAGCAAACAATCCCGGAAATATCTATGGCTGCCAACGCCTCCTCTGAAAAGCAAAAAGCCCTCACGTCTGTGCTCACCCAAATCGAGCGCAACTTCGGCAAGGGGTCTATCATGCGGCTAGGCGAAGCCAACCGCATGCAAGTAGAAACTATTGCTACCGGCGCTCTTACCTTAGATATGGCGCTAGGTGGCGGACTACCCAAGGGCCGCGTCATTGAAATTTACGGCCCAGAGAGTTCGGGTAAAACCACGTTGGCTTTGCACGCGATCGCCGAAATTCAGCGTCAAGGTGGCGTTGCTGCCTTCATCGACGCAGAGCACGCTCTCGATCCCTTCTATGCAGAGAAGCTAGGCGTACAGATTGAAGACCTGCTGATCTCTCAGCCAGACACCGGTGAGATGGGCTTAGAAATTTGCGATCAGCTCGTGCGTTCTTCAGCCGTTGACCTCATCGTCATCGACTCTGTAGCCGCGCTCACGCCCCGCGCCGAGATTGAAGGCGAAATGGGTGACTCGCACATGGGTTTGCAAGCTCGGCTGATGAGCCAGGCGCTGCGAAAAATTACCGGCAATATCGGTAAGTCTAAGTGCACGGTTATCTTTCTCAACCAGCTGCGATTAAAAATTGGCGTTACCTACGGCAACCCCGAAACCACCACAGGCGGTAATGCCCTTAAGTTTTACGCATCCGTCCGTCTAGATATTCGCCGAATTCAGACGCTGAAAAAAGGCAACGACCAGTTCGGCATTCGAGTAAAAGTAAAAGTTGCCAAAAACAAAGTTGCGCCACCATTTCGCATCGCTGAGTTTGACATCATTTTTGGCGAAGGTATCTCTACGCTAGGCTGCTTGCTAGACATCGCCGAAGAGCACGATATTGTAGTGCGCAAGGGAGCCTGGTACAGCTTCGACGGTAAAAATGTTGCTCAAGGTCGAGACAACACCATCATTCGCATGAAAGAAGACGCCGAGTTTGCCGAACAGGTAAAGGCGCTGGTCATGCAGAAGATAAAGCCCGAAACGCTGCCGGTAGATCCAGGTGAAGATCCGCTGCCTGTCGTAGAACCTGTTGACGTAGATTTTGATACTAAAGAAGTCATTACCGATGAAGCGCCTGAGGAAGAACCTGAACCAGTCGCAGCAGCATCCGAAGCTAAATCGAAGCGTAAGAGCAAAAAATCGTCTTAAGCCAGCCGTTTTGAAAGGTTAAAAAAATGCCGTTGCAGGAGGTTCCCCGCAGCGGCATTTTTTTATCGAAGTGCACACATAAGGCCTCGAATTGTAAAGGCTTTGTCAGGGATTGCCTACCGTTCTCTAAAGCTATGGTAGCCAACCGTAAAAATATTTGAAGTTCGTACGGATTCTGCGCAAAAGTACTGAAACAACTAAAGCCGCATACCGTCAGCGACTCACTACCGCTGGCTGGCATTAGCCTACTCTTGAGTTCCTGAAAATCGTGCAATCCATTCTTCCCACCGGCCTCAGTCTAGCTATTTTAGTTGCTATTCCTGCTTTCGCTGCTTCTGCGCCTGCGAGCTTGGCTCAAGCTCACAGGCCACAGGAAATTGAAGCTCAACATCAAGAAATCGCGCCGTTAGCCTCAGCTCAACCGCTCAGCTTTATCGAGAGAATCACCGCCGGGAAACAGGCAGAAGAGCGGTGGCGGCAGGCCATAGAAAAAAATCCTCAAGATGCCGAAGCCTACCGCAACCTAGCCGAATCACTCAAAGCGCTCAACCGAGATCGGGACGCTGAAGCTATCTATCAGCGGGCAATTCAGCTCGATTTAACCAGCGAGGCGTCCTACTTAGCCTTTGGCAAGTTTTTACAAACCCGGCCCCGACCCTACGACGCAGCGGTGCTTTATCAACAAATGGTAAAAGCCCTACCCGAAAGTGCGATCGCCTATAGCGAATTTGCCAATAGCCTGATGCACGTAAATCCCGAAGACTGGCCCACCTGGAACGCAGACATAGAAGCCGCCTATCGTCAGGCAATTCGACTCGATCCTAGCCAGATTACCCCCTACTACGGATTGAGCGCATACCTATCCAGTCAAGACCGTTTTGCCGAAGCGATGTCTACGCTGCGCGAAATCGTCCGGTTCGCCCCAAACAATGAGCGCGTTTACATTGCGCTAGCAGCGCTTCCCACTCGCCGGGGGGACCTTGCCGCTGCCACCGCTATCTACCAGGAAGGGCTTACTGCCCAGCCCAACAACCCAGAACTCTACCTCAATTTTGCCGAATGGCTATTGGGCAAAGGCCGCAGCGCCGAAGCCGAAGCGGTTTATATAAAAGCGCTCGAACAAATGCCTATGAACGGAACGCTGCAGCGAGAGTTTGCAGATTATCTAAAAGAGTCTGGGCGAGCAGAAAGAGCCATAGCGCTATATCAAAAGACCATCGATCAGGGCCTTGCAGATGGGTATATGACCTATACTCAGCTCGGCGATATTTTGTTCTCTCAAGGTCGCAACGCGGAAGCTAAAGCAGCTTACGAGCAAGCTGTTATGATCTCGCCCGACGCCTACAGCAAACTAGGCAGATTTATAGAATCGACAGAAGGGGCCGCCGCCGCGATCACCCTTTTTCAGCAGGCGGCTGAAAAGCCTCGGGTCAAAGACAAGCGCGATCTTTACAACCAGGCTGCTCAACTGCTACAGGAAACAGGGCAAATAGATCAGGCGATCGTAACTTACCGTCAGGCGCTGAACCTAGCCGACAGCCGTAATGTCCATACCAGCGCCGAACCGCTAGCTGAATTGCTGTTGCAGCAGCAGCAGTACGCCGAAGCCCTCGCGCTTTACGAACGATTTCGATTTTCCTTTAGCAGCGACGAAGAAACTATCGACAATTGGCAAACGGCTCTGCGTGGCTTAGGCAGAACAGCAGAAGCAGAGGCTCTGCCACAAAATATTCAAAAGCAGAATGCCGCAAACAGTGAGGCCCTCTACCTGAAAGCGATTGCCATTAGCCCCCAAAGCGGATATTTCTACGACTTACTCGGCGATAGCTTATCGCAGCAAGGCAAACTAGCGCAGGCCGAAATCGCTTATCAAGAAGCACTTAGGCTAGATTTTGGTGTCTTCAGAACCCGCATCAAACTAGGGAAGGTTCTATTCGAGCAAGGTAAAACAGCACAGGCCGAATCTGTCTATCAGCAGGCGATTGGCCTTTCTCCCAAGAAAGACCGCCAGTACTTTACTTACGATCAGGGCCAGCTCTATCAACAGTTAGGACTGCTGTATGAAGTAACCAATCGCCTGGTACTCGCTTTAGAGTCCTACCAAACTTCGCTGGCGATCGACCCCTACCAGGTATCGGTCGAAGACAAAATAGCTGAATTGTCGGCCAAGGTATCAAGCAGCGGAATCACGAATAGAGCCAGTACCGAAGCGGATGCTAGCAGAACCGTGCCTAAGAACTAAATCAACTTATCTTAATAATTAAGGATACGTAAACGGACATTGAAGTGATATTCATTACAAAGAAAAAACGGAGACATCCGAAAATCTACTGAATAGAGTGAAGGGACCGTTTTTACAACAGTCACATGCGTACTCTTCTCACGGCAACCTTATCAGCCGTACTGTCCGTCTCACTAGGCGTCACTGTCTTATCTAGCTCGGCTTCAGCCCAAACTGTCGGCCATAGTGCCGCTACTCTAAAAGATCGCGAACTGCTACAGCAAGGCATCTCTGCCCAGGCCGATGGAAACTATGCCGCCGCCGAAACCGCCTACCGAGAAGCGATTCACCTCGATTCGACAGATGCGGTTGCCTACTACAACTTGGGCAATGCGCTAGCCGACCAAAGTAAAGTAAAAGCCGCGATCGCCGCGTACCAAACCGCCATCCAGCTAGATCCCAACAACGCCGACGCCTACTACAACCTGGGCTACTGGTTAAACACCCAGGCAAACACCCAAGCGGCAATTTCTGCCTATCGAGAAGCCGCCCGGCTCAGTCCCTACGATGCCGACACCTATTACAATTTAGGCATTTTGTTGAGTAGCCAGGCACAGTTCGACGAAGCAGAAGTGATTCTGCGCCGAGCGCTCATTCTAGCCCCCGACAACGCTAGCGGACGGCACTACTTGAGCATCGTTCTAGCAAATAAAAACAAGCTCACAAACTAGCGATCGCAGTTTATACAGGCTTGTATGGTGGCCAGTCTGTATAAAATTTCCTGACTAAGCAAATGTCCGTACTCATGACAGTGCCGAATCGCTAGCCTACGATTCACTGAGAGGGTACAGATAGCTTTCGCCATTAACCGCTGCTCGCAAAACATCGATTCCCTATGCAGAACACCCCGCCTAGCATCACCGAGGCCGGTACTACTATCAACGTAGATATCAAACGCCGCCGAATCGCCATTGACTATACCTTTTGCAGCGTTCGGTGGGAGCCTACGCTCACCGCCTTACTCCTAGGCGAAGGACTTATAAAAGGAGCCAGGCATCGCTACTGTCAAAATTTTCTAGAGCGCTCGGGCCACAACAACCTCGACCTGCTAGCCATTAGCCGCAAGGCCCAAAAGCAGCTTTGCAATCTTAGCAAGCATCCTGTTTGCTTAAACCTAAAAACGGCTCGGGTATAGGCTATTCAGGCGCACCGCCGCGACTTTCCAAATCCTGCATTGCCAGCCGAATTTGCTCGATTCGACGACGATTTACGCCCAAGTCCGACTCACCCATCCGAGCCGCAGCCCGCGTATGAATCACACCTTCACCTTCTGGTAAATAAAACTCCGTATCGTCTACAAAGCCCATCAGTCTACTTTCCGACTCAACCAGTATGTAGCTGTCGCGCGCCTCAACAATCTTCGTGCGCGGTACCACGCCCAAAATGCTGACTAGGTTTTTACGGGCGGTATCGCGATCGCCCTGATAGGCAATCGGCGCGATCGCATGTTCAGCATCGCCATTCTGACTCACCACGCAGTTAGGAGACGCTGGGCAGCTTGCCAGTTTGCCATCTGTAATCCCAATATTCTCAGGCCGACTTCCGGCAAACGCACCGCCAATACCCGGCAGCGCCGCTAGTGCAGTATCCGCAGAGCAGAGCGTTAGCCACAGCGCCAGGCCCATCGTAAAAAAGGCCGATAGAAGAGGTTTTAAAAGAACAGATTTCACAGGCAGGTGCTGACTCCTTAATATAGTTAGGTACGCACTAGCATAGAGTTTATTGGATGGATTTGCCGTGGAAGAGTCTGCCAGATTTACCCGACCTATCGGGGCTATCAAACATAGAGCTGCCCAATTTGCCTGACCTGAATGCGTTAAGTAATCTAGCCATGCAGATACAGGCTATCATCAGCCACGCGATCGCCCATCCCCTGTGGACAGTTGCCCTAGTCCTCCTATCTATCACGCTCATTCAAATCGTTGCCGACTTGATTAAGCGATCGCTCAAAGCCATCCTCACGCTGCTGCTAAAGCTACCGCTCTTTGCCAGCCAATGGATTTGGAAACGCACGGTCGGTCAGTCTAAACCACCCACGAATGATCAAATCCGCTCAAAGGCAGAGCAAGCGAATCAGCTAATCGCACAGCTAGAAACCCTACGCCAAGAGCAAGACCAAATTATCACAGAGCTCAAATCCCTGCTCAGCCAGTCGTCACCGCTGCCTGCGCCCTCGCTCTTAGCGACAGCGACACCGTCTCCCCCGACGATGGAGCCACTATCCGAGGCTCAAAGCCCTTCTGCTTAAGCTGCGGACGGATTACATCCGATCCACCTGATTCATTCAAAACCGTCGAAATAAGACCTTCATAAGCCACTCGCCCATTCTGCGCGGTAGGCAGCATTACCTGTGGATTTAGCAGCTCAGCTATCTCAACCGCAGCCGACCCACCTCGAATAACAGGCGCAATCGTCAGCAAATTAATATCAGCCATCGGCGTAATCGCCACATCCACCGCCTCTACATCTTTCAAACGCTCAGCATCTGGGTAGCCGTGGGGTTCGTAATAAAGGCGCAATCCCCTATCTGGGTTGCCATCTTCTAAATCAGAGCCTCCTAAAAAAGTCAGGACATAGCCATTCTCCTTTTTAAAAGCGCCCACCGGTGCGCCCACAAAAGCCTGTATCTCCAAGCCATCTAGCCGTAGCAGCTCGCCGTGATCTATCTCAGTGACAGACTCGAAGCCATGTTCTCTAGCAACTTGAGCACCATCAGGTGAAGCAACCACCGGAATAGTTTTATCCAAACTAGCGAGCGTCTCAGGGTGCGCGTGGTCAGCTAACCCCTGGGAAAGCAAAATCAGATCAATATTTTCAGGAATTTCTATGTCTACAGACTGCTTCGGGTTCGACGGATCTTTACGCACGCCGCGAACCAACCAGTCCATACCGCCAAAGACCAAATCGCCCACCAACCAAGGGTCGACTAAAATCCGCTGATCTCCCGCCTCAATCAGCCAGGAATTTGCATCAAACCAGGTGAGCCTCATCTACTTCTACCGCGAATAGTTAATAGCTAGGATGGCGAGCTTTATCCAACTGTGCCAACCTCCTTTCGCCAGAGATGAGCCACTAGCTTCAAATAATTCGCTTTGGCTCATTGGCAAAAATCTTCGTAGCCACTCCCAAAAATGTCAGCAAAAGGGCCGAGCCACATCTTTTATTTTGCCGTCAAAAAATAAACAGCGCAAGCGCTTATTGTCACGGGATATAGCATTACGCCGTAACGATGAACTGCTTAGCTTCACTGAGTTAGAAGGGATTCTATTACCTAGAAATCGTGAAAAAAAGCCCTTAAAGTTTTTCTATTTTTGGATTCCTCTGTTGATCCCTCTATGTACAAATATTTAGAAGCCCCTAGTATTTGTAGCTGCGATCCCCGTATAATTTCGTAAATGTGAAGAAGAAATAAGTTTGCCGGATTCCTTTGTAAAGCGTTGCGCAAGCAAACGCGTCTAAACAATTTATGCGTCAGCAGTTAATCGATAATCCTTCGACTTCGTCTACGAGATCAGCGAGGCGCCGCCGAGGAAAAGGACGAGCCTCCCTGCAGGCAAGCACGGGATGCGTTAGTTCTAGGCAGGTGTTTCAGCCAACCACTCGTCATCAGCCGAAGTTCACGCTTACGCCTGTTCGTAAGGTCGTAATTTCGCTGGTGATGCTAGCCCCAATGGCGGCGCTAGGCACCCTCTGTTACGCTCTGGTAGAAAACAATTTGAAGCTGCATCAAAAAAACGATGAGCTAACCGGCATTGCCAATGAGGTCAGAACCGAGATTGACCTTCTAAGTGAAGAAATAGAAACGCTCCAGCAAAGAGCTGGTGTTGTAGAGGGAACGGCTACGCCTAAAGCAGGAGCAGCTAAAGTAAGTTCGGCAGACTCCGGTAAATCTGAGGGAAACCCTGCTTCGGTGAGCGGCGGCTTTGAGACTGGCGGCTTTGAGCAATCCCCATCGCCTAGAGGAGGACTGGCCAGAGAAGCAGACGCCCTAGACCTGCTCGAAGATGCCAAAGCCCAGGTGCCCAAGCTAAACAAAGCGCTAGAGTCTGCGGCCAAGCCCTTAGAAGCCACGCTCGCCGCTGAAGCAGCCTATCCTAACGGCCTACCGATGACTGGATCCTTAGACATTTCTTCCGAATTTGGCCTGCGAAACAATCCGTTTGGCGGCGGCGGCTTCGAAGTGCACGAAGGCATGGACTTTATCGGCAATGTTGGCGATATTATCGCAGCAACTGGAGATGGAGTGGTCACCCTAGCTGGGCCTAACGGCGGCTATGGGAATACGGTGACTATCGATCATGGCTACGGCTACGAAACGCTGTATGCGCACATGTCGAAGGTGAGCGTTAAAGTCGGCGATCGCATCAAACGCGGGCAAATTGTCGGACATGTAGGCAGTACAGGTCGCTCTTCTGGGCCTCATTTACACTACAGCCTGTACAAAGACAAAAAAGCCATCAACCCTCGCCAGGTGATGAACATCCCTAAAAATGTTTTAGCCGCGGGGTCTCGGTAAACCGCTTGCCTACCGGGTAAAAATAGGAAGCCCACTATACGGTAGGATCGAAAAGACGGTAGGATCGAAAAGGTTCATTAAGCAGCTTCTTCCACCTTATGGGCAACACCTTCGGTCACCTATTCCGCATCACCACCTTTGGCGAATCTCACGGCGGTGGGGTCGGCGTCGTTATTGACGGTTGCCCGCCCATGCTAGAAATCTCCGCAGAAGAGATCCAGGTAGATCTCGACCGTCGCCGTCCGGGGCAGAGCCGAATCACCACACCCCGAAAAGAAACCGATACCTGCGAGATTGTCTCCGGCGTCTTTGAAGGCAAAACGTTGGGTACGCCCATTTCGATTCTGGTGCGCAATAAAGATGCCAGATCGCAAGACTACGACGAGATGGCTAAGAAATATCGGCCTTCTCACGCAGACGCAACCTACGATGCCAAGTACGGCATTCGCAACTGGCAAGGTGGCGGACGATCTTCAGCTAGAGAAACGATTGGTCGAGTAGCCGCAGGTGCGATCGCCAAAAAAATCCTCAAGCAGGTCGCAGGCGTAGAAATCGTCGCCTACGTCAAACGCATTCAAGACATTGAAGCCACCACCGACCCCAACACCGTCACCTTACAAGAAGTCGAAAGCAATATTGTCCGCTGCCCCAATCAAGACGTTGCCGAGCAGATGATCGAGCGCATCGACCAAATTCGCAAAGAAGGCGACTCCATCGGCGGCGTTGTAGAATGCGTTGCTCGCAACGTCCCCAAAGGCTTAGGCTCGCCCGTATTCGACAAGCTCACCGCCGACTTAGCCAAAGCTGCCATGTCCTTGCCCGCCACCAAAGGCTTCGAAATGGGATCCGGCTTTGCAGGCACCTATCTCACTGGCAGCCAGCACAACGACGAAATGTATCGCGGCGAAGACGGCACCTTCCGCAACCGCACTAACCGAGCAGGCGGCACCCAGGGCGGCATCTCTAACGGTGAGAACATTATTTTTCGCGTTGCCTTCAAACCCACCGCCACCATCCGCAAAGAACAAAAGACCGTTGATAACACCGGGCAAGAAACCACCCTTGCAGGCAAAGGCCGTCACGATCCTTGCGTGCTTCCTCGCGCCGTGCCCATGGTTGAGGCAATGGCGGCGCTCGTGCTGTGCGATCATCTACTGCGGCAACAGGCACAGTGTGGCACGCTGACTTCACAATGAGTAGACAAGTCCAGTGGGAATCCGGCAGTCTTTGGCGCAGGCTAAAGGCGCAGACAGAACATGGCAAAAAGACCGGCTCGCTTCATTCTATAAACACCGCCGCTAAAACAGTAGAATCCGGCGGAATTCTGTTCAAAGTTTATGTTTTAGCTAATATTGCTAGAAAAGAGAAAGCCAAAGAACAACAAGGTAAAACTAGGCCAGCCAATCCTTTTCTACCCTACGAAGACGATCTCTACGTGACTGATATCTCAGAGACGCACCTGTGCATCCTCAACAAATTCAACGTTGTTGATCATCACTTTCTAATTGTGACTAAAGCCTTTGAGTCGCAGGAGAACTGGCTTAATCTCGCAGACTTTGAAGCACTTGCAAAGTGTTTGTTAGAAGTAGAAGGATTAGGATTTTTCAATGGTGGAACCGTTGCCGGATCTAGCCAGCCGCACAAGCATCTACAGGTAGTGCCAACAGCAGGGGGATTAGTGCCGATAGAAAAGGCGATCGCACCCTTAGAAAAAGATGTTGTGGTGCGATCGCCCTTACTCCCCTACCGTCATGCAATCCTCCGTTGGCAAACGTTCCCCAGCCCTCAGCAAATTCTAGAAAACTACCACCAGCTGCTCAACGCAGTTAATATCACTAGCGAACATTGGCAAGGCACCCAAACGGCCCCCTACAACTTTCTCTGCACGCGCCAGTGGATGATGCTCGTCCCTCGCAGCCAGGAGAAACATGCCAATATCTCAGTCAACTCCCTAGGATTTGCAGGCTCTTTACTCGTAAAAAATGCAGCGATGCTAGAGCACCTCATAAAAATGAGTCCTATAGAACTTCTCAGCAGCGTGGGCATCAATCAAAGCCAGTAGCCCGTTCAATACCCGTCAAAGCTCACTCAGCCTGACTAATTCTCATCCACATCGGTAGCTGGGAAGCTTTACCTGCCTGAATTCGATCAATCGCAGCCTGCATTTCTACTCGCACGTCAAATTCACTTTCAACCTCGGCAGCTTCGATCAGTGAGGGTAAGGTAGTGCGATCGCCCACCTCATTCAAAAAGCGCCCTGCCCGCCATCTCACCAACCCCGAAGCATCTTTCAACGCCCCAACCATCGTCGCCATTGCCGCTACCTCACCCAAATCACTCAGCGCATCCCCCGCCGTTCGTCGCACAATTGCAGAGCTATCATTCTGTAGCACGTCACACAGCGGTTCTACCGCCTCATCCCGCTCACTCGCTCCCAAAAGCGCAGCCGCCCAGCGACGAATTGCATTGCGCTCGTCCTTTAAAGCTAAAGCCACTGTCGAAAAAGTCTCATCGTCAATCTCTATTTGTTGAATAGCCTTTAATCGGCGCTTCCAATCAGATTGTTGGAGTTCTACTAGCAGTGCCTGATGCAAAGGCTTTGCAGCCTGCGCTGTTGTTCTTTGCGTAGGATCAACGGCGGCTTTTTCCAGCCAAGCCAAATCCTGCTCGCTAGTAAGAACATCTAGCTCATCGGCAACCTGCTGAGCAATCTCACCAGGATTGCCAAACTGCGGCTGATAAGGAAACCAGATCCGCTCAGCAACATAATCCGCCTGAGTCGCCATAATGACCCTTTGCACCCCCTGGTTAAATCGGTCAGGCAGAGCCGCCCGTGCTTGCTCCTCACCTGCGATCGCCCTTACCTGCACCGGAATTCCTCGAAACATCTGAATCGCCACATCCACCTGACCAAAGTTCTGATCCGCTGTATCGCCCTGCAAGGGTTTTTCAGCCTTCAAACTGTTGCCCAAATCAGCATCGGCGTTTTCTGCTATCCCCATCAGCTCGCCTGCGGCTATCAGAATAGGCTGCCAGTCTACGTTTCCTCGCCTGGTGATGGTGATGAAATCGCTCATCAAAAAAATAGACTGGATGCCGGTAATAGCTAGCAATTTTTGAAAAACTTCGGGAGTATCTGCTGAAATGTTATCGGCGTTGAGCGTTAACGGCTTAGCACTTACTAGCGCATCCAAATTGAGCTTCATACAGTTCGGACTGGGCGTGGTTTCTATCGAACGCAGCTTCATTTCGAATCCTGATCTAACCTTCACCCCTAGGTTACGTTCTAAAAGCACTTTCCTTGACCGCTTTGCCAGCAGTCGCCTAGTTCATAAGCCTAAAATTGCGGATTTGGATCCCTCATTTAACGGCTGTAGCACAGCGAACGGCTCAAAATAGAAGGCTATGAGGCAAAACTAATATTGGGAAGAGTAAGTATGGCCAAATACAGTGACTGACAGTAGATATATGCTATTTCACCTACAATCTGCTGTCGTCGGACTGATTGTCTCGGGCGCAGTTGTCATGAGCTTGGCAATTGTCAAGACCAAACAGATTACAGCCTGGCTAAAATGCGAAAATGAAAACCTTCGAACATCAAACCATCAAAAGCCAGAGCAGGGGCTACAGAACTGGAGAATCCTCTCAGCGCTGATGAGCTTCTTTTTATTAGGCTATTGCCTAACCGCCTATCTGGTCATCTATAGGCAGTCAGACTGGCTCACGGTGCTAACGGGCGTTGTATTTTTTGTTGGAGCGCTTTTTGTCCTTTTTAGCGTTAGCGTCTATGCAACAACGCTCCATCAGCTAATAGAAAGTCAGGTCAAATTGCGCGAAGAGAGCGATCGCACTATCCAAGCCCTAGAAAAGCTCAGGCAGGTTCAGCATAGCCAAATGCTAACTATCCACACCGAGAAAATGCACAGCTTAGGTCAGATGTCTGCCGGCATTGCGCATGAAATTAACAATCCAGTTAATTTCATCTATGGCAACCTAACTCACATTCAGCAATACGCTACAGATTTGTTCTCTCTAATCAGTGCTTACGAGCAGCAGTCAGTTCAACCAGCCAACGCAACCCCGGCGACCTTGGCCAAAGAGATAGCTGAGGAGATAGATCTTGACTTCATTCGCACCGATATCTTCAAGACCTTACACTCTATGAAAATGGGCAGCGATCGCATCAAAAAAATCGTCAGCACCATGCGAAACTTCTCTCGCCTAGACGAATCTCAATATAAGCTAGCTGATGTTACCGAAGGTATCAAAAGTACCCTGATGATGCTGCAAGGCAAGCTAAACGACAGCCCGCTCAAAATCGAAGTAGCCACCCATTACGATCCTCAGCTTTCACCGCTCTACTGTGACCCTAGAGCCATTAACCAGGCGCTGCTCCAAATTCTGGGCAACGCAATCGAATCTTTCGACTCAAAGAGCAACCTAATTCCAAAACAGCCACCCATTATCGAAATCAGCACGCGGCAAATAGATGACCACTGGACAGAAATTATCATCTCCGACAACGGAAAAGGCATCAGCGACAAAAATATCAGCTACATCTTCGATCCATTCTTCACCACCAAACCTATCGGCAAAGGCACAGGGCTAGGTCTCTCTATCAGTCACCAAATTATTGTAGAGCAGCATAAGGGGCGACTGAGCTGCTGTTCGCAGCCATGCAAAGGAACCGCATTTATTCTCAAGCTACCTGTTCGCTAGCAAACTACTCAACCAAACGCTTATCTATTGGTTTGGTTCAATAGCTTAATTAAAAGCGCTGCCGTCTTCACCGCATTCATCCACCAAATAACACATTGCCTTAAAGCGAAGCATCACTAGCTGATCGTAAAGCGGGTTGAGCTTACACATCGGTGGAATGTGGCCCACCGTTTTGCCAAATAGATTGATGTCACGCTCAAAAGGACAGTCGGCAGGAATAATTGAAACAATGCGGTGCGCAGTGCGTTGGTTTTCGACTGGGACGCGCTCTAGCCATTTCTTTACGGGCTTGAGCAGGTCTAGGGATTTCTTATTTCTGGGAAGGGAATAGGCCATGACGAAAAAAGTGTCTTTCTGACTCAATAGTTTTCGGTGAAAAAGAGCAGGGGGCGATCGCCATAGACAACATACCCACAAACTCAAGCTAGTCAATTTAGGCGAGCGGCAGTTGAAGCTCGTAAGAAGCTTTTACCCAATCGCTTTAATCTCTGATAAAGCAGAACGCTACAGCAATAAAAATCTGTTCTCTTGTAGCGATATATACCGTTTTCAAAAGACCGCTTCTAGAGAGATTTGTCTGAGCTGATACCAGCCTACCCAGAGCAAACCAGACTGATACAGAAGGCTGTCACACTTTCGAAAGCGTCAGCTAGCAAGCGGAGTCTATAAAGAATATGCAAAAACAGATTTAATGCGAACCGTACAAAAAACAGACAAAACGTAGATAAAAAAAGTAGAAACGAGGACTTACCCCGAAGATAAAACATCTGTATTAACTTACGCTCACTATCATAGGCACCTAAATTTGCTTTGCGTGTCCGTACGGAACATTTCTATAACAACTATGCAAATTCAACATATTTCCTATTCAATTTTTCAAAAACAAAGTTTCAATCGCAAGCTTCCATTGAGAGCCGCCGCTGATCCCCGGCATTGCTATAGCGATCGCTCAATCTTGATAGCCTACGGCTCTCATAAAGACAACACAATTTGCAACACATCAATGTAAGAAAAGGCAAAAAAAACGGCAAAAAAACAACTCTCTAAGCACAGGCTTAAAGAGTCGTCTATCCAAAGAAAACAAGATTCTCTTCTATTCGCGTAAATCTAACCAGCAGCAACAGAGATAGCGTCTAGATCTAGCGCATCGTCACAAACTCTTCGGCAGAGCTAGGATGGATACCCACCGTGGCATCAAAGTCGGCCTTAGTTGCGCCCATCTTCAGCGCGATCGCCACACCTTGAATAATCTCAGCCGCGCCGTCACCCACCATATGCGCCCCTAGCACCTTGTCGGTCTGACCGTGCACAATTAGCTTCATCAGCGTCTTTTCGTCCTTATTAGGCAAGGTGTAATACATCGGACGAAAGCGCGAGCGAAAGACTTTAACATTCTCCTCACCGTGCTCAGCGATCGCTTCTTGCTCAGTGATCCCGACGGTTGCAGCCTCTGGCGTTGTGAAAATAGCTGAGGGGATCGCCTCGTAGCTCATCTTGCGAGACATTCCGCCGTACATCGTATCGGCAAAAATTCGACCCTCATTAATCGCCACTGGCGTTAGGTTTACCCGGTCGGTACAGTCGCCAATGGCGTATACGCTGGGCTCAGCAGTTTGGCCATAAATATCAGCCGCGATCGCCCCTTTATCCGATACCTCCACCGCCGTATTCTCTAAGCCCAAATTATCCAGCTTAGGCTTACGCCCAGTCGCCGCCAAATTCACCACATCCGCAACAACGACATGCTTCTGACCGTTATCGATGGTCACATTCACGCCATCGTCGGTATTCTCAACTTTCAGCAGCTTAGCGTTCGTCACCAAATTAATGCCCTGCTTCACCAGCGCCTCATGCAGCTCATTGCGCAAATCCTGGTCGAAGCCACTCAAAATCTGATCCTTCCGAATTACCTGAGTCACCTCCGTTCCCAACAAATTCATAATGCTGGCAAACTCGCAGCCGATGTATCCTCCGCCGAGCACCACCATCCGCTTAGGCTGTTCCTCCAGCTCAAACATACCGTCAGACGTAATCGCATGCTCTAGCCCAGGAATATTCGGCTTTACCGGCTCACCGCCTACCGCCACCAAAATTCGCTCTGCCGTTACCTTCTCATCGCCCACTTCCACCGTGTGCCCATCGAGCAAACGAGCACGAGTACGATAAAGCTTCACATCCGCGTTGTCCACCATGCGCTGATAGATCGCGTTTAGACGCTTCACTTCGTTATTCACATCCGTGATCATTTTGTGCCAGTCGAACGTGCCCTTTGGAATATCCCATCCATAGCCCGCCGACTCCGACACGTACTTCGGAAAGTGCGAAGCATACACCATCAGTTTTTTCGGCACGCAGCCCCGGTTCACGCAGGTGCCGCCTAGCCGGTCAAACTCTGCCAAACCCACTTTCGCGCCATGAGATGCCGCCCGCCGAGCGGTGGCGATCCCGCCCGAACCGCCACCAATCACAAAAAGGTCAAAATCGTACGCCATACGTCGTCTCGCTCCCGCTGAAAAAATCGTCAGAATAGTCGTCAGTTCAAATAAGAAAAAATATAGGTCTTAGAGAAATGGGTATTAGCTACCGACCTCTAGATCATAAATAAAAAACGGTAAAACGGCCCTAAAAGCAAAAGCCTTCCTTTCGGGTACGGGCAATCGCGTCCAAAAACAGAACAGCGTATCCGCACACAAAAAGAAGGAAATCAAGCCTGAGAAACCAGACTTCTCAGCGCCTTTAAGCGAGTAGGTAAGCTAGTGAACTTACGCGACTGCTTGAGGGTCTTCCTGCTTGTTAAAGTGCGCTTCCAAATCGTCCGAGCCACCGATCAGCCGGCCATCGATAAACACCTGAGGCGTTGTACCCGCACCCGAAACGGCATACAGCGATTTAGTGCTAACGCCGCCGCCTAGCTCAACCTGCTCATAATCGATGCTGTGCTTATCTAGCAAATCACGCGCTTTCGCGCAGAAAGGACAGCCAGGCTTGCTGATCATAAAGGCGCGCTTGGGCTGGCCCGCTTTATCGTTGATGTAGTTCAACATCGTATCAGCATCAGAAACCTCAAACGGATCGCCTGGTTTTTCTGGCTCAATGAACATCTTCTCAACGGTGCCATCCTTCACCAGCATCGAATAGCGCCAGGATCGCTTACCAAAGCCTAGATCTTCTTTATCTACCAGCATCCCCATCCCTTCGGTAAACTCGCCGTTACCATCTGGAATAACCATGACGTTGCTCGCCTCTTGATCCTGCGCCCAGGCGTTCATCACAAACGTATCGTTGACAGACATACAAATGATGTCATCAACGCCGTTTTCCTTCAGCAAGTTAGCGTACTCGTTGTAGCCAGGGAGATGAGTTGTTGAGCAAGTCGGCGTAAACGCACCTGGCAAAGAAAAGACAACTACGGTCTTTCCATTAAATAGCTCGTCGCTAGTTACATCGACCCATTCGTCATTTTGACGAGTGCGAAACGTAACGCTAGGAACCTTTTGACCTTCTTTATTCTCTAGTGCCATTGATTAAGATTTCTCCTTAAATAATTTGGGCTTACAGCAGCGCTCTGCCGTATTTCAATCTGTTTATTTCAACTACGCTATAAATCATACTCGTAATGAGTACGCTTTAGCAAGTCTTGATAAGATTATATGTCTGGAGGCATAAGCAGTGCACGATCCTATAGATAGAACCACGCCGCTTTCCTGGCCCTGCTTTCGCTAAGAAACGCTAGCCCAGCGTCACATCTAAAAACATCATCACTACAAAGCCCACCATTACCCCAAGCGTGCCGACTTGGCCCAGATCTTTCTGGTCAATATCAGGCAAAATCTCATCTACAATCACAAACAGCATGGCCCCTGCGGCAAAAGCCATGCCCCAAGGCAGCAGCGATGCTGAAAAGCTCACCACGCTTGCCCCCAGCAGGCCGCCAACCGGTTCGACTAGCCCGGTCAACGTTGAAATACCTAATGAGTAAAGCGGTGAATAGCCCAGGTTTCGCAAAGCCACCGCAACCACTAATCCTTCGGGAATGTTTTGCAAGCCGATGCCGCCAGCTAGCGCTAGCCCGCCGCTGAGCCCGCCCGAGGCGACGCCTACGCCAACCGTGAGCCCTTCAGGAAAATTGTGGAGCGCGATCGCAATTACAAACAGCCAAATCTGCTCAAACCGCTCGTTCTCCTTGCCTTCTTTACCCTTAAAAAAATGCTCGTGCGGAAAAAACTCGTGCGCTAGCCACAGCGCAACGCCACCCATCAAAACGCCAGCAACCATGAGTCCTGCTGCTGCGGTTTCTGAGTAGCCTAATGCGATCGCCGCATCCGTCCCCGGAATCAGCAGCGAAAAAGAAGTTGCCGCCAGCATCACACCGCCGCCCACCCCCAGCAAAATTCCCTGCACTTTCTCCGACATCTCAAAAGGCAGCAGCACCGGCAGAGCCCCCACGCCCGTCATCAGTCCCGCCGCCAGGCTTGCCAAAAAGCCCGCTAAAACATTATTCAAACGCCCGTCTCCGCTTACTTAGGCAAAAACTCATCCGACCACAGCCCCTTACCTTCCAACCACTCCCGGTTAAAGATTTTGGACTGGTAGCGAGAGCCGCCATCGCACAAAATAGTCACAATCGTATGTCCTGGCCCCATCTCCTTCGCTAGCGCCACCGCCGCGCCCACATTAATACCCACCGAGCCGCCCATAAACAGCCCCTCTTTATATAAGAGCTGGTAAATCACGCTTAGCGCCTCATGGTCGTCCACTTGAATCGCGTCATCAATCGGCGCGCCCTCCATATTCCCGGTAATCCGGCTATTCCCAATGCCCTCCGTGACCGAATTACCCTCGGGCTTGATCTCACCCGTTTTCACATAGCTATACAGACCGCTGCCCATCGGGTCGGCCACCACGCAGCGAACGTCAGGATTTTTCTCCTTCAAAAACATCGACACGCCTGCGTAAGTTCCACCCGTGCCTGTCGCCGCTGTCCAGCCGTCCACCTTGCCGTCTGTCTGCGCCCAAATCTCCGCCGCTGTCGTCGCATAATGCGCGTCTCGGTTTGCCAAATTCTCAAACTGATTGGCCCAAATAGCGTTGTCTAGCTCATCTGCTAGCCGCCCCGACACCTTCACATAGTTACCATCATCCGCATAAGGCACCGCAGGCACCGTCCGCACGTCGGCCCCTAGCGTCCGCAGCAGTCCAATTTTTTCTTGCGATTGGGTCTCTGGAATCACAATTACGCATTTATAGCCCTTCGCATTACAAATGTGCGTCAGCCCAATCCCCGTATTACCCGCCGTCCCTTCCACCACCGTGCCACCTGGCTTCAGCCTGCCATCTTTCTCAGCCTGCTCAATAATGAACAGAGCCGCCCGATCCTTCACCGAGCCACCGGGATTCAAGAACTCAGCCTTGCCCAAAATTTCGCAGCCCGTTTCCTCACTAAAGCTGTTTAGCCGAATCAGGGGTGTATTACCTACCGTGCCTACAAATCCAGATTTGATGTCCATCGTGCGCTTTACCGTTCAACCCTTTCATCCTAGTAGGGAACGGACGATCAGCGAAAATCTTAAGAAGTAAAGTTGTTGGAGTCTATGGGCGATACTGGATTTGAACCAGTGACCTCTTCAGTGTGAATGAAGCGCGCTACCACTGTGCTAATCGCCCGTGAGGTTTCACTTTATCATGATTGACTGAGTAGGAAAGTAGAAGATTTTGCTTCACTCCATAGATTCGTTCCACAAGTCGCTGCTCTGACGAATACTAGAGAAGTCGCCGTTGCCCAAAATTAGATGGTCTAGCAGTGGAATTCCTAGCAAATGTGCGCCTTTTAATAACTGCCGAGTTAGCGTAATATCTTCACTGCTAGGCTCTAAGCTGCCAGAGGGATGATTGTGAGCCACAATAACTCGAGTCGCACCGCGCTTGATCACCTCACGAAAAATCTCTCTCGGATGGGCCAACGTCTCGGTAGCGGTGCCAACACTAACAACTTTAGAGCCAATAATCCGGTGTTTTACATCTAGCAGTAAAACAGCAAATCGCTCCTGAGATTGCCACATCAGCTCGTGGCCGAGCGCGGCTGCCGCGACTGCCGGATCGTCTACTACCGTCAGATTCGGCGGCTGACTTTGCAAAACTCTTTTACCTAGTTCCAGCGCCGCTAGAATCGTTGCGGCTTTGGCTGGCCCGATACCCGAAACCTGCATCAGCTCCTCTGCCGAAATATTGCGCAGAACCACCAAGCCGTCACTATTCGGCTGCCCCTCCGCCAAGCGCTGCAGCAAATGCTGACCTAGCCCTACCGCTGACAGCCCACCGGGGCCTTGCCCAGTGCCTAGCAAAATAGCCACTAACTCGGCTGCCGACAGCCGCTTAGCGCCGTATGTCAGCAGACGCTCGCGAGGTCTTTCGGTAGCGGGCATATCGCAGACCCGCAGACTGTAGATCATAAGAAGGCATAAAAAGAAGTCTTCTCAGTGAACCCAAAATAGTTACCTCAAAGCTCAGTGGGCTAGCTCGGTGGCGATGCCGGAAAGTCGTAAGCTAGATAGGTTGGAAAAAGCGCGAGATCGTTTATGCCCCTTGAATCCTTTGATGCTGAAAAACTAAAGGCCATCCGCCAAACACTCATCAGATTAAGTCTGCAAACCCAGCCTGCCGACCTCACCAATACGCAAAAAGAAGCCGTGCGAGAGGCATTGCTCTGGCTAAACGAAAATAGCGAATACCAAACTATTGGTATCTGCGCAGAGAGCCTGACGGAGGCCGAATCTGCGCTCAAAGGCTACGTCGCAGCCTTGAGCCAGCCGATTCAGGTAGACATTCCAGCGCAAGCCGGCGCAGTCTTCCTCAAGTTCAATACGCTGAAAAACGCCTGGTATATAGACGGTTATAGCGGCGAGGCCAGAGGCGTTTTAGTCACCTATCACACCTCTGAACCTGAAGAAGACGAGGTAAATGGAACGTATGGGCCTTTTCCGCTGACCTTATTTGACAAGTGATAGCCCGTGACTAGAAAGCTGCGGCTTACGCCACCTTTTCGTAAACAGGCGACTCTTCTTCGCTATTCAAACGATGATATTCAGCTAGTTGAGCTTCAATTTGCTGGCGCACAATCTCTCTATATTCCATAAAGTGCTCGTTGTGAGCGCAAAGCACAAGGTACTGCTCGGCCACGGCAGGATTACGCCGCAACATGCTAAACAAATGGTGCCAGAAAGTCCATCGAGTTGAGCGTTTGATACCCTGTCGCCAAACAACGGTGGAAAGAGCGCGCACAGCGACCCATTCAGGCATTTTGAACGGCGGCTTCACTCTAGGCGCACCCAGCTTAAGAAAGTAGCGGTACACCCGATCAAGATACTGATGGGGTTCGTAAAGCTGATCGAAGGCATCGATATACTCTTGGGCAATCTCATCTACTGGGCGCGTCGGCACAAAGTTCATCAGCGTAGTTTGGTTGATGTTGCCGTCCTTTTCTCGCAGGCGACCTTCGCGCTCTAGCCGATGCCACAGCGCCGTGTTGGGCAAAGCCTGCAACATCGCGAAGGTGGTAGTAGGAATGCCGGTAACTTCGGCAAACTCAACAATTCGCTGACCGGCTCCCGGTTTTTCGCCGTCGAACCCAATGATAAAGCCTGCAATCACGCGCAGCCCGGCGTTGGTTACCTTGTCGATAGATTCGAGTAGAGGCGATCGCATATTTTGAAACTTCTGAGTCATCTTCAGACTCTCCGTATCTGGCGTTTCAATCCCCATAAAGACAGCCGCAAAGTTGCAGTCCAGCATCAAATCGATCAGCTCATCTTCTTGAGCCAAGTCCAAAGACGCTTCGGTATCAAACCGGAAAGGATAGTTGTGTTCTTCCTGCCAAACCTTTAGCGCTTCTAGCAGCAGTTTAACGTTGCGCTTGTTGCCAATAAAGTTGTCATCGACCATAAAGACGCCGCCGCGCCAGCCGATGTCATAGAGCGCTTGCAGCTCAGCAATAAGCTGCTCCGGTGTTTTTGTACGAGCTTTACGCCCATACAGCACAATAATGTCGCAGAACTCGCATTGAAAAGGGCACCCGCGCGAAAACTGAACGGACATCGAATCGTAGGCGTCGCGCTCTAGCAAATCGTAGCGAGGAATCGGCGTACCGGTAACGTCAGGCTTTTCGCCGCCAGACGTAAATTCTCCGCTGGTATCGCCACGCTCAAACGCTTCGACAAACATCGGCAGCGTCACTTCACCTTCGTCCAAAATTAAGAAGTCCGCGCCCGCCGCTCGCATCTCTTGCGGCATAGAAGACGGATAAGGCCCGCCAACAGCAACCGGAATGCCGCGACGTTTAGCTTCTTTAATCAAGTCCACCATGTCAGGCTTTTGCACAATCATCCCAGAAAGGATGACCACTTCGGCCCATTTCCACTCTTCTTCAGTCACAGAGCGAATGTTGCGATCTACCAGCTTAAACTCCCATTCCTGGGGCAAAATAGCCGCGACCGTCACCAACCCTAAAGGCGGTAGCAGGACCTTAACGTTTACCAGCTCTAGAATTTTTTCATAAGACCAGAACGTTTTAGGGAAGAGCGGATAAATTAGGAGCGATCGCACCATTTTTACACTTCAACTTGTTAAGCGAGACATCTCAATAAGCACATGGTAGACGGTATACCGTCAGCAAATCTGAGATTATGCCGATATTTATAGCGACGAGCACCACAGAAAGCGCTCATCCTCGCCAAAAACAGCTCCAGCTCCTGCAAATTTTTTCCACTAGAGTCTTCACTAAGTCGTCACTAGCCCATTCTCCAATGCATAGCGCACCAGCTCCGTCCGGCTATTGGTGCCAGTTTTACCAAACAGTCGGCTCACGTACTTCTCCACGTTGCGCACCGTCGTACCCAGCCGAGCCGCAATCTCCTTATTCATCAGGCCTTCAGCAACCAAATCTAGAACGTCCTGCTCGCGCGGCGTAAAATCGATGCGAATGCCGCTGTTGTTCTGCTTAATCATGCTGCCACGCTGAGTTAGCAAAGCCTTGATTTCCTCAATTTGGCGGGCCATCGTAGCAATATCGGGTGTGCCCGAAGCTTCCGGAGCCTGCGCCGCTTTACGGTCGATTAAGTTAGTGACAATCGCAACCAATTCTTCTGGATCAAAAGGCTTGGCTAAGTACGCGTCTGCGCCCGCCTTGTAGCCTTGAATGCGATCGCTCGTCATCCCTCTAGCCGTCAAAAACACGACCGGCAGCGCCTGAAACCGAGTATCCTCACGCACCTGTTTCAAAAACTGATAGCCATCTACTTGCGGCATCATAATGTCCGAAATCAGCACGTTGGGCAGCTCCTGCTGAAGCAGATCCCAGCCCTCTGCCGCATTACCAGCTACGCGCACTTCAAAATTGCTGTCTTCTAAGTAGGCTTGCACGGACTCCCGTAAACCGGGTTCATCATCTACTAGCAACACCTTGCTTTTGGTCTTGGGTTGCGCTGTCTTGGTTTTCGTCTCTGCCATGGTATCTCTAGAAAGCCAGCTCTTAGAAGGGGTGAAAGCGCAGCGGAGTTACCGCAGCTACTCACTAAGATAATACCGCTATGCTTACCTGACGCGGTGCCCAAAGCAAAAAACGCAAAGATAGCCCTATCGGTAGACTTCCGAAACAGTGGACAGCGCTCAGCGCTATTTGCGATCGCCTCGAGCCTTCTGGTCTACTTATAGATCACCTTATAAATCACCCAAATTCATCACTTCGTTAAAAAACATCTAAATCCCGGTCGGAATACCGGGGATTGTGTCAAAATCTTTTGAGAAGTTTTCTGTCAGCTTTAAGCTTAGACAGATACGCTAATCGGTAAACTTTTACCGCAGACCAAACAACAGTAAATCGAACAGGTACACAAACATATGCCACTTCAACTAGGCGATATCGCCCCCGATTTCACACAAAATTCGTCCATGGGCGAGATCAAGTTTCACGACTGGGCCGGCGATGGCTGGGTCGTATTGTTCTCTCACCCCGCAGACTACACTCCCGTTTGCACCACCGAGCTAGGCTTAGTTGCCTCGCTCCAAGACGAGTTCAAAAAGCGCAACGTCAAAACTATCGCGCTCAGCGTAGATAACGCCGAATCGCACAAAGGCTGGATCAAAGACATTGACGAGACGCAAAGCACCACCGTCAACTATCCTATCCTGGCCGACGACGACAAGAAAGTAGCCCAGCTCTACGGCATGTTGCACCCCGAGTCCAGCACCGGCAACACGCTCACTGTGCGCTCCGTATTCATCATCGATCCTAACAAAAAGATCCGTCTGACGATTACCTACCCAGCTAGCACCGGCCGTAACTTCGACGAAATTTTGCGCGTTATCGACTCCCTGCAGCTCACTGACGATCACAGCGTTGCGACTCCCGGCAACTGGACAGACGGCGGCGATTGTGTCGTTGTCCCTTCTATATCCACCGAAGATGCGAAGAAGAAGTTTCCTAAAGGTGTCACTGAAGTGAAACCTTACCTGCGCATGACGCCTCAGCCTAACAAATAGGATGCGAGCGGCTACGTAAAGAGGTCATCTAGAGACTATCGAAAATAACGCGCTGTAGGATTTCTTCTACAGCGCGTTATTTTTTCATCCATAGTTTTTCCAAGCCATAGCTTTTCCAATCCACAGCTTTTTCAATCCACAGCTTTTTCAATCCATAGCTTTTTCAATCCATAGCTTTCTTAAACGCGACGCTTTCAGATTTATTTTCAGATCTATGCAGCACCATCTCCTGATGATGCAGGGTCGTCATCGCGACTTCCCACGGAAACGTGAACGACTGGAAAGACTCTGGCGAAATTTTATCTACGTCTAAATCAATCACGACCTGACGCAGAATCGAGAACAGCTTCTGCCTTAGGCTCTGTAGCTCTACAACTGTTTGAGCTTGTTCTACTTTCTCTATCAGCGTCAAAATTTCTAGGTTGTAATCATCCGCCCGATTCTTCTGTCGGCCAATCAGCCACAGCCGAAACTGCCAGATCCCAGAGGCGGTAAAAATGCTCAGCGACAGCACCAAACCCATCGCCTCCGCATACTCTACAAGAAAAGGCGGATTGTCCTGCGTGTAGTAAGCTTTTGCCCCAGGATGTAGCGGAAATCCTAGATTTTGGCTGGCTTCGGGAGACTGAATGCTCGCCGCTCTAGGATTGACCGAAATCAGCTCGTTGCGATGCTCGTAGAGAACTTCGGTAATAGCCTGAACAATCTCGGCGTCTACATCTTCATTAGCAACAAGTACCGCGCTCACGGCGATCACCGGTAAATCTTCAGCCGGAATCGGCGTGCCACCGTCGTAGCTACCTTGAGGAATAACCGTCGGTTCTAGATAAGGCTGCGTGAGCTGAAGCGCCCCAATTTGCTCAATCGGCACCAGTTCGTAGTCAGGATTCTTCAGCAGATCTCGAACAGACGGATTGCCAAGACCAATAATGCGAAATAGCGCGTCTACTTCATTCTGTTGCAAAGCAGTATGGGCCTGTGCTGTGGTCAGAGGAAGAGCCGTAAAATCGTTTTCGCTCAGGCCGTAGTGACTCGCTAGCGGCCAAAATAGCTCGTACGAGCCGCTGCCCTCGGGCATCACTGCAACAGTCTTATTCTTCAGATCCGCCATCGACTGAATATCAGCATCTCGGTTGGCAATGAGATGAAACATTTCAGGATAGAGCTGCGCCACCGCTTGTACCGCTGGCTGCACAGGCGTATTGCTTTGCACCAGCGCCATGTCCACCGTGTGGTTATTCACGTTGCTCATGTTTTGGCTAGAGCCAGGGCTTTCTAGCACTTCAATGTCGATATTAGGTGAGTGCTTTTTGGTAACCTGAGCGATCGCATTTCCAAACGCATAGTATTCGCCCGTCGTCCCGCCCGTTGCCAATCGCACCGTATGAATTTGATGGCGCGATCGCACCAAAAGCACCCCGCATACCACCGCCGCCATCACGCTCGCTCCGATCAGCGTTACTTGCAGCGATCGCCCCCGTCGAGCCGTCACCAGTCGTCTTATCAGCCGCATTGCACCTATCCGTGAACCAACTCAGAGCTAGGTGGCGGTCATAGCACCTAGCCCTAGCATTAGATACAGACATCACACAACACTAGGCCATTTCGTCAAGCTGCCTGCCAAGTGCCATGAAATCCAATCGGTACAGTTCCCGGCAGCGCCAAACGACAAACCGGCTCGCCCGATGCTCCACCCATGGTTAGCGCGTCAAATATCCACAGTTCGCTGCGTTCAGCGGCTGAGTTATAAACCACATCTAGCAGCCATCCCTGTTCTGAATTTAGCGTATCCGCCACGTACAGAGCCTCAGAGCCATAGTTGCCCTGGCCCAAATCAACCTGTTCCAGCTTGCCCGTCTCATAGTCAAACCGGCCAATCGCACCAAACCAGTCCTCACCTGTCTTCACACCGTCTCGATGCATCAGCAAATAGGTATGCTGCCACGGCTGACCGACCTTGGCCGCAGGCACGAGAGGAAACTCACAGTCGCGCTCTAGCACGCATTCGTTGCTCAAAACCTTTCCCGTTTTCGGATCTAGCCGCAGTTGCCAAAGCCTGCCATAAGCCACGCTGTCCATCTGCCCAGACGGCACTTCTCGCAGCACTTCGTTAATCGAAATAAAATCATCAAACCGGGCAAAGTCCAGCCGAACGCTGCCGTCTAGATCTACGCAGCCATTGCCAAAATGCCACTGAAACCAGGGTTCCGCGCGGCCTTCGCTGACTATCTCCAAACTCTCTCTATCAACCACAATCAGCCGCGTCTCTCCGCGCTCGTCCCACTCAATCGCGTCCGCATAGCATTTTTGATTCAGCAGCAGCGACAGTCCGTTCATTTTTAACGGCGCGATCGCAAACACCAAATAAGGCCCCGCCATCACAAAGCTGTGCACCAAAGGCACGGTCTTCAGCGGAATGGTCGCTTGCTTGATCAAATTACAAGCCGCATCGCAGCGATAGATAGAAAGCTGACAAAGCGCACTCACGCCAATGCTATAGATTTCTCCGCTGAGGGGATCTCGCAGCGGATGAGCCGAAAACGACTGATTCTTTTCGAGCCAACCCAAGGACGCTTCGCCAATCGTTTCTAACGTCTCCAAATTCAGGCTATGAGGATTCCCCGCTTCCCACAGCGCCAGCAATTTATCCTCTAAAGCCAGCACAGAGGTATTGGCCGAATTCTTGACGCTGCCGCCTTTAAGCAAACCCCAAACATGCTCCCACAGCGGCCCCGGATAGCGCATTCCATAGTTGCTGTACAGATACTCACCCGCTTCGCGCTCTGCTCGGTAGCCCTGTGTCTGCACGTATCGGTAAGTACCCGTTGCCTGCCTATCGGCAAATCCTACTCGCAAAATCGCGCCATCACCGTCAAACCAGTGGCCCGCCGCCTGATTGCCTCGCGCTAGCCGCCCAGTGCCATTTTGATAGAAAGCACCCTGCAGCCCGGCGGGAAGTTGCCCCGAGAGAATCTCCAAGCTCGTAGGGCCAAACTCGGTAGCCGGTTTTTCAAACGTTTTGTGCCAGGGTTGAGGACGTTTATCTGTAGAAGATTTAGGCGGCGTAGCAACAGTCATAAAAAGCGTCACAAGGGGTTCTTAAACGGTAGCAGATCTCTTCTCATCCTTCTTCACTCCACAGTCTTCACTCTATAGGGAGCGTCAGCGTAAACGCCGTCTCTCCTTTTTGCGTTGCATCTAACAACAGCTCGCCCCGATGCGCCCGAGCAATTTCCCGTGATAAGCTCAGGCCCAAGCCAAAGCCTTCTCGCTTGCGATTACGAGAGCGATCGCCCCGATAAAACCGGTCAAAAATGCGATCGCGCTCCTCCAGCGGGATCCCCCTAGAAGCGTTTGCAATCGTCACCTGCACGACATTCCCTCGTCGCTCACCCGCAACCGATAGCCACTGCCCTACGCTTCCCGTCGGCAAATTGTATTTAATGGCGTTATCAATCATATTTTGCAAAACCTGAGTCAGCAAATCGCGATCGCCCTTCACCTTCAAGTCGCCCTGATCTACCACTACCTTCACGGGTAGCTCAGGCGCTAGCAGCTCAATATCTTCTATCAATACGGCCAGAATCTCTTTCAAATCCACCGTTGCCTGCCGCAGACTAATCTGCCCAGCATCTGCTAAAGAAAGCAACAACAGCTTTCGA
>Ga0115546_1000448_pt1 | contig 28269 bp, 22 predicted proteins | sample COGITO_mtgs_1004_FD_87186 | JGI IMG/M metagenome (GOLD analysis project Ga0115546, IMG submission 87186) | Pelagic marine microbial communities from North Sea - COGITO_mtgs_100413 | ecosystem: Environmental > Aquatic > Marine > Epipelagic | place: Germany:Helgoland, sampling site Kabeltonne...
ATTTTTTACCGGCTCTGGCCACAGGGCGGGAAACTTTCGATGCCAGCCACCCTCGGCATGCAACTCGGAAAACGCTTGATACAACTCTTCCGTCGAAGTAATTTCAATTTTGCCGCTCATAACATTCACTGCTTGATGATGGCGGGAACATAAGGCTTGTCAAACACCTCGGTCCGTCCCTGCTCGCCCTGGACAACATCGATGGTCATTTCACCAACAGACTCTATGGCGATCCGAACTCTGTCCCCCGCCACAATGGCAGCTACACCTTCCGGTGTTCCTGTCGCGATGATGTCACCGGGGTAAAGCGTCATTACCGCTGATGCAGTTTCAATCATGCCGGGGATATCGAGTACCAAATCACGCGTATTAGCAGACTGGCGCAGCTCATCATTGACCCAAAGCTTCATCTCCAGTGCTTCCGGATTAGCCACCTCGTCTGCTGTAGCAATCCACGGACCCACCGGACAAAAAGTATCGTAGGCCTTGCGGAACACCCGCTCTTCACGACCGCGCACCACCATATCCATCAGGCACACATATCCAAATACATAGTCACGCCATTGATCGCGGGCAATGCCCCTGCCCTGACGACCGATCACGATGCCCAGCTCACACTCGTGATGCACTTCACGACCGGGCACATTGGGCAGGACAACCGGCTCGGACGGTCCGGATAGCGAGGAGTTTGGCTTGAGAAAAAAACCTTGATTGCTGGCCCGATAACCGGCTTGCATCTCTTTACCGTGAGCGTGGTAGTTAACCGGATAAGCTATCACCTTGTTGGGCCAGGGTACTGGCGTATGCAAACTCACGGCAGACAGCGGCAGGCGTGACGCCGTAACCAACGCCTGCTCAATCAGCGGCTTCAATTCATCGAAGCGGGCTATTACCTGCGTTGCGGCCACGGGCGGCCATGACATTACATCGACCCCGCAGACATCGGTTATGTCTGCAATCTCATTACCAACCACCACGCCGAGCCGGCCTTCATTAAATCGTGCAAGTTTCACGTGCAAACCTCTCTATACGTTATCGCAATGTTCTGCTATACAGAATGAGGTTCTATTTTAAAAGGAAAATCAGACAGGTGTCAATACTATTACTCAAAGAAATCCAGCACCTCAACATGACCTTTAGTGAAATTCATTGGCGACAGACATGAACCACACAGCAGATATTCACCACATGCGCAAAATTATTTGCCAAATACCATATTCTTTCTGATAGAATATCATTCTGTTTTATAGAAATTGATAAGCACTACATAAATTGCTCTTAATCTCAATCAATCGACAGGACTGATCAATGACACACTTCCCCGACAATCCCAATTTCACAGGCTTCAATGCACCGTCACGGGTTGAAGCCAACACCGAAGACTTGAACGTAACGCAGGGAAAAATCCCAATAGAACTGGACGGTGCTTTCTTTCGCGTACAACCCGACCCGCAGTTTCCACCGAAACTCGGTGATGATATCGCCTTCAATGGTGACGCCATGATCAGCCGGTTCCACTTTAAGCATGGCAAGGTGAATTTTCGCCAACGCTGGGCACACACTGATAAATGGCAACTGGAACGCGCCGCTGGCAAGTCTCTGTTTGGCGCTTATCGCAACCCCCTAGGTGATGACCCAAGCGTAAAAGGCAAGATTCGAGGCACCGCTAACACCAACGCCTATATACACGGCGGACGCCTCTATGCGCTCAAGGAAGATTCACCGGCATTGGTAATGGACCCCGCCAGTCTGGAGACAGATGGCTACACCTCGTTTAACGGTAAAATGAAGGGGGAAACTTTTACTGCTCATCCCAAGACTGACCCTGCCACGGGCAATATGGTGGGCTTTGGCTATGCCTCCAAGGGCATATTGACATCGGATATGACCTACTATGAAGTATCTCCCGAAGGCGACTTGCTCTACGACATCTGGTTCAAAACACCCTACTACTGCATGATGCATGATTTTGCCATCACCCCGGACTACGCCCTGTTCTCAGTCACTCCAATTACCAGCAACTGGGAACGGCTTGAAAAAGGCTTGCCTCATTTTGGATTCGATACTACGTTGCCGAGCTACATGGCTGCAGTCCCCAGAAAACCAGGTACAACAGAGGCCGATATACGCTGGTTCAAAGGCGACAATGCCTGGGCAGGACACGTAGTATCCGGCTATCAGGAAGGCAGTAAATTACACCTGGATATGCCGGTATCACCCAACAATTTCTTCCCCTTCTTCCCGGACATTCACGGCGCACCATTCAACCCAATGGAAGCCACCCCGCGTATTACCCGCTGGAGTGTCGATATGGATTCCGATTCAGATCGCTTTGAAGTGACCCAACTGTGCGACATGATTAGCGAATTCCCGAAGATCGATGATCGTTATGTCACGCAAAAATATCACTACACCTGGATGTGTGCCATGGACCCCACCAAGCCAGTGGATATCAAGGGCGGCAGTGCCGGTAACTTCGTACTCAACACCCTGGCCTTGCTCGATGTGGAAACCGGAAAAACACAAACCTGGTGGGCCGGCCCATCCTCCAGTGTGCAAGAACCCTGCTTTATTCCACGCAGCAAAGACGCCCCACTGGGTGACGGCTGGGTCATCATGGTGGTCAATCGTCTCGAAACACACAGCAGCGACCTGCTGTTATTTGAAGCTCTGGATATCGAAAGCGGCCCCATTGCGGAGATCAACATCCCGGTGAGAATGCGGTTTGGACTTCACGGCAATTGGGCCGATGCCGACACCATTGGATTGAGCGATTGACACCAACCCGGCAACAGACTTACCGGTAATTATTGCCGTGTGCTATTTGTTGTCAATCTGCTATGCACTGGGGACCAGGAGCACTCATGCCAGACTGGACACAATCCATTCGGCATGAGTAATACCTTGCCCACGCAGGCACGGTAGATTACCAGCCACAGCAGCTCACCATAGAGAAAATAATGAACAACACTCAAAACCCGATAACCGCTCTCGAAAAGTCCACTATGTCGAGGACGCAGATCACGGTAGTCATCATTGCTATTTTTCTGAATGCACTTGATGGCTTTGATTTATTGTCCATCAGTTTCGCAGCGCCGGGTATCGCAGCAGAATGGGGTATCAGCAGAGCATCACTGGGCGTCGTACTATCAATGGAGCTTATCGGCATGGGTATTGGCGCCCTGGCCCTGGGCGCTGTTGCCGATAAACTCGGGCGCAGAGCCGCAACCTTGAGCTGCCTGATCCTGATGTTATCAGGCATGATCGCCGCAACCATGGCCAGCGGTGTTATCAGCCTTTCCATTCCCCGTGTGATTACCGGCATAGGACTCGGAGGCATGCTGGCTACTTGCAATGCTATAGTGGCAGAATTTTCCAATGCCAAGCGTCGCCAGCTCTGTATCTCTTTGATGGTTATCGGTTTTTCCATTGGTGGCGTGGTGGGCGGTTTTATTGCTACCAAGCTGCTGGCCCATTTTGATTGGCGCTCCGTATTTTATTTTGGATCAGCCGTTACGCTACTCGCCATCCCCATTGTTTATTTTCTGGTCCCCGAATCAATTCACTGGCTGGCACGCACAAGACCCGATAATGCACTGGAGAAAATCAACAAAACGTTGCATAAAATGGGCTACACGCCTGCCCACAAGTTGCCCGAACTACCAAATACCGCTCAGACCAGCTCCATTGCAGATATTTTTTCCTCCAAACTACTACAACAAACACTACTGATCACGACCGTCTATCTGCTTCATGCCATCACCTTTTATTTCACCCTGAAATGGGCACCCAAGATTGTGGTCGATCTTGGATACCACCCATCCACCGCAGGCACGGTACTGGTATGGGCCAATGTCGGCGGAGCACTCGGTGGTATAGCATTCGGGTTTCTGAGCCAACGCTTCAATCTGAAAACAGTCTTTTGCTCAGTGTTACTGATGTCCGGGCTTACAGTCATTGCCTTTGGGCATACTGCATCAAGCTTGAGTTCATTATCGTTTTTTTGCGCGCTGAATGGATTTTTCTGCGTTGCTGGCCTCGCCGGCACCTATACGACGATGGCTCAAATTTACCCCACCCACGTGCGCGGATTTGGCACCGGCTTTACTCTAAGTATCGGTCGGGGTGGCGCTATCTGCTCACCGATACTCGCCGGCCTGCTGTTCAGCATGAATATGGATCTGCCAACTATTTCATTTTTTATGGCCGCCGGGTCCATCCTTGCCGCTTTCATTCTGTTGTTTTTAAAACTGCAGCCAGTCGCTCAATCCTGATCCTCCAGCACTATCGATGATTTCTTAAGCGTCAACTGTTATGGCGCTTTTGAAGCTTGCGCTCACCTAAAAACAGAGTGGAAAATACCTTCAACCTGTCCCCTCGAGATTACTCTATTAAAATTAACCACACCGCTCGCAGCAGGTAAGCTGTCATCAACGATGAACTGACAGCGTTTTACTTAATTTAAAGCCTTCACGACTAATAGGTAGTGTATAAATACGGTGGCCGCTAGCAGCATAGATCGCATTGCATACAGCCGGAGCCACCGGCGGCAACGCCGGCTCTCCTGCGCCCGTAGGAGAGTATTCGCTCTGAATCAAATGAACTTCTATTTCCGGCACTTTATCGATACGCAGTGGTCGATATTGATGAAAATTGGTTTGCTGAACCTGGCCATTTTCCAAGGTAATTTCCAGGTCCAACATCGTACTCAGGCCATCGAGTACGGAACCCTCGCACTGACTTTCGGCACCGCTAATATTAATAATGGGACCAATATCCCCCACAGAAATAATTTTATGTATGTTGATATTTTTATAATTGTCGACACTGACTTCCGCAACCGTAGCAAAGTGCCCGGCATGACAAAAGTGGAAAGCCAGACCCAAGCCTCGTCCTTCAGGCAGTGTACGCCCCCAACCTGATTTCTCAGCCGCTAATTTGATTACAGCTATCGCACGCCCTGTATTGAGGGTGTTGTAATTACCCTCCATCAACCATCGCGGCGGGCCCATCAACTCCAAAAGAAAATCCAGGTGATCGCGTCCGGCAACAACAGACAATTCATGAATAAATGACTGGGTAACCCAGCACAGCGTATTGGCAAAAGGTGCACGCCAGGCCCCAGTGGTCACTTTCAATGGCAGCAATGTTTGGCTAAACTCGTAATGGCTAAAACTATGCACAGGAAACTCCGACAAAGCCATCTCTGGTCGGAAAAATCCACCACCAATCACCGCCTTGTTACCATCCGCAGTAAATGTAATGAAATGATTTTTCCATCCGAGAGGCTTGCCATTTTCGTCCAGACTGGCGGTTAATTGATTAAAGCCACCAGGGCGAAGAAAATCCTGTTGTAGGTCTTCTTCTCGACTCCACTGCAATTTGACGGGAACGCCTATTTTCTTGGCGATAGCACCCACTTCGCACATATAGTCGTTTTTCAGGCGGCGGCCAAAACCACCACCAATACGTGTTTGATGGACGGTTATTTGTTCCGGCGGCAACCCCAAAACAGTTGCAAGCTGCGCAGCCCCCCACACCGGTGTTTGACTCGGAGCCCAAAGCGTCATGGCCCCGTTTTTATACCAGGCAGTGCAGTTCTGTGGCTCCAGCGTTGCGTGAGCAACAAAACCGAAGCTATAAAACGACTGGTGGTGTTTAGCCGATTTTTCCAACGTATTATTAACATCGCCTTTGGAGACAAGAATTTCAGCGGGAGTGTTATCTTTAATCTTGTTGGCCATGGTGGTGATTTCATTCCAACTATCGGTGGAAGCCTCACTAAGATCCCAATCAATCTGCAATTTTTTCCTGGCCTGAAATACGTTCCAGGTAGAATTGCCGACAATCGCCACACCGGACTTCAAACCGGAGAGATCACCGTTACCCTCAAGGGCAAAAGCATCCTCGATTCCAGGTTGCTCTAAAATATCTGCTCGATTAAAAGCTTTGACCTTGCCTCCCATAGTCAAACACTTTTCATAGATAGCAAAGCGCATACCCAGGAGACTCTGATCAATACCAAATAAAGATTGACCAGTGACAATGGCAAAATTATCCACCCCGGAAATACGCTTCCCAAGCAATTTATACGCACTACTATCTTTTAACTGAACTGATTCAGGCACCGGCAATAATGCCGCTTTACTGGCCAACGCCGCATAGGATAATGTTCGACTCGAAAGCCGGTGCATCACAACACCGACCTCAGTAACACACTCTTCCATGGCCACACCCCACTCGGCAGCAGCAGCTGCAACCAGCATAGCCCGTGCCGTAGCTCCGGCATTCCGAAGTAGATCCCAGTTCATCGCTATAGACATGGATCCGCCAGCAAACTGTAGCCCAAAAAGGCCTGCATTGATGGGCGCTTGCTGGACCACAACATCATCCCAGTCGGCATCCAATTCTTCAGCAACAATCATTGGCAGCGCGGTTTTGACACCCTGACCAATCTCCGGGTTTTTTGCCAGAATAATAATTTTTCCATTGTCGCTGATCTGTACATAGGCATTAAGTTGGAGGGCGCCCTCAGTCAGTGTATCGCTCGCCACTGCCGCGTTAACTGGCTCAGGGGAAGCAAAAACCAAGGCAAAACCGCCACCAATCAGGCCGGTAAGTTTAAGAAAACCCCGTCTATTTACTCTGAAAGGACCATTCGATTGCTGAGGTTTTTGTCGAACACCATGGATAAGATTAAACAACTCGTCATAGGCAACTTGAGGCATTGCCGCAGTTTCAATCTGCTTCATAAAATAGCTCCTTGCTCGCTGTCTGTACTACTGCAGACACCGAATGAATGGCTCTGCGAATACGAACATAGGTAGCACAACGACAAAAATTACCGGCCATAGCTGTATCTATATCGGCATCAGTTGGCTTAGGAATATTTTCTAACAGAGCGGCAGCCGACATCAGCTGACCAGCCTGGCAATAGCCGCATTGCGGGACGTCATGCTCGATCCATGCCTGCTGTAAAGGATGAAGCTCACCATTTTTAGACAACCCTTCTATAGTCGTAACCTCCTGCCCCACCGCCGCCGCCACGGGTAACACGCAAGATCGAACAGGACTACCATTAACATGAATGGTACAGGCACCGCACTGAGCGATTCCACAACCATATTTGGTACCGACCAGCCCCAAAGAATCACGCAACACCCACAGCAGTGGAGTATCCGCACTCACTCCTGATAATGTATGAAACTGGCCATTAACTTTGATTTTAATCTCAGTCATCTTCAATAATTCTCCGCCATATAAGCGCGCTGCAATAACCCTGAAACTATTCGTCACTGAAATACCCTGTCAATACACCGACACTGAACCGACACCGATCAAAATTTTATCCGTGAAGAAAATATGAATTTTTACTCATGTTTTGTTTGTAGGCTGAGTGCATTATTGGCCTCAGAAACCAGATATGCCCTAATGCTTTCAATATCGGGGGTGGTAAACAGGCCATCGAAGGATGGCATACCTCTGGGTAACAGTGCGCCACGAACAATAGCCAAAAAAGCATCCGGAGAATGGATCATTGGGCTAAGCCTCAAATCCGGTACCGTGCCGCCACTGATCGCATTAGCACCATGGCAGCGGCTACAGTTTTTCTTAAAAATGTTCTGCCCAATCGCTATGTTTTTTGCAGTGCCGATCCGGGCCGGCGGCGCCATTATTGATTCAGGGGCTGGTTCAATCAGCTCTTGAGTCGCTCCCAGCTTGAATGTCAGTACACGACTAATATTGCGTTTAGGGCCGGTAAGCTGCGCCAGATTCCCCGCCACCAAGGCAAAACCCCCTCCCCAACCTTGAATAACAGTAACGTATTGCTCGCCATTGACGCTATATGTGGATGGCGCAGCAACAATGCCCCCATAGGTTGCATAAGACCAAAGTTTTTCACCGGTGTCCGCAGCAAACGCTTCAAATTCGCCATTACCACTACCCGCAAAAACCAGATCACCCGCAGTGGCCAATACCCCGCCATTAAACTGTGATTCAAATTCGGCACGCCACACTTCCTTCTGCCCGACAGGATCCCAGGCGAGCAGAAATCCGCGCTGCTCTTCAACAATAGTTTTTCTCATTTCATCAAGCATCACCTGCTGCTCTACAGGTACATCTGCAACGTCATTAAAAACAGGATTCTGCTTTCCTTCAATGACTATATTGGCTGAAAAAATTGCGGGGCTTTCAGTGACAGGAATGTAAACGTAACCAGTGCCGGGATGGTAGGCCATAGGCTGCCAGTTGTGAGCACCACCGGGACCAGGTCGACCTAAAAACGGCTTTCCCGTTTGGTAGTAACGAGCGTCTTTATTAACAATAGGCTGGCCATTTTTATCCAGCCCTTTAGCCCAGTTCACTTTGGCAAAAGCCTCCCCGGAAATAAACTCTCCGGTTTTTCGATCGATCACATAGAAAAATCCATTCTTCGGAGCCTGCATCAGTACTTTGCGTTTTTCGCCGCCAATGAGCAGGTCAGCAAGTACTATGGGTTGTGTCGACGTATAATCCCAGGCATCCTCCGGCGTAGCCTGAAAGTGCCAGAGATAATCACCGGTATCCGGATTCAACGCCACGATCGAACCGACAAACAAATTGTCTCCACCGCCAGGACTGCGCAATGCCGGGTTATGCGGACCACCATTTCCCACCCCCAGATATAACTGGTCAAGTTCCTGATCATAAACAATGGCATCCCACACAGTCCCCCCGCCGCCATTTTTCCACCACTCACCATTCCAGGTGCTTCTGGCCATCTCAAGAATAGAATTCTCTTGCGGCCTGGATGGATCGCCAGGCACAGTATAAAAACGCCATTTCTGAACACCGGTTTGAGCATCATATGCCGTCACATAACCACGCGCGCCATATTCCGCTCCTCCATTCCCAATAAAAACCAAACCCTTGGCTGCCCGGGGTGCACCGGTAATGGTATAAGGTGAATTTTCGGGAATGGTCATCGCCTCCCAAACAACTTTACCGCTGCTGGCTTCAAGTGCAATCAGGCGCCCATCCAAAGTTGCGACGTACACTTTATCATCCCACAGGGCAACACCTCGATTGACAGCATCACAACAAGCCTGAGCAACTTTTATCGGGTCGGCCTTGGGATCAAACTCCCAAATAAGACGTCCAGTGACAGCTTCAAGTGCCTTTACTTTGCTCCAGGCAGTAGAAAAATACATCACCCCATCAACAATCAAGGGCGTAGCTTGCTGGCCACGATTAGTATCAAGGTCAAAAAACCAAGCCAGCCCTAAATTTTTAACTGTTGTGGTATCAATCTGATTTAACGGGCTGTAAAACTGCTCTCGATTGTCTCGACCAATCGCCATCCAGTTAGAAGGCTCTGCATCCGACTGCCTCAATCTTTCGCTGTTTATACGAGAAAACGTATTCTTAACACCTGCAACAAGATCAACGTCATTCGTCGCCACAGCCTTATTAGCTATTACGCTCATATTTATAACCATTAGCAGTGCTACCGTCAGCTTACTAACTGAATATTTAAAGGTCATAATTTTTTCAACTCGTAAAAATCAATTGATAAGAAAATATCAGCAACATAATTACCCATAACAACAGTAATGCACCACCTATTCACGACGCACAAACCCAATCTCGCCACATAAAATTCTACTAGACAGAATATTGTTCCACTTTATTTGTGACCTAGATAAAAGTCAACCCTCTGGCACCTCAAGCTGCGCACTGCGCACTGCGCACTCGCTAAAATCAGGTATTTATTAGTTTGATACCACACTGAAGCCTCACCAATCATCCTCAATACTTTATAGCTGACTGGCAATCGCCCAGCCTCGGGATAAATATTTTCCGGACGTTCTATTGCATCGAACGATGTTCTATTGTAACTTACACGCCAGAGCCTGATATTGTTGGCTCAGGAGAGTGCGGTTTAAATGTAAAAAATTTTGAGTGTAAAAAATAAATAGTTAAAATTATCTGAGGTGACATCATGTTCAACAAGAAAAAATTGGTATTGGCTTTAAGTGGCATATCAATATTGGCTACGGGAACTTTTAACGCAGCCCAGGCAAGCACAGGCATACTGGAAGAAATCGTCGTTACTGCACAGCATAGATCTGAAAGCTTGCAAGATACGTCTGTATCGATCGATGTTTTAACAGCAGATACACTGCAAAAAGCTGGCGTAGTTCAGGCTGTTGATATTGGCCGGGTCGCTCCGGGCGTTCAAGTCACCATGGGGGGGACAGCGATCCAGATTTATATCCGCGGCGCGGGCGATTTCTCGACCACCGGCTATAACGAAGCAGCTGTAGCACAGAATTTTGATGGTGTGCCTGCTGCACGCGCACAGACGGTAAGCGGCACATTCTTTGATTTAGAGCGCGTAGAAATACTTAAAGGACCACAGGGAACACTCTATGGTCGCAATGCCACTGGAGGTGCTCTTAATATTATTCCAGTACCGGCAAAAGTGGGGGAATTTAGTGGCTATATCAGTGCCGGCCTACAAAATTATGAAGGCAGTAGTATTGACGGCGCGGTCAACATGCCTATTGATGACACATCAGCTATTCGCGCGTCATTTCAGGTGGTTAACCGCGAAGGTTATATCGATGATGGCACTGATGATGACGTGCACAACTCTTACCGGCTACAGTATATTTTTGACAATCAACAGGATATCACTTTCCGCACAACGGCAAACTACCAGCATTTTAGTGGCCGCGGTCCTGGCTACGTGGAATGGTCACCGGAAGGCACAGCATTTAGCGGGCCGCTAGTTCCCAGCGATCCATGGACTTCGATTAATGACGGCCTCAACGGACTGATTGATGTGTTTAGAGGGCTTCCTATACCCGTCAAACCATCGTATAGCGACACAAGTAAAGTAAAGCAGGATCTCACTATATGGGGAATACATGCTCAACTGGATTGGGAACTGGACGTAGGCACACTGACTGTGATTCCGGCTTACCAATATGTAGAAAACGCTTCTCAATCGATGCCGGGTTTGAATTTTAGAACTGCTGACTCCCAAAACAAGCCTCAAACGTCCGACACCACCTCCCTGGAAGTTCGCCTGGCCAACCAAACTGACAATCTTAAGTGGGTTGGCGGTATTTTCTATTTCAATGAGCAACAAGAAACCAACAATTTCATCGACTTGGCAAATGTAGCCCAGATTGACTTTAATGGTGACCTTGAAACAGAAGCCTATGCCATATTTGGTGAAGCCACCTATTCATTTACTGAAAATCTCCGTGGAATTTTAGGCTTACGCTACAGCGATGAAAGCAAAACAGTAGATGCGTTTCAATGGGACGTGCTGGGCTCTCTCCCATGCTCAACACCCGGAACCGGCCCTGGTGGTGGCTGCCTGAAACTGAAAGTTGATGGCGACTATCAGGATGAAGAACTCACCTACAAAGCAGGCTTTGAGTACGACATTGGTGAAGAAAGTATGGTATTTGCTACGTTTGCCACCGGATTTAAGTCTGGCGGTCAAGTCAATGCCGATGTCCCTCCTTACGATCCTGAAACACTCACATCCTTTACTCTTGGCTCTAAAAACCGTTTCTTTGATGGCACCTGGCAGTTAAATGGGGAATTATTTTACATTGACTATCAAGATCATCAGGAAAACCTTTCAACCCTGGATCGCAACGGAATTCGCCAATCGATACTGGATAATGCCGGCGAAGCAACATCTAAAGGTATAAGTGTCGAATCCGTCTGGCTGGCCACAGATAGTGACTATCTGAAAATAGCCGTTGAATACAACAAAGCCGAATTTGATGAGTTTTCTTTCTTCGACTATAGAGGTGCCCCCCCAAGCACAGTATGTCCTGTGACGGCTGCCGGAGCGGGCTCGCCTGCCGGAGCTACCTGGGAAATTGATTGCTCCGGATTCGAAATGGCTCGCGCGCCAGAATTTTCTGGCAACATAAGCTATACCCATACGTTTAATTTAGCGAATGGTGGAACAATCGATTTAACACCGGATATGACCTTTGCCTCATCTCGTTGGTTGCGAGCAAACTTCAATAAAAACCAGCACGCGCCCAGTTATGAGCTCTACAACTTAAGTGCCACCTATCATTCACCTGATGATAAATATTCGGTACAGATGTTTGTACGTAATATTGGTGATGAAGAAGTCTACACTGGTAGTGATATAGCGCCCTTTATTGGCGACTATGCAGCGCCATCAATCGGCGCTCCACGCACCTATGGAGCAAGATTAAGTGTAAACTTTTAACACTGCCTTACTTGGCCGGCAGCGCTGATTTTCTGCCGGCCACTTTTTTATCATTGTCAGATCTTTACCCATTCCCTTTTCAATTTTTTTCCTTCGTAATTCTCCAAACATCGCCATACCTTAATGGACCGACAGTGAACTGTTTTCCTGTGAATTGCGGCTTCTAAAATTCCATTTTTTTCTTTCTACTCTATTAAAGCAACAGTAATCACCATAAATAAAAAAGCCCGAACCAACTAGGCCAGGCTGTATTTTTTAACACAGTTATTAGTATCAGAGCACTTTATTCGCATCAGCCCAGGTGCCATGTAAACCAAAGCGCAACCTAAACGGAAGCTTGATTCGAGCAATTGGCCCATTTTCAATATCCAACGCATGCAAAATTAGCAGGTCACTGTAATTGGTGACCTGGTTATCCGATACCGTGAGAATATAACCATCGCCCTCCTTCACGCTACCAGCCCTGGCCACAAAACAGGGTTCCTGCATCAACTCTTGCGGACCAACCCACCAGGTTTTCTCCTCACCGGTAATGTGGTTATAGTGCAGTAACATATTGGTAATCAATCCCGACATGCGCCCAGCCGGGCCTTCAAATGGTTTATCGGTATCCATTATCAACATCCAGCCATACTTGTATGGCTGGCCAACAACGCGGTCATCAATACGTGGAAACTCACCAGCCAGCTCTGTAAGTTGCTGAACACTTTCGAACTCATCGGCCGCTGAAGACATATCCACAATCCATCGAGTCAAGCGCGGCTGTGCAGCATCTGCATCGAAAGGCTGCCCATGAATATCAGGGAAAAACGGAAATAAATTTCCCTTGGCGACAGGAATATCAAAGGTAACCTTGCTGCCCTGATTAAACGCATTCATCACATGACTGGCAAACACCGTATTCTGCGCTTTAAACCAACGCATATCCTTGGCCTCACCCCGACGTGGTAATACGCCCAAATAAACAGGCAGAGTGGTATCAAAACCAAAATGTGGCAAGTTCGCTTCCAGTCTTGGCCAGTTCGAGGTTATCGGTACGATATGGAACACAGCATAGTCGTTGGTAATAGCAAAATCGTGCATCATGCAATAATAAGGTGCCTCGAAAAATGTTTCGAATAGCAATTCACCTTGAGGGCTGATTTCCATGTAACTACAGTCCCGGGTCAGCAAGCCCTTGGCTGCATAACCAAAGTTGCACATATTGCCGGTAACAGGATCAATTTTCGGATGCGCGCTAAATGTCTGGTTCAACATCTTGCCGTCAAAATCTGAAAAACCTACGGTATCCAAAGTAACAGGGTCCATAATTAACGGCGGACTATCTTCTTTCAAGGCGTACAACTTTCCACCGTGCACTATCGGCGTGGTATTGGCTGTACTTCGAATACGTCCCTTGACAGACTCATCATCGGTTAAAGGATTACGGTAAGCACCGAATAAGGCCTTGCCTGCCTCCCGCTCCAACTTCCACTTATCCGTTTGCGCCCATCGTTGCCTGAAATCTGCCTTACCACCCTTGATGCGAAAAAGGCTGATCATACCGTCACCATTGAAAAACTGGTCGCTTTCGAATTTTGGCGGATACAGCGGGTCAGGTTGTACGCGGTGGAAAAAACCATCGAGGTCCGCCGGAATATCTCCCTCAACCTCCAGATCTATGATGTCACACTCTGCGCGAAACGGGCGTAGACCATGGGTAAAACCCCGGGTTTGTGGAAATTTGGCCATTGTTTTCACTCCTTAGCTATTTTCATTAATGTCATAGACACAGCGTATAGAAACAAGCCGAGTACAAATATGGCGCATTCCATGCTGAGCATACATTGCATTTTATTGATTTTTCAAAGCAATAAAATGGATAATTCAGCTAAGCTTATTGTACTTTTTTTAATAGATGGATATGAAATGGACAAAATAGAAAAAACCGCAACTTACTCTGCACGCAGGCAACAGCCCCCAGAATTTATCCATATTGAACAAATGAGTGATCGCGCAAGCACTCTGGAGGGACGCGTTGAAGCACACAGTCACCCAGGGAAATTACAACTGATTGTTGCTACGCAAGGCCGCTGCACTGCCAGTATCGAAGAATCAAACCATAGCCTGGAGGCGCCCTGCGTACTTTATATCCCAGGTGGCACTGTGCATAGCTTGCGCTTTGACGCCAATAGCACAGGCTGGGTAATCACCGCTTCCGAACAAATTTATTCCTTCAACGCGCAACGCCTTGAGGCGAGTTATTTCAGCCCGCTTTTACAGTCAACCGCCATTAAGTCACTGAAGCAAAAGCACTCACTTATCGAAAAAATAAACTGGTTAATGGCAGAGCTTTATCGTGAATACAATGACCAACACACCGCACGCAATGCCTCCATGGAAGCATTGCTGAAACTTATTCTTATTTCGCTGAGCCGTGAAATAACCGACGCCAATAAGTCAGTGTTCGTAACAACCCGTAAACAAAACACCTTCTATCGCTTTAACAAATTGGTTGAAAAAAACTACCGGCAACACCAAAAAGTTTCATGGTACGCACAGCAACTACAGATGAGTGCTCCGCAACTGAACGTTATCTGCCAAAAATTCTCAACTATAACCGCGCATGAAATACTGCAACAACGTGTATTACTGGAAGCCAAGCGGCTTCTAATTTACACCGCAGCCAGCGCACTGCAAATCAGTCTGGAGCTAGGGTTTGAAGACCCCGCCTATTTCAGTCGGTTTTTCAAACAAAAAACTCGCCAAACTCCCATCAATTATCGCAAATCAAAGGTGTATTGACTTAAGCTTCAGCCATAAATATAATAGAATATCGTTCTACCAGACAAAACAAACAGGTAAAGCAATGAGCCGCGCAACACTGTCACGGATACATTTTTGGAGATAGTAACTATGTTTGAATTTCTCGAAGCACTGGAAACCACAGCCATTGGTGAATGGGTTGCAGTGTCTCAATGGGGCTATGCCATCACTCTTGCCAGTCATGGCCTGGGTATGGCTGTTGTGGTTGGCATCACTGCCATCATCGCTCTGCGCATACTCGGTTACCCTAAAGGAATACCCTTGCAGTCATTACGCTCCCTGCTGCCTGTGATGATTTTAGGCCTGGCCTTGAATACATTGTCGGGTATTGCCTTATTCATTGCCGCCGCATCGCAATTGTTTTACAACACCGCATTCCAGTTAAAAATGCTTGCCATTGTCACCGGTCTGATAATGATCGTCTTTCTGGACAAACTGTTTCTCAAGCCAGTTTCTGTAATGGCGGAAACATCTACTAGCCAGGAACCGGGTAGGAACATCAAAATATTGGCCTTTGTCATTATCCTGATCTGGTGGGTGAGTGTGGTTCTATCCGGCCGCTTAATTGCTTATGTAGGGGAGTGAATCATGCAAACATCATTAAATGTACTGGCTCAGTGGATACTTGAAACGCCTCTGCATCATGCAATCATCGCTAGCCCATGGATATTTCCGGCAGCAGAAACCATCCATTTTATGGGCCTGACCCTACTGTTTGGCGCACTGCTTCTGGTTGACTTGCGCGGCATGGGGTTCTACCGTCGCATTGACTTTGCCTCCGCCCATAAACTGATTCCAGTAGCACTTTTCGCCTTCCTGTTTATTTTAGGTTCCGGGCTAACTTTTATTTTTGCTGATCCTGAACGCTATTTTGTCAATATTGCTTTCCAGATCAAAATTGGGCTGGTGCTCATTGCAAGCCTCAACGCACTAGCCTTCGAAATCTGGGTGTTCAGGCCTTACAACGCGGGCAAGGCTGCCATCATTGATGCGTTTTCAACCCGGTTTATGAGTGGCTTATCACTCCTACTTTGGGTGATGGTATTGATTCTGGGCAGATCCATACCCTATGTTGAGGTGTGATCCAGCGTTGAACGGTTATCATCAAGACAGGTCAAAGCATGAATCACCAGGAACTCGCACTACCGGTCCACACGATCAGTAAAAAACTACAGTCTTAGTCGGTCATTAACATACACAAAGGTATTAATTTATGTTTGCTACAAAACCTATTTTCAACATTGCTTTAGCAGCCCTTTTCGCCCTGTCATCGATGTATGCCAGCGCCCATCACTCGGCGGCCGGTTACGACACAGACAAGCGAATTGAAGTCAGCGGCACCATCACCAAGGTTTCTTTTCGCAATCCCCACGGCAAATTAAAACTGGCTAATGCTACTGCCGAAGGTTACAGCGATGGTGATTGGAAGGTGGAAGCCGCCGCTGCGAATTTATTGCGTCGCCGCGGCTGGAATTTTAAGGAGATCAAGCAAGGAATGAAAATCAAATTGGTAGGCCACCCCACCAAAGATGGAGGCCACGAACTCTATTTACGAGAAGTCCACTTTGAAGACGGGACTGTCTTTGGCGATCCCGATGGACAGGACAAAGCATTGGACTAAGTCCAGACGCATTTTGTAATGACAATCACAATAAATAGTACACACTGGAGATAACGATGATATTTGAACGCAGAAGCCCTCTTACTGGTGAAGTAGTCAGCCGAGCAGTGGCGATGAAGGCCAGCGATATTCCGGCCATTGCCGAGCGAGCTCAGCAGGCCTTTACACAATGGTCCACACTCGGCCCAAATGCCCGACGCGCAATACTTATGAAAGCAGCCGATGCACTGGAGGCGCGTCAGGATCAGTTTGTCGAAGCGATGGTAGGCGAAGTAGGCGCCACTGCAGGCTGGGCTATGTTCAACGTCATGCTGGCGGCCACCCATATCCGTGAGGCTGCGGCAGTCACAACCCAGATCTGTGGTGAGGTAATTCCTTCCGATGTCCCCGGCACCATAGCCATGGCCCTGCGTGAACCCGTAGGTGTATTACTCGGTATTGCGCCCTGGAATGCACCGGTTATTCTTGGCGTTCGCGCCATCGTTATGCCTCTTGCTTGCGGTAACACCGTTATTCTTAAAGCCTCGGAAAATTGTCCGCGCACTCATGAACTGATTATCGAAGCCTTTGCAGAAGCGGGCTTCCCTGAGGGCACCGTAAATGTGGTAACTAACGCACCAGCAGATGCCGGCGATATAGTGGGCGCCCTGATTGACCACCCAGCCATCAAACGCATCAACTTTACCGGCTCCACAGCCGTCGGGCGTATTATCGCCAAACGTGCTGCTGAACATCTGAAACCCTGCTTGCTGGAACTCGGCGGCAAGGCACCATTGATCGTACTGGAAGACGCCGACCTCGATGAAGCAGTAAATGCCGCATCATTTGGCGCCTTCATGAATCAGGGCCAGATTTGTATGTCCACTGAACGCTTAATTGTGGTGGATGCTATCGCCGATGCCTTTGCAGAAAAGTTTGCCGCCAAGGCACGCACAATGGTGGCAGGTGATCCCCGCGAAGGTAATACTCCACTGGGTGCAGTAGCGGATATCAACACTATCAACAAGGTAAACGGCCTGATTGATGACGCCCTGACCAAAGGTGCCACATTACTATCTGGCGGCAAAGCAGAATCAGTTATTATGTCTGCCACCACCATCAGCGGTGTAACCTCAGACATGAGAATCTACCGGGAAGAATCTTTCGGTCCGGTGACAGCAATTATTCGCGCAAAGGATCAGGCAGATGCCATCCGTATTGCCAACGACTCTGCATACGGACTCTCCGCCGCAGTTTTCACCCGCGATACTGCTCGCGGCCTAACCGTGGCGCGACAGATTAAATCCGGTATCTGTCACGTTAACGGCGCCACCGTTCACGATGAGGCACAAATGCCTTTTGGTGGTGTTGGCTCTTCCGGCTACGGACGCTTTGGTGGTAAGGCTGCGATTGATGCCTTTACCGAGCTGCGCTGGATCACTCTGGAAACTCAACCGCGCCATTATCCTATTTAACATAAGCTGATATTATCGCCAGGATTTATTTACCAGGAGTTACTCTATGCTCAAATTCGGTTTACATACCCCGCTTGCTATCTTTTGCGTCATTGTCACCTTGTCTGCCAGTGCCCATGGCAATAAAGAGCACAATGAGGACATCAAATATCGAACCAATATAATGTCCATCATCGGAGGCCATATGGGAGCCATCGCCGCCATCGTCAAGGGTAAGGTGCCCTACAACGAAGAGCTGGTTTATCACGCGCAAGGTCTGGCAGCTGCAGCACCCAAGACTCTACCAGCCTTTGAAACCAAAGCCACATCGGACAACTCCTCAGCGCTACCCGTTATCTGGGTTCAATGGCCAGAATTTGAAAAGGCCGCGCTGCAACTGGAACAGACCACAGCAAAATTTTCCACAGCCGCTGCGGCTGGCAACATGGCAGATATTGGCGCCGCTCTAGGTGATGTCGGCAAGAGCTGCAAGGGCTGTCACGATGACTTCACCAAGGAACACTGACGGCATCGTGGAAAGAATCAAGACACCGGACAATCAGCTGCAATCCCATCGTATCTGGGATCTTCCCGTGCGCCTGTTTCATTGGCTGCTAGTGGTACTGATTGCCCTGCTCTGGTTTTCCGGTGAATTTGGTGGACTTGATATTTCTACAACACTGCCCCTGATGGGCAACGTATATATCGATAACATGGAGCTACATAGTCTTACCGGACAAACGGTTCTTCTGTTATTGATATTTCGTATTCTCTGGGGTATATGGGGCTCAACTACAGCCCGCATCAGCCATTTCATGCATCGCCCTGCAACAATAAAAAACAAGCTGACACTCATGCTCAAGGGACGCATTGAAGACAGCACGGGGCACAACCCGCTTGGCGGGCTAATGGTCCTCATTCTAATTATAGTTTTGACCTCGCAAGTCCTCACCGGCTTATTTTCCTCCGACGGTATTCTATACGATGCACCGCTAACTCACCTCGTTAGTGGTGACGTCATAGATGTAATGACGTCACTCCACCACCAGATTTTTGGCGTATTACAAATCCTTATCGTCCTGCACATCTGCGCCATCATCTACTATCGCCTGCGCGGCCACAACCTGATCACCCCCATGATCACAGGATTGCGCAAAAAACCCGTGGATGAACAACTGGAATTCAAAAGCTGGAGCCTGGCCATCATCAGTCTGGTGATTGCCTGCATCACACTTTTGTTGCTGCGTAGCCTTTGACCAAAACAAAGAAACCGAAAAAAGGCAATTGCAGGAAACAAACGCTCACTTAATAGAATTGGTATAAAGAGAAAATCATGTTAAAAAAATTAACTATTGCCACATTCATCGCCGCCGCTATTTTAATCATCGTGGTACTGCCAGCAGAATACAACATTGATCCCACCGGTATCGGCACAGCATTGGGACTCACTGAACTGAATCAGGTGCATGCTGACAAAAAATCGAACGTCCAACGGCTAGTATTCGTAGACACTCTATCTGGTAACAAAGACCTTTCAACATTGCTGCCAGAAGACAGTGAAGACCCCATACCACTGCCAAATCCTGCTGTATTTCAGGATCAACCACAGCCCCCCATGGAGCGGACATTCTCATTGACCTTGCAACCCGGCGAACAAACTGAAATCAAAATGCTGATGAGCGCGGGTAAATCAGCTGACTTTTCCTGGAGCACAGAAGGTGGCAATCTGTACGTGGATTTCCATGGCCACATTCCAGATGCAGATGCATATTGGGTTCGCTACAAAGAAGAAGATGAAGGCAATACCGGCCACGGCTCACTAGTCGCGCCATTTACCGGAGAACATGGCTGGTATTTTCTCAACATGATTGAACAGCCCATCACACTTAAACTGCAACTGCATGGTTTTTTTAACGACATCAAGAACTACGGCATCTCATCCAGTGAACCCTTCTAGTGCCAAAACAGGCTCGATTCGTCTAGCGTTTTCACTGACGTTGATATTGGCGACAGCCACGGCATCGGCACATGGTGTGGCTGCCGCAGACGCTAATTTCCTGGAAAGTCTTCGAGGGGTCCACCTCTCACTCCTGGCTTATCTCGGCGCCAAGCATATGTTCACTGGTTACGACCATATTCTGTTTCTACTCGGGGTAATTTTCTTTCTCAGCAAACCCAGGGATATATTCATCTATGCCACGCTGTTTGCACTGGGTCATAGCATTACGCTGCTAACTGGGACTCTGGCAAATTTCAGCGTCAATATCTATCTGGTGGATGCCCTGATCGGCCTGTCGGTGGTTTATAAAGCCCTGGATAACATCGAAAACCTACGCGGCCGAAAAATCCCTATTGATACTCACTGGGCAGTTTTTCTATTCGGTCTGGTACACGGCCTTGGCCTATCGTCCAAACTGCAAGATTTAAACCTTAGCAAAGAAGGGATAGTGGCCAATATCGTCGCCTTTAATGTTGGCGTCGAGCTGGGACAAATCGCAGCACTGACATTGATCTACCTGGCGCTAAACACCTGGCGCCAATCCCCCTCATTTAACAAATCCGCACTTACCACCAACATGGCCATAATGGTGGCAGGCTGCGTATTAATTGGTTTTCAGTTAACGGGATATTTTGTCGCCGCGTAAGCGCAACCGTTAGTTGAACTTCGAGTTAAACCGTCCCGAATACGTTTGGGCATGCTGACTGCCTCGATATGATCATCCTAGAAATCCACGCGGTTTTGCTGCAGCATAAATCCAGTAAAAAAATGTATTAGCTCATGGTATGCATCAAGGGGCAGTATGTGCGCCACATACTGATCAGGACGAACAATAACCAGACAGCCCTTTACTCGATCAATACCGCGACTATCATAAATATCCAGATTATTTTTCAAATCCGGGCAAAACACCTTTTCATAGTCGACCAGCCCGTAGCGGCCTTTATTGGGTTTAAGTAATGAGGGTATGGACTCGAAATCGAGCTCATAATGAGCCTGTTGAAAAATCGCCCGAACATCAAAAACCGCATCGATATCCTGGTCGCAGTGAGTAAATTGCTTTATCAGAGAATTAGCCAAGAATTCACATAAACCACTAATAGCTGAAGATGGCGACAGCGGATTTGCAGCACCAGAAAACGCATACAGCCGCCACCTTCCGTCAGCTTTCCCGGTATGCCCGAGATTAATTCGCCTGGCATCCGACAGCCTGATCACTGGCGCAGAATGGAAACGCATACCTACAGGGAAGCCTTTAGCCAAATCCTGATAAACAGCCTCACCACAAATGATCGATGGGCGGTACCGAGTTCCAACCCCTGCAGTAAATCGCCCCTGCTTAACAAAGTATTTCTGGAACTCCTTGGGATCAACGCCATCACTATCTGAATTTTCTTTGGGCTTGTCACTGAACATTTTTGCCCATTCTCGATCAAAATCGATCAGCTCCTGTGCTACAGCCTGGCGCTCAATCGAATAAGTATTTAGCAAATCAGGCATACACTGTTTGCGTAACACCGAGGCCAACTTCCATCCCAGATTGAAAGTATCTTGCATAGAAACATTCATTCCCTGACCGGCCTTTGGACTATGTGTATGACAGGCATCACCGGCGATAAATGCACGCGGAAATCGTGAGTCGATAGAGTCTTCTTGCAGATCATCATAACTATTGCAAATACGCTGACCGATTTCATAGACGGACCACCAAGCAACTTCTTTCACATCAAGAACGTAGGGATGCAGAATACGCTGAGCAGCTGCAATAATATTCTCAAGAGTGATATTGCGGCTGGTGACACGTTCATTTTCTTTCAGCTTATCCATCTCGACATAGATGCGTACCAAATATCCACCCTCCCGCGGGATCACCAACATGTTACCCTCGTCGGCGGACTGCACTGCCGCCTTGAAGCGTATGTCCGGAAAATCAGTCACTGCCAGAATGTCCATAACCCCCCAGGCCTGATTAGCTGATTCCCCGCTCAGTTCTCTGCCGATAGATTTACGTACAACACTGCGTGCTCCGTCACAGCCGACAACATAACGGGCTTTGACAACCTCTTCCTGTCCGTCATGGTCTGGATCTGTGCGTTTGACTCTAACGGTCACCGGATAATCGGTTGAATCATCATTACTTATATCGATGCCCATAAGTTCTCGAGAATAATCTGGCTCAAGTCTATTAGCTGAATTACGCATCAACTCCAAGTAAAAATCATGTACACGTGCCTGGTTTAAAATGACATGAGGCATTTCAGATAAATTGTCTTCCACATCCTGAACCCTGCCATGACGCGTAATGTGATTACGCTTATTGGTATCCGGCTTCCAAAACGTAACTTCATTAACCCAATAGGCTTCTTTCTTTACCCTCTCACAAAAGTTAAACGCTTCAAACATCTCCATTGTCCGACAGGCAATCCCATCAGCCTGACCCAGAGTAAGCGGGCCGTCCTTCTGCTCTATGATCCGGGTAGTGATGTCAGGAAAAGCCGACAGTTGTGCTGCCAGTGTGAGACCTGCTGGTCCGCAGCCGACGATAAGCACATCTACCTGCTCCGGTAACGAGCTTGAATGTAGAGGTCGAACAGATTCCGTAACACTAGAGTGCAGAAGTGGATCGCCAGCTTTGAAACCATCAATATGGAATTGCATAGTTATACTCTCGCTTAAAGGCATCTTGACAGTCTAAATTCCCTGATGGAAAAGACAGCACTACCCACCGCTCATGTCCGCGGGCAGCTATAGATACAGGTAGGTAATTAAAAATAATATTGATCAGCATACTGATCATCAGTATACTTGTCAATTACAGCTATACGAGTGGCATCAAACATATGAGGACATTACATGTCAGATATAAGCACCATGCCAGGCCATTTAATTCGACGATTTCATCAGGCCACAGTGGCCATCTTACAAAAGGAAGTTAGCGTACTGGGATACGACCTGACTCCAGTGCAGTACGCTGTATTGAACAAGATTAATAATAATCCAGGAATTGATCAGATAACCCTGGCAGGACTGATAGCTTATGACCGTACAACCATTACCAGCGTAGTTGACAGACTGGAACAGAGAGGATGGGTGACTCGTGAAGTGAGCAACCAGGACCGGAGGTCCAAGGTAATAAAACTAACCACTGAAGGAGTAAAAGTACTATGCAAAGTAACACCTGCTGTTATATCGGCCCAAGCAATAATGCTGCAAGGTTTAGAGGCAAAAGAATCAGAAGTATTCTTGAGTCTATTAGAGAAAGCGACCGATGCTGTGAATGAACTGAGTCGTGCCCCCTTGAAGAAAAGCAAAGACGATAAAAATTAACAATTGAAAACTAGCCGCAAGAAAAATAAATAAACGGGGAAGTTAATGTCTCATACTCTGAAAAAAGCAATTTACAAAGAAACGGCTTCTTGTCTGTTGGTTAATTTAGTCATTGTAACAATCATCACTTATTTAACCTTACCCGAGGAAGAACTCCTGGTGTTGATCGGCGGGCCTCAAAGTGGTGGTTTTGGCATATTTCCTACATCGCTGATATTTACTCTCTTAGTAACCATACTATTGGGTACTGGAATGCATAAAAAAATGCACTCAGGTGAAATTGAATTAACAGGATTCAAAGGAAATAGATCATTAGGGGCTCTACCAAAAAAGCTATTTTTTAGAGCGATAGTATTCTCATTATGCGCCACCCTAGTAACGGCCCCAATCTTTTTAACAGCAGGATATATTGTATTAGGCAGTGAGGTCAGTTATGTACAGGCATTTGTCTTTAATGAAATGTATGTAGCGCTACTAACACTATTGGTAGTTCCTTTAATTATTTATAGCTCTGCTTTTCATCAGATAACAGACTAAGAACTTAACACTTATTAAACAACTGATAATATAAATGACCAGTAAATTTAAAGATCATGTTTGGCATTGAAATCGAACTGCGTGGAAAGTCGTTAAATGCCAAACCTTAGCTGGGAGACGGATAAACATAAGGGCAACGTTCTGCTCATCGGGGACGCCTCTCACCCAACAACACCGCACCTAGCTTCCAGCGCGTGGGTATCGAAGACGCGCTGGTACCTGCTGAAGAAATTCAAGCAACTGTAACAAAAGAAGGTAACTTCGCCAATTTTATGCAAAGACGAGTAGAGCATTGCCGGTTAGTAACAGACTCATCCATGGAGCTAGCAGTCTCGAGCAGGCACACACACCTGTTGAGCAGCTGATCACCTTAGTGGAACATGCGGAAGTGAGCCCTCTTGATGTCGCCACCTCATCGATGCCACTAATTCTGGATTCGGTCGACTAGAAAGTAAATAACACCAGTAAAACGGGCAACACCCCTCACAAAAAAATAGATAAAAAACCAGTACAGCTTACTACTTCGAGTAATGAAAACCACCACCAAGTACGGGCTGTTTTATTAACAACAAGTTAACCTTGTTAGTTTTATAGGCTCAAAATATCGACCTCAGCATGAGTGGCTGTATTGGGGCTAAGCCCACAGCCAAGGTGATCAGAGACATTCCCATAACCGTATTTTGATACGCGCAGCGGTTGCACACCATAGCCACGGCCAGCAAAGTTCCAGAGTAGTCTTCGACCAAGATTGGCAACAGAAATCTTAGTGTTTAAGGAAATCTATCACCAACCGGTTAAAAGCATCAGCATGCTCCCACTGGGCCCAATGGCCGCACTGACTCAATACATGCAGACGCGAATCGGGGATCATGTTGAGAAGCTTCAAGCTCCAGTCAATCGGTACAAAGCGATCCTCACTGCCCCAAGTGATCAAAGTCTTATTTTGGATATTGGCCAGATCGTTGGTGAAATCGCCGAAATCGAATTTGCCAAGCTCGACGCTCTTGAGAAAGTTTTCAAGGTGCTGTGGGTTAGCCAATATACTCTTGTGTCGCAGCTCAATCAGCTCCTCAGTCAAGGCGCTGGCATCATAGACGAACACATCCAGCATCTTACGCAGATTATCCATAGTCGGCTCCTCATAGACCTTGAAAAGCAATTTGATACCTTCCATTGGCAAGGGCGTGAAGATGCTGGTACGACCTACCCCACCTGAACCCATAAGAATTAATTTTCCCAAACGTTCGGCATAGTCTCTGGCGAAGGCCAGTGCACTTCCACCGCCCATCGAATTACCAACCAGATGAGCCTTATCAATATTCAATGCATCCATCAGCCCCTTGATGGCGCGACCATTGACCACGAAGCGCTGTTCGGCGGTAACCAATGGATCGGACTTGCCGAAGCCCGGACAGTCGATCAGGATCACCCGATAGCCCGCTTCCACAAAGGCATCAACGTTACGGTGAAAATTGGCCCATCCGGTCGCCCCAGCACCGGAACCGTGGATCATTATAACCACTTCTCCTTCACCAGCATCGTTATAATGCAGGCGCCATTCGTCTGTTTGCACAAACTGACTGGTATTATCTTGTGTGTACTGACTCATAAATACTTTCCTTTTTAGTTGTTAAGCTTGGGTACTCTTGTTGTTCTGGGCCTTTAGGAGATCCAGCGCCACGTCTACTATCATGTCCTCCTGCCCGCCCACCATGAGGCGCCGTCCCAATTCGACCAGAATGTCTACCGTCTTGATGCCATATTTCTGCGCGGCCACTTCCGAATGGCGCAGGAAGCTTGAATATACACCGGCATATCCCAGGGCCAGAGTTTCCCGATCGACCCGTACGGGACGGTCCTGAAGCGGCCGGACGATATCGTCGGCTGCGTCCATCAATTTGTAGAGGTCAGTGCCATGCTCCCAGCCCATGCGTTCGGCAGCAGCAATAAACACTTCCAGCGGAGCGTTACCAGCACCAGCCCCCATGCCAGCTAAACTGGCATCGATACGATCGCAGCCCTCTTCTACTGCAACGATGGAATTGGCCACACCGAGACTTAGATTGTGATGGGCGTGGATACCTGTCTCTGTTTCAGACCTTAATACCTCCTTCATTGCTCGGAAGCGGTCACGGATATCATGCATGCTCATCGCCCCACCGGAGTCCACAACATAGATACAGGTGGCGCCATAGCTTTCCATCAATTTGGCCTGTTCAGCCAGGCCCCGCGGTGTTTGCATGTGGCTCATCATCAAGAAGCCGACGGTGTCCATACCCAGCTTGAGAGCATGCTCGATATGTTGTTTTGAGACATCCGCCTCGGTACAGTGAGTGGCCACACGTACGATACGGGCACCAGCGCTGTAGGCATTATCCAGATCATGAATTGTGCCGATACCGGGCAATAAAAGCGTAGCGATCTTTGCGTGAGTGACGACTTCGGCCACCGCTTCGATCCATTCCAGATCGGTGTGGGCGCCAAAGCCATAGTTGAAGCTTGAACCTTGCAGACCATCGCCATGGGCAACTTCAATGGAATCGACCCTGGCTTCGTCCAGCGCTCGTGCAATGTCCTGTACATTCTGGATCGAATACTGGTGTCGGATGGCGTGGTTGCCGTCACGCTCTTTCATCTTTTGTGAAAAACGCATTTCTGACCAAACCACGACTAAACCAACATTTAGCTAACCAACCCCAATTCCAGCTGTTCAAACAAGAAAATGCTACCCTTTTCGAGCATCATTGTTAGTAATTAAACAAACGCGACCACTCTACCGAACTCATTCAATCGGAAATTAAAGATCGCGGCTACCATCCTGATTCCGCTCACAGAGAGTTTTCAAGATAAAAAGAAACTACCGGAGCAGAAGGATTTTCAAAACAGGCAATTTGTTCATAACCAGTTTGCCAGTCAGATTACAACGAGCACACTATCGCAGCCCTACGTAAATCACCGTTAAGGAAATAGAGGATTGAAAATAATGTCTGTAACGATTCGGTCAGGTTTGTTTACTGTGCTTATTTGTTAGCGTCTGTTCTGAACGGACGTTAATATTTTCATGTCCGTTCTGAACAAATACAAAGCCTTTAGAACAGACAGGCAACCGTCCAGAACGGTTACCACTCAATAAGAACAGTGCGGTGTTAGAGTTTAGGTCAGTGTAAATGACTGTCTAACCACCGCAGTGGCTAGAAAAGTAATCAAACCCATCGATTACTTACGTCACGGGACACCACTCCCTCAAATCCTGAATAGCGGCATAACCAACAGTGCCAATCCCCGGATGGGTACGACCCTGTTTCGTTTTCACGCTGCAGACAGCTTTACTCTGTATTGCCAGGCAGTCCTCCTTCATTAAATGAAAGTCACCCATTGCGGTTGCATGAGTCAACTTGAAAAGCCCTTTCGAGCCGGTTTGCTATTGAGAATGCAATAGCCACACTTGGAGATTGCATTATGATTAGATTTCAAAGAAACACCCCTCATAACCCTCCCGTCACCCAGAAAAGTATTCTACAGGCCACGTCTCGTATGGGCTCGAACCCCACGTCACTCCATTTTTTGGAGTGACGTGGGGTAGAAACTAGCGTTCATTACGAAACATTTCTTTCGTTTTGAATGTTTTTCTACGCTTTATCGATATTGCCTTGATTACTATCGATTCCATCAACAACCAATCATCAATAAGCAAATGAAACAATACCGATTCCCCCCTCGCCTCATACGGTTACGTGACGCGCCCAGCTACATGGGCATAGACCGCAACAAGTTCAACAAACTGGTTCGACCCCATCTCACAGAAATACCTCTCGGCAAACAGGCAATTGCCTTTGACACTATTGAAATTAATTCCTGGATCGATGACTATATCTCGTGCAATGGGCGTCGTTTGAAGGTCTCGAAACTGGAGAACGACGTATGTATAAACGCAATAAAATGCCAGGGCTACGCCTCAGGGGTGAAACCTGGCACATTGAAAAACGCTGTAAACATGCCCAAGGCGGCTGGATCCACGAGAGCACGGGAAAAACTTGCCGCTCTGAAGCAGAAGAATATCTGATACACAGGCTATCAAGCCTTAGGGAAGCAGCAGAAAGGCGATCTCAAGCTATTTACACCTTTGAGGAAGCCGCTATGCGTTATCTTGAGGATATAGCCCATAAGTCGTCGGTAGTAGCATCTGCCGTTCATCTGGATCAGTTATTGCCATTCGTTGGGCAATTACCACTGGAGCAGATACATGACGGAACACTAAAAGGCTTTGTTGAAAACGAGCAACGAAGGGGGCTTG